>Ga0209641_10003788_pt1 | contig 12614 bp, 18 predicted proteins | sample RifCSP16_1_FD_184022 | JGI IMG/M metagenome (GOLD analysis project Ga0209641, IMG submission 184022) | Soil microbial communities from Rifle, Colorado - Rifle CSP2_sed 16_1 (SPAdes) (version 2) | ecosystem: Environmental > Terrestrial > Deep subsurface > Rock core/Sediment | place: Rifle...
CCCCCTCGGCGGGCTTGCGGAACACGAACAGGTGCTCGTGGTAGATCAGCCAGAAGTCGGACTTGGAGCCAGACTACTGCTCCCGAGTGGACTTCATCTTGTGCTGCACCTTGATGATGTCCTCCCGCAGGATGAAGCCGACATCGAGGAACTGCTGGAGGACGCGGGTCGAGATGGGCACGTAGTGGCGGTGCTGGCGCGTGTCCCCGATGAGGATGGCGCAGTGCCTGCCCGGCTTGAGGACGCGGTAGGCCTCGGGGGTCAGGTTCTTCGAGCGACGGCCAGGTCCGAAACCTTTATGGTCTAAGGATTCATTAGAAGGACCATGGAGACGTACGTCAGCAAGGTCACGACGGCGGGGCAGGTCACGATCCCGAAGAAGGTCCGGGACGCGCTGGACCTCGACGACGAGGACTTCGTGGAGTTCGCCCGCGTGGGGAACGCCATCCTCCTCCGCAAGCTCCAGGCCCGGCGGGACAAGGTCCAGGCCATCCGTGAGAAGATCCGCCGCAGCGGGCTCACGCGTACGCGCGTCGAGGCCATCGTGAAGGAGACCCGAAAGGAGATGTGGCGCCGCCGTCGGCGGTGAACCCTTCGTGCCGACCCGCCTCTTCCTCGACGCGAACACCATCATCAGCGGTCTCCTCTTCGAGGGGAACGAATCGGAACTCCTGGACCTGGGTCTCCTCGGGGCCGTCGAACTCGTCACGGTGGCCTACGTGTGGGCTGAGGTCCAGGAGGTGCTGCGGCGGCCCCAGTTCCGTCTCTCTCCTGAGGGGGTGGAGGACCTGCTGAGTTTCGGGCAGGAGGCGCTCCTCATCCTTCCCGACGCCGACGAGGGCGCCATCACGTCCCGGGAGGGCGATCTCAAGGACAAGGAAGATGCCGCCGTCTGGGCGGGGTTCGAGGCGAGCGGGGCCGACTCCCTGATCACCGGGGACAAGGAGCTCCTCCAGAAGGTACGGGGAGCGAGGCGGACGAGGACGGTCTTGGACGATCTCCGTGCAGGCCGCCTGCGGCCGGGGAAGGAGGACCCACCCCCGTCACCGTGACCCCGACGCCTAATTATATTATCATGATAACATGAACTTGAGGCCTGGACCTTTACCACCACTTCACGCTATTCCGGTAGTCCGAGACCTTCTCCCCCTTCTCGGGCTTCCGGAAGACGAAGAGGTGCTCGTGAAAGATCAGGTAGAAGTCGTACTCGGACCCGGACCACTGCTCCCGCGTGGACTTCATCTTGTGCTGGACCTTGATGATGTCCTCGCGGAGGATGAAGCCGACATCGAGGGACGGCTGGAGGACGCGGGCGGAGATGGGCACGTAGTCCTTGTGCTCGCGCGTGTCCCTGATGCGCCATCTGGCGGGAGAATCCCGGAAACGGGAGGCTGCTCGAGCAACCTGGCCCCCGTTAGCGTCGGGTCATCCGAGTGAGGCGTCTAGGCCCATCCAGCTCGACTTGCAACCGGTCTAGGAAACCGCGGCGGCCAGCGAGCAGGGGCACGTCGCCCTCAGCGAAGCACACGGGGGGCCGCAGGGGCCACCCGTCCGGAAGGACCCGAACGGCGGTTTCGAACAGCCGCCCGCGGACGGCGCACTGCGGCTCGGGGGAGATTCCTCTGAGGACCATCGGCTTCCCCTTGGCCCAGTCGAGATCCAGGACCTCGGCGAGTCGGCGCGGAGCCAACGAGACGTCGGCACCACTGTCGACGAGCATGACCTGGGTCTGCTCCAGGCCGCCGAACACGACGTCGACGACGGGCCGCTCAATCCTGCGGCCATCCGGGAGGGCGAATGAGCGCCACGGAACGCTGAGCGTCCTCAGTAGACCACCAGAACAGGAGTCTCTTCCCGGCTGACATACACCGCCCCAGGTCGGAGGACGTCCAGACGGTCCTGGAGTTCCGCGTAGGTCCGGGCCGCGGCGACCACCTGGCGGCCCCGGATCGCGATCCACCGACCGGAGTACTGTTTCAGCAGCCGCAGAGTCCACCGCGAGCGCCACTCGATGGCCTGGCGGACGGCCGGGTCAACGACGAATCTCGCGCGAGGCTTCCGGGGCATGGTTCGACCATCCTCACGGCCCACCATATACTTGTCGAAGGTAGGGGGGAGTACGTGGTCACCACCACTTCGCGCTGTCCCGGTAGTCGGAGACCCTCTCCCCCTCAGCGGGCTTCCGGAACACGAACAGGTGCTCGTGGTAGATCAGGTAGAAGTCGTGCTTGGACCCGGACCACTGCTCCCGCGTGGATTTCATCTTGTGCTGGACCTTAATGATGTCCTCCCGCAGGATGAAGCCGACGTCGAGGAACTGCTGGAGGACGCGCGCGGAGATGGGAACGTAGTGGCGGTGTTGGCGCGTGTCCCCGATGAGGATGGCGCAGTGTTTCCCCGGCTTGAGGACGCGATAGGCCTCGGCGGCGACCTCGCGCATGGCTTCGAGGAAGGCGGGGAACGTAAGGCTACTGAGGTCTCCTTCGACGCGGTCGCCCGTGTACTTGATGATCCCCGCGTAGGGCGGGTGGGTGGCGACAAGGTCGATGGCCTCGTCCTTGATCAGGTCGAGGTGGCGGGCGTCGCCGTGGAAGAGGTCGATCGAGGGCTTCACGTAGTCCTCGTCGAGGGGGCGGTAGGGGAAGTTCAGGCGGTCGAAGGCGATCAGGAGGGCGTCGCGGTTGACATCAACCCCGATGCCGTTGCGGCCGAGGAGCTTGCACTCCACTAGGGTGGTGCCGCCGCCGAGCATCTGATCGAGGACGACGTCTCCTGGCTTGGTGTAGCGGAGGATCAGGTTGCGCGGGATGTACGGGGACCAGTTCCCGCGGTAGTTGCCGGCGTGGGTGGCCCAGTCGCCGCGGTCAGGAAAGGACCAAACGGTGGTGGTCTCGGGCGCAAATCCGCCATCATCAATCGACTTCTGCCCTCTCCTGCTAGCGAGGGGCACAATCTCTTCGGCAATCACCACAGATTGAGGCACGCAGGAGGTCTCGTATGGATCCACGCTCAAGTGATAGGGCAGGCTTCGTGTTGTCAGCATCGCATACGGGCAGGGTGAGGCGATAGACAGGGCTACCTGTACAGGCGAAGTTGATAGAGCAGAGGCACATACTAATCCTGATGCCAAAGCCAGAACGAATCCCATGGGTCGCGCTCGTCCGAGGCACCGTTCGGCCAACCACTGAGGGCACCGATGTCCAAGGAGCACGCTATGATGCCCATGTTCGTCTCGAAGGCCAGAACATGATATCCGTCGACGTCTTCGATGCGCGCGTCGACGATCCGAACGCAGCCCATGTGGAGAGCCAGACCTTCCCGGCTTCAGAAGAAGGCAAGAGCGACCTCTCCGACTACCTGTCCGAACTGGGCATTGAGGTCAGAGTGAAATGAGAGGTCCAGCGCCGGGGCAGAGAGCATATAGACCCGGCTTCGCTTGCCCTTAATCATGGGTGGACTCCTCAGGAAGGCCGGGAGCGGGGGAGCACGAGAAGCTCGGTCGCCTAAGAGCATGGCGCTGCCGCTGTCCTCGAGGCGACGGTCACCGTCTGAGCCCCGGGTCGCGGAATACCCCGCTTCCGTAGCCTCTCCCTTAGACGGCGTCGTTTTGGACCACGCCCTCGTACCACTTGAGTGCGCGTACCGCAGCGACCGCCGCGGAGTGTGGCTCTACCGTGGTGACAGCCTGGAAGCGCTTGACGCTATCGCCGCGAAGCACTCGGACGGCTCCTTCGACATGATCTTCGCGGACCCACCCTACTTCTTGTCCAACGGCGGCATCACCTGCCATGCGGGCCGCATGGTCAAGGTGGACAAGGGGGAGTGGGACAAATCGCGTGGACCAGAACTCAACCACGAGTTCAACACGGAATGGCTGCGCCGCTGCCAGCGCGTTTTGAAACCCAACGGGACCATCTGGGTAAGCGGGACGCACCACGTCATCTTCTCCGTCGGCTATGCGATGCAGCAGATCGGCATGAAGATCCTGAACGACATCGCGTGGGAAAAGCCGAACCCACCGCCCAACCTTTCATGTCGCTACTTCACGCATTCCGTGGAAACGATGATCTGGGCAGCGAAGACCGAGAAGAGCAAGCATGTCTTCAACTACGAGTTGATGCGGGCTATGAACCGTAGCAGGCAGATGAAGACAGTCTGGACCATCCCGCCACCGAGCAACGGCGAGAAGACGTTCGGAAAGCATCCGACGCAGAAGCCAGTCGCGCTCGTCGAGCGCTGCATCCTCGCTTCGACCGACCGGGGCGCGCGGATTCTCGACCCCTTTCTCGGGAGCGGCACCGCCGCCGTTGCCGCCATAAAGACCGGACGTTCTTGCGTCGGGATTGAGATGGAGGCCAGCTTCGTGGGGATGGCGGTCAAACGAGTCAAGGCAGCCGAACGCCAGCCGGCCCAACTTTCACTAGAGTACTAAGGTCGCACGGAACGCGAACGGGCGTAGTATCACATCCATGCTCTCGTGGGGAGGATCTCTGTCCACACCGCCGCCCGTGGCCGTGCAAACGGACCCTGCGCCGCGCTCAACTTGCCATCGTCGAAGGCGATCCTACGCCCCGATACCGGATCCACACGTCACCCGAGAATGGCGGCCAGTCTGACGTCGGCTTCACGGGCGAGGTCCGGGAGGACTAAGCGAAACGCAGCCCGAAGAGATGCCCGTCACTTCATTGCGGGCGTGCCGCTACCTTCACCCCATAGGTGCTACCCTGAGCGATCCCATGTCAACGCTAAGGGGTCTAAATACCCCCGGGCTATTCGTTCCGCGATGCGACAGGGCCTACTGGATGTGCAACGGCGGAAGTCAACTGCACCTCCGCTCAAGTGGGCCGGCGGTAAGCGGTGGTTACTGCCCCAGCTGGAACGATACTGGTCTGGAAACGAGGAACGCCGCCTCGTTGAGCCATTCATGGGCGGCTTAAGCGTGAGTTTGGGACTTGGGCCCCACAAAGCGCTCCTCAACGATTCCAATCCCCACTTGGTAAACATGTACCGCCAGCTCCGAGACGGCCTGCGTGTAACAGTCGAATTCCTGAACGACAAGGAGACGTTCTACGCGTACCGAGCGCGATTCAACCAGAGGGTCCGAGCCGGGGAAGCGCAAACCCCCGAGGGTGCCCAGCTGTTCTACTACCTGAATCGCACCGGTTTCAACGGCCTTTGCCGGTTCAACTCTAAAGGAGAGTTCAACGTTCCGATGGGGCGCTACGCGACCATCGACTACGAGGATACCGTCTCCTTTCGCCGATACAGACAGATATTGACCGGATGGGACTTCATGGATGCGGGGGATTTCTCTGACGTGCGAGTTGCGGCCGAAGATTTCATCTATGCCGACCCACCCTATGACGCCGCCTTCACCGGCTACGATAAGCACGGCTTTTCATGGGCCGATCAGCAGCGGTTAGCCGAGCATTTGGCCAAACACCGTGGCCCAGTCGTGGCGTCAAACCACTCCACCGAGCGAATCACATCGCTTTACCACGACCTTGGTTTCACGGTCCACATCTTGGACGCGCCGCGGCGCATCAATTGTACCGGGGACCGTTCCCCCGCACCAGAGATGTTGGCGACACACAACCTTCCCTGTTCAGCAACTGACCAGAAGGAGACCTGTTCGCATTGCAACCTCACCCTACATGGAACACCCGATTAGGCGTCCAATCCCCGGATGACGTCTTTCAGTATCTGATGCTGACCCTCACACCGAGCATCAAAACGTTCGGCTACTTCGTCGATTGGGCCACGGCTCAGCGTAGGTTCCGCGAGGTCGAGCCCGAGGTGAATCTATTGAACGTGCTGTTGGGGAAAGAGGATCTGAGGCAGGAGCTGGATTCTCTCCTGCAGAAGTACCCACAGGTCGTGAAGGCGTTCCCGTTGCTGTTCGCCTACCGGCTCGAGGAGGATGGTGGAGTTCTGCCCATCCTGACAGACTACGCAGGCGGGAAGTTCCAGTACAAGGAGTACTGCCTGCAGCCGAAGGCCCTGTACTCGCCCCAAGAACGGAGCGAGCTGGTGGAGTTCGCGGACAAGATGGGGCTACTTGACCTATTCCGCAGCCGCGTTACCCGCAGCCTGCCGGACTACGCCTTCGGCGCTGAGGTCGGGTTGAACTCGAACGCTCGGAAGAACCGCGGAGGGACGCTGATGGAAGACGTGGTGTTCCAGATTCTGTCCCCGATCTGCATCCGTCACGGCTGGAAGATGATGAAGCAACCGGCCAAGAAGAAACTGGCCGAGGAATGGGACCTCCAGCTGGCTATCGACCAAACCGACGTTCGACCGGACCTCGCGGTTTCCACCCCGCACGGTCTTTGGCTCATCGAAACCAACTTCTACAACTCGCAAGGCTCCAAGCTCAAGGCGACGGCTGGGGAATATCGGGGTAAGTCCACCTGGTGCAAGAACCAAGGACACCATTACCTGTGGATAAGCGATGGCACGGGCTGGAATCAATCGCGCGCGGCACTCAGGGAGTGCTTCGATGCAATCGACTACACGCTGAACCTCAAGATGGCAACTGCCGGCTGCCTGGAAGACATTCTCGCCGATCCGTGATTGACCGGGTACCTGCGAGGGTATGAAGTAGGGCGTGCCTCCGGTTCCGGTTTCCTAGCCACCCTGTCGCCCAGCTACCTCGATGCGCGAACCAGACTGTAAAGTCACGGGCGCTGGGGTTGGGCTCGCCTACGCACGCCATGATAGTAGCCCAACCAATACGCAACCCAGGCATGCTTGTGCCTAGCCGCTCCAGCTTGGCTCTCGTCCAAGGCACTTGCATCGATGTGCGCCTCACGACCATCAAACCCATCATCACAGCCTCGTTGATAGGCACAACCAGCACACTTGTGCCTCCAGGGACCAGCTTGATTCTCAGGAAGGTCATCAAGCGCTGAAAGGTAACGATGGTCTTCCTGGCAAGTCATCCCAGCGGCTCCCTGTCTTCCAATTTCCTTGCAAGTGGACCATGGCTATCAACCCTCCGGCCAAAGTGGGGGTTGAGAAAAGTGCCCAGCTTTAGAAGGGGCGCGCACCAGACCACGTTCAGGCATCCTGCCCTCCCTCCCTCTCGGATTCAGTGAATCCCCGCTTTCGACCTCCTCCCCTGCATCGGAGTTGCTGCCCTCGTGATCACCGCCGTTACCATGAGATACGACACCCAGTCTCCTCCGCCGCCACCGCCAAAATCTCGCCTCGCCCGCTGTCCTCTGGACTCTGCGAGGAACGCATCGTGACCCGCGTCATCGACGGCGACACCCTCGAGGTCGAGGGCGGCCTCCGCATCCGCCTCGTGCTCGTGGACGCCCCGGAGCTGAACACGCCCGAAGGCCCCGCCTCCAGGGACTACCTCACGGACCTCTGCCTCGGCGAACGCGCCCTCATCGACGAAGACGACCTCCAGATCGGCGGGGACCCGTACGGCCGGACGCTGGCGGTGGTCCACTGCGGCGGCACGAACGCCAACGCCGCCCTGATCGCCTCCGTCCACGCCGACACCTACTGTCAGTTCTGCGGCGACAGCGAGTTCGGCACGGCGGCCTGGTCCGGGTGCTCGTCACCGCCACCGCCCCGCCACCAGGGGACTGTGACCCCGCCTACCCGACCGTTTGCATCCCGTCCCCGCCACCGGACCTCGACTGCGCGCAGATCCCCCGCCGGAACTTCCAGGTCCTGGCCCCGGACCCCCACCGCTTCGACGGGGACGGCGACGGGATCGGGTGTGAGGGCTGACGGGACTTATCCTCCCCCTGTCTCCTTTCGGCTTGTCCCACCACAACTGTCGACGCGATGTTCTTCTTGGGCAGTTGGATATCCAAGTATTTATATACTGTTGGACATCAGGATAACCAAATGGACATCCTTACGCTGGTCGCGCAGAACCCTTGGTGGTCGGATCCGGCGGCGATCACCGCCGACCAGCACCTCCAGACGCTCGGCGCCGAGCCCGTGCGCTGGACCCCCCGCCTCTTCCATGTCTTCCAGATCGGCGAAGACCGCGTCTACACCGTCCGCGGCCCGCGCCAGGTGGGGAAGACCACGCTCGTCAAGCTTCTCCTCCAGAGGACCTTGGAGACCCCCGGCGTGGATCCACGGAGCGTCCTCTTCTTCAGCTGCGATCTGATCCGGGACGCCCGCGGCCTCGACGATCTCGTGGAATCCTATCTCCGATGGCAGGCGCCCTTCCGCTTGCCACGCCGCACCCTCTTCCTCGACGAGGTGTCGGGCGTGACCGGCTGGGCCACCGCCATTCGCGCGCTCGCCAACCGCGGCCGCCTCCGGGCCTGCACCCTGGTCCTGACGGGCTCCCACGCGCTGGACGTCGCCCGCCAAGTGGAGCGGCTTCCTGGCCGGAGAGGCGAGTCCGCCCGGGACAACCCGGATGATCTCTTGGACAAGATCCTCCTCCCGATGAAGTTCGCCGAATACGCGGAGACGCAGAGCCCTCGCGTGCGTCAGGTCCTCGTGGACTCAGGCCTCCTCGAACGGGCTGCACGCCTCGACACCTTCCGCGGTCTGTTCTCGGAACGCCCACGACCGGCCTGGTCGAGCCTCCAGCTTCTCGGGGAGGAAGCGGCGCGCCTCCTCGAAGACTACCTCTTGACCGGGGGCTTCGCGCGGCCCCTGAACGACCTCCGAAGACACGGTCGGATCGGGCGGGAGACCTACGACCTGTACGTGCGCGTCCTGACGGGCGATCTTGCCCGGTGGGACTACGACGAACGGACGGCGAGGGACCTGCTTGCCGCGGCGATCGAGAAGATGGGTTCCCCGGTCAGCTGGCGGGGCCTCGCCCGGGATGCCGGCATCTCCTCCCACCTCACCGTGGCGCGCTACGTGGAGTCCCTGGAGCGGACCTTCACCCTGCAGACGGTCTATCAGTACGACCGCGGGAAGAAGCGACGGGCGCCGAGGAAGGAGCGGAAGCTGTACGTGACGGACCCGTTCCAATTCCACGCCCTGCGAGCCTGGGCCTACGGCCTATCCGAACCGTTCGCAGCCTCCCAGGAGTTCCTCGCCGACCGGGCGCGGCGAGGACTACTCCTCGAGGCGGTCCTCGGGGATCATTTGGCGCGACTCGCGTTCGCCTCCTCGCCGACCTCCCTGTTCGACGCCTACGAGCGCGTCCTCTTCTGGCGCAGCAAGAGGGGTTGGGAAGTCGATTTCATCCTCCGCATCGGCGACAAGCCCCTCGCCCTCCAGCTCACCGCCGGGCCTTCCCGCACCGAGACCTGGCGAGCGTTGCGGGCGTTCGGCGGTGGCCTCGCGTTGTCCGAGCGAGGGGAAGCGCCCGCCATCCCCCTGGCGCCGTTGCTTCTCCTGATATGATCACTTGCCACGGAGACCGGTGCTCCATGACGCGCTGGTTCCTCGCGATGGTCACCTGCGGCGGCACGAACGCGAACGCCGCCCTGATCGCCTCCGGCCACGCGGACACCTACCGCCAGTTCTGCGACGACAGCGAGTTCGGCACGGCGGCCTGGTCCGGGTGTCTGTCACCGCCACCCCCGCCACCGCCAGGGAACTGCGACCCGGCGTACCCGACCGTCTGCATCCCGTCCCCGCCGCCGGACCTGGACTGCGCGGAGATCTCCCTCAGGAACTTCCAAGTCCTCGCCCCAGATCCCCATCACTTCGACGGGGACCTCGACGGGGTCGGGTGCGAAGGATAACGGAAGGTGGTTCCCTCCGTTCATCGAGTATGAGTTCATATACTGGATGAGTCCATACTTGTCTCGTGCAAGCCCTCGGCAGACCCTCGCTTCCCCCTTCCCAGACCGGCCATGGACCGACCCTCCAGACCCTGCACATGGTCGAGGAGGTGCTCCGCCGTCAGGACCGTCCCATCAGCCTGAACCGGCTGAAGGCGCTGCTCCCGCGACAGGTCATGCACCGACCCCTCCGCCTGGCCATAGACCATTACCGCCGCCTCGGCTGCGTGACGGAGGGCTCCAAGGGCGTCCTCTGGACGCTTAACGCCGACTCGCGCTTCTGGACCGCCGTGGAGGATTGGGAGCGGCGGTGAGGCCGGGGGAGGTCCGGCTCAGCCCTCGGGCCTTGGCGGCAGAGGCCGAGCTGCAGCTGAAGCAGAGGAAGAAGCTGGCGTGGTGGATCACCCGGCTGAAGGGAGATCCGTTCGCGGGGGACCAGATCCCGAAGAGACTCATCCCCTCGAAACTGGCGGCAAGGCATGGGCTTCCGGAGATCACCAATCTCTGGCGCACGGAACTCCCGCTCGCATGGCGGATGCTCTACACGGTCCAATCTTCACCCGCCACGCTCACCGTCGTCCTCGTCCTGGAAGTCCTCTCCCACAGGGACTACGACCGGCTCCTTGGGTACGGATAGGCCGCCTCCACCTACGCTCCATGGCCATTCTCCCGGCCGCGACGACGATTTCCAAATCGGCGGGGACCTCTAGGGCCGTGTCCTAGCGGTGGTCACCTGCGGCGGCACGAGCGCCAACGCTCCCCTGATCGCCTCCGGCCACGCGGCCACCTACTTCCAGTTCTGCTCCGTGAATGAGTTTGGCGGTGAGGCCTGGACGGGCTGCTCGTCCCCACCACCGCCGCCCGAGGACTGCGACCCGGCCTGCCCCGACGTCTGCATCCCGTCCCCTCCGCCGGACCTCGACTGCGCCCAGATCGCGCACCGGAACTTCCAGGTCCTCGCCGGCATGCTCCCCGCGACCAGCGCGGAGTATCGCTCTGGGAGGCGCTCTGTATCCGGGGCACGACCGCCACCTCAAGGTGTGGTGGACATCGTCGGGAACGGCGGCCCTCCAGGCCTCCCGGCAGGACGGTTCGCTCGGTGGATATATATGGGTGTACGGCATACCATACGCCATGACAGGGAAGCACAAGACGACCCTCCTGCTCGATGAAAGGGTCTGGCGTCGCTTCCAAGAGGAAGTGCTGCGGAGCGAGGGTCCCCGAGCCACGAGCGCCGAGGTGGAGAAGGCCATCGGCGCCACAGACCTTGCCCCGATCCTGACCGCGGTGGCAGCGCGGTATCCTTCGGAAGATGCGGGATTCCCCTCCGTCAGCGAGGTGGAGCGTTTGCGCCCCACAGGCCGCGGCGATCTGACGAGGCTGATCCGGGAGGATCGCGATGACCGAGACGACCGTCTACTTGGACTCCAGCGCCCTAGCAAAACGGTACAAGAACGAAGCGGGAAGTAGGGCTGTAGACGCCCTCTACCGCCGCGCGGAGACTCTCGACCTCCGCCTCGCGTTCTCCCTCTGGAACATCGGCGAGGTACTTCGCACCCTCGCGCGGGCCAGGTCCCAGGGCCTCCTCAGTGAACGCGAGGCGTCGAGTGCTTCCTGGCTGTTCGTGCGCGAGACGATGAAGTTCCGGGCCCTCGGCGCCCTGCGCATCGTCCCCGTGGCGAGCGCCATCATCGGGGGGGCCCTGCCCCTCGTTCTCGCCTCCCGGCTCTCCCAGCCAGACGCCCTACAGATCGCCTCATGCAAGGAGGTCGGCGGCGTTCTCGTCACCTCCGATGCGAAGATGATCGAGGAGGCCCGCCAGGAGGGGATCACCGTTCTCGATCCCGCGGCGGAAGCCGATGCGAAGGCCTTGGAGGCCTTGTAGAGGTTCCCGCTCGCGACCCTACCACTTCACAACGATGGGGAAGGGATCGGTTTGCGAAGGCGAAGGCCTGGGGCGGCGGCGGTGTCTTCGAAGGTCGTGCGGAGCGATGTACCCGGGGTTCTGCCCCGCTCCCGGTCGCCGTCGATCTGCTCGTCGGCGGGGTCTACGATCGCGTCTCCGGGGCGGGCCACACAAACGAGGACATCCGGAAAGGATCAGACCTCGGTGAGCTGCGCGGACTCGACCCGGAGTCGACCGCGGTGACCCGGGTCGCGAGCCGAGAGACGCTTCTCGCCCTGAAGATCGCGGCCGGCAGGAAAGTGGATCTCCGCGATGTGGCGGTGCTTGCTGTTGGTCCCGTGACGCTGGAGCGAGTCCGGGTTCTACTGGAGGCCTGGGACCGCGTTGCGGTGCTCGATCATCTCCGGCAGCTGGAGGACGCGTGCTTGAGCCCGGACTTCATCGACTCCCTGAAGGGCGTCCACATGCTCGACGATCGCGGCGTCCAAGGGATGCTCGATGCCGCGACGAGGCTCGCGCAATCCCTGCGGTCGCACTTTTTGGGAACATAGGCCACAGCTCTCTGGACCTGCGACCCGGCGTACCCGACCGTCTGCATCCCGTCCCCGCCACCGGACCTGGACTGCGCCCAAATCCCCCACCGGGACTTCCAGGTCCTCGCCCCGGACCCCCAACACTTCGATGGGGACGGCGATGGGATCGGGTGCGAGGGCTGACGCGCCCCCTGGAGCGGCCACGACGCCCCCCCAATCACCGTGGGGGCCGGCGCCTCCGGGACCCCCGTGCTCCTTCCGGCGCCTTTCCACCCCTTCCGGCGCTCCTAATTACATCCACGAAAGTATAATAAATTACCTCGAGCTATCTATCAGGCAAGGGTCACTCCGATGAAGCACGACATCGCTTTCGAGGTCCTCGCCGCGACGACCTACGGGACGTTTACGAGGGGAGAGCTCATCCACCGGACCGGCCGGTCCCCGACCACG
>Ga0209641_10003789_pt1 | contig 12611 bp, 9 predicted proteins | sample RifCSP16_1_FD_184022 | JGI IMG/M metagenome (GOLD analysis project Ga0209641, IMG submission 184022) | Soil microbial communities from Rifle, Colorado - Rifle CSP2_sed 16_1 (SPAdes) (version 2) | ecosystem: Environmental > Terrestrial > Deep subsurface > Rock core/Sediment | place: Rifle...
GCACGCGCGACTTGCCTGTCCCCTTCGTGCAACTCGACGGCCAGATCGAAGACCCGGGCGACGCGCAGGAGCCTCTCGGACTCATCCGGATTCAACTTCCCTCGAGCCTTCCGTCGTGTCAAGGTCCGCTGTGTGACCTGGACGAGCGCCCCTAGCTGCTCCCGGGTGAGGTCGGTGGCCTTCTGCAATCGGACGAACGACTGATAGGCGAATCCATCCTCCACCTTGGCAGCCAGGGACAGCTTGTCCTGCACCCTCAACCCCAGGATGTGGGCGTATGAGAGCGGGTCGGCCAGAGCGCGCGTTGCATCCACGCCCGCCGGGGTGGTTGAGCTCAGCTTCCTAGTCTTGGCCACGATAGCTCCTTCCGCCTGATCCGGCCATCTGGCCTTATTATATATGCCAAATGGCCGTTTCGCCAGGTGGACAGTGATCACCGTCCCTGTATGGCGCCAGACTCCGCCTCCGCGGTTGTCGAGACTGTGGACCGTGAAAGTTTGACGTTTCCTCCTATGACTCGGCGAGATGGGTGTGCATACCCCAAGTATCCGTCTTTTAGCAGGATGGGGGCGGCGAAGCCGCCCCCATCCTGCTAAAAGACGTGGCCGGCGACTGGCGAGCATGATCCAGATCCCGGGTTTGGCCGGGGGAGGGGCCGTGCGCCGCCAATAAACTTATGCGGGGACAAAGGAGGTGAGGGCGGATAATGAGGGGATGCCAAGGCGCCCCGGTGGAAGGGCGCCTTGGCTTTCGGCCTTGTTTTGAAGTCCGGCTAGGCTTCGACGATGCATTCGACCGGACAGACGGAGATGCAGTGTAGCGAGTCGAAATGGCCCTCGCATTGAACGCATGTCTCGGTGTTGACCACGTAGATAATGTCGCCTTCCGTGATCGATTGAGTCGGGCACTCCGGCTCACACGCTCCGCAGGAGATGCACTCGTCGGTGATTCTCATGGCCATGGAATGATCCTCCTGGTCCTCGGGCAGGACATGATGCCGCGATGAGCCTACTCCAGGGGAGCCAGAGCACTCAATGGACGAAACGCACCTGATCCACCGGAGCATCGTATGGGCTGGAAGGAGGGGAATCTACTACTTTCATCTGATTCGCCCAATTAGCCGCGCTGCGGGTCGGTGAGACGGAGAGGACACTACCCCTTGAGGGAGCCGGCAAGCAGGCCCCGCATGAAGAAACGACCCAGCAGGATGTAGACCACAAGGGTTGGCAGGGCTGCCAGCAAGGCCCCCGCCATCTGGACGTTCCACTCAACAATGAAACTGCCGGCGAGGTTGTTGAGTGCTACAGTAATTGGTTGGACTTCGGCTTTGTTGGCGATCACGACGGCGAACAAGAACTCATTCCAGATTGAAGTGAATTGCCAGATCAAGACCACGACAAAGCCCGGCATGGAAAGTGGGAAGAGTAGATGGCGGTAGATTCCGACGAAGCCCGCCCCATCGATCTTGCCCGCCTCGACCAGTTCGTCCGGAATGCCGGCATAGTAATTGCGGAAGATCAAGGTCGTGATCGGGATGCCGTAGACAACATGCACCAGGACCAGTCCGCCGATCGTTCCATAGGCGGGTGTGTACGCGGCGATGAGCCCAGGCAACCAGCTGAAATAGGCCGGCACATGCCAACCGGCGAGGCCGTCCAGAAACGGCCGAGTGATCCGGCTCAGACCCTGCAAAGCCTGAACCAACGGAATGAGGATGCTTTGATAGGGAATGAACATCCCGAACAGGATGGCCAGGAAGACGGTGTTAGAACCTCGGAACTTCCACTTGGACAGCACGTACCCGTTCAGGGAGCCCAGCATGGCGGAGATGAGCGTGGCCGGGATCGCCAACCTCAGACTATTGTAGAAGTTGCCGGCCAGGCCCTGGATGCCCTTGCTCGGGTCGCCCAACCAGGCGCTGCTGAAGCTGTCGAGATGAAACCCAGAGGGGAGGGACCACATCGTAGACAGATTGACCTCGGCGTAGCTCTTTAGACCGGTCGCGACCAGGATGTACACCGGCATGAGGTAGAAGGCGGCGGCGAGTATCAGAAGCAGGTAGATCAGGACGCGCCCGGGACGGATCCTCATCGATTCAGTTCCGTTCGGGCGCTGTAGACCAGGTAGGGGATGACCAGAACAGCTACGCTCAGCAATAGGATGATGGCGATCGCCGCGCCGCGAGCAAAGTGGTTGCCGCGGAACACGGTATCGAACATGTAGTACGCCGGCACATCAGTGGCAAACGCTGGCCCAGGACCTGTCATGGATGAAACCAGATCGAAGATCTTCAAGGAGATGTGCCCGAGGATGATGATCGCCGACAGGGTGATGGGCTGAAGAAGGGGGAGGATGATTCTGCGGTAGATCTGAAATTCTCCGGCGCCGTCCACCCGAGCCGCTTCCCGCAACTCGTCTGGGATTGCTCGCAGGCCGGCCAGGTAGAGCGCCATGGTGTAACCTGACATCTGCCAGGTAGCGGCCAACACCACCGACAGGATCGCCAGCGGGATCCCGAACTCCGGCCCCGAGATGAAGCCGAGGCCGATATCTCCCAGTAGCTTCCCGACGAACGAACTGGCAGGAATGAAGGACACCTGGGGGTTCGTGTACCAGGCCGATTTCAAGAAGTCCAATCCGACGCGTTCAAAGAGCAGGTTGACCCCGACCGATCCGGAGGCGGCGCTGCCCGGGTTCAACAGCCAGCGCCAAACCACACCGGTGACGATGAAGGAAACCGCCATCGGGAAGAGGAAGATCCCTCGGAAGAGGCCTTCGCCGCGGATCCTCCGGTCAAGCAGGATGGCGAGCAGGAGGCCGATGGCCAGGCAGAGGATGATGAACGACACAGTGAAGACGGCGGTGTTCCGCATGTCCGTCTGGAAGCGCTGGTCGGTCATCAGCAATCGGATGTAGTTGTCAAACTTGGCGAAAGGGACTTGGGGGAGCAGCGAGCCTTCCAAGGGGCAACACTTCAGCCCCGGGATGCGGGCCATGTCGTTCCATTTCAGCATCGAGGCCCAGGCCGTCCAGCCAATAAAACCGTAGACGAAGATCAAGATGGCCAGAATGGAGGGGGTGATGAATAGGATGGCGACCAGGCGGTCGCTATCCAGTCGACGCACGTCGGCCTCTGCGTTGCACACGGGAATCCAACGCGTGCCGCGACAACTGGCTAGGCATTGAGGAAATCTCCGTCTGGACTTCGCAGGAGCGAGTTGGGGCGGCCGGCCCGGCCGCCCCAACTCATCGGTCTCATCTTATTACTTGCAGACCCCTGCGTCCTGGCACGCCAGGGCAAGGGCGGTTTGCGTTCCGGCGACGTTGCCGGTCGTGACATACGCGCCGATGGCGTCGACGTATGCGGTGGCCCAACCCTCAGAGGCCGCCGCGCCATGTACCACCGAAGGTACGATGGTGTCGACCTGCCAATCCGCGGCCGACGACTGCAGGTAGGCATCGAAAGTGCTGTAGTCGCAGTCGGAGCGGGCGCAGATCGAGCCCTTCAGCTTGTTGAAGGTCTCCTGGCCCTGCTTGCTGCCGAGGACACCCAGGAATGCCTTGGTGGCATCGGCATGCTTGACGTCCTTCGGCAGGCCGAAGGTGTCCGAGAGCGCGACATAGGTGCCCTTCGTGCCGGGCGGAGAGGTCCAGCCGTAACCGGTGAACCCCTTGGCGACGTAGTCACCGTCAACCCAGTCGCCCATGATCGTCATGGCGGCCTTGCCGTCGATGACGAGCTGGTTGGCTTGGTCCCACGAGAGCGCAGCATGGTCGGCGTTGGCGTAGGAGACCATCATCTTGAAGTTCTCCAAGGCCGTCGTCACCTCAGGGCTGTTCCAGTCAGTCGTTCCATCCCACAGCCCCTTGTATGCCTGCGCGCCGAGAGTCCCGGCCAGCACATCTTCGAACAGGTGGGCTGCCGCCCATGGGCCGTTGTCGCCCAATGCCAGCGGCGTGATGCCGGCTGCCTGGAGCTTGTCCGCAGCAGCCTTCCAGCCGGCGAAGGTCGCCAGGCTGGCCGGGTTGATCCCTTGTGCATCGAAGATCGCCTTGTTGTACCAGAGCACATTACCGCGATGGATGTTCACCGGCACGGACCATGGATGGCCGTTGTAGGAAACGATATCCAGGACGCCTTGAGGGAACACATCGTTCAAGTTATTGGCGACATAGACGTCGTCGAGGGGTTCCATGAAGTCCGTGGTCACCCAGGTGTCGATGAGCTCGTGGCCCATATGAACCTGGAAGCTATCCGGTGGGTCCCCGCCCAGCATGCGCGTCTTGAGCACTGCCTTGGCGTTGGAACCGGCGCCGCCGGCCACAGCTGAGTTGTAGACCTCATAGGTGGGATTGGCGGCGTTGAACTGGTCCATCAGCTTCTGCAGCCCGGCCGCCTCGCCACCCGTCGTCCACCACGAGAAGACCTCGACCGGGACACGGATAGTGCTGGCCGCCTGACCGCTTTCGGCGTCGACCGCGGCCTGGATCAGTGCATCCTGTGTGCCTGCGACATCCTTGCTTGTGACGAAGGCCCCGATGGCATCAACGTAGGCTGTGGCCCAGCCCTCGGAGGCCGCCGCGCCGTGCACGACGGAGGGAACGATCGTGTCCGTCTGCCAGTCTGCGGCCGAAGACTGCAGGTAAGCGTCGAAGTTGCTGTAGTCGCAATCGGTCCGGGCGCAGATCGACCCCTTTAGTATGTTGAAGGTTTCCTGGCCTTGCTTACTTCCGAGGACGCCCAGGAACTCCTTCGTCAGGTCGGCGTTCTTGGCTCCTTTCGGCAGGCCGAAGGTGTCGGACAGTGCGACATAGACACCCTGAGTGCCGGGGACGGGGGCCCAGCCGTAGTCGGTGAAGCCCTTGGCCACATAGTCACCGTCGATCCAGTCGCCCATGATGGTCATGGCGGCCGTGCCGTCGATAACCAGCTGGTTGGCCTGGTCCCAGGTCAATGCCGTGTGGTCTTCATTGACATAGCTGAGCACAGTGCGGAACGTGTTCAGGGCAGCGGTCACCTTGGGATCGGCCCATGAGGTCGAGCCGGTCCACAGACCCTTGTAGGCGTCCGGGCCGAGGACGCTGGCAAGGACATCCTCGAACAGATGGGCCGCAGCCCAGGGTCCGTTGTCGCCCAACGCCAGCGGCGTTATCCCGGCCGCCTTGAGGGTTTCGGCATCGGCGATGAACTCGTCCCAGGTCGCCGGCGGATTGGCGATGCCGGCATTGGCCAGGACGGTCTTGTTGTACCAAAGGACGTTCCCGCGGTGGATGTTCACCGGCACGGACCATGGATGCCCGTCAAAGGACACGATGTCCAGCACACCCTGCGGGAAGGCGTCATTCAAGCCATAGGTGGCGTAAACGTCGTCGAGCGGCTCCATGTAGTCGGTGGTCACCCAGGTGTCGATCAGCTCATGGCCCATATGGACCTGGAAGCTGTCGGGCGGGTCGCCGCCCAGCATGCGGGTCTTGAGCACAGCCTTGGCGTTGGATCCTGCGCCACCGGCGACGGCGGCATTGATGACCTCGGCGTCAGGATGCTCAGCGTTGAACTGATCCATCAACTTCTGCAGGCCGGCTGCCTCGCCGCCGGTGGTCCACCATGAGAAGACCTCGACCTGGGTCTTGCCCGCCGGCGGAGCGGATGTCGGTGCCGTGGTCGTGGTCGGCTGGGGGCCGCCACAGCTGGCGAGGATCATCGATGCTCCGACCAGCGCGGTCAGGAAGAACGTGAACCGCTTACCTTTTTCTCGCATTTCCATCTCTCCTTAGACATTGGTCGAACATGACTTACCATGTTCATGCTGGATTGGATCCTTGTTGTATCAACTCCTTTCATCGCCGTCTTCGACGTGTTCAGGCGGTACACCGCGAGGGTTCAGCCATTTGGGGGAGTGCGCGGATCGGCGTAGAGAGATTGTGCTTGCCGCTGCAAGCAGGCCTTCTTCGTGGGCCGGCAATGCCCCGCACCCCGAAAGGGCGATAAGCACAGAGTCCATTCGCAGCATAGGTAATCGGTGCGTGGGGGTGTGCGTTGCCAAGACAGGTCCCGTGGGAGTATGTCAGGCGTCCTCTGGAGGGTGGCGTTCATTGCTCTGGGGGTTACGACTTGGTGTCTGACCCGAGTATCTGGAGCCGATTAGAATTCTTGGGCTAGTGGGATTCAGGTTTCGTGGCGATTCCACACGCTCGAGTTCGTTTCACACTCAACCCGCCGCGTTGCATCGCCACGCCCCACTATTCTAACACTAACCGCCACGTCGGGGACAGTCGCCCTCACGATCAGAGAAGGGAAAGGGGGGTACTCTCAGCGCTTGTCCGGGACCCGCAGGGGTCAGACCGGGTGGCGGGTGGCTCGGGACAGCTTGGCGGCACCGGGTCAACGCCCAGGATTTCGAGAATCTTCCGCAGTGAGGCCGACCCAACCGTCGGCCTGGCCACCCTTCAAGATGGCTTCGATCACTTGCACATTGGCCGGGGGATCCTCGATCGGCGTTGGCCCCTAGCTCCCGTCGATGATCGCCTGGAAGTATTCGAAGGATCCCGGCCCGGCGATCGGTCGGTCGTTGACCAGGAACCCAGGCGTGCCTCGGAACCCATGACCGAAGGCCTCCTTCGTGCTGGCTTCGACCTTCGCCCGATACACACCCGAGTCCCGGCAGCTGTCGAAGCGGGCCGTGTCGATACCGAGCTCGGCTGCATAGGTTTTGATGTCGCTCACGCTGAGCGCCGGGGCCCGATCATATAAGAGATCGTGATACTCCCAGAACTGCCCCTGACCGAAGGCGCATTGACCGGCTTCGGCTGCCTTGGGGGAGTAGGCCGTGATAATCGGAAAGTCCCGCCATACGAAACGAACGCGATCCCCATAGTGCGCAAGAATCTGATCGAGGACCCCCTGCTTGTGCCAGCGCCGACAGATTGTGCACCCGAAGTCGCCATATTCGACGATCGTCACGGGGGCAGATGAGGATCCAAGAAAGGGTTCGTCCGCCGGCTGCAATCTAGCCGTCGGCTGCGGCTGAGCCCGCGGCCAGGACAGAAAGACCACTCCGATCGCCAGGACAAACAGCCCGGCAAAGATAAGTGCCCGCCGATCGCGAGCGCGACGGCGGGCACCACCTTGGCCCCTGCCAACCTTTTTTGCCGGCTTCCTGGTTCGTCCCATTTAGACCCTCACGCGAACGGCGGCGCGGTCGGAGCCATGTCGCAGGCTCGCGCCAGGAGATCTGCGGCGGGCTAGGGTGATCCTGGTCCCGAGCTAGGGATTTCCATACACACGCGTATCCGGGCGGAACGCGGCCCATGAGAACCAGAAATGATTGATCGTGACCAGCGACGGGAGTTGTTTCCCAGCCAGCTCACCTTGTTCGGCCAGACCAAAGATGTTCCAGGTGGTTCCCGTCTCTTGATCGCGGATCTGGGAGCCGTCAAACTCGAAGTTGAGCAGCTGTCCATCCACTTCGCGCCCATATGCCTCGGCCGACCCAACGGTTCCTACTCCCGTGGCGGGGATAGATCCGAAGGGCGAAGCCGCGCCAGGTTGCCAGATGACAACGACCGGAGTGCCGCCTACGGTGTCATTGACCACGTGCACATCTTGAAGGGTCTCATATGAGTAGGCGACAGCCTCGCCATTGAGGTCAATTGTCAGAACCCGGGCCATTGGCGGGAGGATACCTCGCGTCTCGGGCCCGTTGTACAGGAAGGGGGAGCTATTCACATCATCGTACCCGGTGTAGGGATTTCGTCCATAGGGACGTTCAAAGCCTGTATCTCGCGAAAGTACGCTTCCTTCGGGGTAGGCCTCGGCGAACTCTGACCAACCAATGATCGAGGCCGGATAGTATGCGAGCCTGGCCCCGCTCAACTCACCCGCGATCGCTCCACCTGTGGCCTGCTGCCACCAGGTCTCGGACTGCCGATCGTACATGATCAGGTTGCTGAACCTCAGCCGGCCGGTTGTGCCGAAGTCAAGGACGCGACTCTCGAAGGTGCGCTCGAATGCGATCGCCGTGTTGCACAAGGGGCAGAAAGTCACAGTAAGCGGAATCCCTCCCAGGGTGTCGTTCACGATCTCGTGCCACGTCAGAATCTGGATTGGGTAGGCGCGGGCCTCTTCGCCGACGCGGACGAGAATCACCGGCTCGGCCGGTTTCAACCATTCAGAGGCATTTGAAACGCTGACAAATCGGGGGTGGTCGATCGCAGGTATCCCATCCTTGGGCGGGCCACCTGAGAAGATCTCGGTATACGCTACAGTGTGTTTGCTGAAGTCAGTCGTGAAGGAAGAGGCGGCCCCGGATGGTGGTACGTCATCCGCCGGTGATGTCGGGCTCAGAGGTGGTGAAGCGGTTTCGGAGGAGGCAGCCGTCGGAGCCGGCTCTTCAAGGTTTACGGGCAGCTGGGCGCTTGTCGGAACGGACGGGCCGGCGGAACACGCCGACACAATGCAACCGATGATCAGAAGTCCACTGGCGACGAAGTAAAGTCGAGCTGGCATTTCCCGCTCCTCCGGTCCTGCGCCCTCCCGCCTGCCACAAAAGAGCGGCGCGGCGTCCGGGTATCAATCTCACCCGGAAAGGTTTGGTCTGGGGGGGTTGCCGGCGGAGACCACGCCGGACCGCCTCACTTGGCGGTTCAACCTGTCAGGAGTTGGACGCGACGGAGGGGTACAACCTTACCTGGGCGGGTGGCCAGCCGAAGCTCGGCACCGCCAGGCGAAGGCGAGGAGAGGATGCCCTTCGGCTAAAAGAAAGAGGCCGCCGGGAAGGCGAGTCTGTCGGCGGCGCTCGTGTTCCCGGGTGCATCCCCCCGAATCTGGTCGTGGATCAGCCGTTGGATGCCGATTCCACGAACCCGGCCGCGTCCCGCTTGAGTTGAGCGAGCGAGGCCACATCCAGGTAGAACATGTGACCGGCCGGGTAGTAGGCCATGCTGATGTTCTGGCGAACTTCAGGGTCGACATTCATGTGATTGATCATGTATTCGGTGGCGAAGTGCGGGGTGGCCAGATCGTAGAAACCCTGCCCGACGAAAACTCTCATGAAACGGTTCTTTGCGATGGCGCTCCGCAAGGCCTCGCCGGTGTTAGGGAGCTTCCCCTTCTCCCACTCCCATTTCGGCTCGATGTCCTCGTTGAGGGCGATATACGTCAAGTCGGTCCGGACTCCGAGCTCGGTCGCGGCGTAGGAATTGAACATCGCGGTGTATGGGGGCTTGATTGCCACCATGGATACGTCGAATTCAGGCACTTCGTTGACCCCGATCGCCTCGATGCCCTTGAAGCGGGAATCGAGCCGCCCGATACTGCGTTTCTCCGCCCTCAAGAGTTCTTTGCAGAAGCGCATGATGTCTATTCTAAGGTTTGAACCCAGCACATAACTCTCTTCGAGCCCGGTATATCGCGCCAGGGTTCTGGCGATGGACTGGCGTTCGGTGTCGGTCAGGCGGTCGCCCTTCATCAGCGCGACCGTGTAATCGCTACCCGACCAGTCTTCGACTTCGTCGAGCAACTCTCTCAGCTCGCGCTGCTGGAGGTCCGGCCCGAGCTTTTTGTGATACCAGGCTGCGGCAGTGTAAGTCGGCACGAACAATTGAAATGGGAGATCATCACCCTCTTCGAAGAAGATCGGACGCAAGGCCAGGGCGGTCGAGATCAGGATCAGCCCGTTGAAAGCGATCCCTTGCTCGACCAGAAGGCCGGCCAGACCTGCGACGCGTGTCGTCCCATAGCTCTCGCCGGCCATATACAGCGGAGATTCCCAGCGATGATAGCGGGTCAGGTACAGTCGAATGAATTCTCCGGTCGACTCGATGTCGCCCTTGAAGTTCCAAAACTTCTTGTCGAGATCTTCCTTGGCGGCGCGGCTGTACCCCGTACCAACTGGATCGACGAAGACCAGGTCGGCGACGTCGAGCCAGGTATGCTCATTGGGCTCAATCTGATAGGGTGGGGGTGGCATCCAGCCCTCATCGGCCATCCTCACCCGATACGGGCCGATGGCGCCCAGGTGGAGCCAGATCGAGGCTGAGCCCGGCCCCCCGTTGAAGCAGAACACGAGAGGCCTCGCGGAGATGTCGCCGACATCTTCGAGCGTATAAGCAGTGAAGAAGACCTCGGCCTCGGTCTCGTCGAACTCGTCCTTAAGCGGGATTACCCCCGCACGGGCGGTGTACTTGAGGGTGCGTGTCCTGAGGCTCAGCTCGTGGTGGGTCTCGACCGGTTCGATCCCGAGAAGCTTTCGTTTCTTATCCTTGTCATCGGCTTTCGCTTCGGACTTGGGTTTCTCTTCGTCGGGCATGGCTTTCTTCTCCTGTCGGTCGTCCTGCTCCGGTTGGATGTCTGGGGCCCCTTGCGTTGGAGAAGCCGGCCTCCGGGTCGGGTCTCTTCCCGCGCGCGATGAAACGGACGGAATGGATCAGTGCTGGTCCCGGTCGCCGACAAGCCGCCAGGCCCACGGAAGGCTGAGAGCTGCCAGGGCGAGCTTGAGCGCGTCTCCAACCAGGAAAGGAATGACGCCGGTGACCAGAACTTGGCCCCAGCCGACAAACCGGGAGAGCCAGGCAATGCCGAAAATGTAGATGACGAGCGTTCCCAGGGCCATGGCCAGCGCGGTTGTCCCAACTCGCCGATCCCAACCGCGTCGACTGAGAAACCCGACGACGGCGGCCGCGACCACGAACCCCGCAAGATAACCCCCCGTCGGCCCGGCCAGTCGAGACAGTCCGGCGGCGCCTTCGGCGAAGACCGGCAGTCCAACAGCCCCCATAGCGACGTAGGTGAGCATACTCGCGACCCCTCGCCGACTTCCCAGGAGTGCCCCCACGAGCAGAACAGCGAAAGTCTGCCCGGTGATTGGCACAGGCTGAACGGGGATTACGATCTGTGAGCACAGGGCCGTGATAAGAGCCCCGCCGACGACGAGGGCCGCCGACCTCGCAAGCCCGATGCCAGGCCATGCCCGCTCCGCCAGAACAGCCCTTTGACCGGTCACTCCAAGCATCTTCTACCTCCGAATCCGAATCCAGCTTCGATATCTACTCTCGGCGATCATCTTTCAACCCACCTGCCGCACGGCTCCCTGCAAGTCATTTAAGATGCCATGCTTACCGATAAACCCCGATGAGCGTGAAGCGTGACGCTGTCCGAAGGGATTCATCTCCGGTGTCCAAGGGCTTGGCGGCGGTACCCCGCGGTTGCGACAAGAAGCTTCGCCAATCGTTCACGCGATCGCCATCCGATCGTCGATGGCCGACGGGTATAGTATCGCCGTGCGTTTTCGAAGCATGTCCAGTATCAGATAGGAGGCAGCGGCAGCTGCGAGGTGGTTCAGCGCGTGCCCGCTGACGATGCGACCGAGGGCGAAGAGCTGTGCGTCGAGCAACTCCAGCGACTTGGCCGCCAGATAGACGGCCACGACGATGAAGACCGTCCGCGATCGAGTGTAGCGTGATGGAAACAGGATACTCAGCAGCGGGATCGCCAGGGTCGAGAGATACTGGACATCCATGTACACACGAAGATCGCCAGAGCCCCTGAGCTCTGAAAGGTGCCAGTACACGACGCTGTAGATCCCAAGTCCGACCAAGATGGGGAGCAGGCGCAGACCGGCCGATCGATCGATCCGTTCGCCGATCGTGGCGGCGAGCCAAGACATGAAGATGATTGTCATGGGCAATCGGTCCCAGACCAATCGACTGTCGCTGGGAGCGGAGTGGTAGTAGGCCGAACCGAACGAGGCGAGGCCAACACCGATGAAGAAAACACGATAGAACCAGGCCTCGGACGGATCGGCGAATGCGGCATTGAAGGGTGGGTCGCGCCGCCTGCGCAAGAAGTCAAGGCCGGCCAGTCCGACGACCAGAAAGGGAAGATTCGAAACGACATCGAGGAAGTACGGAATGCCCACGAGAGCGCGGGTGTCGGCGAAATGATTGTAGGCTTGGTTCTGGAAAACGGGCGGACGGGCGAAAGTCGCGATGACTCCAGCCAGGGTAATCAGGACGAAAAGCGCCTCCCGGGTTGTGCGAGACACCCGAGCGGCGAACCATTCACCATTCAGAAAGGAACCTCCGGTCGGCATTGGATCCCTCCTTTCGCGCTCGCCACGCGGATGATCGAGGTGTGTCGACGAACGGGAGAGGGCGATCTTTATTCGCCCTATGTCAGTATAGAACGATATTCAACTGGCCTCGGCCGGTGCTCAGAGCGGGTCCGATCACTGTGGTCACAGGAGTGCGGACCATCCCCCACCTTCGGGTTGCTCCTTCAGCTACCGGTCAGCGGCGTCCACGGACCGCTGAACCAAGCCTGCTATCAGTGGCTTGGCGATCCTGAGGAACCCACCCGCGTCGCTGCCGATCCTCGTGAGTTCCGTCCCTTCTCGGTCGAGCTTGACGAGGCGCGAGAATGCGAGCGGGGATGAACCGGAAGTCGAAGAAGCCTTAACCATTCGATCGCCTTCATACTCGATGGAATTCGCCCGCCCGCAAGTCCGTGTTCGAAGTGAAGCAATCGCTCGCTTGAGGGTTTGGGAGGCAACCCACCCCCGAGAGCGCCTCGGCTCCGGATTGGACGTCTCCCGGAACGCAATCCCCTGGTTCAA
>Ga0209641_10003790_pt1 | contig 12607 bp, 8 predicted proteins | sample RifCSP16_1_FD_184022 | JGI IMG/M metagenome (GOLD analysis project Ga0209641, IMG submission 184022) | Soil microbial communities from Rifle, Colorado - Rifle CSP2_sed 16_1 (SPAdes) (version 2) | ecosystem: Environmental > Terrestrial > Deep subsurface > Rock core/Sediment | place: Rifle...
TTATCCTGGCTGCCAGCGGCGAGCGCCTCGTCCACAATCCGGCGCGCGGCCGCCTCGGGGGCGGTGCGCTCGGCCAGCAACACCTGGAGGCGCGCGGCGTTCAGCGTCGCATGCACACCGTCACAGCACAGCAGATAACGATCATGGGCCTTTAGATCATGTGTCCCGTAGTCGGCGCGCACCGCTTCTTCGAGACCCACGGCGCGGAACAGCACATGCCGCATGTCGGGATGGCTGTGGGTGTGGTCCTGGGTAAGGCATTGCAAGCGACCTTCCCGCAGCCGGTAGATGCGCGTGTCGCCCACGTGCACCACATGCGCGGCCCGGCCGCGCAAAATCAGTGCGCTGAAGGTGGTGGCCATGTCGCGCAGTTTTTGATCCTGACGGCCCTGACCATGTACCCAGCGGTTCATGGCGGCGAGCGTGCGCGACGCTGCCCGGTCCACGCCCAGGGTCGGCGACTGATTCAGGTAACCGTCAAGAAATCCGCGCGCCACGGTCTCGGCTGCGAGCCTTCCACCGGATCCGCTGATGCCGTCGGCAATGACAGCCACAGCCTCCGGCACGGCACGCGCGTTGAGTTTGGCCTCGTGCGCGGCTACAAAATCGTCGTTGCTGTCGCGCCGACCTCGTTCGCTGGCAAAACCAATACGGGTCTGTAACGGGTCAGCGCTCATTCGAGAAGCGTGTGGTTTCAGGGTCATCGGGGCTTGGACCCATTGTGAACCGGAAACCGCGGCGGCAACAACCCGCCGCCATCAGACGCGCGCGCCCGAAGCCGCACCCCAGGTGGTGCGCCAACGCGTCTTGACGCGCAACAGGCCGATCACGCCGAGTGCGGCCAATCCGGCGAACACCCAGAAGCCGGGGGCGAAACCGCCGGACATGGCCTTCGACCAACCGAGCGTCTTGGCGAGCAGGAAGCCGCCGGCACCGCCGGCCGCGCCCACCAGCCCGCTCATGACGCCGATCTCGTTGCGGAAACGCAGCGGCACCAGCTGGAACACCGCGCCGTTGCCCATGCCGAGCGCCATGGCGCCGAGGAAAAACACCAGCACCGCCATCCAGGCGATCATCGGCAACTCATGCAGCTCCCAGCCGCTGACCTTGGCGGCATTAACCGCCACCGGAGCCGGACCCTGCGGGAGATAAGCCACCGTAATGTAGGTCAGAGCCACCACCGCCAGCAGAATCTGCAGGCTGCGCAGGCCGCCGATGCGATCCGCCAACCAGCCGCCCACCGGCCGGAACATGGACCCGGCGAACACCACCAGCGCCGCCATGAGGCCGGCGGCGATACCGGAGGTGTGATACCAAGTGGTGAAATACAGCGGCAGCGCGCTGCCAAGACCGACGAAGCCGCCGAAGGTGATGGAGTAGAAGAACATGAACCACCAGGTGTCGACATCCCGGAACACGGTGGCATAGTTCGCGAGTGTTACCGACGCGCGTTGTTCGGGCGCGTCCTTGGCCATGACGGTGTAGAACAGGAACACCAGCACCAGCGGGATCAACAACACGCCGAACACCGCCTGCCAGCCGTAATGCTCGGCGATCCACGGCACGAACATCGAATCCAGCACCACGCCCATGTTGCCGGCGCCGGCGATGCCCATGACCACGCCCTGATATTTAGGCGGGTACCAACGCGAGGCCTGCGGCAGGGCTACGGCGAAACTCGCGCCGGCCACACCCAGCACCGCGCCCAGGATCTCCACTTCGAGTTTCGAGCCAAGCCCGAACAGCCAGGCATAGGCCAGCCCGACAATCACCACCATCTGACCGAACTGCCCAGTGCGCTTCGGGCCGAGGTGATCGGCGAGCATGCCCATGGGGATGCGCAGCAGGGCGCCGGCCAGGATCGGGACGGCGACCAGAGTGAACTTCTCTTCGACCGTGAGGCCGAGTTCCTGGCCCAGATACAGCATCAATGGCCCGAGCACCACCCAGGCCATGAAGCTGACGTCGAAATATAGAAACGCCGACAGCAACGTCGGCCAGTGGCCCGCCTGTTTGAACTCCCGCCAATTCATTCCGTGGCACTCCTCGTCGTAATCCGGCAAACGCGCCCCGGGGATCGGGGATGCTACTGCCTGCATTAGCAACCGCTGTGCCATGTGGGGAGTTCCAGTGGAATCAGGGGACTAGAGCGATTAACGGCGTTTCCGCGCCGGTTACATGCACCAATATCGTGAAGTACGCACCGGACCTGAACCGAAGTGGTGCATGACGCTTGCGCACGGCAAGCCATGCGTCTCGCGCTATCGTTTCGAGACGAAGGGATTTTCCTTGATGTAAAACCGCAAGTGTCGCCTGGCCCAATGCCCGGCATAGTCGACGCCCACCCGGGGTCGTTTGACGATGACCACGGGTTCGGATTTGGCGGGCGCGGCGATGTAAAAATTTTTCCCGGTCAGGTCGTGACCGTTGAGCCGCCGGTCGATACGCATGGCGCGGCACAGCAGGCCGGGGCCCTGGGTTCGCTCCTCGATATTCGTCACCGGCTCGACCGCGCGCAACAGTACGGCGGAGGCATGGCCTTCGCGTTCGGTCACCACGTTCATGCAGAAATACATCCCGTAGATCATGTACACGTAGGCGTGGCCCGGCGGACCGAACATGACCTGGGTCCGCTCCGTCAGCCCGCGGGCGGAATGAGCGGCGAGATCGTGCGGCCCGAGGTAGGCCTCGACTTCCACGATCCGGCCGATGCGCTCCACCCCGCGCGATACGTGAACCAGACATTTCCCAAGCAAGTCCCGGGCGACGGTAATCGTGTCCCGGTCATAGAACGCGCGTGGCAATTTTCGCATGATAATTTCAGAGACTGATCGACTTAATAGACTACGTAGGTGTCTTAATGCGGTCGCTATGTTCCGCTGACTTGTTTTGCTGCTGTATACCATTTCTTAAGATAGGAACTCGAAAGGATGGTGGAATTAGAATCAGCGTACTTCATAAACCATTCCATAAGCCCATCCCATTGTTCCAATCCACCTGGAGGATGAAGTTGCCATCCCAACTCTTCAAGAAGCCAATTTGCCTTGGCGCTATTCCGAAGCATCGATGTTGTAATCCAGTTCGTCTCCGCGTCTAAACCTCCACGAGCTACAGGAACAATATGGTCGATCGTTGGGAAAAGCTCCCAATACGCGATATGGCACTCAGACATTTTCCAGTTCTTATGAAAAGGAAATGCATCTGGATACAGGATGCTCAATGTACGAAGAACGGCAGGGAACACGAGTTTCGCACCTGAATAGCGATCCACGAATCCATCCCGCAGGAAGACACTTGTTGCCTCGCGCTCTGTGTATTTCCGGTTGTTACTGGTTACTCTACGGTATGGATATTCCCGCATAAGCATTCCCCTCGCTGCTTGGGAATTGCTCTGCGAGATTTGCGCACAAACTTCTGCGATTATCACCTCATTTTTTCTTCGCACTTGTGAATCGTTTCCTGAAGGATGGCTTGAGTCAGAGATTTCGGTGGGTTACGCGCCAAAAACCAAACACTAACCCACCATACATATTTTAAATTACCCGTGATCTCCTAGTTCCCTGCCACCGGTTGTTCTCTATTATCACTGCGTCCATTCGGCTGGAAATGATGTTGTACCAATTTTTAGCTTTGAATTTTCGTAACTGATAGTCAGAGGACTTTGTGTGGGTGGGAACTTATTTAGACCTCCCATGAATGATAGCGCTACTGCGACCTTACCTACCCATGAGCCGCTAGCTGGTATGGTTCGATTAACTCCAACAATAGTGACTATGAGATGGGCCCCATCGAAATGAAACTCAACATTTTCACGAGCAATATTGCGCTTGCCAAGCTTGGCACCATATTTAGCGGCTTTAAGAATGCCAACAAAATCAGACAAAGCCACAATAATCTCAAGCTTCTGTGCAGGAATCATCATTAGCGTTTAAGTCTTATTTTAATCCGTCCCCTTTTACGCATCCGGCGCTTGCCCATGTTGCATGAGGGCGCATGAGTGCGGGAAGATGTGGGGATACCTCAGGATCAGACCATTTTTTTCGCGGAGCCACTTACAATGGCTTCAATGTGCCCATTGTTCGGTTCATCACCAAAGAGAACGTGCGCCTCTGCATACTTGTCTCTTGCCCACGCCGCGCCGTGCTTCTTTCGCAAGTCATCATAAGGAGTTTGCGAGATGATGAACGCGTCGAGCACAAGATACTTGTTCTTGGATTTCTTGCGGGCGTCAGCAACTTGCGATTGAAGCTTCTTGTGTAGATCAATCTTCGAGTTCTTGTCGGGATGATCTTCGTTGAGCATCCCATGCGGTTCAATGAAGATGAGGCGCTGTTTATCTTCCTCCGTTACCCACAGAATGAAGTCGGGGTAAAAGCCGCTATCCTCAAAGAAACCGATTCCCCTCCCTCGACTCAAGTTGCGCAGTAGAAAAAGCTCTTTACCGTTTAGCAACGCAGGCTCGGATTTACAGAATTGTTTCAAGTCTTCCACGAATTTACGTTCGCCGTCATTCAGCGGGGGTGGAACAGATCGCGTCTTGTTTCCCTTGGCAATCAGGAGCGGCTGGTAAAGGTGTCGGTCGAAGTGGATGTTCGGCAATTCCGATGAGAGACGTTTGTGGAATTTCTTCCATTCCTCGATGGCTTCGTGAATTGTATGCAACAAATCTTTATCGCTTCGTGGCACTTTGACGACGTAGTTCTGGAAGTTCTCGTCGTCCTTTTTCAACGGCTCGTAAATCATCTTGGACGAATCCCATCGTTGCTGGCGTTTGCGGTAAAAGCTATCGACATACTTGTTCAGAACGCTTGTCACGGCAGCTTGCAACTGTACGGCTTGCTCTACTCGCTTGGGATTCAAAAGCTGCTCGTCGCAAATCAGCCCATAAAGTTTTGGATCGTTCGCTTGTAGAATTTGCCGTGGATGTTCTGGTCTGATGAGTAGATTGTGAAAGCCGCGCTCCTCTTTGTGTTCGAGCATTGCAAGGTAAAGAAGTTCCCAATCGAGCCAGCGGAATTGCTCAGGTTTTAGCCATTGCTCAGTTCCTCCAACGAACGCCGAAGTCTGAAATTCTCCATCCGCGCTGCCGATGCTTTCCACCCGTACCGACATATCCAAAGTCACTTGCGCCGCTGAATCTGGTTCGAGCACGATGCACTCACTGGTCGCAAAACGGCTCTCCTTCGGCAAACGCGGGGCAATCAAGCCTTTCTTGAGAAAGTCATCGTTGCGTTTGATAGGCAGGTGCAGTGCGACTTCGCCAAACGGTTCGACGCCTTCACGTTCCAGGTAGTCGCGAAACTGCGTCATGTAATTCGCGCGGATGGCGAAGATGTTTAGCCGTTCCAATAAATCAATTCCCGCCGGATGTTCGATGCCGGATAGCGCCGAACTGCGCTTCAAACTCCGATTCAACCCCTGCAAGCGCACGCCGCGCCCGAATAGCTGAATGATTTCCGAGCCTTCGCTGCGCCCGATGTTCAGCAGGCCCATGTTCGATACGCGCCAACTATCCCAACCCTGCATGAACTTCTTCGCGCCGATGAGGATGTTGATACGCGAATCCGGCTTCTTGATGTTCTCGAATAAACCCTCAGCTATCTCGTCATCCTCAACTTCTACATCCGGGCATTGTTCCTCTGTGAGCGTCTTGAAAGCCGCCGTGTCGCCGATGTAAACGAGGCCGAAATAATTCTCCGCTCCGCTGACTTTCAAACCAAGCTCTCCCGCCTTGCCTTTGATGTCCCCAACGTGCAATCGCCCGTTGCCGGTCGCATGGAAAACACGCTTGAGCAAATCGCGATGAATTGCATCCGCATCCTTGTTCCACGCTTTCAACTTCTTGAAACGTGAAGCAAAAACATCGTGCCCGCCGTCGGCTTCGATTCCGCTTTTGCCGTCCAGAATCCGTTTGATGGCCTTTTGCACCCAGCCGCGTTCGTTGCGCAGAAACAAATCGAGGAATTTAACGATGGTCAAAACATCCGATTCCTTCGCCTGCTTGTTGTCTTTTGATTTGTTGACCGTGCTGCCCACGAAAATCCACAGCGGATCGGCGAGGTGATAGCGCGCCATCGCTTCCGACTTCGAGTGAAACGCCCGCTTCTGCTCGTGAAACGCCAGCAGGTTCGCCAGCAGAAGCATCCGTGTCTGTTCCTCGTTCGTTTCGTGAGTCAGGTTCAGCAGTTCAAAATCCTTCCCAAAGCCGTCGCCGTAAAAATACTTGTAGCCGTAATCAACGAGAATCGCCTTGCCATATTCCTTGGTCATCTCGTCGTCTCTCGCGGCGGTCATGGCTTGAACAAAGGTCGCGCTATATTCAAAGGTGAAGCCGTTTTCCGCCAGCTTGTCGCGGTTGCCAATCCACTTGCCCGCCTCGCTGCTCGCGCCCTTGTGGCCTTCGTCCACGAAGATGAGATTGTTCCCCTCGAACGCTTCCACCGGCACGCTCACGCCCGAACCTTTCTTTTCCTCCACCAGCTTTGTGATTTCGATCACGCGCACCGTGTTCTTCTTCACCGCCTCAAAGCCGCTGTCCTCCAGCGAAAAACGCGCGCACGGGATACCCGCCGCCTCCATGTTCTCCAAATGCTGTTGAGAAAGTCCCTCGTCCGGCGTGACGAGCAAAATGTTGTCCAGCGGCTTTGGGTTGTAATGAAGAAACTGCCGGTAATGGAAGTGCATCAAAATGGTCTTGCCGCTTCCTGTCGCCATGAGGAACGCCAGCTTGTTCAAATCCACTGCCGCAAACTCCGGGTCTTGCATGTCGCCCGGCCCGCGCTTGCTGTTCCGTTGGGAGACAAACTGGTTCAACTCCTTTCGCAATGCGGCCTCGTGATTGAAGCGGCGGTCAAGAAAAAACTCCGCGATAATCAGCGATAGATGTTGGAAATAACGCAGCGTCAGCCGTTCCTTCCGGTGCTTGTTGAAATAATTCAAGTGCGCCCGGATGTTCGCGTCATAACGATCCAGGTCCTCACGGGCAACTTTGCATTTTGAACCGCGTGCGGCGATGGCCTGCACGAGATACGAATTACCTTTGCCGTCAAAACCTTCATCCACGTCGCGCAGACTTTGGAGCATCGCCTTGTTCGATTCGTAGCCGAGCTTGTGGCAGGCCCAATCCGCCAACACCAGCCGTTGCTCCAGTTTGACGTAATCGCTCGCAGGCATGGGCTATTCCTCGTTGAACATGCGGCGCTTGAAAACCGGGTCGAGCGAACGCGCGCCTTCGATGAAGCTGTCCGTGTTCACGAAAATATCCTCCGCGCCTTCAGTCAATTTCTGCTTCGCCACGAAATCGCGGTCGGCCTCGAATTGCTTCTGCTTCCAGCCGCGCGTGGTGCGCCAGAGGATGACCGTTTCCCGGCCATTGGCTTTGCCGCGATAAACAAGGTAGTGCGTGCCTTTGTTCTCATACACGCGGCGCGTCGCGACCTGCAGGCCGATGAGATAATTGAACGTCTCCGGCAAATCTACCGGCAACGGCTCATCCTTGCCGTGGCGGCGCAGCTTGTAGTCGAACGGCGCGTCCAGCTTGGTGACATTCAGCAGCGTCTCGCTCTGCTTCGTCTCGAAATCGAGCATGTAGCTCAGGACGTAATCCTCCAGTTGGAACATCGTCTGCGCGTCCGCCGCCTCGAACGTGATGTTGTCCAGCGCGTCTCCGTAGGATTCGAGACGAATATATTTGAACGAGTGGCTCACCCCGCTCTGACGATCTATCGGTTTTCCGTTTTTCCACTCCTTTGAGTAAATAATCTTTTCGATCCGATCCCGAAGCGCACAATCAAAGTATTCTGCCATTTCGACAAGAACGTATTTGCGTTCTCCATTTCCATTGTCCTCGCGATTAAGGTTAATAACAGCATGGCCCGTCGTGCCCGAACCACCAAAATAGTCAACAACCACGCCATCGCTAGGTAGCCAATATCTAAGGCAGTCCTGCACCAAGAATACAGACTTAGGATAGGAGAATTTATTTTCCCCTAAAATGTGATTGAGCAGCTTCGTCCCGTATGTCGTGCCGGAATATTCTGATTCAGCCCAAAGAGTTTTGGGTTTTCGTCCCTTTGGCATACGTGATTTTTTTATGATTTCAATTCGGCCTGGCTTTTTGGTCACTGAAATTTCTCCAGCAATGATTTCTCGCCGCGCACCGTCGGGACTAACTCGCCAAATACGCTTTTCTCCCTGAGGATCTATGGGCCAACACTCTTTACCACCAGGAAATGGATCAACTGAAACCTTCTTTGAGGCTAGGTCTGCGTAAAGAGGAAACCACTGGTTCGGTCGGTCTGATGGTCTGCTATTTCCACCCCTGCGTCTTAGGTTATCCCAAAGGAAATTTCCTTTGGCATCCTTCTCGGAATACGTGGCTTTTTCTTCTTCGGTTAACTCGCGCACAAGCAATGAAGCGCGCGATGCGTCCTTCCCGTAGAAAATGCAGTAGTCATGACTACGAGCAGGGACGTTCGGCCTGATGTTTTGCCCAGCCGGATTAACTTCTGCCGCAATTGTCGCGATGTAGTTTTGGCTGCCAAAAATCCTGTCTAAAAGAAGTCTGACTTCGGATGCTTCAGTGTCATCAATGGCAAGACCAAGTATTCCCTCGGGTGGGAGAAGTTTGTAGGCTTCACGAAGCCGATTCTCGATCATCGCTAACCAAGACGAATGCTTGTAGTCGTTCTTGTAGACAAAACCGAATTCCGAAGTGTTATACGGTGGGTCGATGTAAACGACGTCCGCATTTTGAGCAAGGATTTGTCCCAACAATAAAAGAGCTTGGTAATTCTCCGAACAAATAAGGAGGCCATCTGCATTGCGAACAAGGTTTTTAGAATCTGCCAGTAACCGGTCCGTAAAAGGTGAATCGAAGAAAGCGGTGTCCAAAACCAAAAAAGGATTCGCTTTGAGAAAGTCCACCTTCACCGGTTCTTTGAATCCCAGCGTAGCCAAGTCGCCTTTAATTTCATGGATGTGGAACAGGCGTTTCCATTCCTCAATCTGCGCCTTGTTCTTCGCGATCTCGGGATAGAGTACCTCCGGCACGCGGTCGAGCGTCACGCAGTAGTGGACTTCGGTGACGAATTTCTTTTTCTCAAACAGCCGCTTCTGGAAATTTTCAATCTGTGCCACGAACGCGATGATTTTGCACCCGATGCCCTTGATGGCGCGGAGCGTTTGAAACCAACCCTCCGCCCGCGCCTCTCCGCCCGCCTCCAATTCGTCAAGGTTGAGCACTTCGTTCTTGAGGTAGAAATCCAGTTCGCGCTCCAGAAAGCCCTTGAGGTCTTTGTGGATGAAAAAGTCCATGCTGTTCGCACGGGTGTAAGTGCGCAGGTGATGTACCAGCAGGCTCACCGGGTTGCCGTCGGCGTCCCTGCGCTTCTCGTGCAAGAGCGCGGCCAGCGCATCGGCGTTTTTCTTCGCCGCGTTTTGAATGGCAGCGATGGCGTCGGCGAGAATTCCTTCCTGACCTTTCTTCTTTTTCGTCTTGGTCTTGCCGTTGCCGTTTTCCTCCGTGCCGTTACCCTTGCCGTAGCTGATTTCCTCGGAGGCATTGAGCGGGCGGAATTCAAACGGAATTGTCAGCGTTGAGCTTTTTTCGTCCAGCGAGACTTCCGCCGCGCGCGGGATGAAGAAGCGTTTCGCGCCTTTGACATTGTTCTGCTCCACGTCTGCGTTGCGGAGTTTGAAATGAACCGTCCAGCCGCCGTGCTTGTAACTGTAGTCGGTGAAGTTCTCGCCGGTCTTGATGTAATACTGATCGGCGTTGGCCCAGTGGAGGTGAACTTCCTCGCCGTTGTAGGGGATGGCGTATTTGTCGCGCTTGGAATACCGCCGCAGCGACATGAAATCTCCCTCGTCGTAGTAGCGGCTGAAAAAAGCGTAGAGGTGATTGAAGATGTCGGCTTCGTGTTCGGGTGTAGCTTTTGATTTCCCAGCGTGCTCGCGTAAGGCGAGATATTGTTTTCCGAGTTTGCTGCCGTGATATTCCGCCGCCAAATTTCCCTCGGCGTCGAGCGCCTCGTCCCCAATGTTCTCCTTGATCTGCGCGGTGACTTCCGCGAGTTGTTGTGCGAGTCCCGCTTCCTGCGCCAGCGCGCCGGAAGCCAGTTCCTTCGCTATGCCTTTGACCAAATCTGTTTCGATGAATTGCTCAATGACCGCCCGCTTATGATTCATGATGCGGTAAATGCCGAAGTCCAGTTCGGCGTTGTCGAACTGGAACAACTTTTTCAGCAGCTCTTGAAACTTTTCGCGCGGTCTGGCCATGTATGCGGTGAGTTTATTGGAGGAATTGTGGAATTGTACATGGGCCCATAGCGATGTTACTGAAAATCGGCTTGGCAATAACGAAGCCGGCGCGGACCTTGTCGTTGAGCGCCGAATAGAAGAGCTGTATCCAGAGATAATTCGCGTTGTCCATGCGCCCGGCGCGAGCCGCCGTCCTCAGGCGCCGTTTGCGCATCGAGAGTAACCCAGTATCTGGTAGATCACCGACTTGTACACCGATCGTTGATTTCACGCTGGTGTCGCGACTTTTGCCCTTCCCGCTTCCGCGAGCAGCCACGGGGCACCCGTTTTTCGAAGACGATTTCTTCTTTACCATCTCGTCCACCCGTATTCCCTTTCGTATGACTCGTCATAACGATAGAAGCAAATTTCCTCGGACCGAAAACCCAGGACTTATCCATTTTTCTAAATCACCCGCTCATTGCCACCATCCACCGGCACCTGCGCGGCGGTGGTCTTGGCGAACAGTGGACCGCACATTTCGGCCGCGAGCTCGGCGACGTCACGACTGGTGACTTCGGTTTTAAGCACGTTGTTCTTCTTGTACTGCTCGACCGTGAGGCCGTAGTGCTTCGCGCGCGCGGCGAGCACTTCGTCGGTCCAGATGCCGGTGTCGAACACGGCGTTGGGGTGCAGCGAGTTGATGCGGATGTTGTCCGCGCCCCATTCGAGCGCTGCCACGCGCGCGAGCTGATTGAGCGCCGCCTTTGACGCCGAATAAGCCGCCGCGCCGGGACCGGGGGCAGGGACGTTCTTGGAACCGATCACGACTACACGGCCGCCGCACGGCGCAAATTTGAGCAGCGCATGCGCCTCGCGCATCAGCACCAGGTTGGAATCCAGGTTGATGCGCAGCACTTTCTGCCATTCGGCGGTGGTCAGCGCCTCGATGCGACAGCCGGGCGGGAAAATGCCGGCATTCAGGATCAGCATGTCGAGCCCGCCGAACGTCCGCGCGGTTTTTTCGAGCGCGGTGGCAAGGTGCTTTTCATCCGTCACGTCGCACACGAGGCCGAGATAATCGGGGCGCGTGCAAAGATTCGTAATAGCCGGATTGATATCGAGCCCCACGACGGCGGCGCCACGCGCGAGCAAGGAATCCACGCAGGCCTTGCCGATGCCGGAAGCGGCGCCGGTCACGAGCGCGACTTCGCCGGCGAACACCGGCGGCTTGCCGCCGCCCTTGAGCTTGGCCTGCTCCAGGTCCCAGTATTCCACGTCGAAAATGTCCTTCGCCGGCAGCGCCTGCCAGCCGCCGAGCAGCGTGGCGCGCTGGATGATCTCCATTGTGTGCGCGTAGATGTCGTAACCGATCGCGGCGTCTTTGGCGCTGCGTCCGACGGTAGCCACGCCGAAGTCGCGATCGAGGATCACGCGCGGCGCGGGATCGAGCATGGTCTTGGGTTCTTTTGTCTTCGGTGCGTGCTCGTTAAAATATTTCTTGTACGACTCGACGTAAGCCGGCACGTCGCGTCCGATCATCGGCAGGCGCTTGGTGCGGATCACATGGTCCGGCGTTGCCGGCCCCTTCGACACTGAAAAGGTTCCCGACGTGGCGAAAGAAGAATTGATCGAAGTGGAGGGCGTGGTCAGCGAGATCCTGCCCAACACGCAATTTCGCGTGACGTTGGAGAACGGGGCGAGTGTGCTCGCCTATGCATCCGGCAAGATGAGGAAACACCGAATCCGGATCCTCGCCGGAGACAAAGTTACTCTCGAAATGTCGCCTTACGACCTGACCAAGGCGCGCATCAATTTCCGGCACAAGGACGAACGGCCGGCGCCGGCAGCGCGCCCTCGAGCCCCGATGCGGCGGCGCTAAGCGACGAATCGTGCCGACATCGGCACGGAGACCGGCCTTTTTTCCGCGCGCCTTATTTCTTCTGCGGCTTATACCAGGTAAAGGTCGCGCGAACGTAGTCCGCCCCGCCCTCCAGCAGATCGAGCATTTGAATCGTGCGGGCGTGCTCGCCCACCATCAGCTCGCACAAGTTACCCGGCACGAAGCCTTTCGGCTCGAGGATGATGATGGGCTTGTCCTGGGACCTCAGCGCGTCCGGAACAATGATCGCGCGCAGGTAGGTGTACGAAAACGAGCCTGTCGAGGACTCCCAGTTGTCGGCCTTGTGGCCCTCGCTTCCCAGGACGCGCAGCCACACCGACATCGGCTTCTTCGACAGGACCCAGAAGCCGCACTTTGTGCGCCCTGCCTGCTCGGTATGCAGGCGCCGAATGATGCCGACCGACCAGGACGCACCCTCGCGTTCCTGAATGCCGCATAGGACGCCGGGTTCCGCCCACTGGCCGA
>Ga0209641_10003795_pt1 | contig 12606 bp, 20 predicted proteins | sample RifCSP16_1_FD_184022 | JGI IMG/M metagenome (GOLD analysis project Ga0209641, IMG submission 184022) | Soil microbial communities from Rifle, Colorado - Rifle CSP2_sed 16_1 (SPAdes) (version 2) | ecosystem: Environmental > Terrestrial > Deep subsurface > Rock core/Sediment | place: Rifle...
TTGTTCATCTGAACCATGGTGAGGAGAAAGTTCTTCGCGTTCGTCTTCTCAATCCAGCTCTTAACCTCAGGAGCGAAACCGAGTGACTCTGCCGTTGCATCGTCGATACGGAAATGCGACGCGACGAGGTTGTCGATAATCGCATTCTGGTTCTGCGCGACGAATTCCTCAATGTTCACGGTCGGCGGAGTCTGATCCGTGGCACTGGGTTGCTCAGTGGTGGTTGCTGGCACCACTGGAGCGGAAGAGGCAGGAGCTACGGGAGCTGCTGCGGGAGAAATTGGAACTGTGGTCGCGGCCGGAACTGCGGGAGCGGCAGGAGCGGCCGGTGTAACTGGGATGGGAGTAGGGGTGACGCCGGAAAGGTCATTCACAACCGGGCCGGGTTCGGTCCCTACGGTCATGTCTGCCTCGTTTAGATCGGCAGGTTCGTCATTACTCCCCTCGAAGCTGAGGTCGAAGAGGTTATCATCATCGAAACCAAAGTCGATGGTATTCTCGTCGCCGTCAATCATTCGGAGGCCTCCAGGTCAGTTGTGAACTCATTGATAATATTTTGCGGCATATCGAGGACGTAGATGTACGTCTCTGCTTCGCGCATATCCAGGTTCATAGCGAGGAGGCCGGGGATATCTCCCGCTGAGGCCTGGCGAAGTTTAACCGCTATTGCCTGTTGCTGGAGCACCGTACAAAGGTACTGCCAACCTGGGTGACGCACAAGCGCTCGCAGATCAGATGCGATATCTTTTTTACGAGCGAAGGTTTTCTCCTGATCATCAAGCCCTTCATAGGGATCGAGGACAGGGCTAGGCGGCGAGACGTCCATTCATGTTTCCTATAGGTAAAGGTCCCATACCGGGGACTTGTCTAAGAAGGTTGGGGTTGGAGGAACCAGGGATTTGAGAAAGCGGAACGTCTCCGGAGGCTGGTTGCTGGCCCTGCTCCATAACCTGGATTTTAAACCGGTCGATGTTACGTATGCCAGCGAGTTGAGCGATGTAGGCAAAGATTCTCCCAATATCATACTGCATCATTATCTCGGGGGAGGTCATGATGGCTTGAAGAAGTTCCTTCCAGAGGTTCACTTGGGCCATACGGTCAAGGGGGAGGGCTCCATCAATGGTTACGAAGTCGAAGTTCCCGGCGATGAGTTGAGGGTTGACGTTCATAAACGCCGGCCCGGCCATGATGGATAGGTCTCCGACGATGCGAAGCTTAAGGTCCTGGTCGAAATACTGCTGCGAGTTGGAGAGGATTTGGTAAGAGAAATCCTCAAACCCAAGGGCGGACATGTATTCCGTCGTGACCTTTTGCCTTCCGGCCGCAGCGGTGTTCGAGGAGCGGATTTCCGTAGCGGTACGTCTCCCCGTTTTCGTCTGCGTTCCGGTCATCGCGTCGGAAACACCATGAGCGCGCTCGCCTATGCCAACCATCGTGTTCATGTCAGACACATGCGTGCGGGTTACGTCCGCGACGTTGAGCTGCTGAACCGCATCCCCAGGGGTAAGGCGGGCACCTGGTCGGAGGCGAATAAGTCCACCGGGTAGTGGATCGGTTAGGTCCTTCATGTTGACCTTAGCCGGATCGACGACGAGGAGATTATTCAACGCCGCTCGAACGTTGTACATATGAGCGTTGAACAGCCAGTCCATCGTGTTTTGAACGCCCTTATTTATCTCCGGATAGCCTCGGTTAGAAAGGGCATAGGCATCGGGCTCAATCTCGTTGACGGAATAGGGATAACGACAGTGGAGGGCGCCGAAAGGTTGCGCTCCGATGACGGTCTTCCAGTCCGCGGTGATGGTGAATACCCATTTCGTCGGATAGGTTGATCCGCCGAGTCCCCAGTCAGCGGGGACGAGCTGGACAAACACCTCATATACCGGAACGATATCCGGATGGGATTTGTTTAGGCCCTCCTTCGCGAACATGATGTCCATGTCCATCGGGTCTTCGGTCGGCTGCTCGACGGAGGAATCGGTTCCCCGATCATCTAGAAACTTGGGGAGGATCTTCGAGTCAATCTGATCCAGGTTCATGTAGAACCCATCCCGCTCACGTTGTTTGACCTGAAGCCAGGAGAGGCGTTGACGTGTCCCGCAGAATTGACCTTTCTGGAAGTCCCGCATCGGAACTCGCGGATCGGGGAGGAAATCCCGAGGATGGACGTTGAAGGTAGCGTTTCCAATATAGCCTTGGACGTCGGAGGTAACCATCTCCTCGCCAACTTCGGCCCCAGTTGTCTCATCGAAAAGGGGGATAATTTCGGTGACTTCTTGGATGTCGTTCATCCAGTGGTTCCCGAGAATGCCCGTTCCGTTCTTCGCGGTGTCGTAGAGCCAGGAATAGATGTTCGGCCCCATCCTCGCACCACGGTACTGGTAATCGATGAGGGCCTCAACCGCCATGCATTGCTGTTGGGACTCGCCATGCCGACCGTCGAATTGGAAGATGGGGGTTCGGGAGAGAAAGACGCTCGCCATATACGCGAACGCGGACATAGTTACACCGTAGGAGTAGGGGACTTTAATCGTCGTGAAGGAGGGTTTACCTCGATCACGATTTCCCCTCCGGACGGCATCGGCTTCACTCTCCGGAACATAGGCAACCATTTCATCCTCGGCCTCCGTCCAGGTTTTGCGCTTGTCCTGGAATTTACGCTCCGAGAATTTCATGAACCGCCGGCACTCGTTGAGGATAGTGTCGTGCAGGTCGGTCCCCCGACGGATATCACGGCGTGTGAAGTTGGGCATTAGGGGCAACCTCTATATATTTCGAGCGGTTTAAAGGCCTCGTCGATGTCGTCCCCCTGGTCATCGAGCTCCGCATCTGCAAGCCCGTCCACTGCCATTGCGACCGCGTCGAGTACGTCATCATGTGTAACCGCAGGGTAGTCGGTCCACTGAGAGATGAACTCGGAATGTTGAGGCAGGATGTAGAATACGCCTTGAGAGGCTGGGCCTGAAAGGGCGTCTATAATGCGGGAACGTTTGGAGCGATTATCGGGAGTCTCGTCGATAGTGGTGTATTCCCGCCGGAGAAGCATGGCTTTCGAAAGTAACCACGCGAGGGTAGATTGGTATCCGGTAGGCTCAACCCTCATCTTCTTCGGCTTCCACCGATGACGCATTTCGAAGAAGGTTTTAACGCTCCACTCGGGATCATGCCCGCGAGACATACGATAGTCGAGAAGATAGTAGTCGCCCTTCCAGTACCCTACACACGCGAAGACTTCGTAATCTTTATTAATCATCCCGTTAGCGATTTGAGCGGCGGTAGGTTTCGGGACGGGGTCAACGGACATGACCTTCCACATTTGATGGATAGGTAGGTCCTCCATGGAGTAGTACTTCAGCCACTCGGTTTTGAAGTCGGCGGTTTCAGAGGTTGTAAGCAGGCACTCCATCTCGCGAGCGAAGAGGGATTTCTTATTCCGCGCCATATGGCCGATTTTCTTCCGCCTCAACATATCCGTAGGGAAGCGGTACTCCCAGGAGGAAAGTTGATCTGCAAGTTGCATACGCTCGGTCTCAAGCGTCCAGCACCCCTGGCGGACGTTGTACCATTCCGGGTCCTTCAGCGCCTGCATCGATGCGTCTTGAGGGTGGAAGGGAGTTTGCAACATCACGAGCTTGGCGTGGGCGTTCTCCGTCTCCGGGGCGAGGGAGTTAACGAGGGCGCCAAGGATTTTGTCCTCGATTTTAATCCGCTGTTCGGGGGATGCGGTGGATTCCTCGTCGTAGGCGTCGTCAACAATGATGAGATCGGGCCGGTAGTCTTCGAGGTTAAGCCCTCGATGGGAGCCGTTGATGCCCATCCCGAGGACCCAGATGGAGTGTCCGAGGAGTTTGTGTTTGATCTCAAGCGTGTCTTCTTTCCAGGTGGAGCCCATCTCAAGTTGATAGGCATCCCGGAACCGGGAGTTGTTCTCGATAACGCGCTTTACCCATCCGACAGATTGGAGGGCTTTCTTCTCACTCGCTCCAATGTAGAGGATAACGCGGGAGATACCGTAGGCAACACGCTTGATGGTGAATACGCGGAGGCGGGTTGTTTTTGCACTTCCTCTGAACATTTGGATGTTAGCAAGGCGAACTTGATCGCTTTCAAGAGGTGCCCATACACGATCCTCAAACATGGGGAACGGATCACGGAAGGTGTTAGGAAACCACGAGCGGGAAAAGAAACGGTGGTCTACCGCCCCGAGTTCGACAACTTCTTTAAGATCAGGGAGTAGAGCCACCGGGGTTCCTTATTGGTTGTATAGCATTACGGGCGCTGGAATGCTATCTATCAACTTTCCTCACTCTTCCCCAACGCCTCGTTAATCTCCCCCGCCAGCATTTCGGAGATGCCTTTGAGGCGATGTCCGCCCCCATCAACGGGCTCGCCGGATCGGTTGAGGATGGGAGTTTGCTCGGGGGAATCTAGGTCGACCACACGAAATTGAGGTCGATCGTTTTTACGGGTACCCTCTTTCACGCCGGCTTTCATTTTACATCACCTCCCGCAGCGTTAAACCCCCTTGCGAAGGCTGCCCAGAGGTTACCCTCATTGGATTTACCCGCCCAGCCGATTGTATAGGCATAGTCCTCCGTCTCCTTATACGCCTTCCACGCAATCATGAGGGGTTCATCTTCTCCAACTGCACGAGCAGCTTGACCTTCGTTCATTTTTTCTTCCCTCCAAAGGGATTTTTCTTCCCGAGCTTGGAGGCAGGGGTAGAGGAAGGCTTTGCGGGTTTGACGCTCTTCCCGGAAGGGGTTTCTTCGTTCACCTCCCCCTCGGGATTGTAGGCAGGTTTCTTTTTCGCGACCATTACATTTTCTCCGTATCCATGCTTGGGCGGTTCCCGTTTGCGGACTCGCGAGCACGATCTTGGGCGGTTCCCGGTTGCGAGGCCTGAATTTGATTGATCGTCGTTTCCGTCCGAGTTACACGGGAACCGAGGGTAGCTCCGAGTAGGGCCAGAATCGCCCCGTTGAGGCTAGCGACCATCTCCGCTGAAAGGCATACGATGCCGAAGGCGCATAGTATCGCGAAGGTCGTGTTCATAACGAGGGCAAGAATGGAAACCTTTTCAGTCTTCCCAGGGATTTGTCCGGTTAAGCGGTCGAAGAGGGTAGGGTTATTCATCGTAGCTCCTCGCTTTCTTCTGCGCCGCTACCCAGATGTTCCTCACGACCTTCATATATGCCGACTTCATGTTCTCCGTAATGGAGAGGAAGTCCGGGATGTAGCCGGCGGCTTTTCCAAGTAGCTCATGAGATTGAGCGGCTAGATCAAGAACCTCTTGGTCGGAAGGCTCGGCGAGGGATAGACGTGTGGGAAGAGGATCAGGGGGAAGAGATATGTCCTGAAGGACGGTTTCGATTTTCTTTTCCTCCCTGCTTGTTAATGAGGGAGTGAAGTCAAATGGGTCAGACACAGAAGGCCTCACTTTGGGAATCGCTGGAAGGTTGATCGGCAGGGTCGATACTACGGGCTTTCTCGGCACTGATGATCTCCTGGGCAGGAATGAGGGCGGCATGTTTAGCGCGGGTTAGGCTTCCGCGGATATCGGCGAGGTGGAAGGGGTTGATCTTATCCTCCCCGCCATAGGCGTTGCAGATGTTGGAGTATATGACTTGAAATAGGTTGTCGATATACTTAGCCGCACCTTCGGCGGAGGCTATTCTCATGATGCTTTCAACGTTCATATCATTCTCACGTTGGCGGAAAGGACCCATCCGATGTTTCCGCCGACATCCACCTTATGCCAGAGGATTTTTTTACTAGGGTTCGAAACCCAATCGAAGGGGAGGTCTCTTCCTGCGGGGAAGAATTCTCCTGAAGAGATGAGTTCCCCGTAAGCTTTTCCCTCGATCGTATGGACGATGTTCTCGGAGAAAAGGCTTGGCCACATGCGAAGAGGGGTACCGATCTCGACCTCGACAACATTAGCCGCGTCTTGTCGGCCTTCAAGTTTGCCCCTCAACCATTGAAGAGGGAAAATTGGGTTGGTGTCGATCTTCCTCCCGGGGGAGATTTCCCAATGCGGGGAAAGGGAGGTGATGTTGTATTTGTCACGTAAAGCTAGGGATAAGGCGAGGACAGCATCAAGCTGGGGTTGAGTATACGGCATCCACCATCCCTCGCCATGGGAGGGCGTGGATTTGAATTGTATCCCGTAGGTGGATAGGTCGTAGGCTCTCCCGAAGGAGGCTCTCGCAACTGTTTCACGTTCCCCCTTTGTAAGCTTTCCGGGGTTAGCGATCTCGATCCCGATAGAGAAATCGTTAACATTCTGGACGCCTTTGTAGGCGGACTTCCCAGCATGCCAGGTCTTCACGAGGCAGGAGACAAGCTGAACAACCTCACCTTTCCGCCCGATTACGAAATGGGCTGAGGCTCTCGCCTGCGGGTTGCATAGCCATGAAACGGAGGTCTTGTAATCGAGCTGCCCGGCGGTGTCGTGGATGATTATGAGAGAAGGAGCGATGCTTCCTCCTTTGTTTGGCGTCGGAACGACTCGGACTCCCTCGGCGAAGTGGTTGGAATTGATACGCATTTGGGAAGCCTTTTAGAATTGAGGGCAAGTAAGATTCTTGTTGAGGATGCAGAACCGGAGAAGGTCAGCCTTGTACGCCACGCTCTCCGGGAGGGTAGGGCCCTTTGCGAGGCTAACCGATATCTGCGTCACCTGGTCGGAAAGGTTTTGAACTTGGACCTTAAGCTCTGCGATGTTCGATGCGGATAGTTCTCCCGTAGTGTCCCGCTTGCCAAGCCACATTCCGGCTATGAGGACGGAGACGAGAAGCCCTCCGATAAGGGTGATCGGGACTCCAAATCGAGATACGTCGCTTAAGCGTTGTTCGAGGACGGTCATCGACGTGGGGGGCTCCATGGAATGATCGTCAGTTTTCCCTTTGGGGCGAGGAGAAGGTGGTCCAACATTAAGCATGTTGCCGGCTCCGGAATAGACACATGGGGATGATAGATTTTACATATGCATATGTAGGAGAGGGAAGATCGTTCCTCCCCTGCGTAGGAGATAAGCTGCTTATACGCGTCGAGGCTCCATTGGGATTTAACCTCAACGAGGAGAAGAGGAAACCCATGGTAGACAAACGCCGCGTCGACATATCCACCGTTGATCGGGTATTGCTCGCGAAGAGAGAAACCTAGCCGAGGAGAATCGGGGAAGAGGGCGTGGAGCTTTGAGGTAACCTTCTGTTCGTACCTCTTCCCCGCGTTAATCGAGGCCTTCGAGGTTCCGAAGCCTGCGCTCCTTTGGTAATCCGTCCTCATCGACATCGATCGCGCTTTCTATTTGAGGCTGGAGTTCTAACTCAACCGTGCTCCCGTGGGTGAGGGCTTTTTGTCTCGCGCGTAGAATGTCCTCTCCGGTGATCCCGTTGAAGACCATGGTTACGTTTTGAGGGGGAGATGGATTACCGGGATTAAGAAGGGTGTCAGGCCGTTTCGGGAGGACTCGATCTAGGAGAAGGGCTGTGGCCTTGATTAAGACCTCCTCGGACACTGCTGCGTTCGGGTCAGCTATGCGGCGTGCGATGGCATCGAGGAGGAGAGAGGTGGTCTGCTCCATCTTGTTTTGGATTTCTCGCAAGCGTGGTCCGTGAAGGTCCTCCACCATCTGTGCCCGCTGAGCCATGAAGGTATCAGACTTCATGATCTTCTTCACCCAGGATTCCGTCGCGCCGGTCATGATGGCGATATCGAAGGAGGTTAGAAGAGGATGCCGGGCGGAAAGGTCGAGGATGGCCTTGTAGGTTTTCCGCCTTACATACCCTGCATGCTCATGGGGCTGCATGAGCTGCGTCTGCCGAACAGGTGGGGAAGGTGAGAGGATATTCGTACACTCAACAAAGGTGTCGGCGCTGTCTACCATGGGGGATGCTCCTTATGAGGTTGGGGAGGGGAGCACTATCTGAGGCATCCCGGACGCAGACGTCTCAACCCTCCCCATGCGGGAGCACAGGAGGTGACCCCATGCTGCGCCGCGACATGATATTACGCGCGTGGGGGAAACGGCGCAAGGCCTCAAGGACTTAAGCGGAAGAGGATTGGTTGAGGGTGGAAGTGAATGGAGGGTAGAAATGGTCCGCCCTTGTATAGCTTTACGGGTGCGGTTTTGCTATACAGAGGAGGAGGCTATCGGAAGTTCCGCCTCGTGAATTGTTCCCCCCTTTGCTATACGGGAAGGGAGGGTAGAAGTGGTTTCGCCTCGTGAATTGTTGAGGGGCGTCCTGAGTGTTCCCCCCGGTCAGCTTGGGGCATGTCTCGAGGATATTAATCCTCGTGGATTGTTCCCCGCTTGATTTGCTGCGTGGAGCCTGCGGCTCCTTGCTTGTGCTTGCTGGGAGGGACATGGTTGGTTTTGAGGGAAATTTTGTGATACTCGGGGAAGTGGGAGGGTAAAGGTTGTTCCCGCCTTGTTTTGCCTGCGCGCCCGGCTGCGCTGTGCTTGCTTGCTTGAGGATGGAGCCAAAATAATGCTTTTTTTTAAATACTCGGGGAAGTGGCATTGAGATAGGGTGAGCCGGGGGGTGCCTGGGAGGATGGCCGGGTAGCACCTCAAAGTTGCGCGAGCATATCCACACACGCACGTATTCAGGGAACAGCCTCGGGTTGAGGATGAGGTTTTCTACACGTATGAGCATGGGGTATATGGGCAGGCGGAGGGTAGATTTATTTTTCCCAGCGCGGAATTATCTATTGCGACTCGCCTCGGGATATGGTTCATAGGCTCATGAACAGAGGAGAGACGCACATGAACAGGCTCACGCATATTCAGGCGCAAGATTATACCCGGCTTTATTTCGATGCCCACAGTGATGAAGGAGATTCCTTGCCGATCATCATCGGAAGTGTTGTAAGCACACATGTACCAGAAGGTGAAGAGGCCATCGATGTGATGTTCCTTATGAAAAATGGCGGGAGTCACATCTTCACGGTCTGGATTGAAGTAGATGGTTGTATATACGGGGAGTGGTAGAAATGTTCAGCATCGCACATGTGATCGGAAGTTTGCAGGCTCGGGTACAGGTTATCAAGGTCGGAGGGTTGATGTTTGTAAAGCTTAGATACTGGGGTAGGAATAAGTTGTGTGTTTCATGGTGCATCACGCAGAAGTAGGTATAAAGAATTCTGGTTAGGAAGCAAAGAAAGTGAAAATAATCCTTGCTTCCCTTCCCGAGTCCTTTAAACTGGATTCGTTAGCAGGGCAGTAGCGCTAGGGGATTTCCCCCTACCCTGCCCAGAACAGATTGAAAGGCATTCCCAATGGCAAAGCATGATCAAGTTAAGGGTAAAGAGGTTAAAGTGCTTGAGGAAATTCCTAGCCCGGATGCATCTGCGACTAATAGTCGCACTCTCCAACCGGCTGTAGGGGAAACTACGGGAAAAAAGAAGAAAAACCAATCCATCGATATTTCCTACCTCAACGCGAAGGGTGAGGAGGTAACAAGCTACTCTCCCGATCTTCACGCCCTTCTTATTAATACGAAAACCTATTCCGACAAACTTGTCCTCGCCGATATGCCAAAACCCATGCTCATTGCCGCTGCGGCCTTCGGTTTCAACACCACGCTACGTAACGCGCACAATTCGGTCGCAAACGCTGGCGGCGATGGCATCGCAGCGGTTAAGAGCAGGGTTACAGCGCTGCGTGCATCGGAATGGAGGAGTGTGGGCGACGGCGAGGAAGGAATTCCTTTCGTCATCGAGGCTATGATCCGCGCGAAGAAAGACGGAAAGGCATATTCGGAGGGCATGGAAGACAAATGGCTCACGGAATATCGTTCCCTCGACAAAACCGGAAAAGCCGAATGGACGAAAACCATGGCGAGCAAGAAACCCATCGAAATCGCCATGCTCAAGATTAAAGCCGAGAAAGCCGCCCTTAAGGCGGAAAAGGCTATGGAGGGTATTGAAGCTGGAGAAGACTTCTAATCGGGGTTTTCTAGCCGAAAAGTGCGTATAGCATTTGACCTGCGGGGGAAATTCCGCAGGTTTTTTTTATGTACCGCGTATAGCGGTCAGGGAAGGGCAACGGCACCCCATTTCCCCTTTTCAGGCATAGCCCTAGCCGGATCAACAAAACCCGCCCCACGGCTTCCCCTGCCCCCTACAATCAATTTCCGACTCTCCGAGCTTCCGCGTTATCTACGCTTCTACCGGGGGGCCTGCCATTATACCCGGGTAAAATTGCCGTGTGTGTATTTTTGCAACACAACTTTTACGCGAATCTAAAAATGTAGGCGAATAGTAATATTATATTATTTTTTTTTTTTTCACCCTATACATACTATACAAAGGTTAATATTACCCGGGTAAAAAGGGCGGTTAAACCCCCGGTAGAACGGTAGATAACGCGGAACATCGGAATACCACATTTCAGTACCATAAAAAACCACACAAAAACCACATTCACCTGCTAAAATCACCCAATTAAGGCATTCCCGACACATTTCAAATACCTCCCAACCATCCCGGACCTTACAAAATGGGCGAAACCCCCCCAAAACCTACCCTCCCACCCTCTGAAGCCGACATCGACCGCTTGACAGGCAGAAAACGGCATGAACTTAGCCCTAACGAAGCCTTTGACCACGAAACTTACGTAGACAAGGAGATTGCGAGGCTAAGGCGTAAGCGGGACGGAATAAATCGTAGACTCTCCCAACTTCTTAACCTCCGCGTACTCATACGAGCCACACGCGGGTTAAATTCCCGAATTAAAAAGGCGTCTCAATGAACAAGGCCGAACAAATCAACTCTCCCAACGACGACGCGCTCATATCTCGCAACGAGATGAGGAAAGTCATAATCTCCCACGAAGGAAAGCCTTACGAAATCAAAATCCCGCGAAGTTACGTTATCATCACAAGGAAAGAGCTTCAATTATTCGAGGAAAAAATAACGGAAGACAGAAAACAATGGTCGAGCATTATCTACAAGCAGGAGAAGGAAATGCTCTACATATCAACCGTAATCGCAAGGCAGGAAGCGGCATTGAGGAGGAAGCAAACTCTCCTCATAGATTTAAGACGAGAACTCTCGCAGGTATATAACATCTACCGCTTCGGGTTATTCCGCTGGACGATAAGGGCACTTATGAAACGTGCAATATTGACAGAAGAAGAGGCGAGAAAGAATTCACTCTCCAACGATCTTCGCATCGCGGAAGAAATTAACCAAGGCATTCAAGAGCAAGAAGCTTCAAGCCTCACCCAGAAAGCTACATCATGCAAAAGCTAACATTCAAGATTAAAGAGATTGAAACTCAATCTCGCTCTAGAATAATAGAGGTAAAAGTCTCTGTCCCCGCAAGTACATCATCCTACAACGCGGAAATTTTCGTGCTCGCAATGCTAGAAGCAGGGGAAGTTTTAGCAAAAAACCCCACACCTTGGTCGGAGTTTGAAGACGAGGGCAAAACCGTTTACGAAATCATTGAGGAGGGGGAGTAAGCGCCATGAGGAAAAGAAAAAAGCACAATACAGGTACTACATATTCTCACAAACCATCCCCAGCAAGGCTTTCGGAGGCCTATCAACAATTCCACCTATCCACCCAAGCAGGGAGCAAGTCCGCAGGAGAGGCAGACTACTGGAGGCGGGAACATTCTCGCCTCAACCCACCACTAGGCGGATCATTTGCTCACGCTCAAGCCATTCACCACTCTTTCATGAAGAATAACCTCAAGCTGTAAGCAAGCGCAATAAACGTATAGCATTACAGCACCTGAAACACTATCATCCCTTAACCTCACAACGGACCCACTCTTATGACCCTTCATTCCACCGTCTACACCATTCCCTCCAATATCCGCATCCTCTGCGACGTACATCTCGACGTGAGCAACCATCCGGCGGACTTCGGCACATGCATTGTCCTCCGCGCATTCACGCATCCATCCTCCGGACGGCCGTTCGTTGAGCTATTCTCCCCAGTGAAGGAAGTCTACATAACAACCGAAGCGCGGAACATCTCCCTCCACAAGACCTCAACCTTCAACGTCTACGCCGACTATATCTCCCTAACCGGCTTCGACAACCTAGTTCAAGCGGTTCAAATGTTCAAGCTCGCAGATGCAATCGGCATTATGAGTTTCAAGCTCGTTGACCCCCATCTCTCCCTGATTGAAGAAGTCCATGGAGTCCACTCTACAAGCCTCGTGATAAAACTTCTTTCCCTCATCGAGAGCTACAACGAGGAAATCGCCAACCTCCCAGAGTACCCCGACACGACCAAGAAAACTCGGGAGGAGAAAAGCGAAGAGGAATATAAGAAACAAGGAAACGTAGAAGCCGTATCCGACGAGACATTACAAGCTATTCGTAAATCCCCTCTTGGCCAATTCCTCGGACTATAAAACAAGCAAGGCGGCGTAGCAGCCACGTAGGAAACTATTCGGAGGCCTCCACAACAGGCCTCCCTTTTCCTAAGGCGGAGGAACGGAAAAGCGCGCAAGCAAGAGGCCTTCGCCCTTGCGCAGGTATTCCCCCCCGATACCTCTTTTCCGGGAATCCCTCCAGATAGGAAAGCAAGATAGATATCGCCCTCAAACATCTATCTTGCACATATCTTTCCTCCGTCTTA
>Ga0209641_10003797_pt1 | contig 12600 bp, 11 predicted proteins | sample RifCSP16_1_FD_184022 | JGI IMG/M metagenome (GOLD analysis project Ga0209641, IMG submission 184022) | Soil microbial communities from Rifle, Colorado - Rifle CSP2_sed 16_1 (SPAdes) (version 2) | ecosystem: Environmental > Terrestrial > Deep subsurface > Rock core/Sediment | place: Rifle...
TCTGATATTTTTTTCCAAAAATGGGGGGTTTCAGGAGAAAGAGCTGTCAATTTTATAAAACATGCCGTCTTGCCCAATAGTTTTCACACAATCTGACGTTCACATCTTTTAATCTGCTTTTCCTTATCCTGACCTGAACATCGCATTTTATCTTTGCAGGCATGCATCAGCTTCGTGTTTGTTTGCGCCGCTCCACCGCGCCCGTTTTTGTGCGGTTGCACATTTTGCGAACCACTTATCTCCTTATATATCTTTTGACAGCGGAGTGAAATTGTTTGCAAGTAGTATCAGCGTTCATCCGCGTGCATCTGCGGTTAAATTTTCATATACAATAGGCAGCATCGGTTTCTTATCTGGCGCCACAAATTAATCATCTGTGTTCTGTCCGCGGAGGCAGCACTTTTTCCTGCGACGGCGCAAAGTGCAGTCGAATCTTTATGAGCTATAAAAAGATAGTTTTAAGTCATAAAAAAAGATATGACATTGATTTCATAGAGATATGTTAGTCCTGCATGGGATCTGGAAACCGCCAGAGACATTAAAAGACCGGGGAGACTTCTTCTTATGGGGTGAGTCTTCCTCTATTTCACCTGTCAAACGCAGAGGACGCCCTCCAAAGGCAGGTACACAGCGTGCTCATCCCTTTCAAGCCACAGAAATAGACCTGAAAAGAGTGATAGAATTCCTGAATTCAGGGCACGATATCAGCAAAAAAGCGCGCTCTGATAATTTGCTGCTTCTGCTCCCCTCATTTCCTGCGTATCCGCAGGCATCTCCTGATTTGCTCAGCGATGATGGTGAGGAGAGCGCAGGAGAATCGGTAAGTCTATCGCAGTGGAAAGTAAATGGTCTCTGCATCCATCCAGAAGATGCGATTATATTATTCAGCTCGCTCTCAGGGACATGGATAGAGAGCGACACTGCTATGGGAACTGACCTGAGGTTCTGGAGTAAAGTTTCAAAATTCGCAATGGAACTTCTCTCAAAACAGCATTTTATCCCCGGGATTGTTTTTTCTGATAGCATGGCATTCGCCAGATGGGAGTATGTGCTGAATGATGAGAACGATAAAATGCGCTTCTTGATGCTTGCACGTTCAATGCCTCCTGTTTGCAGGGCGCTAAGTAAGAACAGAATTCAAAACAATCAGGAGGCATTCTTATCGGATTTTCTCAATAGCGCAATTGACTGCTGCATTCGAAGCTGGATCCCCATATCAGAGATAAAATCAAAAAAGAGCCTCTCTGATGCATGGTTACAATCTCTCGCAACCGGAGAACCGATTGAAGTTCATGCATCAGGTCTTAAAAACCTCTCCGAAGAAATAGTGTCCTGGAGAGCCCCGATACATGAAATAGAAAAATCAGAATTTCGCACCTGCTTACGCCTAGAACCGCCTGAAGATATGGGATCGGGCTGGAGCCTGAGGTATTTCCTTCAGGCATCTGATGACCAGAGCCTTCTTGTGCCTGCAGAAAAAGTCTGGAGAGAGTCAAAGGATACGCTTGAATTTTTAAACCGCAAGTTCGATCAACCACAGGAAAAGCTCCTTGCTGATCTTGGAAAAGCCTCCAGATTATATCCACCGATCGAAGATAGCCTTCATTCTGCAAGACCCGGTTCAGCGCAGCTTACTGCGCAGCAGGCATATACCTTTTTAAAAGAGGCTGTGCCCCTTCTAACAGAAAGCGGATTCGGCGTGCTCATACCTCCATGGTGGAATAAAGGCGCTGCGCCGAGGCTTGGTGCAAAACTGAGCATTAAACCAAAGCGAGACCCGAAGACGAGCAGGGGGATGTTCGGCTTTGACACGATCATAAACTATGACTGGCAGCTTGCTATTGGAGATGAGCCTATTAGCGAAGAGGAATTCGAGAATCTCGTAAACCTGAAAGAGCCGCTCGTGCGCATAAGAGGACAGTGGGTGGAGGTGAAAAAAGAGGATATCGAAGCAGCTATCAAGTTCTTCAAATCCAGAGATTCGGGTGAGATGGGGCTGGGAGAAGCTCTCAGTCTGAGCCTTGGATACGGTGAATCTGGTTCAGGTCTTCCTGTAAGCGGATTTGAAGCGTCAGGATGGTTAGAGGAACTATTTGAGCGCTTATCTGGCAAAGCTGCGCTATATGAACTGAAGCAGCCGGATGATTTTGTTGGCAGGCTTCGACCTTATCAGGTGAAGGGTTTCTCGTGGCTTGCGTTTCTACACCAGTACGGGCTTGGTGCATGTCTTGCTGATGATATGGGGCTTGGAAAGACCATACAGATGCTTGCACTGTTATTAAAGGACAAAGAAAAAGGCATAGATAAGCCTGCGCTGTTGATATGTCCTACTTCAGTTGTTGGAAACTGGCAGAGAGAGGCAAAGAGGTTTGCACCATCTCTTGATGTTCTTATCCATCATGGCATCAACCGCAAGAAGGAAAAGGAGTTCCTGTCCGATATTGCGAAGTACGATCTTGTGATAAGCACCTATGCACTGGCGCACAGAGACGAAGAAATATTCAAAGAAGTAGAGTGGAATGGAATTGTGCTTGATGAGGCGCAGAACATCAAGAACCAGTTTACAAAACAATCTCAGGCAGTCAGAAAGTTCAGATCAAACTACCGGGTGGCTCTCACTGGCACGCCAGTTGAGAACCGTTTATCCGAACTCTGGTCTATCATGGAGTTCCTGAATCCGGGATATCTCGGTTCAGCAGATGGCTTTAGAAAAAGATTTGCACTGCCCATTGAGAGGTATAATGACAGAGATGCGGGAGTCAAGCTGCGTAGCATTGTTTCACCTTTCATACTCCGCCGCTTAAAAACTGATCCTGCAATCATAAAAGATCTTCCAGATAAAATCGAGATGAAAGTGCACTGCAACCTTACAAAAGAGCAGGCGACGCTCTATGAGGCTGTTGTTAAAGATATGCTAAAGAAAATCGAGGAATCGGAGGGAATTGAAAGAAAAGGCATGGTGCTATCTGCACTGGTGAGGCTCAAGCAGGTATGCAACCACCCGGCGCAATTCCTTGGAGATGGTTCAGCACTTCCTGGACGCTCAGGCAAGTTAAACCGCATCACAGAGATGCTGGAAGAGGTACTAGCCGAAGGCGATGCTGCTCTTATATTTACCCAGTTTGCTGAAATGGGCGGTATGATTAAAACGCATTTCCAGACTGTCTTTGGTCAGGAGGTGCTATTCCTGCACGGAGGTATACCTCAGAAGCAGAGGGATCAGATGGTCATGCGTTTTTCAGAAAAAAACGGTCCTCATATATTCATTCTCTCGCTTAAAGCAGGCGGCGTGGGTCTGAACCTGACCCGGGCAAGCCATGTGTTCCACTTCGATAGATGGTGGAATCCTGCAGTTGAGAACCAGGCAACTGACAGAGCTTTCCGCATCGGACAAACAAAGAACGTACAGGTTCACAAGTTCCTGTGCGATGGAACTCTTGAGGAGAGGATAGATGAGATGATTGAGGATAAAAAGGCACTTGCTGAGAACATCATAGGCACAGGTGAAGGCTGGCTTACAGAGATGAACAAAGAGCAGTTAAGAGAGTTATTTGCTCTCAGGCGTGAGGCGATTGCGGATGAATAATAGAATCATAAAAGGAGAATAAATGGGCTGGCGAGATGATTTCTGGGGAGGATATGCACCTTCAAAACCAATAAAAGCAGAAGGCGGCATAAAAGCTAAAAGCAAGAGAGGGAGCATTGGAGATACATGGTGGTCAAAGCGCTGGGTGAGCGTGCTTGAATCTTTTGGCTGGAGCAACAGGCTTGAGCGTGGAAGGAGATATGCAAGAAGCGGACAGGTTCTTGATTTTAAACTTGCCCCGGGCAGGATCACGGCAAGAGTTCAGGGCTCAATGCCAAAGCCGTATGCTGTGACCATAGAGATAAAGCCGCTTGCTGATCAGGCATGGAAAAGAGTCGAAGAAGAAATGGCACAGAAGGCCATATTTGCAGCGAAACTGCTTGCAGGCGAGATGCCTCATAATATAGAGGATGCTTTTGATGCGGCAGGTATGGCACTCTTTCCTGAATCTTCAAAAGACATAAAGACTGATTGCTCATGCCCTGATAGTGCCAATCCCTGCAAGCACATTGCTGCTGTTTATTATATTCTGGCAGAGGAGTTTGATCGAGATCCTTTCATGCTTTTTAAACTTCGCGGTAAGACAAAGGATGAAATTACTTCCTCGCTTAGAAAAAAACGCACAGCAGGTCTTGAAAGCACTCCTGAGTCAGAAGTACGCCCGGCCGAAATGGCGATTGAACAAAAAGAAGTACCATTGTCTGTCGATGATTTCTGGTCAGGAGAGGAACTTGAGTCTTTTTCAGTTAATATATCTCCTCCTGAAGTGTCTGCAGCAATTATAAAACGGCTGGGAACTCCGCAATTCTGGGATAGCAGGTATAATTTCAACAAGAAAATGAGCGGCTACTATGAAGAGGTTAGCAGGCATGCCATAGACGCTGCATATGGAGAACAGGTAAAATCCAAAGAAAAGAAGAAAAAACCTTAAATGTGGATCATTTTTTTATCTTCTCACCCACCACAGCCTCGTTCCCGAACTTCCACACATGCAGAGTCCTGCTCCCTCCCAGTCCTTTCTCAAGCTCCTTTCTCGCATCCCAGTATCTCTCAGGTTCAATATCGAACCTGAGCACAACTTTTCCTGCCTTTTCTGAGCTCAGGCATTCCTTGATCTCATGGATATCGCTTCCTGTCCTGCCAAGAACCAGGTAGGTATCTTTGAGAAATGGCGAACTGATGAGTTCAGACGACGTAAGAAGTGTGCGCCTCTCATCTCCTTTATAGAAAAATACCTCTTTATCCGCTATTTGAGCCAGCTCGTTCAGCAGCTCTGCTTTCACGACAGACGGCTCCGGCTCATACACATATTCTCTTAGAATCCCGGGTCTGATCAACGGGGCATCAGAATTGCAGAGCCGTGCTTCTCCGGGAAGTACTGCAGCGCTGCGCTCGCATCTTTTCAGATCTCCGAAATACAGCGTAAGCCTGTTCAACTGCCCGTTCAGAGAAAGATACTCCTTCTCGCAGTCAAGGTTTATCCTCGACGGGGGCATCTGAGGAGGGGCATGGAAAGCGAGATCGGGTGTTATGTCAGAATATAGCTTCAATATCCCGGTTATCGGGGGTTCAAGGTTCTCCAGGGTTCGCTCCTTCTCTGAGAGCGGACGCGCAGGGTCTGAGAAAATAATGTCAGCATCTGATACTCTGGTTTTTATGCTCTCTGAAAGCGCATCGCCAGGGATGAACTCAACATTTCTGACCCCATACAGTTCGCAATTCTTTTTCGCATATTCAAGCTTCTCTGGATCTCTCTCGACAGCATAGACTTTTTCGCATTCCATTGCAAAGAAAATCACCTGACCTCCGATCCCGCAGCCCAGGTCTGCGATTATATCTGTTCTCAACCGTTTCGCGATGTATCTTGCAACGATCTCTGGAGTGGCAAGCTGCAGCCCTTCCTTATTTGAAAAAACAGGCTTTGTGAATTTAATGGTGCGTTTATCTCGGGTCATCTTCAGGAACTACTTTCTCCTGATCCCAAACACGTATATCAGCACGACTATCACAAGCACTGCAATGATGATGCTCACTTCTCTCATCATTGACACCACCTCTGTCATCGGTGCTGTGGTGTTTTCTGGAGGTGGCGATGAAGTAACATTTGAAACATTCGTTTCTGGTATTGAAGTGTTCTTTGTAAGATTCAGATTGATCTCTCCCCTCTCCTTTGAGATCTCTCTGAAAGATCCAGAGATCTCCAGGTGATCTGTCATGATCTTTGTGACATTATCCATGCCGCTGATATCGACAACATCAGCACCCGCAGGCATAACTATCGTAACCGGGCTCTTTGCCTCCCCCAGGAACCAGATGCTTCCTGCATTAAGTACGCTGTCTTTGAACCTGTAAGTCACTCTGTATCTGTTGACAATGGCATCAGGTGAGTGAGTTTTTCCTATGATCTCCGAAGATAGCTCGGAATCCACATCAAGAACCTCTACCCACGAGGTCTCATTATTTATTCTGACATCAGGCTCCTTCTCGATTGCATCTCGAAGATTTTTGCGCGCGTCCCGGTCTGCGAGCAACAGCTCCCATGCATTGATAAAACTGTCGTTATTGCCAAGTTCTTTATCAATACCTATCCTGTATGCTATCGAGTCCTCATTTGTAAAAGTCTCGGTATAGCTCCAGGTCATATTATATTCATTGACTGTGATATTATTGACCCAGAGGCTCTCAGCCGCTCCTGTGCTTGATGCCATGATTATCAGGATAGCTGCGGCAATAAATCTCATTTCGTGATTACCTCACATCCATCTTCTGTGATGATTATGGTATGCTCTGCCTGTGAGATTAGCCCGCGGTTGATTTCTTTCAGTATCGGATATGGTCGGATGATATCTGCTTTGACAAGGGTCAGCATTGCAAAGTCCACATTATTCCCGAGCCACCTTTTCGCAAACGGCAGGGTCTTGTATTTCTTTATCTCTTCAAGCAGTTTCCTGGCAGAGGGATGTCGAACAGGTTTCTCTGAAACGAGATGGTAGATCTCGGCATTTCCTGCATCGTAGATCTTTCCACCCCCATTGGTGGCAAATGGTTCAATTGCAACGATATCTCCTTCTTCAAGTATATCGCCGTGCGGCATTCGTTTGTTAGGGATGGAGGGTGGAGCATGCTGAATATACTGTTCAAGACCGTGCCCTGTAAGGTTAATCACAGGTTTATACCCGCAGGAGGTTATTGCATCTTCGATCGCACCTCCTATTTCATTTGTGTTCACGCCTGCATGCACTGTTCTGATCGCGTCCTCAAGGGCTTTTTCAACTGCCTTCACAAGTTCAGGATTCCCTGACAGGTCAACAGTTATGGCGGTATCAGCGATATAGCCGTCTATGTGCACCCCTATGTCAAGCTTTACCATATCCTTCCCGAAAACAGCTTTATCACTGAAAGAAGGTGTGGTGTGAGCGGCCTCATCGTTTCTCGATATATTGACAGGAAATGCAGGTTCTCCCCCTTTCTCACGGATCAGGTTCTCTGTGAATTCTGCAACTGAGAGCAGGGTTTCTCCTTCTTTTACCTTATTGACAGCTTCAGCACGTACATCAGAGAGGATCTTACCTGCTTTTCGATATTTTTCAATGGTTTCTTCTGTCTCTTTCATTTCAGCACCAGATTCTTCTCGAACATAGTTAAATTCTTGCATCCATTCCGCATCACAACCACGACATCCTCAAGCCTGATACCCCCTATGTTCTTGAAGTAAAGCCCTGGTTCGACCGTGACCACACACCCTGCTTTCAGCTCCTTTCCATTTTCGCTGAGGCTCGGAGCTTCATGAACATCAAGCCCGACTCCATGACCTGTGGAGTGGATGAAACCCTCAGTGAACACTCCTGTTTTGCCTCTTGCTGTCTCATATCCCCTCTCCTCCAGCACATCGCACACGATGCTGTGGATTTCACTACCGGTAACACCTGCCTTTATTTTACTTATTGCCAGAACCTGTGCATCGAGCACGGCCGAATACATCTCTTTCAGCTCTTCTGATGGTGTTCCGCGCATCACTGTCCGGGTCATGTCAGAATAATATCTTTCCTTTTTCGAGCGCGGCACCATGTCCATGACTATCGGCTCATCAGCGAGCAGCTCTCCCTCTCCAAGCCAGTGCGGATCAGAACTTCCTTTTCCGCATGCGATGATGATATCAGGCGCCTCGCATCCCTGTGAAAGCAGCGATATCTCGATCATTGCCCTGATATCCCCTGCTTTCATGGGTGCATCTTTCTGCCAGAGGACTCCATTTTTGATAGGCGCATTCTTTATGGCGCGGATAGCATCGCCAAGTGCCTTTTCCCCTGCCCTCTGCGCTTTTTCGATTGCCAGGATCTCGTATTCTTTCTTTACCTCGCGCATTTCACGGAACGGGCTCCTGACCGGAATGACCTCAAACCCATCGTTTCTCATGCAGTCCGCTGGATGTACCGGGAAATCGTATGGAACAGCGATGCGCTTTACCTCCTCTGAGCGAAGGAGTTCTATGATCATTTCGCAGTATGCCGCATCAATATCCTTGAACTTCCTGAGCTTCTCCATAATGCCATATCTGGATGTGGGAACTACATCCCTGATCCTGGATTCTTTCTCTGCCCTTCCAAGTTCCATGTCAGATACGATGAGCTTTTCTTTATTAGAATTGAGATATACAAAAGAATCGATAGCAAGGAAACCTGTGGCATAGTACATATCTGCATTGTGCATGCTTTCGCTTACCATCAGGAATGCATCTGTTTCAGGAAGGTTCAGTTTCATTTAAATGCATAAAGTGGATGATGATACATATTATCTTCGGCTTCGCTTTCATGAAAGCGTATAAATACTGACAAAACAACTTTACATAATGATGAGTCCGGAGTAAGTCGGGGTCCGGGACTTATTCGCATCATCAATAGTTAGAGGAGTGTAGAAAATTAAAGCCATATCACTGATTGGTTATTTCGCGATGATGTAACAATCAGGATGCATTACATCATGGGGGTGAGAGCGAAAATATTCTATCTGAAATGCTTGAGAAGTCCCAGGAGTATCGCTGCTGCCCTCAGGGTACTGAAGAACCCTGAAGAAAGAAGCAAAGGGTTGTTGAGAAGTTCAATTTCAACACGGGGTCAGGAAGGATCGCCTCTTGAGGCCTTGATGACCCTTTCCCACTCTTATTTTTTACTGACGAAAGGATATTTTCTACAGGAAGAAAAAAATAAGAAACTGAGGGATCAGCTCACGAATTTGGGCGAAAAGTACTTCTTGATCACAGTATCACATCTGCTGCACGTTATCATGAGCCAGTCCCCTACTTCCTGTTTCCCATAATGGTCGAATATGGATGAACCGCAGCTCGGACAGACATAGTATTCCTTGAAATAGTAGTTGTAGAATTCTGGACAGTGCTCGAGCCAGTTTATTGTCTGAAGCAGTCTTTCAAGGTATCTCTGCTTTCCACCCTCTGCGCCCTTCTTCATTTCCTCTCGCACCTGCTCTTCCATGTGTTTAATGTGGCGCTTGGTGTGCTTTCTTATCTTCTGGTAGTCGCTGACGTATTGCTTTCCACTCTCAAGATAATTGAGGTACCCAGTCTTTGTACCAGGTCCCTCGTGCCTTATTGTCCTGAGGAAATATTCGCTCATGAGATCTTCCATGAGATCAGCACATTCGGTACATATATTGTATCCGTCGTAGTGTCTTGAGTCCTGCTGTCCATTACAGATCTTGCAGGTTTCCATTATCCTCACCTTGCAAGTACTGGTTTTGTCGCCTCGCGCGTGAACATTATCGGATACAGGTTCAGGACAGAAAGAAGGTCTCCTTTTTTGATCTCACCTGATTCCTGTCCGAGGACGTACGCAACATTTATGAAGCGGTCGGTTTCTACAGGTGCAGGACCATTCTTTGCCCCCACCTTTATGACTGAAACTAGCGGATGATGGCTGAAAGCGCATGGCATTGCAAGCATGTCCTTCTGTACTTTGATCTCTTTTACTCTAACCCGCTCAAGTTTCCCCGCTCCGATGGTAACATCCTCGTCTGCGATTACCATCTCCCATTTCGCCCTTGTGGCGATGGTGAATTCATATGGCGATGCCTTCACTTTTTTTCTGCTTACTTTCCCGTTGTCACGGGAAACCACATTTACGATTTCGCTCATAAAGGTCTCCAAGAGGATATGATAGATATGAAAGTACTTAAAGTTTATCATGTTTAATCATGATAATAATTTATCATATATATTTTTATCATTTTATTGACCCTGTACTGGAAATGAATTACATGGTGTGCCCTTCTTTGAAACGAAACTTTAATAATCAGGTAAGGACTTTCAGATAACCGCGCTCCGATAGTGTAGCACGGCCAATCATGCGAGACTCTCACTCTCGTGACTGGGGTTCAAATCCCCATCGGAGCATTAAGTTGTTCCGTTCAATGCCCCCTGCAAAAAGGATATTAAAGTAGATGTGTTGGAGGGCATAGCATGAACGTAGAAATATATAATTATGACAAAATCTTTGCTGCAACAAAAGGGCGTGTTATCAATGCGCCGACCAGCGACAAAAATAAAGAATTGTTACTCGATTTCGCAGAGGATTGTCAGGTTGGATTCAATATCGCGAGACTGAGCAAACCGCGAGTAATTACATTATTAACACGGCTTTACATCGCAACCCTTGCCATTGAAAAAGAGTGGCTGATGTTTGATGAACGAGACCTTAAAAAGCTGATGCTATGGTTAGATGGCCGTTTTCCTCTACCTAACGGCGCATATTCTCAGGAGGGCTATATGATAGGCCTACGTAAGTTCGTAACGTGGATGAGAAGAAAGCACGGCTACCCTGAGACATACCCAAACAGAAACAAACTGACCGAACTTCTGCCACTCTCAAAATACGCGTATGAGGTCAGCAGACTTCAAATCAGAAAACCCGACAGACTGAGAGACGCTCACACTATTCCGACAGACCAGGAGATGGAGTTCCTGTGCAATGCAGCAGTCAATCCCAGAGATAAGGCATACATCGAAATGTCGCGTGAGCATGGCGAAAGGATCGGGGGTCTTGGAACGCGCCAGATCAAACATGTCAAATTTGATCAACTCGGGGTCATTGTAACCATTCACGATAAGACCTTCAAAGGGGAGCCTGTGCGGTATATAGCATCCAACATATATCTTCGTCAATGGCTCGAAAAGCACCCTTTTAAGAACGACCCCGAAGCGCCGCTGTGGATTGACCTGACAAAGTTGCCCAGGTGTGTGCCTTTGAACTATCATGGATTCAAGGCAATAATCCTGCGGCTTGTTGAGAGACACAACAGGAATGCACAGAAATTCGGCCTTCAACAGATCAATAAACACATCACCACTCACCTATTCAGGTATTACGCGCAGACGCGCGATGAGCGGCAGGGGATGCCAAGGACAATCATGTGCAAGTTACGCGGGTGGACTCCAGCATCGAAACAGCCTGAAAAATACGCGAGACTGACCACTGATGATGTTGACGAATACCTTCAGAAGAAGGCTGGTCTTGTAGTAGAGGGAAGAGATAATCCGGATAAGCTGGTGAAATGCGTGCGGTGCAAGGAGATCAACTCAGCTAAATCAACATATTGTCTGAAATGCGGTCTCCCGATGTCCGGGACAGCAGTGATCGAGATGGAAGACATGATGAAAAAGATGGATGTGGTTCTTGGAAAACTCATGCAGGACAAAGAGTTTGCGGAAATGTTTGATAAAAAGGTGACACTACTGGAAAACGACTCGAAATAGGGCATGATGATCACAGGGAAAGCAAAATCAATAGAAGACTGTGATCCCTCTATTTTTTTATCGACCTACTGAATACAGTTTATAAAGAGGAATTAAAAATCAAACCCACAGAAATGAGAAACATCTAATAAAACTCCAAAATCGTCCTCTGGAATGGGTCATCTACGGCATTGGTCAGCACCTTGAAGTTGTTTTTTATTCTCGTCATCAAATTCGATCTGAATTCCACATCAGGATACAAATATCCTGGGTTTTTGACGACCTTCATCCTGCTCAGATCGAACAATCCAATGTCCTTCAATTCCAGTGTGCTCTTTGAAAATTTATTGGCTGCCAGATAGAAATATTCACATGTACCCCTGTATGTCTCCAGATATTCCATCGCCATCTTCGGATGTACACGTTTATCCCATTCCTTGATCTCGATTCCCACAATATAGAACCGCTCAGATTGTTTATAGACCGCAATTATGTCAGCAAGATTGCATACGCTTTCCCGACAAAGGAAAGGTTTTAGATGGATCTCAGATGTGTTAAATACTGGGATCCCGTGGTGGGTAATAGCATTGACAATAATATTTGAATTAATGGTCGTTCCGAAGCTGGAGAAGTGCATCAGATATCTCAGGGAGTTTTATATGATAAAATTAAGGTAAGAGGACTGTGAAAGTGAAGGAACAATGGCAGAATCTACAGAACACGATAAAATAGCAGAAATGGCAGGAATACCATCTGTCATATCTGAAGAGATCAATCGATTCATGAATGATATGAAACCTCCAAAGGATTTTGAAGATCACAATACTGAAAGAAAGATATTCGTGTGCGGGCACTTGAATGTTCAATCAGGACTTTGATGGGTAGTGAAAAGTTACAGGACAGGGGAAAAAGGAATGGGTACAAAAAGAGGACTTGAAATGGCTGCTGGCAACGAGAAAAGAATATATCAGGTGCTACTATCTGCATCTTGCTGTCGATAATATTTGCGAGAATAAGGATCGGATAAAGGGCGGTAAAGAGACTATTGACAATTGCATAAATAGCTGGGGCAAAAACCGTGCTGTTGTTCCGGAAACAGAACCTTATCTAAGAGATGTAATGGGATTTTTGAGAAATAATGTCGATAGTATCAGACAGATTATTTTTCATGATTCAGATTGTGATAATTACTTCAAACCAGTTCATTGAAAAAAAATGAAAAAAACCAATTTGAACTATTTTTTCTTGGGCACAGGCTTTGGATTTTCCT
>Ga0209641_10003799_pt1 | contig 12595 bp, 8 predicted proteins | sample RifCSP16_1_FD_184022 | JGI IMG/M metagenome (GOLD analysis project Ga0209641, IMG submission 184022) | Soil microbial communities from Rifle, Colorado - Rifle CSP2_sed 16_1 (SPAdes) (version 2) | ecosystem: Environmental > Terrestrial > Deep subsurface > Rock core/Sediment | place: Rifle...
CGATCGTCCGCGGGACGACGATCAAGAAGATCGTGGGGATCCTCCGAGACGCCGGCGCGAAGGAGGTCCACCTCCGCATCGGGTGCCCGCCGATCCGCGCACCGTGCTATCTCGGGATCGACATGAAGACGCGGGACCAGTTCATCGCAAACGAGCGCACCGTAGAGGAGGTCGCGGACTTCATCGGGGCGGACAGCCTCGGGTACCTGAGCATGAGGGGCCTCATCCGGGCGTTGCAGCACCCTCGCGAGGACCTTTGCCTCGGTTGCCTGACGGGGGAGTATCCCGTCGAGATCCCCGGGGAGAAGGTGCGTGGCGTCCGGCGGCTGGAGACGTTCGGCGAGGCGAAAAAGGCGAAGGCCGAGCGCGCCGCCGCCAAAGCTTAAATCGAGCCCGCCACTTCGCACGGTCCACGGGCCGGTAGATCAGTTGGAAGATCGCTACATTGGCATTGTAGAGGTCGTGGGTTCAAATCCCACCCGGTCCACTGCCTCTCGGTCTCGCAAGGCTTAGTCCCCGGGCGCTCCTCTCCTCTCGGGCTGGCTTTCCTGCCCGCAAGTGTGACCTGAGGATCCACTTAACGAGGGGCACCGATCCTAGCTCGGGGGGGAACTCCGTCGTGACTCTCCTCGGCGTCTCCTTCGCCGGGGTAAGAACGCGATCGCGACGGCCACTTCCGCGCCTGCTATGGCGGCCGCCAGGACAAGCATGCCAAGGGGGACCGCTTCCCGTTCAACTTCCGAGCGCAACAGCGCGAAAGTCGAGAGCACGCGCTCGAAGAGAGGATCGAGCAACGCAAAGCTGTCATCGTCCGTTGTGAGGAGAATCGCCCACCAGCGGTGACTCGACGCGTCAGCGACCACCGTGACCCGCTGAGTCAGATTCGAAGGACCATGGTCAACAACCGCGGCGACCGCGACGAGCCCCGGAATCTCTCGGGACTCCTCCGGCGAAGCGATGCGGGCGTCTGGGAACAGGTTTCGTAGAGTGGTAAGGTAGTTCTCTACACTCAGGACCACGTTTCCCTCGCTGTCTCGCGGGGGACTGCTTCCAGCCAACCAGTCGATGGTAATGTTCCCTCGAACCGCCGCCGTGGGTGGCGCGAGCAGCGCGACTTCGAGAACATCCTCACGGAACCTCGCATCTTGCAAGTCTCTGAGAACTGTCCACGTCTCGGGGGCACCGATTACAAAGCCACTGGGGTGCCGGACAGGGCGTAAAGCGAGATTCGGAGACACCCGAATCGTCGCGCATGAAGACCACATAGCGCCTTGGTCATCGACGATAGTGAGGAGGACCGTAAACACGCCCGGATTGGCGAAAGAGTGTCTCGCTGTCGGGCCCTCCGCTGTTGACCCATCCCCAAAGTCCCAATTGAAGTCGACTAGAACTCGGCCGCCGTTCTCTGAGCTCTCTGCGCTGAAATGGAATTCGTCTCCCAAGATCCCGAAGTCGGCCGAAAGGGTGATCTGCGGATGAGGCACGGAGAGCATCCCACGAACGACGTATGGGGTTGCGGAACCTCCATCGCGGCGATCGCCCCACGCGACGTAGAGATCGCCCCCGGGGCCTATGGACATTCGCGGGCCCTCTTTGGAGGACATCGTGGGGTCGCCGTCAAGGCGAATTGGGGGAGTGAAGTCTCGAGCTCCGCCCGTGGACCGGGAGTACATCACCCGAAAACCGGAAGTCTGGGTCGCGATGTCGCCGTCGAGCCAGACAGCATGGAGGTCGCCATCCGGGTCCACCTCCAAACGAATCGCTCTGGGCAACTCCGCGCCGAGCAGGGCCCCGAGACTGAACGGGGAATCGAAGGCGAAGCCGTTGTCGCGCAGGGTCGCGGCAAACACCCCGAAAGGAAATGCCAAGCTCTCAAACCCGACTACTACCGATCCATCAGGAAACACCCCAAGGTCGGGTAGGATCTCCATTATGGAGATTGCGTTTGGGCTGACCGACATCGGGATCGGCGGTCGAGCCTGGAATGTAACCAGAGAGTACAACACTGAGGAAACCTCCGAACCCGATCTGGTCCAGACAACGTGGGCCTCTCCTCCGTTAAGTTTCAAGCGCGGATGACCCTTCGATTCATTCGCACTGTCATCCACGAGCTGCTGAATCTCGGGGAGGAACGTTTCCATCGAGAGCCGAGCCACGAAGAGCCGATGGGCCGGCATGAACGTGTCAATCCAGACGATGAATGCTCCGAATTCGTCTGCATCGACGTCGAATTCCTCCGCCAAAGGCTCTTGAATGATGGTGAAAGGACCTCGCCAACTTCCATCGGGCAAGTGGACCGCGCCCCTGAGACCTTCACCAAGGGCACGCCAAACTACCAGAATGCGTCCATCGGGCAGGGCGGCGCCTTGAACGTCGCGGACGATTGTGTCAATCATTTCCCACGGGGGCAGAAGGGTCTGATAGTCCGATCGACCATCTGCTGAGACTGCATACGCCCATTGGCGGGAAATCCCATCCGCACCATAGCCGTGCCATGTTATCCACACATCCCCACAAGACGGGATGGGCTCGGGGGCAAACACCCCAATCGGCCCGAGTCCTTTGTCAATGGACGTTTCCACCCCGAAGGATACGACCGCTCCGGATACATGCGGGACTCCATTCAGGACAAAATTGGTCCCGAGAACTAGTGCAAGAGACCACACGAGGGCACCGACTCCTCCGTTCGCGCATCCGCCAAGCTTAGTCAGCATGGTTCGAGGCGCTCAAGCGCCACGCCCTGCACCGTTCATGAGCGAAACCTCTGACAATCAGGATGTGGGGCGCGAATGATGAAGCTTTCGGCGATCTTGGGTGGAGGGGCCCAAGAACCAGAAACTAGCGAGGACCCGACCGACTCGAAATCCAATCGAGGCCATCCTTCGCAATGCTACCCTCGCTCTGGTTCCCCGCCTCCCCTCCGTGCGACATCTCATGAGCTGCGATGACGTCCTCGACGGAGTTCCTCGCGATTTCCTTCCCGATCACCTCCAAGGGCAGGTCCTCGAGCCTTCGAAAGCGTACACACGACTTGCCCATGTCCAACCACTTCCCCGACGCCCTCCACTCCTTCACGAACAAGTCCAGAGTCCTCTTGTCGGCGTAGACGTTCATGATATACACCGCCATGTAGTTCTTCTGAGACGCCAGAGCCGCGATCCCCAATGGCTGCCCGTTGTACGTATTCGGGAACCTCTCGAGGGGGATCGCGTAGCCGATCATCCCGTACGCATCAGCTCGACGAATCCATTCGGGAGGTTCGCAAGGATGACCTTCCGAACGGCCTCGATTGCCCTTCTCCGCTCCGGGGGCAGGCTCTTCAGATAGGCGTCCACCGTTTTCGCCTTGTTCTGCACCACACCGTCACGCGCCTTCGGTCCTCATCGGGACCGCACAGCCCCCGGAAGCTCTTAAGGGCTCCCGCGAGGAGCCGCGCGTGGGCCACCCAAGCCATGGAATACCGCGCACGCTTCCCGGTCTCCAAGGGGAGTCGCATGTCTTCGCACACCAAGACGCCGGCGGCAATCTCGGACGACGTTTGTGAACACCTTGAACGTGCCGGCGGGCGGGAAAGGTGCGGCAGTCGAACTGGGGTAGGGCGGTCGTCTCCTCGAAGACAATCGGGTCCGACGGAGGCTCGCGGACCAGCCTGGAATCCCCGATGCTCCGAATCGCCAGGTTGGTCTGAACTCGCCGTCAAGTGGTCGGAGGGAAGTTCGTCGAGGATATCGGTATCGGCATGTTTTCCTTCCACCCGATACGGGCGCACACGTATATCGGTATCAGGGCGGACACCGCTGACCAGTATGGCGACCTAGTCCTGACGGACGGGAACTCCCGCACGTTCACGCTGCATCGAGACCGAAGACCCCTTGGAGTCCGTCGGCAAACCTTATCCGCCGGCATCTGTACGGACCGTCGATGGACCAGCACCCTACCTTCGAGCAGCTCGGCCTGGACCCGGTGCTCCTCCGCGCAGTTCACGGGCTGGGCTACGAATCGCCGACGCCGATCCAGAGAGAAGGGATTCCTCCGATTCTCGCGGGGCGGGATGTCCTCGGGACCGCGCAGACAGGGTCGGGGAAGACCGCGGCCTTTCTCCTGCCGATCCTCCAGCGGCTTCACCGCCAGCCCGCGGGGCGGACCCGAGTGCTCGTCCTCACGCCGACGCGGGAGCTCGCCGCGCAGATCGAGGATGCGTTGCACGGTCTCGCACGGGGCGGCCGAGTCCGTGGGAAGGCTGTGTACGGTGGCGTCGGCATGGCACCTCAAGAGGACGCGCTCCGTCGCGGCGTCGACGTCGTGGTCGCCACGCCGGGACGCCTGCTCGACCACATGGGCCGCCGCAACGTGGACTTCCGCGGCCTCCAGGTCCTCGTGCTCGACGAGGCAGACCGCATGCTAGACATGGGCTTCCTGCCCGACGTGCGGCGGATCGTCGACACGCTCCCGCGAGAGAGGCAGACGCTCCTGTTCTCCGCGACGATGCCCCCCGAGGTCGAGGGACTCGCGCGGACCATCCAGCGGAATCCCGTCCGGATATCCGTCTCCCCGCCGCACCGGCCCCCCGCCGGAATTAGGCACGAGGCGTACCCCGTGCCGCAGCACCTGAAGACTTCCATGCTCGAGCGGCTCCTCGGGCGGGAGGACATGATGTCCGTGCTGGTGTTCGTCCGGACGAAGCGTCGCGCGGACCGCGTCGCGCGCCAGGTGGAGCAGTCCGGGTTCCCCGTCGCACGAATCCACGGGGACCGGAGCCAGAGTCAGCGGGAGGACGCGCTCCACGGATTCCGAGAGGGCCGCCACCAGATCCTCATCGCCACGGATGTCGCGGCGAGAGGCATCGACGTCCTCGGGATCACGCACGTGATCAATTACGATGTCTCCGCCGTGCCCACGGACTACGTGCACCGCGTGGGACGGACGGCGCGCATGGAGGCCGAGGGCGAAGCGATCACGTTCGTTTCCCCTGAGGAGGAGAATGATTTCCGGGGCATCGAGCGAATCCTGGGACGGTCCATCCCAAGGATCACGCTTCCCGACTTCGACTACCGGGCACCCCCGCCGCCAAAGACGCGAGGCGGTGGAGGTCGGCCGGGCGGGCGTTTCGCCGGGCCTCGGAGGGGCGGCGGTCGTGGGCCTTCACGGCCGCACGGCCCGTTCCGGCGGGACCGACGCTGAGGCGAGAGGGGTTTCTGAGGGGACCAGCCTCATAGTGCGACAGCGTCCCGCGAGGGTCATGTGCTTGACCCGCCGGCGTGCTTGCATTCGCGTTTCTACGAGTCGCCCCAGGCCGGCGCGGCCTTACGTCTCCCGCCGAATCCCGGCCCGGTGCGCGAGCTTGATCTTGCGTTGCGTCTGATCCTTGAGCTGCGCACGAATGCGGCGGACGAGGGGCTTGCCGCCCTCCTTGTCGAATAGGGTCGTCCACTCCACGATGTACCCTGCTTCGATCGCCCCTTCGAAGACGGACAGCCCTCCTTCCGTGCGGACGACGACGGTCGTGAACCCGGGATCGGACCCGACGGCGCCAACGGAGAGGTCTGCGAACCAGTTCGTGAAGTCCATGCAACGAAGGCAGTTCGGTCCGGCGAGGAGCGACGCCGTGTCGAGGTCGACATGCCGCATCCCTCCGTCCTTCATCGTGACGACGAGCTCCTCGCCTAGGTGGACCTTTTCGATTTCGCCCACGCGCAGGCCCGTTGCCTCCTCGAACCGCTGCCACTCCCTTTTGTTCAACGGGAGCGCTTCGTAGCAGAACAGGCCGAGCACCGTCGTGACGCGCGGTGCAGGAGCGACCCCGGTCTGTTGAAGCCTTCGGAGCGCATAGGCCTGACAGGGGCTGGCGACGATCGCCAACCGTTCCCGGCTGTCGGGATCTTCCTTGTGGAGGCTGCGCAGGAACGCAATCAGGTCAAGGTTCGTGATCACGCCGAGTCCCGTCGCCAGCGATGCGCCGCGCGACGCACGAGTGCCGCTTGCCGCAAGCACCTCGTCGCGCGTCCGCGCGACGAACAGGTTCGGCCCCACGAGCCCGTCGCCTCGCGATAGGATGGCCCCGTCGATTCGGCCCGTGTCGAGGAGGTACCACAACAGGGACGTGGCCACGCCCCCGTCCGCGGTCCGCGCCTTCACGACCGCACTCCGAGTCGCCGCGCTCGTAATCTTCCGGTCGTGCCCGATGTCACTCTTGTCCAGATCGTAGTCGTCCCTTAGATCATCCCACGCCCAAGGGACCTCGGGACACACGGCGTAGCACAGGCCGCACTCCGTGCACTCGTCCGCGCGGAATGTGAAGGCTCCGTGGTCGAGCTCCAGCGCGCCCGGTCCATCCGCCGCGCAGAGATCCACGCACGCCCGGCATTCGGAGCACCGACCTGTTCTGACAACTTCCGCTTCGAGTTCGCCGAATCCCTTCGTGGCGCTCTCCGGGGCTCGGGCGAAGTGCCCCTCCGGGCCCGCGGTCATCGCGTCGCCTCGGCGGCCTTGTTCCTCGTGACCCTCACGGTCTCCCTTGGAGAGAAGGGACAGTAGGGATTCAATCATCCCTTGGTATTCTGCGTAAGTATCCGCACAGATACGTACGAGGCCGGATTTTCTGGGGATCTCGCCAATATAACGGCGTGTTGTTCCACGTAGAGCATATGCCAAAGATTATCGAACACGTATCCGTACGCATCCCCGTGGATATCGAGCCCCGCAAAGTGCAGCGGCTCGGATACTCCAGCCTCGGGGTCTCCCTTCCGAAGGACTGGGCGAAGAGCAGCGGCGTGGAACCCGGAATGACGATCCTCCTGGTGAGGGAAGACGACGGAACCCTGCGGATCCGGACGGGCGCGACCGCGGCGCCGCCGGCCGCCGCCGAGGAGTGTGTTCTCGACGCGGACACGTGCACGCGGCCCGCCGCGCTCCGCCGCCTCTTGGTCGGATCGTACGTCGTCGGTCGGAACTCGATCCGCGTCAAGTCGCGCACGGGCCTGTCGGCTGAGCACATCCGGGAGATCCAGGAGGCGACGAAGTCCCTCACGGGACTGACGATCGTGAACCAGGGGGCGAAGTTCGTCCTCCTCGAGAATTTCGCGGAGCCCACGCGCTTTCCCATCGACGGGCTTTTGCGGCGGCTCCACTACCTCACGGCGCGGATGGGCCACCTGAGCCTTCAACCGCTCCGGGGCCGCGGCGGCCACGAGGTCGCGGAGGTCCACCGCCTGGAGGACGAGGCGGACCGCCTGTATTGGCTCGTGACGCGCCAGCTCCTCTTGGCGGCGCGCGACCGTGCCGTGGCGGCGAAGATCGGCGTGACCGAGCCGCGGCACCTCCTCGGGGATCGCGTGGCGGCGATCGTCCTCGAAACGGTGGCGGACCTGTGGGACGAGGTCGCCCGAGGGGCCGAGTCGCTCGTGCACGCCGGGTTCCGTCCTTCATCGGGGTTCGCGGAGACCGCCACGAAGCTCGACGAGTCCCTCTCCCGCCTCGGAGAGGCCACCATGACCGCGTTCTTCGCGACGAGTCTGTCGGACGCAAACGCGGCCCTCGATCTCGTACCCTCCGTCTCGGACCACGTCGACGCGCTCCGGGCGCAGGCGCCCTCCCAGAAGTGCGACCGTGGGCTCGACGCGTGCACGAGCTGCCTCCTCGTCAGCGAGGTCGTCCGCCCGATCGGTCAGGTCGTTCGCCAGTACGCGGCGGTCGCGCAGGTCACGATGAACCGGGCGCTTGAGCGAGAACCGCCGGCGTTTGGGCTTGGGTGATCCGTCCAGGATCCCGACAATCCTCTTCCGCGGTCTCCGCGTCCGCGGACCTCCATACGGGTGCCGTGGGATCACAGGCCGAAGGCGCTGCCGACGAACCGGGCCTCCGTCGCCGGATCGAGCAGGTGGGGGCAGAACACGTTCGCCGGGTCGTACCCGGCCTTGAGGCGCCGGAGCATCTCGTGGCGACTCGGGGGGCCGTCGCGGAACAGCGCAAGCCCGAGGCCGTGCTCCCGTCGGTCCTCCGTCGTGAGCTCCGGGGCCAGCACCGCCTCGCGAAGGCGCTGGTTCAGGGCCCACGCCTCCTCGATCGCCGCCCGCGAGATCTTCGCCTGCGGACGGTAGTGCACGACGACGCCCTCCGGGTAGTGATGGCCCACGGGTCGACCTTCCGCCCCCGCGACCACGGCGAACATCGCCGCCAAGACCTTCCCGAACAGGGCCGGGTCCTGCACGATGAAGTCCTCGCATCCCGGCACGTTCATTCGGGCGACGGACTTCCCCGTCGCCGCCGTCCGGACGCGCATCATCGTCTGGAACTGGGAGTACGAGACCTCGCGGAACGCGACCTCGGGGAACTCCTTCGCGACCTCGGGCAGCGCCGCCATCGCGTCCGTCCGCCCGCGATACAGGAGGACGATGCGCCGGACTCCGGAGGTGGGCGCAAAGTATGCGCCGAGGACGCGGTCGTTGCGGACCGGGTCGTCCGGCCGCACGATCCCTCCGTCGATGAACAGGAACTCCCCCGCGTAGTACCGGCACGACGAGGCGATGCGTTTCATGAGCGCGCCCGTCGTCGCCCCGATGTGCTCCGCGTCCGGCGACTCCATGGAGAGGATCGCACACAGCATGTCCTCCGCCCGGAGGATCGGCGCGATGCGCACGTCGAGTTCCGTGACGAGCCCGCACAGGCCGTGGTGGCCCGCCAGCGCGCGGAGTTCGTCCCGGTCCGTCACCTCGAGGACCCGGGCGCCCTCGGGGGACGACGCGACGATCCGGATGCGGTTCACCGCCTCTCCGAACGGACCGTACGCGGGCGTCCCGCTCCCGCGCGCGTTCGTCGCGAAGTTTCCTCCGAACGTGCTGTAGCCGCTGCTCGGGGTCACGGCGACCGTCCACCCGAGGGGACGGAGCGCCCTGTTCGTCTCATCGCTCGTCCGCCCGGCACCGACGCGGACGTACAGCTCGTCCTCCGGCGAGGCCTTCGTCAGGTCCGCAGGCTCTCCCCCGGCATTCACGACGTTCGGCACGAACAGGCCCCTGCGGTGGCCCCGGGGATCGCAGGCACCCACCCGCTCCATGTCCACGAGCACCGCCTCTGGCGGCGCGACCGCCTGCCCTGCGGTCGAGGACCCCGTGCCGCGCGGCACCAGGGGGATCCCGTGCTTCACGGCGACGTCCACGAGCGCAATGCACTCCGCCTCGTCCTTCGGGAAGACCACGAGGCTCGGGACGCCGAGGGTCAAGAAGGAGGCATCCGAGGCGTACCCCCGGAGCTCCCCTCGATCGAGGACGATGCCGCGCGCCGCCAAAATGCGCTCCATCGCGACGTGCCCCACCTCCGCGACCGCCATCGCCTCACCCCAACGCTTGCGCGGCCAGCACGGTCAGGTCCACGATCTTCAGCGGGGGCAGCGGTTCCACCGGCTTCCCGTCCAAGTAGCAGGAGAAGTGGATGCGGCAGTGCGGGCAGGCGGTGACGAGGTGGTCGGCCTTCGACGCTGCCTCCTCGAGCCTCTCCTGCTGCATGAACTTCGTGAACGCGTCGCAGGTCGAGTACGCGCCGACGCCGCAGCACATCGCGTTCTCCCTCACGCGGTCCATCTCCACGAACGTGACGCCGGGGATCGCCTTCAGGACGGAACGCGGGGCCTCGTACTCCTTCGCGTGGCGGCCGAGCCGGCACGGGTCCTGGTACGTGACCTGCACCGCCACCGGGCGGGTGAACTTCACCTTCCCCTCCCCGACGAGCTGCCCAATCAGCTCGGACATGTGGAGGACTTCGAGGCCGTCCCACGGGCCGACGACCTTCGGGTACTCGTACTTCAGCATGGAATAGCACTCCGCGCACGTCGTCACGAGGCGCTTCGCCCCGCTCGCGCGGATCCAAGATGCGTTCGCCTTCGCGAGCGTCTCGAACGTAGCCTGCTTCCCGTTCCACAGGGCGTCGTGGCCGCAGCAGCGCTCCGCGTTCGCGACCACGGGAACGATCCCCGCCGCATTCATGATCCGGATCGCGGCCCGGCCGATCTCCCCGCTGTCGCAGTAGGAGAAGATGCCGTCGAGGTAGGGCATGCAGCCCGTGAAGTAGATCGTGTCGCCGGAATCCGCGACCTTGAGCCCGTCCGTGATCCACTGGCGGCGGTCCTGCTTCAGGTTCGGCCTCGCCATGATCTCCGCGACGATGTCCTTGAACCCACCGTGCTTGCACGGGGCTCCGCGCTCCATCGCGTCGCGCAAGTCCTCCCGCTTCGCGCGGATGAACGCGGGATAGGGGACCTGCGTGGGGCACGCCGCCTGGCATTCCCCGCACGTGAGGCACGCCCAGAGGTCCCGCTCGTTCACAGCGTCCGCCCCGCCGAGATACGCCTGCAGGATCACCTTCCGCGGGGAGAAGAGGACGTCCACGCGATGGACGGGGCAGGCGAACGTGCACTTGTTGCACTGGATGCACCCCTCCTGCGCGAGGATCCTCAGGGCGGCGTCCGCGGAGGGCGCCTCCTGGGGCGGGGGGGCGGCGAGGTCCTGCATCGCATCCGTCATCGCGCAACGACCTCCCGGATCGGGTTCGGCCCGAGCTTGCGGACCTTTTCCGAGAAGGACCGGGCGGCGTCCGCGAAGACGTTCCCCTCGGCGGCGCTGGCGGCGGTCATCGTGAGGCGGCCGTCGAGCCCGAGCGCGTGCACGACCCGCTCCACCCGCTCGACCTGCTCTCTCGCTTGCAGGTTCCCGCTCTTGTAGTGGCACGATCCGACGTGGCAGCCGACGATCAGGACGCCGTCGAACCCGCGCTCGAAGGCGCGCAAGACGTAGTACGGGTCCACCATCCCCGTGCACAGGAGCCGGACGATCTTCACCCCCGACGGGTATTCCATCTTCGCGGCGCCCGCCTGGTCCGCGGCGGAGTACCCGCACCAGTTGCAGCAGAACGCGAGGATCTGCGGCTCGAACGTCATGGGGCCACCGCCATCGGCGCGAGCGCGTCGATCGCCGCTACGATCTGGGGCTTCGTGAACTGTCGAACGGTGATCGCCGCGGTCGGGCAGACGACCGTGCACTTTCCGCACCCCTCGCACGCGGTCTCGTCGACGACCGCCACGAGCGACTGCGGGTCCACGTGCACGGCGTCGAACTCGCACACCTCCGTGCACCGGTCGCACGCGCGGCACAGGGCGGGGTCGACCTCGGCGACGAGGGGGTTCAGGGTCATCTGGCCCGACCCGAGGAAGACGGCCGCGGACATCGCCGCAGACCCCGCCTGCGCGATCGTGTCCGTGATGTCCTTGGGCCCCTGCGCGCACCCGGCGACGAACACGCCCTTCACCGCGGTCTCCGTCGGGTTGATCTTCGCATGGTACTCCTTCACGAACCCGTCCGGCGTCTTGTCGAGGTGCAACGCCGCCAGGAGGCCGTCCACGGGCATCGGCTCCATCGCAGCGCTGAGGATCACGAGGTCCGCGGGGAGGGCGAGCCTCCGACCCGAGTTCATGTCCTGCACGTCGACGAGGAGCGCGTCCCCATCCGCGTGGACCCGGCCCGGGAGGCCGCGCACGTACTTCACCCCCAGCTCCATGGATTTCGCGTAGTACTCCTCGAATCCCTTCCCGAACGCGCGCAGGTCATTGTACAGGATGTACACCTCGGCCTCAGGGCGCGCCTTCTTCAGGAGCTGCGCGTGCTTCACGGCGACCATGCAGCACACGCGCGAGCAGTACTCGTGCACGAACGGGTCTGCCGGGGGACCCCGGGAGCCGACGCACTGGACCATGACGATCGTGTCCGCGGGATTCCCGTCCGAAGGCTTCGCGACAACGCCATTGGTCGGCCCCATCGAGTCGAGCATGCGAGCGAACTGGAGCTGCGTCACGACGTTCGGATGGCGCCCGTAGGCGTAGTGCGCAAGGGGTGTCGGGTCGTACTCCTTCCATCCCGTCGCCACGAGGACCGCGCCGACCGCGACCTCCACGCGCTCCGGCGTCTGCGTGAAATCGATCGCCTTCGCGGGGCAGACCATCTGGCACACGCGGCACGCCCGATTCCTCTGGAAGTAGAAGCAGTGGTCCGCGTCGATCGTCCACAGCGGCGGGAGCGCTTGCGGGAACGGCAGGTAGACCGCCTTCCGCTTCGACAGGCCCATCTCCCACTCCGACGCCACCTGGATGGGGCTCTTGGCGGTGCTCACGGGACACCGCTCCGTGCACCGGTTGCACCCGATGCACGCGTCCGTCACGTACCGCGGCTTCTTCTCGACGGTGAGGGTGAACTTCCCCGGGGAGCGCTTCGCGTCCACGACCTCCGCGTACGTCAAGAGGGTCACGTTCGGGTGGTTGTACACCTCGTTCATCTTCGGGGACAGCGTGCACATCGCGCAGTCGTCCGTGGGGAACGTCTTCACGGTGCGGGCCATGTTCCCCCCGATCGTCGGGCTCTTCTCGATGAGGGTGACCTTGTGCCCAAGGTTCGCGAGGAGGAGGGAGGCGTGGATGCCCGCGATACCGCCGCCGATCACCGCCACGCCCGGCTGGATCGGCGCGGTCCGGACCTCGAGGGGGCGCAGCTTGCGCACCTTCTCCACCTGGGCCTTCACGAGGAGCTTCGCCTTCGCCGTCGCCTTGTCCGGCTCG
>Ga0209641_10003803_pt1 | contig 12591 bp, 12 predicted proteins | sample RifCSP16_1_FD_184022 | JGI IMG/M metagenome (GOLD analysis project Ga0209641, IMG submission 184022) | Soil microbial communities from Rifle, Colorado - Rifle CSP2_sed 16_1 (SPAdes) (version 2) | ecosystem: Environmental > Terrestrial > Deep subsurface > Rock core/Sediment | place: Rifle...
AGCGGGTCGACCGCATCCGCGTGAAGGTCGCGGTGAACAAGGGGAACCGCACCGTGTCCCACGAGGTGGAGGCGGCCCCGGACGAGGAGTTCGAGGTCGGCGACGTCGTGGACCTCGGCAGGGAGCGCGCGCTGATCCACCGAATCGCCGTGGACGGTGGGACGCTTCGTCGAGGGACCGCGCGCGCCGAGGAGATCGTCCGGGTGTACGCGAAGCGCGTCCGCGAGCGCACCTCGCACTGAGATCGTCCCGGCGGTGGATCCGAAGGTCGCCCCGCGTCCGACAACGCCGCCAGGAGCCCCCGCGGGGCCCTCGAGCCGCGTGTTGGCGGCGATGTCGCCTCGTCGACGCCGCCAAAGCGTGCCGCAATCCTTTTGTGCGGCGGGGGCGATGCCGCCGCCAAGCATCCCTCCACACTCGGGCCGCCCCCCCTCCGAGTTCTGCGGGACGGCCCTGCTTTTTCTCGTCGCGCTCGCGGGGCGACGCCGCCAAGGGAGGGTTCGGCGGACCACTTGGGAGACGACCTCCGCAGGGTTTGGCGGTGTCGATGGTTGGCGGCGGACGGGCGAAGCCGCCAAGCGCGCGAGAGGTCACCGACGATTCCCGGGGTCCGTCTCCCGATCACCGCCATCTAGGCGGCGACGATGTTCACCGCCAAAGGGGCGGGAATCGGTGCGACGCACGGGCGTGTTCCTCCGAGATCTTTGGCGGCATCGACGGAGCTTCGGGTACGCCGGTCGAGCGCGCGGGATTCTGAGGGGCGCGCCATCCGGTGTCTGCCGGCACACCGCCTGTCCTCAGCGAGGCGGGCAGCAATCGCGCGAAGTCAATTACTCTGGGTCCAGACGCGAGGACGCTGGCGGATGGACCCTAGCTCGAGAGGTTCCAGTCGAACGGTGCGTTTACGTGGACCCAAAGCCCGTCGCCCGCGTGCAGGGGGTCCGTCGGCCCGAGTCGCCTCAGATAGTAGGGCGGATTCGCCGGGTCGAATCCCTCGACGGTCTGGACCTGCGCGCCGGTGAGCGCGTCCCCGACCGTCCGGTCCACGAATGACGGGTATCCGACGAAGTTCCACCCGACCTCGAGGCGGATCGTCGTGGACGCGCGCGCGAGCCCTGCCACGACGAGGTCCGAGTCCGTGTCGACGAGGAGCCACACCGCCATCGTTTCGTCGATCGTCACGAGATCACCCCACGGCTTGTCCTTCGCCTTCGTGAGCCAGTTCTTCCCCTGGCCCGCGGGGTTCACGTACGTGCGCGCGACCGCGTAGTCGACGCCGCGGAGGACCGTTCCCACGGACGTGTCGGACATGCGGACGGGGACCGAGAGGAGGTGCGGGCCGGCGGTGAGATGATGCGCGTACTTCACGAACTGATCGACGCCCGCGGTCGCCTGGCCCGCACCGTCGCGCGCAACGAGGCGGTAGAAGTGCGTCTGCGGGTCCCCGACGCCGGCGCCCGGGACCGTGTACGTCGTCGTGCCTGCCGGGAGCGTCGCGAGGAGAGTGTAGCCGACGCCTTCGCGATCATAGGCCGCGGACTCGTACAGGAGGTACTGGGCCATATCGTCCTCGCCACCGCCGTCATCCGGGGAGAGAGCCCATGAGAGGACCACATCCTCCGAGGCAGGACCGCCCAGGACCGCGGGGAACAGGCTCGGGCTCCTCGGCGGTGAGTCCGGAGCGTAGGGGCACGATCCGAGGGGCGGGGCCATGAGGGGGTACCCGTCCTGACTGTCCGCGTCGATCACGTAGGGCGTGTCGCCAATCCCGTCGCTCCCCGGCTGGTCCTGGTTCGGGCCGCTGAAGAAATCCGCACCGGCGTAGTCCACCCACCAGTTCCCACCGCTCGGGTAGCCATCATCCCAGGCGTTCTCCGGGCCCCGGTCATCCGCGGCCTGGAGGGTGTTGTCCATCCGGTTGTGATGGACCGTCGCCGCCGTGGAGCCGGTGAGGTTCACGCCGAACGGGCTGTTGCTGGAAACCCGGTTGTAGGCGACGGTGAACGCCGTCGACGATCCGACGAACACGCCGTGCCAGTTGTTCCCGGTGATGTTGTTGCAGGCCAGGAGGAAGTCCGAGGAGGCGCTCGCCCGGACTCCGCTGTTCCCGTTCGATGTGGCGGTGTTGTTGGCCACGGTGACGTTCGAGCTTTGGTAGAGAATGATCCCGTCGAAGGCGTTCCCGGAAAAGCGGTTCTCCCAGACCTCGATCGTGGACGACTGCTTCACGGTCAGGCCGTCGAGGTGGCCAGAAGCCTGGTTCCCCGTGACGGTGACGTTCGCACTGCCGTAATCGATCTCGATCCCGAAGTCGTTCCCGGAGACGGTGTTGCGATCCACGAGGACCTCCGTCGCGTTGGAGACCCCGATCGCCACCCCCGCGGTCCCGGAGACCCGATTCCCCGCGATCGTCGCCTGCGCGGAGTCGTAGACCCCGATGCCGTAGTCCCCGGTCACGGTGTTCCCGCGGATCGTCACGGCCGTGGAGAGGTAGGCATCGATGCCCTCCCCGTCGTTCCCGTGGACCTCGTTCCCCGCCGCGCTCACGTTCGCGGAGTCCCAGAACGCGATGCCGAACCAGTTCCCCGTTGCGTTGGAGCCCTCCACGCGGCCATCTTGGACGTCGAGGAAGCGGAGGCCGTCGTACCTCCAGCCCCCCGAGTGGACGTAGACCCCTCGTACGATGAAGTGCGCCGTGGTGTTCCGGACCTCGATGCCGTTCGCGGTGGACGCGTCGATCTCCCAGCCCTCGATGAGGTAAGGGTCGTCCCAGGTGCCGCTGCCGCCCGTGACCCCGTTCCCGGGCGTGAAGTCCGCATCGCCCTCGATGAAAATGGGCCCGCGGGGCGTGTAGGCTGTCGCCTGCCAGGAAACGGAGGTCAGAACAACGGAGGCAGAGGCGAGCGCGATCAGGGCAACGGCAACCGTGACCGCCGGTGCACGTCGAACCGGGCGCTTTTCCATCGCCCTCGGGGGGCGCAGGCCCGCCGACGGTAATATCCTTTGTGGAACTGCCTCGTAATCGTCTTAGAGCATGGCGGCGTCTGTGCAGCACTCGGCGACACGACATTCGATGGGGAGGACAAGCGGTTGCGCGAATCTCCGCGGCAACTCCATGGCCGCCCTTGCCCCCTTCCTCGCGGACGAGGTCCGTGAGCCGCGCATCGACGCCGCCAAGCGTGCCGCAATCCTTTTGTGCGGCGGGGGCGATGTCGCCGCCAAGCATCCCTCCACAATCGGGCCGCCCCCCCTCCGAGTTCTGCGGGACGGCCCTGCTTTTTCTCGTCGCGTTCGCGGGGCGACGCCGCCAAGGGAGGGTTTCGGCGGACCGCCCGGGGAGGCGATCTCCGCAGGGTTTGGCGGTGTCGATGGTTGGCGGCGGACAGGCGAAGCCGCCAAGCGCGCGAGGGTTTTGACGGTCCTCAGGGTCCGTTTCCGACCGCCGCCATTCGGGCGGCGACGACCTCTACCGCCACGAGCGAAGGGAAGGGGTGCGACGCACGGGCGTGTTCCTCCGAGATCTTTGGCGGCATCGACGGAGCTTCGGGTACGCCGGTCGAGCGCGCGGGATTCTGAGGGGCGCGCCATCCGGTGTCCATCGGTACTCCGACCGTCAATGGCATCTCAGCAGGAATCCCCCCCGCCCTACGCCTCTTCAAGGGCAGCTGCCCATCTTTCTAGGTGACCGATTGTCATTCCATGGGCAGGCAACCGAGCGTCTCCTGCCTCCTTCCGCAGCCTGGCTAGAGCCGCGACGATTTCCCGGGGTTTCATCCGTGCAACTGTCCGCGCCTCCCCGGATCGAACTTCCAGAAAGTGACGCTTCGAAGAAGCATCATCCACCTGATCGAAGAACTTCGCGACACTCTTGACGCTCGGCCTACTTCGGTCCGGGCCGCTTTCGCGGCGAATTTCCAGACAAACACGGCACCCACAGAGCCGGCCCGGTGCATCAGAATACAGGCTGCGGACCTCCGCCATGACGTACTTCATCTTGTTCTCGACGACATAATACCGCTGGGGCATTCCTCCGCCCGTGGTTTTTGACGTGATTGGCTTCGACTCACCGTAGCAGATCCCACTAATCAGGCCGGTCAGCCCGACTGCCGCCAAACTCAGCGAGAAGTAGCCCCCATAAAGGATGAAAACCGGGGCATCTGATGACAATCTCCTGACGGTTCGCAGAACCGCCGTGAGTTCATCGATGTCCGCCTTGAGCTCCGAGTAGTTGGAAATCCACAACACGTAGCCGTCCACTGGCCCGATAGAGGACAAGGCGATGTCCCAGTCCATTCCTCCGAGTGACTCGACACTCGTGAGAATCACTGCATACAAAGGGATCCCAGTTGCCAGGTTCTTGGCGTCTTTCACCAGTTGGACATTGACTTTCCACCATGGATCGTTCATGTCGTCGAAGTGAAAGTAGGGAGAGAGGATCGCGCGAGGACGCAGTCCAACCTCGGACGATTCTTCCCCGAGGATTTTCCTGTATTTCTCTAGCGATTGCTGGGAGCGCGAGCCACGAACGAGAATTGTTGTCTGGAGTTCAACGGTCCTTCGTACGAAGGCTTTCATGAGTTCCGAAGGCAAGTCTCTTGGGCCCAGCATGTCGGCTGCTCTGATGGGTCTCCTTCTCAAAGGTTTCAACACGTCCTCGTGGTACAGTCCGAGTAGTGTATCCCACGATTTCTTGAGCCCAGAGTCTCCAGTGATCTGCTCTCGCGAAAGTGCGAGGACGTACGTCATAGGGTCGATGACAAACGGTTTCTTGATCTTGCCAAGGAAACTAGAAACCCACGTTCGACCGTATGCGAACACGTGGGCAGGAACGACAATCCCTTGATGCTGGGGCCTCATTGTTTGGAGGATGCCCTGTTCCTGCGCCGAGCCAAGTCGGTACCAGAGTTCGGGCACTGCCAACCTCAACCCCTCGACTGCACCCGCGACACACGCTCGACGAACGACCGGACCTCCTCATGGAGGCTGCGATGTATGACCTTCGACGGAAAGGCCTTCAACGAAACAGAGGCAGTCCCATTAACGGCCAGAACCCCGACACCATATCGAGAACAAGCCTTTCTGTCCACCCGATGGGCGAACCGCTCATCAACGGCCAAGTAGACATAGTCGGCGCAGAGTCTGTAAGGCAGTGCTTGGAGTAGTCCAGACCTCCAGTCGCTGATCTTTCCTTCGACCGCGGTAACCGCTTCCGTCCCGAGATTCAGAGAAACCAAGTCAATGCGTTTCGAGCCAAGGGGCACCTCGATGCATGTGAGCTGGCCCGAATCCGTGAACCAACGGTTGACACGGCGAATCAATGTCTTTTCCATCATGTGGGTGTTCGCCCTCCGCCGATGTAGACCGCCTCGGCCCGGCCCTTGAAACCGCCATCAAGAGATAAAACCTTGCTGCCTCGCTGTTCGGCCACCGCGAGCAGGACGCAATCAACCATGCTCAGATTCCGGTTCACGTGCTTCGATCTTAGAAGTCCCGCCTGCAGAGCCGTCGCCTCATCAAGCGGCAGAACCTCGTCGCTGAGCAATCGGATTCGCTCCATGTCGGCCTCGTAGCCCTGATGTCCTGTCTTCGCATAATGCTGGCGAAACTCCGCCATGACGAGTGTGGGGGTCACGATTTCCACTACCTTGCCTGGGGCGAGGATTAGATTCTTCACCTTGCGACCACGTTCGGTACCTCTGAAGAAGTCAATCCAAGCAGAAGTGTCCACCACATACCGCCGCACGCCAACAGCACCTTCAGTCTTCCTCTTCTTGCGAGGGGAGTGTAGGTCGCGCTCCAAACCCGAGCACCTGATCCAAAATCTTCGACTTGTGGATCATCTTAGGGTATCGTTTGTACACGTATTCTAGGAGATCACTGAGGTTCATCGAGTTGTATCGCGACTTCAGACTATTCAGCGCCTCTCGTTCTTCGCGGGAGAGGCTCTGGAAAACTGCCTGTCCCACCCGTTTACCTCTGTCTGTCAAGCCATACAGGAGGACAGTCTTGGGCGGCGCACCTTCCACCTCTCCAGCGACCTGAGCGGCGATCAGCCCGTCAGCGACCTCCTTTAACGACGCACTTTCGATCTTCGTGGCTCGGACAAGGTCTTCGCCCCGAAGGGCGTCCAAGACATCAATGACTGTCCCCGAGTAAGGCCCGAAGTCGTAGGCCTCGAAAGAGAACTCATCGCCTAACTGCCTCTCAAACCTCGCTTCTTTCAGCAGGAGAAAGACCAGCTTCTCCAAACGGGTAATGCCGCGGACTTCCTCACCAGGCTGATCCGACTTGCCGGGGGAGTAGAGCAGTGCTACAATGAGATCGGCAGCGGACTCGATGGGCATGTTGTCCCCCCAGAAGCCACCACGCTATAAATGCTCCACGGGGCTCAGCGAAACGGAGAATGTGGACTCGCGGCTGCGCGAATGTCCACGGCGACTCGATGGCACTCCTTGGCCCCCTTCTCCGCGCGCTCCTCGGAACCGCCAACGGAGGGCCTCCGACCGCCGGGGGGGAACGATTCCCACCGCCAAAAGGGACCGGCCGACCGCGCACCGAAAGGACGATCACTTACCAGCCCAACTCCCAGCGGGGCCAGTCGTCCCGTTCCCCGCGCAACGGACTCCATCTCCCACAAGACGGACTCCATCTCCCACAAGACGGACTCCATCTCCCACAAGACGGACTCCATCTCCCACAAGACGGACTCCATCTCCCACAAGACGGACTCCATCTCCCAGGAGATTCGATCCGTCTCCCAGGTACCGGCGCCCGTCTTCGACGCAACGGACTCCGTCTGCCAGAAGATCCGGTCCCTCACCCAGGAGACGAAGCCCGCCTCCCAGGTCGGGGCCTTCGTCTCCCAGTCCACGGAGTCCGTCTCCCGCGCACGGGGAGCCCTCGCGTGGGTCATGGGCTCAGCGGGGAGTCCGTCAGGCCCCGCGCCGCCCATCCGCGCCGCCAAACCGTCGTATCAAGCCGGATAACCAGGTCGCGGGCCTTTAAGACGCCCACGATGTGCGCCCTTGCATGCCAACCCTGACCTTCGCGCAACGGCTTGAGGCGCAGACGGCGCTGCTGCTTTGGATCAAGAAGAACGCCCCGGAACTCCGGAGGCTCGGCGGGAACCCCGAGCTCATGGTCCGGACCCTGGAGCCTGCGATCGCGAACACCCGAGCCGCGAACACGCAGCAGGAACGGATGAAGGCCCAGCTGAAGAACCAGACGAGGCTCCTGAACAACCTCGACCGCCACTCCTACGTGATCGCGTCCAGCTACTACGACGTCGTCACGGGGCTGTACGGGAAGGGCTCGAGCGAGTCGACGCAGCTGCGGCGGATCCGAAGCCGGATGCAGCGCCCGACGCCCCACCCGATGCCGCAGTAGGTGGCGTCGCCGCCGCGCCGGCCCCCCCGGCGAGGGCGGTTTCCTCTCCGTCTGCAAACGTTCACCTGCGTGTCGGTCCCGGCGCCCGGTCCGCGGCCGGGGCCGCCTTTTATCAGAGCTGAGGGCGGGCGGGCCAGCCTTTATCGGTCCAGCGGGCCATACGTACCCGTCTATCGCATGCCCGAGACGGACGAGAACCCCATGGCCTTGGCGGAGAGCTACGTCGTGCTCCTCGAAGAGAACGACGCCTCGTTCCGTGGCCTCGGCGTGCGGCCGCGGGCGGCGAAGCGCGCCCTGCTCCGCGCGATCGCCGCCTACAAGCGGGCGAAGGCGGCGGGGGACACGGAGGCCTCGGGGAAGGCCGAGCGCGAGGCCGACCGACTCCTCAAGGAACACCTGTCTCGCGTGTTGGCGGTGGTGGCGCAACCCTCGCCGCGGGACCGGCCTACGTAGCTTCTTGGCGGTGGTCGTCGCGAGACCGTCTCGGACGCCGAGGGGCCCATGGCGCGCTTGGCGGCTTTCCGCCGGGCAGGCGCGGCCCGCGGAATCCCCTCGTTCTCGCCGCCGAGAATGGCGGCGGTCCCCTTGAAATGGGGTGGGGCCTGCTCGGCCCGGGGGATGTTGGGGAACGCTTAAGTGCCGCCAACCCGTGGACGCGATCCGTGATCACGCTCGTCGGCGTGGGGCACGTCTTCGACCTCCGGCGCCAGATCCACGAGGTGATTCGCCTCGTTCAGCTCCGCGACCTGGTCGTCCGGGTCGACCGCCGCGCACGGGTCGTGCCATCCGGCCGGCGACGCGGACCAGGCGACGGACGCCGACGCCGTCCCGTCCACCGTGATCGCACCGAGGGATTGGTCCGTCCCGATCTGCGGCGCGGGGGGCGTGCCGTCGTGGAACCGCACGACCGTCGCTCCCGAGGTGGCGTTCCCGACGTTCCGGATCGTCGCGTTCACGAGGACCGCGGTCCCGAGCGTCACCGGCGGAAGCGGAAAGACGCCGAGACCTCCCGCGTCGAGGATCAGGTCGGGAAGCGGCGCGGGCGTCACCTGGAGCGTACCGCATGCGTCGTTGTTCGTCATCGTTGCCCTCGAGGATCGTGCTGTCCGGGTCCGCGACGACGCAGATCGTGTGGTTCCCCGGTGGACCCGCGGACCAGGCGACGAACGCGGTGCCCGTCCCACCGGAACGGGAGATGAGCCGGAGGACCTGGTCGCCGTCGATGCGGTCCCCGACCGCTGGGGGGCCGTCGTGGAACCGGACCCGGACCTGGCCTGCGTCCCCCGTGCCGATGTTGTGGACCAGCACGCTGACCGTCGCGGTCGTGCCGGCCGGCACGGGTCCGGGAGGGTTGAAGGAAATGTCGCCAGGGTCCAGGGTGAGATCCGGGAAGATCGGTGGATGGCGGGACCCAGCTTCGCGATGAATGCATCATCTTCCGTGGTGGGAGTCGAGTCGAACGCCCCGGGCGTGACGGGGAAGTCCGCTCCCTAGGTCGACGGAGCCCGCCTCGCCACGCGATATGCGACGAACGCGATCCCCGCGATGAGGATTCCCACGTCCACGGCCGTCCCTGCGCCCAGGAGCGGCGGGATCGCGAGCGCCCCCGTGAGGAGGGAGGCCACACCCGTCGCCGCCTCGAGGGCGACGAACGGCAGCGCGGCGAGGACGAACGCGCGCAACCGCGGACGGGAGCCCCTCGGCCACGGGGCGCGCCGCGCGGACCAGGCGCCCACGATCGCGAGCACGGACGCGAACACCGCCGCCACGAGGGGCTTCCAGTTCGTCTCCGGCGACGGAGCCGAAGTCGTCGTGATTTCCACGGTCGCGTGCGCCGTGCTCGTGTTCCCGTCGTCGTCCGTCACGGTGAGCGTGATGGTGTACCTCCCCGGGGCCGCGTACGCGTGGTTCCGCGCCGCCGCGGTCCCGTTCGCGGCCGTGCCGTCCCCGAAGGCGAAGGCGAAGTCCACGATCGTGCCGTCCGGGTCTGAGGAGGCGGACCCGTCGAAGGCGATGGGCGTCCCGACCTCGGCGCTCGCGGGCGTCGCCACCAGGTCCGCGACCGGCGGGAGGCCCCAGACGGGCGTGCCCGTGATCGTCACGGACAGCAAGCGCTCCGGCTCCGCGTTGCCCAGCCGGTCGACGGACCGGAAGCGAATCGTGTGCGCGCCCTCCGCGAGCACGAGCGGCGTCGCGTACGCCGTCCACGCGTCCCCGTCGACGCGGACCTCCGTGCGCGCGACCCCGCTGCCCGCGTCCGTCGCGGAGAACGCGAACGCCGTGCCCATCGGGTACGTGCCGTCTCCGCGCGAGGGCGTCGTGACCGGCGGCGTGTCGTCCACGACGACGGCGAGCTGTCCCGTGGCGACGTTCCCGAGGAGGTCCGCCGCGCGGTACTCCACGGTCCTCGGGCCGTCCGGTCCGGCGAGGGTGAACGCGCCCGCGGTTGGGATCCACGCGCCGCCAAGGCGGTACTCGACGGACGCGATGCCCACGGGGACCGCTCCGCCGTCCGCGGCCGTGATCGTGAGGGGCGTGGCGGAGGTCACGTACGTGGCCGCACCCTCGAACCGCGGCGTGCCGAGGTCGGGGGAGACCGTCGGCGGCGTGTCGTCCACGACGAGGGTCGCGTTCGCGACCGCCTCCACGTTCCCCGCGAAGTCCTCGCTCGACCACTCCACGAGGTGCCGTCCCTCGCCCGCCAACGTGAAGGAGCCCGTGGCGGTGTAGTTGACCCACGGCCCGCCGTCGACGCGGACCGTCGTGTTCCGGATGCCCGCGCCGGACGGGTCGAGGACCGCGAAGGAGAGGAGCGTCGCGGACGTCACGTACGTCTCTATGGCGGTGACGTTCGGCGTCCCGACGACGAGGGTCGTGATCGGGCCGGCGAGGACGTCGATCGTCCACGTGAACCGGTTGTTCGCCTCGTCCCACTCCGCGAGGTCGTCCCCGAAGTCCACGTCCGCGACGACGTCGTACGTCCCCGGGGTGGCGGGGGCGGTCCACGCGGCGGCGAACCGGACGGACGTCTCGGATGGGGCGAGGGGAGCGATTGCGAACGCCGCGAACGGCGTGGCGGGCGCGGAGGCGTTGAAGAAGGCGATCGTGGCGGTCGCGCTCGCGGCCGCGTTCCCGCGGTTCTCCACTTCGACGGACAGCGGGACGGGGAGGGAGAGGCCCGCGCGGACGGGCGACGCGGGCTGCGGGGAGACCGGGATGTAGTCGGGCCTCGTGACGGGGCCCGGTACCACGAGCGCGTCGACGCACGCGACGTTGTTCGTTTCGTCCGCCTCGGAGACGGTGCCGGGCGGGGGGTCCGCGTACACGCACAGCCTATGGATCCCGGGCGGGGACGCGGTCCACGGCACGGCGACGTTCCCCTGGGCGCCGCCCTCGAGGCCCGGGAGGGGGACAGAGCCCACGCCCTCGCCGCCGTCCGGCAGTCCGTTCGCGTTCGCGTCGTCGAAGACGAGGACATCGAAGCCCCCGGCGGGGAGCTCCCCGCCGTTCCCCACGGTCGCGTCTACGCGGGCGAGCGTCCCGTCGGGGAGGGGCGACGGCGGGTCGAGGATGACGAGCAGGACCGCGAGGTCCGAGGTCGGCGGCAGGAGGACGTTGATCACCCACGCGTGCAGGTTGTTCGCCTCGCTGGACTCCGGGAGGACGTCGTCGGCGTCGACGGAGGCCACGACCGCGTACGTGCCCGGGACCGCCGGCGCGATCCACGTCGCCGCGTACGGGCCGGAGGCGTTCCCCGCGCCGAGGGGTGGGACGGCGAACGCGGCGAACGGGGCGGAGGGCGTGGAGGCGTTGTGGAACGCGAGCGTGGTGGTGGCGTTCGTGGCGCTGCCGCGGTTCGCGACGTTCACGGAAAGGAGGACCTGAGAGGAGGGGGCGACGGCGAGCGGGGAGGGCGGTTGCGGATCCTCGGGCGCGTAATCCGGCGCCGGGGCCGTGGTGGCGTACCACACCCGGCCAACTCCGAGGCGGGAGCCCCGGAAGTAGGAGAGGTGCGGACGGCCCGACCGGTCGATCGCGAGGGAGGCCCAGGCCCCTGTGTGATCATCGGACAGGTCCTGGTCGACGGTCTCCGTCCGCCATCCCCCCGTCTTCCAAGCGTAGAGGAGGGTACCCTCCGGCCCGGCGGGGGGCGACATCCTTTGGTACGCGATCCTCGGCTGCCCGTCCGGGTCCAGCGCGAGGGACGCGCTCAGGACGCGCGGGAGCGTATCCACGGTCTCTGCGCTCCAGCCCGAGCCGTCCCGAAACGCGTACTTCAGGAACCGGGAAGGGAAGGTTCCGTCGCCGAACGCGATATGCACTCCTCCCGATGGATCCACGGCGAGGGAAGGCCCAGCCTCAGGCGAGTTGTCGATGACAGCGGGACTCGCGGCCTCATAGTTCCAGGCATTGCCGTCGAAGAACACGTAATCGAGTTCGCCGCGACTCACGTTGAGATAGGCGATGTGGGGCCGATCCGCCCCATCGAGGGCCAGGGACGTTCCGTGCATGCCGCCCCGATCGAGCGTCTCGATGTTCCATCTGAAGCCGTTCCACGCCGCGTACCTGAGCCATTCCATGCGTGCGTCGTCGATGCAGTTGTATGCGATTCTGGGCCGATCCTGCGAGTCGAGGACCAGGGAGGCGAACCTGCCGCAAACGAATCCGGTGTCGACGACCTCGAGGCTCCACGTCCCCGATACTTTCTTCCCATAGCCCAAGGATCCTGAACCCCCCAAGGCGTAAACCGCGATGTGCGGCCGTCCCAGGCTGTCGAACTTGAGGGAAGGGGGGCTCCCCGTTTGGCTGGCGACGACCTCGGTCGTCCAACCGGTGCCGTCTCGTACCGCGTAGTGCAACTCGGCCGTTTGATAGACGCTGTACGCGACGCCGACGGCCCCTTGGGGATTCAGCGCAAGCGAGATCCCCCAGATCCCGTCCCCCAAGGCATAGGGATACTCGCCTGCCACCTCCAGTGTCCACGGATGCGTGCCCGCGCCCGTCCCCGCAAGCAACGGGATGGACCCAAGCAGGACTAGGGCTGCGCATGCGCACGAACGCGCGCCGTGCATGACCATTCGCTTCCCCTCCTCGGCTGTCCATGCCCCTTCGCGGCTTCAAAGTTCGCCCGGCGCCTGTAGGAGAGGACGCCATCGATTCTGGCGGTGGATGCCACCGCCAGAGGTGTTTCCGCCACGCGCCATC
>Ga0209641_10003804_pt1 | contig 12589 bp, 14 predicted proteins | sample RifCSP16_1_FD_184022 | JGI IMG/M metagenome (GOLD analysis project Ga0209641, IMG submission 184022) | Soil microbial communities from Rifle, Colorado - Rifle CSP2_sed 16_1 (SPAdes) (version 2) | ecosystem: Environmental > Terrestrial > Deep subsurface > Rock core/Sediment | place: Rifle...
GTCGCCGCGATCTGGCAGAGTGACTTCGATCTTGCGATCGAAGCGGCCCGGGCGCAGGATGGCGGGGTCGATCACATCGGGGCGGTTGGTGCTGCCCATTACCAGCACCACACCGGGATCGATGGTCTTCACACCCAGCCAGGCAAGCATGCGATTTTGGATTCGATCTCGCAGCGGAACTTCGGTGATGCCGTCCATTTCCACCAGCAGGCGGGAAAGCACACCCAGTCCACCGCTCATCCCACCGAACAAACCGCCGCCCATGCCGCCCATCACAGGTTGGTTAGGATCGCCTACCACCCCACCGCGGCTGGATGCAATGGAATCGACTTCGTCGATGAAGAGAATGCACGCGCCATACTCTTTGGCGCGCTCCCGGGCCTTGGAGAACATACTGCGTACCTTGAGCACACCAATGCCGAAGAACATGCTCTGGAAATCCGAGCCGGACATGCCGATGAAGGCCGCATGGCTCTCAGTACTGAGGCATTGCGCCAGCATGGTCTTGCCGGTGCCTGGTGGGCCGATGAGCAGGATACCGGAGAGGCTGCGACCGCCCATGGCGTCCAGCTTGGATTTATCCACAGTGAGCAACTTGGTCCACTCGCGCATCAGCTTGACGAGATGCTTGGAGCCGTAGTAATCGTCGAAGGAGATGGCGCCTTTATCGCCGGGGACGGTTTCGATGACGCGGGTACGGCTCAGGAACCAAAAAAGCCCGACGAACTGAATGAGGATGAATCCGAAACCAAAAACAAAATTGGAGGCCGTGCCCAAGATCGAGGTGTAAGTTTCAAATGAAAAGAAATAGATGACGGCAGCGGAAATGGCGGCGAAATAGAGAATGACGGCCCGCGCCGTGCGGTTACGCCAGGTCTGGATGATCAGCGCCAGGAAAAAAGCAATGACGCCGGTCAGCCAGTAATGAAAGCGGTCGACCAGAGCGCGCCGCGGCTTATGTGCGCGGGGTTTAGCAGGGGTTCGGCGCCAAGGCAGGCGCCTGGCAAGGAGGGCCATCACTTAGGCGAAGGTTGGGCCTGCTTACATTATAGTCCGTCAGATTAAGCTAAGGTGAAGCCGAGGGCAAAGCGTTTATCCTATCAATGTACGAGTTTTGATTGGAAAGGGTTCATAAACAAAGGCCGCCGGCTTCTTGCTGGCGGCAATTTTTCACTGGTTCTTTTCAGCCGCGCTTTGCCAGAGGAATGAACACAAAAGCGGTTACTAGGCCATAAACCAGGTGACCGAGCAGACTGAACCATTGGTCGGTGCCTATCACAAGGATCATCTCGTTCATGCCCAGTAAAAAAGGCATCATAGTGAGGCCCCCCAGCACCCACCAAACCAAGCCGTTAATTACACCGCCAATGATCGCGTTTCTAGACTTCAGTGGAAGGCGGCCAGCAAAGAAACCATATACAGCACCGATAAAAGCGCTGATCCCCATGTGGACGAAGAAGCCGACAGCGGCGCTTTCCCTGCCAATGAGCATACCGATTAGAGGCAACATGCCCATCATCCACATCATCAGCCCAAATACGAGGCCTCCAACCAGACCAGCCAACGCACCGAGCGTTGCAACCTTAATTGAATACAAATTCCTTAATCGTTCCACAGATGTTTGAGCCATTTTCACTCCTTTTGTCTTTAGCGATTCTTCCCAGTCCGCCAATCCGAGACACAGCTCACATCAATGAACTTACCTCCAAAAGACTTAGAAGTGTTTACAACTTTGTAGGGACTTTCGTTATGGTCAAGGGATTCGGGGTAGATATCGCGTCTGGTCAAGCATAGTCAGCGGGGATAGAAAACAAAAAAGCCGCCAGCGTTGCTGGCGGCTTTCGAACGTTACACTGACCGTTGCCTAGGCAACTAGTGTTTGCGAGCGATGAAGTTGCTGGCTACGCCACGGGCGTAACGTCTTGGGCTTGGGGGCCTTTTTGGCCCTGGACCACGGTGAATTCAACACGCTGGCCCTCTTCCAAATTTCGGAAGCCATCGCCACGAATTGCGCTGAAGTGCACGAACACATCTTCGCCGCCGTCGCGGGAGATGAATCCGAAGCCTTTAGCGCCATTGAACCATTTGACGGTTCCCTGCTCTCTGTCAGCCATGGGATTTAGAACTCCTTTCTGACCCCAGCTTTTTAGCCGGGTGCAAATTCTCGGTCAAACAGGGTTCCAAATCAGCACAACAAAGCCCCCAACTTCAGAACTTCTGTCATACCAAATGAAATATTACCACATATGGTCTTGAACCCTCACACGAAGTTCGATCTATTTGTCTGACCTTGTAGACGTTTTGAGATCAAAAGTACCAGGGCAAAAAGAGCAGCCAAGTAAAGTTTTTCGCTCAAGCCCAGGTAGGCATCCAGGATCGGCACAACGCTCCAGCGGCCCAGAAAATGGAAGGACACGGCCAGCAAGCCAGCATGGAACAAACCCAATGCAAACGCCGGGACATTAATCCCGAGCCGATTACTGGCTTCCATTTTAGCGATCTGCAAAAGCCCAAATTGCAAACAAGTGAAGCCAATCGCCACCGGCAGGGTATGCAAGATATTCGGGAGACTCCATCCCGCGCAGATCTGGTCACAAGGCAATAGCCCCGCACCGGCCAGGCCGATGAAACCAAAGCCAGCAATCATTTTGCGAGTTGAAGACAAAGATTCATTGAGCGAGGGCAAACTTAAGGCAAATAAGCCTAGCAAGATGCCGGTCGCTATCAAGGTTCCGTTGATCATGCCTGCGAACGAACGGCCTACCCTGCCCATCTTGCTTACGGTATCTGCAAAGGGTTGATATTCGGGCTGAAGAAATCCAACCATGAGGACTCCCGACCAAAAAATGATTGCAGCAAAAAACCCGCAATAAGCTGAGAAGCGCCCAATGAAAGCCGCATCCCAAAGTCCGCAGGGCTTGACAGGAATCGAGCTTGACCAATGACGTTGCATAAGAATCCTCTAGTACTGTTAACTAAAAACACGGCCCCGCTGTTATTAATCAAAATGCTTACCTGTTGCAAATTATCTAAGGGTGCGGATACAAACCATTATATTGTGGGGCATCCGGAAGATATAAGACCACTGCCGGGCTACCGGGTGATAGATCTATGCTTGGATTATTTAACGTAGTGACCCGGCCTTCATATTCATTGCCATCCAAACTGAACTTGTAGCCAATGATCCAAGGATTGCGGCCATTGATGCGCACGCTGTAATTTTGATCCAAGGCAGTGATCTCACCACGAGTCGCCTGGCCATGGCGCAGCACATTCCATGCCTTCTGAGCCAACTCGTAGCGCCAAACCAATACGGCCAATCCCCCGGCGAGCGCCGCCAAACCAAAGATAAGCATGGGGATACCCACAAACGCGGTGATAAGTCCAGCTATGAGCCCGACGCCAGTAATACTGAGGCCGCCACCTACCATGGTGACGACCAAACCTCCGATGGTCCATCCGTCTGTCAGCAGCCAGCGCCAGGCAAAGGAGCTTGAAATTTCGCGCGGCGGTGAAGGCGGCATGGCCAGTTTGCGGCGGGCGTCAGCTGCGGCGACCATGGCGGGCGCCGGCAGCGGGCCGCCGCAATTCTTGCAATTGGATTGAAATTCAAGATGGTTGGTGCCGCACCAGGGGCAGGTGATGGTCATATTGTGAGAATTATAAGTGCTACTTGGATGCGATAAGTAATCAGTGAACCGTGAATAGTAATCAGGGAAACCCAAATCCCTTCATCGGCGCGAGTCTATTACGGGCTTTCCTGATCACTGAGTGCCTAATCACTGTTCACATGTTTCCACCAATTGACATCCATCCCGCAGATGTATACACTTTAGTTATGACTAAACCGAAAGCAGCGGCCCGCGAGCCGCTGTCGCAATCTATTGAGGATTACCTCAAAGCGGTGTACGAACTTACGCGGGAAGAAAGTCGAGCTTCAACAAACGCACTTGCGGAATACTTGAACGTGGCGCCCGCTTCGGTGACCGGCATGCTACAGAAGTTGGCTGCCACCCAGCCGCCGTTGCTGGAATACCAAAAGCATCGCGGCGTGAAGCTCACCAAGCAGGGTGAAAAGGTGGCGCTGGAAACCATCCGCCACCATCGCCTGCTGGAGCTGTTCCTTCATCAGATCCTGGGTTACGACTGGGACGAAGTGCACGATGAGGCCGACCGCCTTGAGCACGTGATCTCCGAGCAGTTCGAAGAACGCATCGCCGAGGCGCTCGGCGACCCGCGGCGCGATCCGCACGGCGACCCCATCCCGCGCTTGGATCTAAGCCTTCCGAATTCCTCGGAGACGCCACTGAGTCTGCTGCGCCCCGGCCAGCGCGCCCGCGTGATCCGCGTGCGCGACACCGCACCGGACCTGCTGCGCCACTTGAGCGAGATGGGCGTGGTGCCCAATGCTGAACTCAGCGCTAATGAGTATTCGGAGTTCGACGGCAACCTGACCTTGCGTGTGGGCGGCACGGATGAAGAAATCGTGCTGGGACCGCGGGTGACGAATCAGGTCTATATGGAGATAATTTAGTCAACAGCTTGGTGACAGAATCATTTACCCTGCCAATAAACCGGCTAACGCCTAGACTCCCATCGGGATCAGGAATCGAAGCTTTAGCTGGTTTTTCGGTTAAGCGCCAGACCAAAATAAAACGGAGTTGACAAACCTTTCCTTTTCTCCTAAAATACATCCACTAATTTAGTTTCGCCTAATTTACGAATTAGCTAATTCGCCTTAACGGAGCTTCACATGGACAAAAAACTATCCAGACGCGATTTTCTAAAAGCCGGGGCATTGGGCCTTGCCGGCACCTTGGGGGCAGCAGCCAGCGCCAAATTAGTGATCCCGCCACCCACACATCATGTTCACGACGGCGGCCACGACGGTGACGGCCCACACGGCATGACCATGCCCAACGGTGAGGTCGACCATGTAAGGAACGGCTTCAACCCCACCGATATCCTTACCGATTTCGATTACGGCAAGGTGTCTCAGCTATCGAACGGGCAAACCCTGCGCGAATACTGGGTGGTTTCCATGAACAAAACCATCGAAGTGATGCCGCAGATCGACTTTCCCGCCTGGGTGTTCGCAGCCGCGGATGAGAACTGGGAAAATCCCCGGCCGCGCATTCCCGGTCCCACCTTCCGCGCCACAGAGGGCGACCGCATCCGTATCCACTTTTTCAACGGCAGCGACCATCCCCACACGATGCACTTCCACGGCATCCACCCATCAGGGATGGATGGTGTGCCGCCAGACAATGTGGAACCCGGCTCGGAGTTTATCTACGAGTTTGATGCGTTTCCGTTTGGGCTGCATCTTTATCACTGCCATTCTTTCCCGCTAGCCCGGCATATCGCAAAGGGACTGTACGGCGCTTTCATCATCGATCCCAAAGAGGGGCGGCCGCCAGCGGATCATGAATTCGTAATGGTCCAGGCAGGATATGACGTGGACTTCGACGATGCCAATGACTTCTATCATGTCAATGGCATCCCCTTCCATTACCAGCTACATCCAATTCCGATCGGCTTGAACAAGAAAGTGCGCATTTTCCTGGTGAACATCCTGGAATTTGACCTGATCAATTCCTTCCATCTGCATGCTAACTTCTTCCACCACTACCCCACGGGAACCAGCCTCACCCCCACGGAATTCACCGACACCATCATCCAGGGCCAGGCGCAGCGCGGCGTCCTGGAGTTCAGCTACAGCTACCCCGGTATCTACATGTTCCATGCGCATGTGACCGAATTCGCCGAACTCGGGTGGGCTGGTCACTTCGAAGTTGTGGAGTAAGCCATGGCCAAAAGCAAAGCCCAACGTCCAACCTCCGATGTCCAAAAACCAAACCAGGGTCTGCGCACCTTTGGTTTGTTCTTGATCCCCGTGATCCTGCTCGCCGCGGTGATCGCGCTTTTCCTCCAAACTGGCGGCGGACTCAGCTTCGAGTCGCCTGTACCGATCGAGGATCTGACTGTCGAGCGCGTCATCCTCAGCGGGCCGCCAGAAAACGTGTATCACATCGAAGTGATTGTGCGCAACAACAGCCCCGAGCCGGTGACCATCGCACAAGTAATTGTCAATGAGGGCGTGCGCCCCTTCACTATGGAACCGAGCTTCACCATCCCCCGCCTGGGCACTGCCAGTGTAGGCATCGATTATGGCTGGGTTGAAGGCGAAGCCTACTCGGTGACCTTATTCACCACTAACGCCATCGCCTTCACTGCAGAGATCCCTGTCGCCTTTAAGACTCCTCAAACCAATACCGGCAATTTACTTGGTTTTACCTTGATAGGCCTGTACGTCGGAGTGATTCCTGTGTTTCTTGGAATCTTCTGGCTGCCCGCCCTACGCCGCCTGGGCCATGGCGCCATGACCTTCCTGATGGCGTTGACCGCGGGGCTGCTGGTATTCCTGGGAGTTGACACGCTGGTCGAGGCCATCGAACAAACCGCGTCCGTGCCCAATCCCTTCCAGGGATTCGGGTTAATTGCCATCGGCAGTGTAGGCATTTTCATGCTGTTGGCCGCCATCAGCGCCCGTGAGGCGAACCTGCGTCGTAGCGAAGGCGCCAAGCGGCTGGCAGTTGCTTACATGATCGCATTGGGCATAGGCCTGCACAACCTTGGGGAAGGCCTGGCGATCGGTACGGCTTACAACGTCGGCGAGATCGCTTTGGGGACGTTTCTGGTGATCGGCTTCATCATCCAGAATATCACCGAAGGCCTGGGCATCATCGCTCCCATCTTGCGGGAAAAGACGCCGGTGCGCGACCTGTTACTTCTCGGCCTGCTGGGCGGCGCGCCGGCCATCGCCGGCACCTGGCTTGGAGCCCTGTCGCCCAACGCCACTATGGCGGTGCTGTTCCTCGGCATCGGGGCCGGCGCCATCTTCGAAGTCATCTACGAAATCGCAAAGCTATTGCAAAGGGACACCGAAAAACGGCCTGCGCCAATGCTTATTTTCAGCGGCGTGCTGGTGGGTATGTTGCTGCTCTGGGTGACAGGCCTGTTGGTGAAATAGCCCCCGGTTGAAAGTCAGCAGTTTACAGTGACAGAAAAAGATGAGTTGGCACATTAGCTCAACAGTGCAACTATCGGCATTAAAAACAATAGTGTCTCTCGGCGAACCTAACTTCTGAGGCTGGGCTTACCGCAGTGGGTCCTGCCCCCGGATTATTGGCGGACCAATGCAACCGCTTTGGTTTTGGAGTCGTATTTGACCGAGACAACCATCCCCGGCTGAATTTGGGGAATCTCCAGACGCGAAACGAGCATTTCGGTTTCAGCCTGAAAGGGAGAGCCGGTGGCCGTCTGAACCTCAAGCAACATTCTGACCACCGGGTCCCGGTTGACGGTGGCTCCGATATCCCAAATCTTCACGATGGTTGCCGAACCGGGCTCTCCATTGGCCAGTATGGAACGATTAGTCATGGACCCGAGCACAAGCGACCCCACCAATCCAACGACGGAGAGAATAAACAATGTCCCCGCGGCGACCATTGAAATCCTTGCCAACAAAGGCAGTTCGGCCCAGGAATAATCGCCTTCAGGAAGGCTGAACATGCCGACAAAGATTGTGGCAAAGGGGATCCACATAAGGATGAAACCCCATTTGCTTAACATTTGCATCACCTTAATAAGATTCATAACATTCTCCCTCTAGTGAAAGGCAAACGCTCGCGGCAGCGCGGAAGCAGCAATTAATGACAATATCGCAAAGCAGGACCTCCGCGTCCAAGGAAACCCTAACGTATCCATCTATAAAAAAAAGACACCGAATTTCGTAAATTGTTCCTTAGGAGGCGATGGAGGGCAAGCGAGTACGCCTCCGTTAATCCATCGGCATTATAATGAAAAATAGTACGAAGAACCCCTATGCGTATCGTCTACTTTACGGAAACTTTTCTCCCCAAGATCGACGGCATCGTAGTCACCCTGATGCATCTGCTCGAATACCTAGAGAAGAAGGGACACCAGAGCATCATGTTTGCCCCAAAAGGAGACGTGACAACCTATGCGTCCACGCAGGTTGTGCAAAAACTCAGTGTAACTCTGCCCTTTTATCCGGAGATGCGCATCGCTTTGCCCATAGCACGCGTGGAAAAGGAGGTCGTTGAGTTTGATCCGGACATTATCCACTTGGTAAACCCGACCTCGCTTGGGCTGGCCGGATTGCGCGTGGCGCGCAAACACTCAATTCCTGTCGTGGCTTCCTACCACACCGACTTGCCCGGCTTTGCCCGCCGCTGGCGACTGGGATTCCTGTCCGGCCCCATCTACGGTTACTATCGTTGGATCCATAATCGCGCCGATTTGAATCTGACTCCATCGCAATTCACAAAGGAACAACTGGAAGCCAAAGGCTTTAAGCGTCTGGCCGTGTGGAAAGGCGGCGTCGACATCGCACGCTTCCACCCATCGAATCGCTCCAAGGAATGGCGCAAGAAATTAACCGGGGGCCAGCCCGACAAGCCGCTGGTAATTTTCATCAGCCGGCTCTCGAAAGAGAAACGCGTCGATTGGCTTTTGCCCGTGGTGAAAGAAATTCCCGAAATCCGTCTCGCCATCGTAGGCGATGGTCCGGATCGCGAACGCTTGGAACGCGTCTTCAAAGGTACGCCGACCGTTTTCACCGGCTATCAGAGCGGCGCTGACCTGGCGGCAGCCTACTGCTCCGGGGATGTGTTTGCATTCACCGGCGCCGAAGAAACCTACGGCAACGTGGTGGCCGAAGCCATGGCTTCCGGACTGCCCGTTGTTGCCCCCAAATCCGGGGGCGTAGTGGACCTGGTCGACGACGGAATCACAGGGTACTTGTATCCACCCGAGGACAGGCGCATTTTTCTAAAACGGGTGAAACAGCTGACCGGCGATCTGGATAGAGCCAGAAAAATGGGCAAGGCTGGTCGTAAAAAAGCAGAGCATTACGCCTGGGAAGCTACATTGGACCCCTTGCTGGACTTATACGACGAGGTCATCCGTAAATCGAAAAGGGCGGAAAAAACGAAAGCCAAACTCAGGGGTTAATTCCTTTGCCGATGGTAGCGTGATAATTCCATGCGCCTGATTCTCTTGGCAATCGGGTCTCGGGGGGATGTACAACCCTACATCGCTTTAACGCTTGGTCTGCAGCAAGCCGGCCACCAGGTGCGCCTTGCCGCGCCGGCACTCTTCAAAGACTTGATCAGCCAATATGATGTTGATTTCCAACCGCTGGACGTGGATACGCGTCAACTGATGGAAAGCGAAAAAGCCAAGGCCTTGATCATCAGCGACCGGAATCCGCTAGGCTTCTTACTCATTTACAAAGATTTTGCCGATAAATTGCTGGGGGCCATGCACGGAGAATTCTGGGAAGTCTGCCAGAACTCGGATGGGATCATCTACTCGCCCTTCGGGGTCATCGCTCACTTCGTGGCGCAAAAGCTGGGCATCCCGCGTTTTGCCACCGCGCTGCAGCCGCTGGGACGCACCACAGAATATCCTAACATCATGCTCCCAGGTTGGCTCAAGTTGGGAGGGGGCTTCAACTACACCAGCCACCTGGTGGCCGAGCAAATACTTTGGCAACCTATCCGCCGCCAGGTAAATGAAGGGTTGGTAAACAAATTAAATATTCGCCCGGTTCGCTTGACCGGTCCCTTCGTGGAATTATATGAAGAAAGGACATCTGTTCTTTATGGCTTCAGCCAACTGGTGGCGCCACCTCCGCGCGACTGGCCGTCGGAACACCACGTCACCGGCTACTGGTTCCTGGATGCCCCGTCCGGGTGGCAGCCGCCGAAAGAACTCACTGATTTCCTGGAAGCCGGGCCGCCTCCCGTCTACGTCGGCTTTGGCAGCATGACCCATAAAAGCCCCGAAGAAAGCACTGAACTCACGCTGCATGCCTTGAAACTCACCGGGCAGCGCGGCGTCCTGCTGCACGGCTGGGGAGGGATGGCAAAAACGAAATTGCCTGATTCGGTCCTTATGGTCGAATCGATCCCGCATCAGTGGTTGTTTCCGCGCATGGCCGCCGTAGTGCACCATGGCGGTGCGGGGACTACTGCCGCCAGTTTGCGCTCCGGAGTGCCTTCGATCATCGTGCCACATTTTGCCGATCAACCCTATTGGGGGGAACGCGTGGCGGCCCTGGGCGTCGGCCCGCGGCCGCGCGCCCGGGCGCGTCTCACCGCCCAAAAGCTGGCTGATTCGATCGACCTGGCCTTGCACGATCAGACCATGCGCGAGCGCGCTGCGAAATTGGGTGCAGCGCTTAGGGCGGAGGACGGCGTCGGAAATGCAGTGCGAGTTGTCGAACGCCATTTGAATCGATCACTGAATTAATCCAGCCAGCCGTGGAGTTATACGAAGTTGCTAAATAGACAGGCTGACCTTACTCAGTTACTATTTGGGTATGACGCAACTCGCATTTCAAGACCATTATCTTGACGCTCGCGCCGATTGCTGGGGTTGTGGCCGCAATAACCCAGACGGCCTGTACATTAAGAGTCACTGGGAAAGGGATGAGGCCGTTGCCCATTTCACACCCAAGCCACAATTCACGGGCCACAAGGGGGTGGTGAATGGAGGCATCATCGCTACACTGATGGATTGCCACTGTATGGGCCTGGCCATGGCGTATGCCCATCGCCAAGAAGGCCGCGAAATCGGAAGCCAGCCGTTGATCACCTACGTGACGGCCTCACTCAAAGTCGATTACCTCAAGCCGACTCCGCTCACCAATCAACCACTCGAACTGCGCGCCCATGTCGAACGCGTCGAGGGTCGCAAGACCTGGATGAAAGTAAGCCTGGTTGCCAGCGGCCAGGAAACTGCGCGCGGTGAGGTTTTGGGCATACGCATCAGCGAACCACCTGAGTTAGGCGAGAATACTTGAAACTTTCCTACCGCCCCACCTTCGACCAGTTCACGGACAACTACCTTTCAACCTATTACAGCGGCGGCGTACGTACGCTGCAACGGGCAGCGGGCGGGCCGGCCATTATCATCCTCGGGGCCCTCGCCCTGGTCCTGATCAGGGAACGAGTTCTCATTGGTTGGCTACGGGTATTGCTCACTATGGTTGCCCTGGCAACTGTTCTCTACGGTTTGAGCTATACGCTAAGGCCTCTTTTCAACGTTTTCCTTGTCTGGTTGCGCCGCGGCCAACTTTTCGAGGGCAAAAAGGCTCTAACCACCCTCGAGCTCAAGGGCAATTTCCTTCACGTGGACCAAAACGGAGAAAAGGTGAAGCTACCCATGCCCCAAATCCAATCGATACAGAATCGATCAATGAGCACCTGGATACTTACTCATTCCGATGTACTGATCTACATTCCCCACAAGGGCCTGCTCTCAGGCAATCACGATAAATTCATGGCCGCTTTGAGAGAAAAGTTGGCCCCAGAAGACGAAGAATAAGGAAAAAAAGAGGAGCGCTGGGAGCGCTCCTCTTTCCAGTACGGTCACCTTAGTCGCAGGTGATGACTTTAGTCTTGCCGTAGTTGGCTACTACGGTCCCAGAAGAATAGGTTCCGCCACAGGAGTAATGGCTCCAAACGTAGGTGCCTTTCAGAATGCTAACCGATTTAGAGCCATCAGGCGGGATGTAAAAAACATAAGGGTAAGGCCCTGACAGCCAAATCTGAAGATAGCCTCCTGTATCATTGACGAGGGTGACGTTCACCAAATGCAGGGGGTCTTTGCCGAGGTTTTGAGTGCTCTCGGCCTTCGCTCCTTGGGCTTTGGTAAATCCGCACTTGGGCATGACCCATCTGTAGGGCTTGGTCAGATCCACCGTGCCCCTAACCATGATGCCACAGGCGGTTAGCCTGTAATCATAGACGCCGCGCTGAGGGTAGAGATCCTTGGTGGTCAAGGCTTCGACGTGCATGTAATAGGCGCGGCCGCTGCCATCTGTCGCGTACAGCCGGACGGTAATGCCGCGTTCGGCTCGGTTGATGACGCGGAAACGAACAGCATCCTCTTCTGCCTGGGCTACTGAGGGCAAGCCTGCCATCACGATAGCAGCAACCAGCAAGGCAAGCCAGAAATTCCTTGCTCTCGTAAACTTGGCCATTGGATTCGCTCCTTTTTGGTGGGGGAAAAGCCTGAGAATACTATTGCAGGTGAAAGCGAATGTCAAGACAAAACAGGTTACTTGACCCTAAATCCGGCTGGCAAATAGGAAAGGTCAGGCTATTTAGCTTGTCCTAAAACTAGGGGCTTTCTAAACAGTTTTCGATTGCCCCTAAGGGTGGGGAATGCTAAAATACCCGTACTAGGTATAGCCAACTAGCTATCATCTCACTCGTGAACCGCTTATAAAGGAGCAAAACATGGCTTACGCATTCACAAATTCCAAAGGGGTTACGTACTATTTGCACGCGCAGACCCGCGAAAGCAAAACAGGCAAGCCAAGAACCCTGTACTTCTTCTCGAAGGAACAGAAGGAAGGCGCAATTGACGCAGTGCCACCCGGCTACACCGTGGCCGAAATGGCCACCGGGCTACCAGTGCTCAAGAAGGCTGGCTAAACGTAGGAAGCAAGGAAAGCGGCGCAGATGACTGCGCCGCTTTTTGTTTTATATGA
>Ga0209641_10003805_pt1 | contig 12588 bp, 10 predicted proteins | sample RifCSP16_1_FD_184022 | JGI IMG/M metagenome (GOLD analysis project Ga0209641, IMG submission 184022) | Soil microbial communities from Rifle, Colorado - Rifle CSP2_sed 16_1 (SPAdes) (version 2) | ecosystem: Environmental > Terrestrial > Deep subsurface > Rock core/Sediment | place: Rifle...
TTGCCTGACGTGGTGAGGTCGGCATTGAGAGGGGACGTAACCGCCGCCCGGGCCAAACGTTGATTACCCAGGCGCCGCTTCTTTGGGCCGGCTCGGCCGGGGGAACGCGGTGGGGAAGAAGGGCCACTTCGAGGATGCGGAGCAGGTCATCGAGGCCTTCGGGCGACAGCTGTACATCGCGGACCGCCCCCTCGCAATGGCCGTGTTCCTTGCGGGGGAACTGCAGAAGCCCCTCCTGGTCGAGGGGGAGCCCGGGTGCGGGAAGACGGAGATCGCGCGCACCCTCGCGGCCGCAGTCGACACGAAACTGATTCGCCTCCAGTGCTACGAAGGTCTCGATGCCCGCGCGACCCTGTACGAGTGGAATTACCCGAAGCAGCTCCTCACGATCCGGATCGAGGAGAAGCGGAAGAACGCGAAGGAACTCGAGGCGGAGATCTTCACGGACGAGTTCCTCCTGAAGCGGCCTCTCTTGGAGGCCCTGACGTACGAGGGACCGAGGCCGCCCGTCCTGCTCATCGACGAGATCGACCGCGCGGACGAGGAGTTCGAGGGCCTCCTGCTCGAGTTCCTGTCCGATTTCCAGATCACGATCCCGGAAGTCGGGACGATCCGCGGGAAGCAAATCCCGTTCGTCGTGATCACCTCGAACCGCACGCGCGAGCTTTCGGATGCACTGAAGCGCCGCTGCCTCTACCTATACATCGGCTATCCGAGCCTAGACAAGGAGGTCACGGTCCTGCGGCGCAAGGTGCCGAGCCTCGGAACTCGGTTCGCGCAGGAGGTCGCCGCCTTCGTGCAGAAGGTCCGGGCCCAGGAGGACTTCGTGAAGCGTCCCGGCGTCTCCGAGACGCTCGAATGGGCGTCCGCGCTCCTCGCCCTCGGACAATCGAAGTTGTCGCGGGAGGTCGTCGAGGAGACCCTTGGCTTCCTCGTGAAGGACGCGCAAGACCTCCAGACCCTCCAAGGTGGCCGGCTCGACGCGCTCATGGGGCCTCGATGACCGCGATGGAACGCGGACCGCCCGATCTGTCGCCGATCCTCCTCCCCCGCCTCGCGGGTTTCGTCAACTTCCTGCGCGTCCGTGGGGTGTCGGTGGGGGTCGGGGCGGAGCTCGACCTCGGCGCCGCCGTCACCCGGATTCCGATCCTCGACCGGGGAGCGTTCCTTCAGGCCTGTCGAATCACGATCGCTAAATCCCCGTGGGATCTCGCGAGGCTCGAAGCCGCATTCGATGCGTACTGGTCCGCGACCTTCGTGCCGCCGAATCCGGAGGGAAGGTTTCCTGTCGCCGGGCCCCCGCGGCCTGCGCCGGACGGCGTATCCTCGGGGCCCCCTTCCGGTCCGGCGCCGCTTGCCCTCGACCGGAATGGTGTCGTGCAGGTGGGCGTCTACAGCCCCGACGCCCCCGCCCCGGGCCACCATCTGTCCCTGACGGACCGTCGACGCATGGTCGCCCTGTCGTCGGGCGCGCGCCGCTTCCGGCGCTACGCCGCCACCCTTCCTGGCCGTCGCTACGAATCCGCACGTCGAGGGCGCGTGGACTTCCCCGCGACCGCTCGACACAGCCTGCGGCACGGAGGCGAATGGGTCGCCTTCCGTCTGCACCGCAAGAAACGCCTTCGAGCGGAGCTCGTGATCCTCTGGGACGTGAGCGGCTCCATGCGGGAACACGACGGGGACCTCTTCGCCCTCGTGTATTCGATGCAGCGCGTCGCCCATCGGTCCCGGGTCTTCGGCTTCAGCACGGACGTCCAGGAACTCACGGCGGCGGTCCGCGGGAGAACCTATCCGCGGGCGGCCGCGGCCGTCGCGCGCTCCCTCACGTCGACGGGCGGGGGCACGCGGATCGGCCGAAGCCTCGACACCTTCCTCGCCCGGTACGGTGCGCTCCTCCATCCCTGGACGACCGTCGTCGTCCTAAGCGACGGGTGGGACCTCGGGGAGACGGACCTCCTGGGCCGGACGCTCGATCGGATGCACCGCCGCTGTCACCTCCTCGTCTGGGTGAATCCGTACGCGAACGATCCGGCTTTCGAGGCCGCCACGGCGGGGATGCGCGAAGCGATCCGCCACGTGGACCTGTTCCTGGCGCCGTCGAGGTTCGAATCCCCGAGACCTTTCCGTCCTATCGGCGCTCGGCCCGCGTCGTGAGCTGCCGGGACCCGTTCTGGGAAAAGCCTTTAACGGCCAAGCACGATGACGACGTGCTACAACCTGGCAGGGGGTTGGAGGATGATACCGCCGCGATTTGAGTACTACGCTCCAGCATCGATAGACGAAGCCGTGAAGGTCCTCGATCGATTCGGGGGAGAGGCGAAGGTCCTCGCCGGGGGACAGAGCCTCCTTCCCGTGATGAAGCTCCGCCTCGCGGAACCGAAGGCCCTGGTGGACCTCAATCGGATCCCCGAGCTCGCGTTCATCCGCGAGGACGACAAACATCTGCGGATCGGCGCGATGACCCGGACGAACGACCTTCTCGACTCGCAGCTCTTGAAAGAACGATATCCGATTTTCCAGGACGCCGCCTTCGACATCGCGGATCCGATCGTGCGGAACATGGGCACGGTGGGCGGGAACGTGTCCCACGGCGACCCGGCGAACGATCTGCCTGCCTGCATGCTCGCCCTCGAGGCGCTGTACCTCGTGAAGGGGCCGAAGAGCTCCCGGACGATTCCGGCCAAGGAGTTCTACCAGGATACGTTCGTCACGGTCCTCGAGCCGAACGAGATCCTCGTGGAGATCCACGTCCCGAAGGCGCGAGCCCGCGAGGGCGCAGCCTACGTGAAGCTCGAGAAGCGCGTGGGCGACTTCCCCATGGTCGGCGTCGCCGCGCGGCTCGCCCTCGACGCGGCGGGGACGGTCGAGCATGCCGGGCTCGGCCTCACGGCGGTCGGCCCGACGGCCTTGAAGGCCGTCGAGGCGGAGAAGCATCTCGTCGGCAAGAAAGCCGATGAAGCGGCGTTCGAGAAGGCCGCCGAAATGGCCCAGGCCATCGCCCTACCGACGTCGGACCTGCGAGGCCCGGCGGACTACAAGAAGTCCATGGTCCGCGTCCTGGCGCGTCGCGCGTTGCGCCTCGCCCGCGACCGGGCCCGGGGAGGTGCGTGAGATGGCCCTTGCCGAGGCGCGCGCCGGGGAAGAGGAGATGGGACCCTTCTCCCGGGTCCACGTGACGATCAACGGCAAGGCGTACGACGCGGAGGTCGAGACGCGGACCCTCCTCGTGCACTTCATTCGCGAAACGGTCGGCCTGACGGGCACACACATCGGATGCGACACGACGAACTGCGGGGCCTGCACGGTCCTCTTGGAAGGCAAGCCGGTCAAGTCGTGCACGATCCTCGCGGTCCAGGTGGACGGACGCTCCATCCAGACGGTCGAGGGCCTCGAGTCCGGCGGGAAGCTCCACCCGATCCAGGAGGCGTTCATCGAGGAGCACGGGCTCCAGTGCGGGTTCTGCACCCCGGGGATGATGATGACGTCCGTCGCCCTCCTCGAGAAGAATCCGCATCCGACGGAGGCCCAGATCCGCCGCGCGATTTCGGGGAATCTCTGCCGCTGCACGGGCTACGTGAACATCGTGAAGGCCGTCGAGCACGCCGCGAAGACGATGAGCGCTCCTTCGGGAGGTGGAAAGGCATGACCGTCCACGGCGGGATCGGCCAGTCCGTCAAGCGGAAGGAGGACGCCCGGTTCGTCCGCGGACAGGGCAACTACGTGGACGACCTGAAGCTCCCGGGGATGCTCTACCTGGACATCGTCCGGAGTCCGTACGCCCACGCCCTCATTCGGTACATCAACATCGAGAAGGCCATGAAGGTCCCCGGCGTCCTCGCAGTCATCCGGGGCAAGGACCTCGAGGCCGCGAACCTCGCGTGGATGCCGACCCTCATGTCGGATCGGCAGATGGTCCTGCCCGTCGAGAAGGTCATGTACCAGGCCCAGGAGGTCGCGGCGGTCGTCGCCACGTCTCGGTACGCGGCGGCGGACGGCGTGGCGGCCGTCGAGGTGGAGTACGAGCCCTTGCCCGTCGTCGTGGATCCGATGAAGGCCCTCGCGCCCGATGCTCCGATCCTTCGGCCGGACAAGAACGAGAAATCGAACAAGATCTGGCACTGGGAGGTCGGAGATCGGAAGGGCACGGAGAAGGCCCTCGAAGCGAGCGACGTCGTCGTGAAGGAGAAGCTGTACATCCCGCGTATCCACGTGTCCTCGATCGAAACGTGCGGGTGCGTGGCGCAGTTCGACTCGACGTCGGGCAAGCTCACAATCTGGATGACGACGCAGGCGCCCCACGCGATCCGCACGGTGTTCGCGCTCGTCTCCGGTCTCCCGGAGCACAAGATCCGCGTGATCTCCCCCGACATCGGGGGAGGGTTCGGCGGGAAGGTGCCCGTGTATCCGGGATACGTCCTCGCGGTCGTGGCCGCGTTGAAAACCGGCAAGCCTGTGAAGTGGATCGAGGACCGGTCGGAGAACATCCAGGCGGACTCCTTCGCACGGGACTATCACATCGAGGCGGAGATCGGCGCCACGAAGGACGGAAAACTCAAGGCGCTACGCGTGAAGACGATCGCGGACCACGGATACACGGACGCCGCCGCGAACCCGTCGAAATTCCCCGCAGGGCTGTTCCACATCGTCACGGGCTCGTATCCGTTCGAGCAGGCCTTCGTCGAGGTCGACGGCGTCTACACGAACAAGCCGCCGGGAGGGATCGCGTACCGCTGCTCCTTCCGTGTGACGGAGGCGGCGTTCACAATCGAGCGCGTGGTCGACATCCTCGCCAAGAAGCTCGGCATGGACCCCGCGGATCTCCGGATGAAGAACTTCATTCCGCCGGAAGCGTTCCCGTACAAGTCGGCCCTCGGCTGGACGTACGACAGCGGCAACTACGGGGGCGCCCTCCGCAAGGCCATGGACATGATCGACTACGAGGGCCTCCGGCGGGAGCAGGGGGAGAAGCGGAAACGCGGGGAGCTGATGGGAATCGGCATCTCGAGCTTCACGGAGATCGTCGGCGCGGGACCGTCCCACACGTTCGACATCCTCGGCCTCAAGATGTTCGACTCCTGCGAGATTCGCATCCATCCGACGGGGAAGGCGATCGCCCGCTTCGGCACGAAGAGCCAGGGCCAGGGGCATGAGACGACCTACGGGCAGATCCTCGCGGAGGAACTCGGGATGTCGGTGGAAGACATCACGGTCGAGGAAGGGGACACGGACACGGCGCCGTACGGCCTCGGGACGTACGCGAGCCGAAGCACGCCCGTCGCGGGTGCGGCGGCCGCCGTCGCGGCCCGGAAGATCCGCGCGAAGGCGAAGCTCCTCGCCGCGCACCTCCTCGAGGTGAGCCCCGACGACCTCGAATGGAAAGAACACAAGTTCCAGGTGAAGGGCGTCCCGGGCAAGGCGAAGACGATGCAGGAGATCGCCTTCGCCGCGTACACGAACCATCCGCAGGGGATGGAGGCCGGCCTCGAGGCGACCGCCTACTACGACCCTCCGAACCTCACGTTCCCGTTCGGGAGCTACATCTGCGTCGTCGACATCGACAAGGAGACGGGAGAGGTCAAGATCCGGCGATTCGTCGCCGTGGACGACTGCGGCACGATCATCAACCCGATGATCGTCGAGGGGCAGATCCACGGAGGCCTCACGATGGGTCTCGCCCCCGCGCTGCTCGAGGAGATCCAGTACGACGAGCAGGGCAACATCCAAGGCGGCTCGTTCATGGACTACCTCCTCCCGACGGCGGTCGAGACGCCCCACTGGGAGACGGCGAAGACGACGACGCCGTCGCCCCATCACCCGATCGGGGCGAAGGGGGTCGGGGAGTCCGCCACGGTCGGCGCGCCGGCGGCGATCGTGAACGCAGTCGTGGACGCCCTGTCCCACCTCGGAGTCACGCACATCGACATCCCGATCACGCCCTGGAAGGTCTGGAAGATCCTCCACGAGAAGGGTGTCGACTAAGGCCGACGGGGGCGTCTGGATGCGCTACGAGGGAACGTTCACGGTCCGGACGCCGCAGGAACGCGCCTGGGCGTTCTTCCTCGACCCGAAGCAGCTCTCCACGTGCATCGACGATCCGCACACGATCGAGGTCATCGACCAAGACCGGTTCAAAGGGACCGTGAAGGCGGGCGTCGGGTTCATCCGTGGGACGTTCACCTGGAACGCGACGATTAAAGACCGGAGTCCTCCGCACGCGGAAATCGCGATGCACGGGTCCGGCATGGGCAGCGCCTTCGACATCGTCTCCTCTCTCGACCTCACGGAGGCGAACGGCCTCACGACGGTCCGTTGGACGGCCGACGTGCAGATGAGCGGCACGGTCGCGAGCATGGGGGCGCGCCTCCTCCAAGGCACGATCGACAAGAAGACGAACCGCTTCTTCGAGAACGCGAGGAAGCTCCTCGAGAGCGGTTGACCGCTTCATCCGAGGAACGTCTGTGGAGACTCGAGGAATCGAGCGCGACAGCCCTCGGAGCAGAACACGAAGAGGCGGCCGTCGTGGGTGACGCGCAGCGGCGTGTCCGGATCGACTTCCATGCCGCACACGACGTCGATCATCATCGCGGGAGCCTTCGTCGCAGGAGGCGGTTCCGCGACGGGGACCGTTCGGGGCGCCGACGTCCGCCGGACGGTCACAATTTCCGCCATGATGCTCAGCGCAATCTCCTCCGGCGTCTCCGCCCCGAGGTCCAGGCCCGCAGGCGTCCGGATGCGATCGATCGCTTCGGGCGAGAGCCCCGCGTGTCGCAACCCCTTCCGGACCGCGTCCGCTCGCCGCCGGCTCGACACGAGCCCCACGTAGGCCGCGGGCGAGGACGCGAGGGCCCGCAGGGCGGTCTCATCGTACTTCCCCATCGTCGCAACCGTCGCGAACGTGTCCGGGGTCACGAGCTGAGGGATCTCCTCGAGGGACGACGCGAAGCGATCCGCCGCGGGGAACTCCTCCGGCCGGGCCTTCGGGGCGACGACGAGCACACGGTAGCCGAGGAGACGTCCCATGGAGGAAAGGGTCTCTGCGACGGGGGATGGGCCGATGATCAGCAACTGCGGCTTCGGCAGGTGGGGTTCGATGTAGATGTCCATCGCTCCACCGCTGTGGCATTCCATCACGTATTCGACGACGCCTTCCTCCGCGGAGCCCGCCACGACGTCACGCGACAGTCGCAGGAGCCGCGGGCGGCCGTCCCGCAGCGACGCCAGGGACTCGAGAAGGAGGACGGATTCCGCACAGCTACCGCCGACCCACCCGATCACTTCGCGGTTCGGACGCACGATGGCCTTGAACCCCGGGCGGCCGGAGGTGGGTCGGCTGACCCGCACGACGGTCGCGAGCGCGAACGGCTCGTTCCTCGTCCGGAGGTCGTGGGCGACCTCGATCACATCGACCGTTTCTCGAACGCCTCGATGGAGATCCTCCGCGCCCGACGGACGCGCGATCCGCTCGGCCGCGAGCTGCTCACAGAGAGACTCGATCGGGTCTCCGCGGTCGAGCGCCTCCTGGGCCCTCGCGACCTGTCCGGGCGTGTCGAGGTCCACGAGGACTCCTGGATCGTCGACGGGGACCTCGAGGATCTCCCCTCCATGGTGGCCGAAGATCGCGCGGCACCCGATGTCGCCCGTGATCGTATCGACCTCGGTGGAGAGGGACGCATCCAGGAGGACCGGGTTCCCGCGCTCGCCGCGGTACGAGGGCACGACAATCTTCGCTCCTCCCGTTCGGCCTGCTTCGATCAGTGCGTCGAAGGTCCTCGCCGACACGAACGGCTGGTCTCCGAGGATGATCATGTACGCCCCGGACGCGGGATTCGAAGCCCGAATCCCGGCGCGAATCGAGCCGCTCATCCCCGTCGCGTAATCCGGGTTCAACGCGACGGAGGCTCCGTCCATGGGGATCTCTCGTCGCACGAGGTCCGCCTCGTGACCGAGGACGACGACAATCTCGTCGAAGTGAGCCTCCCGAGCCGAATCGAGGACCCGGGCGAGGATCGGTCGGCCCCCTAGCGGGAGCAACGCTTTCGGGCGACCCATGCGGGTCGACGCGCCCGCCGCGAGCACGACCGCCGAGACCATCGTCCTCCCCACGGAGTCCAGCCCTTCGACGGTGACCCCACACTAAATAGTTTGTCCAGACCCCGGGCGGGATCCAACGCTGCGGCGGACTCCCGGCGTTCACTTGCGGTGGAGGATCCGCCAGACCTTCTCGGGCGTGATCGGCATGTCGATATGGTCCACGCCGAGGGCGTCGCACACCGCGTTGACGTACGCCTGGGAAGCGGCGATCGTCCCCGTCTCGCCGACCCCTTTGACCCCAATCGGGTTGTGGGGAGAAGGCGTCACCGTGTAGGCCGTCTCGATCGCGGGCGCCTCGAGCGCCGTTGGAACGAGGTATTCCAGGAGGCTGTTCGTCAGGAGGTTCCCGCTCGCGTCGTAGACTGTCTGTTCGAGCATCGCCTGGGCGAGGCCTTGCAACACGCCACCATGGACCTGGCCCTCAACGATCATCGGGTTGATCTGGGGACCGCAGTCGTCGACCGCCACATAGCGGCGTATTTTCACAGCCCCCGTGTCCTTGTCTACCTCCACGACACACGCGTGGGTCCCGAAGGGAAAGACGAAGTTCTTGGGGTCGTAGAACGTCGTCGCGTCGAGGACCGGCTCCATCCCCTCGGGGAGATTGCCTCCCATGTACGCGGCCCAGGCGACTTCCTGGATCGTCTTCGCTTTCGTCGAGCCTTTCACGGTGAACTTCCCATCGGCGAATTCGAGGTCCTCCTCGCGGGCCTCGAGCAGATGCGCGGCGATCTTGCGGGCCTTGTCCCGGATTTTCCTTGCGGAGAGGGCCAAGGAACCGCCTTCCACGGGCGTCGTCCGGCTCCCGTACGTCCCCATGCCCATCGGCGTGGACTTCGTATCCCCGTGGACGACATCGATGTCCTCCACGGGCATCCCGAGCTCCTTCGAGACGACTTGGGCGAACGTCGTCTCCTCACCCTGCCCGTGCGGATGGCCCCCCGTGTAGACGGTGACCTTACCCGTCGGATGCAATCGGACGACGGAGGAGCCCCAGAGACCTCCCGCGAAGCCGGTGGAGTTCACGATGTTCGACGGTCCGAGGCCGCAGATCTCGACATAGGAGGAGAGCCCGATCCCGATGAGGCGGCCCTGCTTGCGGGCTTTCGCCTGCTCCTCCCGAATGTTCTTGTAGGCCACGAGGTCCAGGGCCTTGTCGAGGGCGGCGGGGTAGTTCCCGCTGTCGTACGTCAACCCGAGGGCAATTTGGTACGGGAACTTGTCCGTCGGGATGAAGTTCTTGCGTCGAATTTCTGCGGGATCCTTCTTCAGCCTGCGGGCAAGGATGTCGACCATCCGCTCGACCAGGAACAGCGCCTCCGGGCGACCCGCTCCGCGGTAGATGTCCGTGGGGGTCGTATTCGTGAAGACGCCGGTCACATCGACCTTCGCGGCCTTGATCGTATAGCAGCCACCGACCATGAACCCGAATAGAATCGTTGGAGATCCGGGTCCGGCCGTGGACAGGTACGCACCGAGGTTCACGAGGGCGTTCACCCGAATGCCGAGTATCGTGCCATCCGCCTTCGCCGCCAGGTCGACGTACTGGACCTGATCGCGGCCGTGGTTCGTGCCGTGGTAGTTTTCCGTGCGGTCCTCGACCCACTTCACCGGCCGACCGAGTCGGATCGCGAGGTGGGCCACGACGGCGTCCCAGGGATAGCACGCGAGCTTGCTCCCGAAAGCCCCGCCGATATCGGGTGCTACGACGCGGATCCGCTGTTCGGGGATGTTCAGGATCAAGGAGAACAAGAGCCGGTGGATGTGCGGATTTTGGGAGGTCAGGTAGACGGTGAGCTCCTTCGTTCCCGGGTCGTACGTCGCCAGGGAAGCCCGAGGCTCAATCGCGGAAGGCTGCAACCGCTGGTTCACGAACCGTTGGCTAATCGTCACGTCCGCCTCCCTGAACGCGGCGTCGACGTCTCCCCCCTTGATTCCCCACCGGAACGCGACGTTCTCCGGCACCTCCGCGTGCAGCTGGGGTGCGCCCTTCTTGACCGCCTCCTCATGGTTCACGACGACGGGCAAGGGAGCGTACTCGACCTCGACGAGCTCCCGCGCGTCCTCCGCCAGGTACGGGTCTTCCGCCACGACGACCGCGACGGCCTCGCCCTGGTAGCGCACAACGTCCCGGGCGAGGGGCGGGTACGCGGGCGTCTTGATGTTCGCATTCGAGACGGGCCACGCGCAGGGGATGTCGCCCACTTCGCCCTTGAGGTCCGTTGCGGTGAAGACTCCAAGGACCCCTGGGGATCGTTGTGCCCTGGCCCCGCTGATCCGTTTGATGCGCGCGTGGGCGTACGGGCTCCGGACGAACGACGCGTACACAGTGCCCGGAAGGACCATGTCCGCGACGAAGCTGCCCCGACCCGTCAGGAACCGATCATCCTCCTTCCTCGGGATCGACTGCCCGAACACAGAGTCGACCACGGTCTCACCCGCCCTCGAATCTGCCGACCTCGGCCGCAGCGGCTTCGATCGACCGGACGATGTTAACGTAGCCCGTGCAGCGGCAGAGGTTGCCCGAGATCGCCACGCGAATCTCATCCTCAGAAGGTTCCGTGTTGCGTTGAAGGAGGTCGACCGCCGCGAGGACGACGCCCGGGGTGCAGAAACCGCACTGGAGCCCATGGTGCGCCTTGAACGCCTCTTGGACCGGGTGGAGGCGACCGCGCTGCGCGAGCCCCTCGATCGTCGTGACCGAGCGCCCGTCGGCCTGGACCGCGAGCATCGTGCAGGACTTCACCGCCTCCCCATCCAAGAGGACCGTGCAGGCGCCACAGTGACTCGTGTCGCAGCCCACGTGCGTACCCGTGAGCCGCAGGTCGTCTCGGAGGAAGTCGACGAGGAGGACCCGTGGCTCCACGGGTCGGGTGTACTTCGTGCCGTTCACGTTGATCGAGATCACGTGTCCGCCGTTCCCTCCCGGTGGGGGTCGCTTCGCCCGTGACGCCCGTCGCTTCGTCGCCATGTCCTCACCTCCCTGCCCGGTGCGTCGCAAGTTCGAGCGCGCGTCGCGCGTACACCTCGACCATCGCGCGTTTATACTCCTCGCTGCCCCGGAGGTCCGAGGTCGGCCGAGCCTCCAGCGCTGCGGCCTTCGCGCTCTCCGCGAACGCCGTTGGGCCCGCCTTCCGCCCGAGGAGGGCCTCTTCGGCTCGTTTCGCCCGGATCGGCGTCGGGCCGACCGAAGCGAGTCCTATCCGGACCACCGCGACGCTCCCCTTCTCGTTGAGGCCCAGTTGGGCCGCAACGCCGATGGTCGCGAAGTCGCCCGTCTTCCGTTTCAGCTTAAGATACGCGCCTCCATCCCGCTTCGCAGACTTCGGGACGCGGATCTCCGTCAGGAGTTCCTTCGCTCTGAGCGCGGTCTTGAACGTGTCTCTGAAGAACCGGTCAATCGGGATTACACGGGTCCCGTTCGGACCTCGTGCGACGAGCTCCGTCTCGAACGCGAGGAGCGCGGCGCCCCAGTCCGACGCCGGGTCCGCGTGGGCGAGCGAGCCGCCGATCGTGCCCAGGTTCCGGACCTGCGGATCACCGAGAGAGGACGCCGTGTCCGCCAGGATCGGATAGCGCTCACGGATGAGCTTCGACTGTTCCAAATCCCGGTGGCGGGTCATCGCCCCGATCCTGAGGCCGTCCTTCCGCTCCTGGATGAAGGCGAGGCCCGGGATCCGTCCGATGTCCACAAGGAGACGCGGCTCGGCGAGGCGGAGCTTGAGGACGGGGATGAGGCTCTGGCCGCCCGCCAGGACCTTCGCCCGACCGCCTCCCTCCCCAAGGACCTTGAGTGCCTGTGCGATCGTCGCGGGTCTCACATAGTCGAACGAGCGGGCCTGCATGGCGCTCCCCCACCGAGACGCGCATCTCTTGGAAATTCCTTAAACCTTCCGGAGCGACGCCCGCTGAATTCTCCCGCGAGTGCCGACGACCCGTCACCCGGGCGTCTCGTCCTTCGTCGGCTTGTGCGGCACGTCCCGACCGTATTTCGTCGCGATGACGTCCGCCATGATCGCGAGGGCGAGTTCCGGCGGGGTCCGAGCCCCGATGTCCAGCCCGACGGGGGCGTGGAGCCGATGGAGGAAGGCCTCCGGGACCCCGCGTGTCCGCAACTCGTCCACGTCCTTCTGGAGGCGACGGCGGCTCGCGAGGAGGCCGACGAACCGGACGTCCGCTTTCGAGAGGACCTCGAGGACGTCGGCGTCCCGCTCCCCTTTCGTGAGCACGACGACGGAATCACGATCGACGAGGCCGAGCGCCTTCGGGTCGACGACCGCGCTCGTGACGATCCGGTCCGGCGCATCCTGGAGGTTCGGCAGGGGGTCCACGACGAGGACCTCGAACCCGAGGGCCTTCGCCTGGCGCACAAGGGCGTCCTCGATGTCGTCCTTGCCGCCCTGTCCGATGATCACGAGTCGCTCCGTCGTCAGCATGGGCTCGACGAAGACCTCGAGGGTGCCCCCGCAGTCCGTCTCCACGTAGATCTCGTCCTCG
>Ga0209641_10003806_pt1 | contig 12588 bp, 8 predicted proteins | sample RifCSP16_1_FD_184022 | JGI IMG/M metagenome (GOLD analysis project Ga0209641, IMG submission 184022) | Soil microbial communities from Rifle, Colorado - Rifle CSP2_sed 16_1 (SPAdes) (version 2) | ecosystem: Environmental > Terrestrial > Deep subsurface > Rock core/Sediment | place: Rifle...
GGAGGTGGAGACGGTAGTGGGAAAGGCTGGGAGGGCAGACACCCCCACAGACCCTGCCCCTATAGAGATGGCGGAGTCCATAATAAACCTTAAGCCTAAAAAAGAGTGGCGGAAGGGGATGACCAAGGAGAAAATCCTGATGGAACTGGATTCCGTAGTGAAGGTACCGGGCTGGTCTAACATATGGACCCAACCCATAATAAACCGCATTGACATGGTCTCAACGGGGATAAGGACCCAGGTAGGGGCGAAGATATACGGTGGTGACCAGAAGACCGTGGTAGACCTGGCCCAGCAGGTGGCGGATGTCCTCAGGACCGTCAGGGGGGCAGTGGATATCTACCCTGACAAGTTGATTGGGGAAAATTATCTGGAGATTGACATAGACCGCAGGCAGGTGGCCAGATATGGGATAAATATCGGGGATGTACACGACGTTATAGAGATGGCAATGGGGGGTAAGACCATCACGACAACAGTAGAAGGCCGACAGCGATTCCCGGTAAGGGTGCGTTATGCCAGGGAACTGAGGGAGGCTGTGGATAAGATACAGAGGGTTTTGGTGCCTACCGCTACGGGGGCCCAGATACCACTCTATCAACTGGCAGATATCAGGGTGGTCCCTGGCCCCAGCATGATAAGGGGCGAGAACGGACTCCTTGTTGCCTATGTCCTCTTTAACGTAAGGGGCCGGGATGTCATAGGCGTGGTGGAAGAGGCCGCAGAGGTAATCCCTCAGAGGATAAAACTCCCGCCTGGTTATTTTATACAGTGGAGCGGGCAATACGAACACCAGATGCGGGCCAAAAAGACCCTCCAGTTCCTGGTACCCATTGTAATTGTCATCATGTTCTTAGTCCTTTACATTACCTATACGTCTTTCGTGGATGCGATAATAATAATGCTGACGGTACCTACTGCCCTGACGGGCGGGATGTTATTCCAGTTTATCTGGGGTTACAACTTCAGTGTGGCCGTCTGGGTGGGCTACATTGCCCTCTTTGGTATGGCCACCTCTACCGGGATTCTCATGGTGGCCTTTCTGAAAGAATCCTTTGAAAAGAGGGGCGAGGAGAACATAAAGGAAGAGGCCCAGATTACGGATGCCATATTGGAGGGGGCAGTCTTAAGGCTAAGGCCCAAACTCTTAACGATATCTACCACCATCTTTGGCCTCTTACCCATGCTCTGGGCCACCGGTTCAGGGGCAGAGATAATGAGGCCCCTTGCTGTGCCCATAATCGGCGGTTCTTTTACCTCCACGCTTGTGACCCTCTTTGTAATTCCTATTATCTACCACACGGTAAAAAGGTGGCAACTTTTGAGGCCCCACAGGCCCAAAAAGGTCAAGATAAGAAAACCTGGAAGGGGATGGTTCTGGAAGAAGAGGCTGGGGGAGAGTCCCCTGCCGTGAATCCTTGACAGTATAAGGGCGTTATAGGATAATTGCGTGCGGTAGTAAGTGTTCTATATTGTAATTAAAGGGGAAATGGTATGAAGTGTCGTCAAATGACGATTGGAGAGCTTAGGGACACGTATAAGAATGGGCAGATAAATCTTGCCCCACCATATCAAAGGAAACCCGTATGGAAAACAAAGCAAAGGCTGTTATTATTATCCTCTCTGTTCAATGGCATTCCAATACCAGCACTAATTTTTCATAAACAATTCCACACTGGAACACTTAAAGAAATCTATGATGTATTAGACGGCAAGCAACGCATTGAAACGATTCTCCATTTTATTGAATTAAAAAAAATTAGGGACGAGGGGCGACTATGGGTGGAATTTATCAACCCACATACAAATAAAAGAGACTACTTATTCTACCATCAGCTTGATAACAAAAAAGTTAACAAAGAATATGAAAATATATTAGAAAAATTTTGGACTTATAAATTACCAATTATTGAGTATGAGGGAGACCTATCAGATTTTTTTGGAAATAATGTTGCTTCTAAAGAAGTCTTTGTAAGAGTTAATTCAACGGGGTCCCCACTAAAGAAGCACGAAATTAGACATGCAAAATGTGCGGGCTTATTCTTTAAACTTGGCGATATGTTAGAAGAAAAATATATGAACCTGTTTGTGAACCAGTGGAGAGTTTGTTCAAGTACAGATACAAAGCGATACTTACTACATGAATTTATATTAGAGTTATGTGTAGCGATTCATTTAAATATATATTCCGATCGAAGAAAAAAGTTGGATGAATTGTTATCTCAATATAAATGGACCGGTAGAGAAATAGTATTTGTACGAAAGGGATTTAATAAAATAATTCGTTGTGTCAAGGATATATTCCCCAATGATTCGATTAAGTATACAAGGTTCAAAAATAAATCGGATTTTTATTCACTTTTTGTGGTATTACTCCAGTTGCTAAACAAGGGGTACGTGTTGGATAGTAGAAAGGATAATAGGATTATCGGAAAATTCCTTTCAGAATTTTCTAAACAGATACAGAGGCTAGACCCAAAGGTTAAAAAATTCGTTATTCCCAACTTGCCGGAATCGGAGCAGAAATTGCTTCCGTATATCATTTCTACAAGACAAGCTACCGACAGTCTTAGAAATAGAGAAACTAGGCACAAATATTTGATGTCTGTTCTAAAAGAGGGTTTTATATTAAAAACCAAAGATAATACAAGAATTTTTGACTCTAGTGTAAAAGACCTTTTATGGCTTTTACAAAAACAAAACAAACCAAGATGTCCTAACCCTACATGCAATGAAAAGTGCAAAAAATATTTAACTTATGACGATGCTCAGGTAGATCACAAATACCCATGGAGTAAAGGTGGTCGCACTACATTAGAAAACGCTCGCTTGATATGCTCAAGCTGTAACAGCAGTAAAGGCAATAGGCAATTAGTTTAGAGTAGAAATAGATGGAAAAGACTCACCGCAATATTTAGTAAACAAGCGTGGTCAAAAGACTGCTGTTGTCATACTAATGGAAGAGTATGAAGAACTCTTAGAAGACCTTAACGCAGGGATAAACCAACAATACTCTTTAGTGAGCCAAAGAAACGCTTAAAAGCCGATGGCCTCTTATGAAGTTGGACAGAAAGGGAGTTGATATGATTATCACCAAACAGCAAGTCCTTGAGATAGTAGAAGACTTACCTGAAGAGGTAGATGTTGATGAGGTTATATATCGTCTCTACCTCAGGCAGAAATTAGAAATTGCTGAAGAAGATATCCGTGAAGGGAGGACCGTTCCACACGAGGAAGTAGTTAAGGAGACCTCTAAGTGGTTCAAAAAATAAAATGGACGTTACGAGCACTTGATGATTTACGTAACATTTATGAATATATAGCTAAGGATTCAAGGCGGTACGCCCAAATACAGGTGGAGAATATTCAAAACGCCGTCTCCAATCTTGCTAACTTTCCGCTTATGGGGCATAAAATACCTGAGTTCCCACACCTACCACACCGTGAAATTTCGGTTGGTAGTTATCGTATTATTTACAGATTTGAGGAGAAAGAAAGTCAGATATTAGTAATGTCCGTAATCCATGGACGAAGGGTGCTTAAGGGGCCTCTCGGCTAAGAGTGAGGGGGCTGGCAATGAAAATAATGAGATAGATTAAAACTATGAAGAAATACGTTTTCATCCCCTTCAGTTTAGTCTTCCCACTATCCCTTGGCTGTATGTGCATGATGCCGATGGTGCATAGAGGTCATGAGCACGAACCACAGGGACAAGTAACCTCTGCGCCCTGCCAGTGTGACTGCGTGGAGAAAGGAGGGGAGTGCCGCTGATTTAACATTGTCATAATTTTATCAGTTTGAAGTGCTTATGTCAAAAGGACTGTGCCAGGCAAGTTTTCAATCAAGTGTGGTTGAATGGATAAGAGTACATTGTATAGGGAAAGGCCAGGGGGCAGGTAAGGGGGCTTTGCCCCTCATGCCAAAGCCAGGGACCAGGGATTAGGGAAAAAGATTGCTGGTCCCTAACCCCCGACCCCTGTGTTGTCGTCACTTTCGCAGAGGTCCCAACTCCTTAAGATGACTAAAGTCGCAGATTGACTTTTGATAAGAAATAACCTACATTTACCAAGACCCTTGTCTGCCATTCAGGGCCTCTAAGGAGATATGCAGTGACCAAAACAATATCAGCCGGTCTACTCCCCGCCCTCTTTCTTACACTTTCCGCCATTCTATGCCCCGTTATTGTGCCTCTCCTATTCCTGCCGTCTGTGGGACATGCAGGGATATTTAGCAAGGAGAAAAAGCATGAGGAGATAGCAAAGAGATATGGTGTGGCCATGGTCTTGATAACTCCCTCCGATAAAGATGGTAAGGCGCTTGGTGCGGGGAATGGATTCATAGTTGACCCAAGTGGCATTGTGGTCACCAATTACCACTGTATAAAGGGCGCCACTACTGCCTGGGTGAAACTCACTAACGAAGCACACTACCAGGTGGAAGGGGTACTGGGTATTGACCGGGAACGGGACATTGCGGTCTTGAAGGCAAAGGCCAAGAACCTCCCAAGTGCACCCATCGGAGACTCAGACAAACTATCGTGGGGAGAGCGTGTAGTAGCCATTAGTAATTCCCAGGGCCAGGAGAATGCTATATCAGAGGGGATAATAAGTACCCTAAAAGGTGTTGGAGGCACTATACAATTTACGTCCCGAACTTCTCCTGGTTCTAGCGGCGGGCCGGTCTTTAATACAAAGGGCCAGGTGGTAGGTATAATTACCTCTTTTGCCAAAGAAGGGCAGAACCTTAACCTGGTAGTGCCTATAAACCTCGTAAAGCCACTCCTGAAGGGAAGACTAGTCGCCTTAGTGGAGATTGCCAAAGAGGCAGAAGGCGAGCCTGATTTAAGGATAAGCGAATTGCAGGAGGCCGTAAGGCTAAGGCCCGGCGACGTAGAGGCCCACTTCAACCTTGGTATGGAGTATAACGAAGAGGGTCAGTATGACCTGGCGATAAGTGAATTCCAGGAGGCCGTAAGGCTAGGGCCTGATTTGGCAAAGGCCCACCTCTTCCTCGGTATGGCGTACGGAGGAAAGGGCCTGAACGACCTGCAAATAAGTGAATCCCAGGAGGCCCTAAGGCTAAGGCCCGACTTTGCAGAGGCCCACCTCAGCCTCGGAGTAGCATACAGCATAAAAGGACAGGATGACCTGGCAATAAGAGAGTACCAGGAGGCTGTAAGACTAAAACCAGATTACGCAGAGGCCCACCATTTCCTCGGCGCAACGTATAACGATAAGGGACAATATGACCTTGCAGTAAACGAACTCCAGGAGGCCATAAGACTGCAACCTGAGTATACGGGAGCCCACTATAACCTTGGCGTAGCGTACAACGGGAAGGGCCAGCACGACCTGGCAATAAATGAACTGCAGGAGGCATTGAGGATTGAGCCCGATTACACGGAGGCCAGTGAACTATTGGACAAACTCCGTCAGTGGCGGGGAGGACAAGTCCCCTCAGCCGGCACTCCCCAGCCTCCTACTTCAACAGGAAAAGACACGGCCACTGAGGTCAAACGCCATCTTGAAAAGGGTTCCTCCTTCCTGCAAGAGGAGAAACCCGATTCAGCAATAAGCGAGTACCAGGAGGCCATTAGACTAAGGCCCGACTTTGCAGAGGCCCATCTTGGCCTCGGTGCGGCATACGGCATGAAGGGACTGCATGACCTGGAGATAAGGCAGTACGAGGAGGCCCTAAGGCTAAGGCCCGATTATCCAGAGGCCCACTTTGCCCTCGGCTCCGTGTACAGAGAACAGGGCCAGCACGACCTGGCAATAGGGCAGTACGGGGAGGCCATAAAATTAAAACCCGATTATGCAGAGGCCCACTTTGGTCTTGGCGTAGCGTACGGCAAGAAGGGCCTATATGACCTGGCCATAAGAGAGTTTGAGGAGACCGTAAAGCTAAAGCCAGATGACGCAGACGCCCACTACAACCTTGGTGCAGCGTATGGGATAAAGGGCCAGTATGACCTGGCAGAAAGGCAGTTTGGGGAGACCCTCAGACTAAGGCCCGATTACGAAGAGGCACAAAAGGCGTTGTATAAGCTCTACAAATTGAGTAAGACGCAAGGACCTTCGGCCAGCGCTCCCCAGCCATCCATTACAACAAGGGAAGATGTGGATGCCGCAGTTGAACGCCATCTTAGTCTAGGGGTTTCTTTCCTGCAAGAGGAACAGCCCGATTCAGCGATAAGCGAATATCAAGAGGCCATCAGACTTAAGCCCGATAACGCAGAGGCCCATCTTGGCCTCGGTGCGGCATACAGCATGAAGGGACTGCATGACCTGGAGATAAGGCAGTATGAGGAGGCCCTAAGGCTAAGGCCCGACTTTGCAGAGGCCCACTTTGCCCTCGGCTCCGTGTACAAAGAACAGGGCCAGCACGACCTGGCAATAGGGCAGTACGGGGAGGCCATAAAACTAAAACCCGATTATGCAGAGGCCCACCGTGGTCTTGGCGTAGCGTACAGCACGAAGGGCCTATATGACCTGGCCATAAGAGAGTTTGAGGAGACCGTAAAGCTAAAGCCAGACGATGCAGGCGCCCACTACAACCTTGGTATAGCGTATGGGATAAAGGGCCAGTATGACCTGGCAGAAAGGCAGTTTGAGGAGACCCTCAGACTAAGGCCCGATCATGAAGAGGCCCGTAGCATACTAAATGAACTCTACAAATCAAAGCATGAACGTTCTGGCATTACTCCACAGTCACCCATCCCAATGGAGGAAGACAAGGGTGCCGAGGCCCAACTCCATCTTGAAAGGGGACTGGCTTTACTAAAAAAGGTAATGCCTGGTTACGACGTATCAGCACTTGACCCGGCAATAAGTGAATTCAAGGAGGCCGTCAGGCTAAAGCCAGACCTTGTGGAGGCCCACTACAACCTTGGCTGGGCGTACGGCATCAAGGGCCAGGATGACCTGAAAATAAGCGAATTTGAGGAGGCCGTCAGGCTTAGACCTAATGACGCAGAGGCCTACCGTAACCTGGGTGCGGCCCTGAATATGTCAGGCAGGAAAGTAGATGCCATCGTCTCCTACAACAAGGCACTGGCAATCAACCCGGGGTACGCCAAGGCGTGGTACGAAGAGGGCAGTATACTGGAAGACATGGACGGGTACGAGGAGGCCATCACCTGCTGTGACAAGGCGCTGGCGGTTAACCCGAAGTATACCAGTGCCTGGAGTCTCAAGGCACGGTGCCTGGACAGGCTTGGCAGGCACCAGGAGGCCATCCTATGCCATGAGAGGGCACGTAATTCTTTTGGACGTTGAAATCTTATAACTCCACTAATACCTGGCCACTCCCAATATTCCCCTCTGCGTCAGATATTACTTGTTTTTAACTCACCTGTTAAATCAAGTGGTCCGCCTGAGGCAGATGGAATCCAGCCATTTACTTTTTTGAGAGGTATGTTATACAAAGAGGTGTTGAGTCAGTAGCCAGGGAAAGACTTTAGACTTTGGATTTTCTTTTTAGTCCATAGTCTATAGTCCAGGGCCAGCTACTTGCTACAGTTAAAGGTGGTAGGGTAAGCAAGGTAACAGGTAACAGGCAACTGGTAAAGGCTTTCCCCTGTTACCTGTCTACTGTTTCCTGTATCCTGTTTAATATTGTCTCCTCCTTCGGCTGGAGGGGACCTTGATGGCCTTGCGGTACTTGGTGACGGTACGGCGGGCGATGTCAATGCCCTGTGAGCGGAGTACGGCGGCGAGGTCTTCGTCACTGAGGGGGTGGGACTTGTCTTCCTTGGCAACGATTTCTATGAGCTTTTGTCTCATTGCAGGCCAGGACTCCACGTCTCCCTGGGCGGTCTCAAAACCTCCTGTAAAGAAGAACTTCATCTCAAATACGCCCCTGGGGGTCTGGATGTATTTACGGGAGATAGCCCGGCTCACCGTGGAGACGTGGATGCCCAGTTGGTCGGCCACCTCCTGCATCCTGAGGGGTCTTAGCCCGGCGATGCCCTCCTCCAGGAAGTTCTTCTGGAGTTCCACCATCTTGTTGGTTACCTTGTAAAGGGTGGCCCTCCGTTGTTCTATGGCCTCTATGAGCCACCTGGCGGATTCCATCTTCTTCTGGAGGAACTGATGGGTTGTGGCGTCCAGCCCCTTCTGGTGGAGGTGCTCCCTGTAAAAGGAGCTTATCGCCAGGCGGGGTAGGGCTGAATTTTCGTTCAGGATAACCTCGTAGCGTCCGTCCACATACTCCACCCGTACGTCAGGTACTACATAGGCTACTGGTTCGGTTAAAAAGAGGGAACCAGGGCGGGGGTTAAGGGTACGGATATAATCTACCGCCCTCTTTATGGTCTCGGTATCCCTGTTCATACCCTTGGCTATCTGGGGATACCGCTTCATCTCTATATCCTTTAGATGATGGGTGATTAGTTCCTTCAGGAAGGCATAGTCTTCCAGTCTATTATCTAACTGTAGTAGCAGACACTCCTCAAGGTTCCTGGCCCCTACCCCTGGGGGCTCCATGGTCTGAACCACCTGCAGGGCCCGTTGGGCCGTTTCCAGGCTGACCGGGATGGGTGCGCCGGTTACTATCTCTTCCAGCGGGAGAGTAAGATAGCCCCTGTCGTCCATGTAAGAGAGTATAAGCTCACATACCTCTCTGAGTTCTTCAGCCACCTCCATCAGGGAGAATTGTCCCAGGAGGTACTCATGGAGGGAAATGGGTTTGCTGGCGGTATTTTCCAGGGCCTGTTGTTTCAGGTCACTGTCTTCACGGCGGACGGCCTTACTGCGGTATCTTGAGAAGTCTTGCCATTCGTCGCCTGTGGCACTGCCGCCCCCCGTCAAGGTCTCGGTGGGCTCTTTGTCTTCTTCCTCTTTTGGTTCGTCCGCAGCAGGCTTCTCCGCAAGAGACAGCTCCTCCAGTACGGGATTTTCCTCTAACTCCATCTGCACGTGTTCCACCAGGGCAAGGAGTGGTAACTGGAGTATCTCTATGGACTGGATTATCTGGGGGGCTAGTTTTAATTTTTGTTGGAGTTGTGGTTGTAAAGAAGCTTCTAACTTCATGTCAATTCGCCTACCAAGAGTGTAATGTTTTTTATTATACTATTTTATTAGCTGAAACGGTACTAAAAATTCCTTCTACCCTCCATGGCCTCGGCCAGGACTGCACTATTAAGGTACTCTAGGTAACTCCCCTGAGGTATGCCCCTTGCAAGGCGGGTAATCTTAACCCCAAGGGGTTCCAGTCTCTTCTGTATGTACAAGGCAGTGGCATCGCCTTCTGCGCTGAAATTGGTGGCCAGGATGACCTCCTTTATCTGCCCCGCCTTTACCCTTTCCACGAGCTTTTCAATGGTAAGGTCTTCCGGTCCGACGTCCTCCAGGGGGGAGATGTGGCCTTGAAGGACGTGGTACAGGCCCTTATACAGGCCCATTTTTTCTATACTCCAGAGGTCTTTGGGTTCCTCTACCGCACAGATGACGCTTGAATCCCGGGCGGGGTTCTGACAGATAGGACAGACTCCCCCTTCTACCAGGTTAAAACACGCAGGGCAGGGTTTGAGCCTCCTCTTCAATTCTCCGATGGTGGCGGCCAGCTCCAGGGCATCCTTTTCAGGCATGCAGAGTATGTGATAGGCCAACCTCTCGGCACTGCGCCTCCCTATCCCTGGCCACCTGGCCAGTCCCTTCACGAGCCTTGCCATTACCTCTGGATAGCCCTTCAAACCTCTCAACCTCCCATTATCATTATTATGCAAAAGTCTCCCTCCCGTTTCAAGGAGTTTAGGGCTTTCCCCCAAAGGGCAGCCCGGAGAGCCCGGGGAGACTAAGCCCTCCCGTGAGCTTGCCCAGTTCCTCCTCGTATAGCTGCTGGGATTTCTTTATGGCCTGGTTAACGGCGGCTACCACCAGGTCTTCCAGCATCTCTTTCTCCTTAGGGTCTACCACCTCCGGGTCTATCTTTATGTTGAGGAGTTCCTGTCGGCCGTTCATGTGGACGGTGACCATACCCCCTCCGGAACTGGCCTCTACCACCCGCTCTTTTAGCTCTTGCTGGAGTTCCTCCATGCGTTTTTGCATCTTCTGGGCCTGCTTCTGGGCCTCCTTCAACATATCGGCAAAATTGCCAAAACCTTTCATGTAATCCTCCTTATTTTTGAATCTGCCCGTTGAAGAGGTCCACCGCCTTCTCGGCCAGACCCTTATCGGGGGTGGCCCCTGCCACCTTTTTCTCTACCAGGGTGTCCTTTGGAGTTGCCTCACCCGGGACGACCCTTTCATAGAGTGTAAACTTTAGCCTGGGCCTCCAGCCCAGTACGCTGGTCAGACATTCTTCCACCACCGTCCTCTCCTGGGCATTGGTCTCCAGGTACTTCTTGGGGAAAGGGCGGTCCTTAGGAAACTCCAGGGCGAGCTCTTGCTCCCCGTCCTGTCTGAGCCGCCCCTCTTTTAGATAGGACCATGTGGAGAGTTTCTCCCGATGCATCCTTTCTAATACCTGGGTCCAGACCCCTCCGATGTCTTTAGGCGGGGGATACTGTATTTTCTCCCTTGCAGGGGTTTCTCCTGCAGGAGGACTATTTGTGACTTCGGTGGTCATACGTATGGCCTTCGGGTTCCCGCCTTTGGTCTCCTGATTGCCAGTGGCTGACTGCCGGTAGCCTATCGCAGAGGCCCTCTTTTCCAGCTCTTCTAGTCTGGACAGGACTTCTGATAGTGGGCGGAAGTCCATCGTGGCCAACTTTACCACTGCCATTTCCAGGAAGACCCTCTGCTGGAAATCATCCCTGGCCTTCCGCTTTACCTCCGTCAGGGTCTGTATCATGGCCATGAGGGTTTCCTGGGAAAGGGCCTGAGATTGGGTCTTCAGGAGCTGGGCCTCCCTCCAGGGGTTTTCAAGCAGTCCTTGGTCATATCCACAGGTGGAGACCACCAGGAGGTCCCTCAGGTACCACAGCGTCTGGTCAATAAAGGTAGCCCAGTCCTTACCTTCTTTAAGGGTCTCATTTACAATCTTGAGGGCCCCCGGGGCATCTTTTTGTATGAACCTCTCCACGAGGGCGGATACCCCCTCCTCCGGTACGGCACCCAGCAGGCCTTGGACGTCGGCTACGGTAACCGTGTCCTCTGAGAAGGCCCATAGCTGGTCCAGGAGGGACTGAGAATCCCGCAGTCCCCCTCTGGCGTATCTGGCGATGGCACGCAGGGCCTCTTCCTCTGCCTTGATGCCTTCTTTTTTGGTTATCTGCTGGAGACGGTTGACGATGTCTTCCAGGGATATGTTTTTAAAATCAAAGCGCTGACAGCGGGACAGTATAGTCTCAGGCAGTTTGTTAGGGGCGGTGGTGGCGAAAAAGAATTTCACGTGAGGGGGAGGCTCTTCCAGGGTCTTTAGCAGGGCATTAAAGGCCTCCTTGGTGAGCATGTGTGCCTCGTCTATAATGTAGACCTTGTGGCGTGAGCGGCTGGGGAGGTACTTGACGTTCTCTCTGAGGGTCCTGACATCATCAATGCTACGGTTGCTGGCGCCGTCTATCTCTATGACGTCCAGGTCTCTCCCCTCGGAGATGCACCTGCAGGAATCGCACTTATCGCAGGGGCTGTCGGTGGTGCCTTGCCGGCAGTTGAGGCACTTGGCCAATATCCTGGCTATGGAGGTCTTCCCCACGCCGCGCGGGCCGGCGAACAGGTAGGCGTGGGCCACCCTGCCCTGGGCGATGGCGTTTCTCAGGGTGGTAACCGTCGCCTCCTGGCCAACCACCTCTTCAAAGGTCTGCGGGCGATACTTTCTGGCGAATACTGTGTAGCTCATAACTTCACGGCTTAAGGGTTCAAGTGTTTAAAGGTTCAATAACTGGCCGTGCACTCCCTTTGATTCCCTTTCCCAGGGCCCATCACTAAAAGCTGGCTCCAGCCAGGCTACCTTACGGCACATAAGAATAGATGCTTATGGCTGCTGGCTTCCGCCCCTGACCAGGTTCACATCCCCTTATTGCATAAGACCCAGCCTTCATCGCCGCTTTTAAAGACAGTACCATGAGTCCGGTAAACCTCCTGGGAGCGTTCAACCCTGCGTAAAGCGGATTTCAGGTTACAAGGAACCGCTAGCTCCCCGTCTAGCACGGCCAAATCTTTAAAAAGATTATTATTTAAAATATAGGCTTGCCTCTTTCCCAAAAAACCTCACAGAACTGGCGGAGAGGCAGGGATTTGAACCCTGGAGGCAAGTTTTAGCTCGCCTACACGCTTTCCAAGCGTGCTCCTTCAGCCTCTCGGACACCTCTCCTATATAATACGTGTAAAAGAGATTCTTCCCCTTCACTTCGTTCTGGGTCAGAATGACTTGGGACTGTCATGCTGAGCGAAGCGAAGCATCTCTTTTGGCCTTTGTTTTACAGGTATTTCATAAGTATTTTCTTATTCTCTGCATCTATTCATTATCCTGATCCTGGCGGAGAGGGGGGGATTCGAACCCCCGGGCCGCATAAGCGGCCAGCGGTTTTCGAGACCGCCCCGTTCAACCGCTCCGGCACCTCTCCTGGAAGAATTCCCTGAGGAGGACGGCAGATTCTTCCGCCAGAACCCCTCCAGTGACCCTCACCTGGTGGTTGAACCTGGG
>Ga0209641_10003807_pt1 | contig 12581 bp, 15 predicted proteins | sample RifCSP16_1_FD_184022 | JGI IMG/M metagenome (GOLD analysis project Ga0209641, IMG submission 184022) | Soil microbial communities from Rifle, Colorado - Rifle CSP2_sed 16_1 (SPAdes) (version 2) | ecosystem: Environmental > Terrestrial > Deep subsurface > Rock core/Sediment | place: Rifle...
TAAAAGCCCGCACCTGCTCTAGCGGACGCGGGCCATAGGGGACGTGAGCCTGGTCGGCAAAGAAGACGACATCCTCGTCCGGCAATTGCCGCCGTATTTCGCGAAGGATCGAAAGGCCCCCTAGGCCGGAATCCAACATCCCGATCGGGCGCTGGGTCATCGTGGGGAGGTTACTCTACTCCCGCCGTACGGGTCAAGCCGAGAAAAAGCTCCCGGGATTAGGGCCGCCCTAGAAGTCGCTCGGGATGCCACGGCACGGCAGCCGCGAGGGCACAGTTCACTCTGCATCACACTAGGCAGTCTGGGGACGATGGCACAATGGAGTTCTAACGGACGCTAGGGTCTGGATCTTCTTCTAGTCACATCCCACAGGAAGAAGAGCAAGAAGAGGAGGATGTCTTGTACCCCGATGCCGAGCACAAGCAAGATGAGGAAGATCACGTTACCGTGCAGGAGACTCGTGTAGACACGAAGGCCAACGATCAGCTCCAGAACGGATAGCAGGGGGATCACCAAGTAGTACACTCCGACACCGCGGGCGAGTCCAAATACGTCATCCGTTTTCCCGATCACCGCGTCAAGGTCTTGGCGAATGGTGATCAGTGATCGGTCTTCACCCCATTCCTCCTTCTGGATCTTGACGATCACGTCCCGGTAGCGAGTGAACAACAATCCGACTTGCGCCATCATGAGACCCAGGATCCAGTAGATCAGGTAGCCTCTCAGCCAGAAGTAGAAGAAGAGGATGATTTCGGCTAGCAGCGCGATCACGTTAAGCTTGTAGCCTAGCGGCACATCTCTATCTCTGAGTGCCCGCAGGACGGCCAAAGGTCGAGGCCATTCGCCGTGGATCAGGCCCGCGTAGGCGAGGAGCCCGGCCATTCCAGCCAAGACGCTCAACGCCAGGATGTTCATGTGCCGCTCAGGGTTGCTCACTGCTTCGGCGAACTCAACTCCCGTGAGTTGCGAGAAGAGGTCGCACATCACAACCATGAACACAAGTATCCCGAGCACAACGAAATAGCCTTCGGCCTTACCTACCTTCTTGGGCAAGTCTTTCCTCCCTTCGAAGGGGTGGCCGGCCGAGACGCCAATCAGGTGCCCATTCTCCGGTGCACCTGATCTTCATGGGGTTGAATTGCCCTCGGGCAATGGCGGAGGAGCGATCAGCCCTCGCGCTTCTCTCGGAGCCGGGCGCGCTTGCCGGTGCGTTCCCGCAAGTAGTAGAGTTGGGCGCGGCGGACGTGCGACCGGTGCTGGACTTCCACTTTCTCGATGCGTGGCGAACGTAGGAGGAAAGTTCTCTCGACGCCGATCCCGTGGGCTGCCGTGCGCCGGACGGTGAAGTTGGCGTTGTTGCCGCCTCGGCGCAATCGGATGACGATTCCGCGGAACTCCTGGACCCGTTCTCGGCCGCCCTCGGTGATGCGAAGGTGGACGCTCACGGCATCGCCTGGGCTCAGCTGGGGAACGTTGGAGTTGATGGGAGCCTCTACGACGTTGTTTGGATCAGTCATGGCGATCATCCTGGTCTCATCTACAGACGACCGGCCGCCCTTTCTTGCCGGGCGGCTCGGCGGGCAACAGTATACCACGCCCCGTGCAGGGGCGTCCAGAGAATCTAGCTCAGACTCCGAGGCCCAGAGACCCACGGTTGAGCAGCAAGAACAGCCCAACAATCGACTTGGCGTCTCGCAACTCCCCGCGAGCGGCGAGGGCCTTCGCTTCCTTCTGTGTCATGAGAACCGCCTGGATCTCCTCGTCCTCATCGGGCGTCAGGGGCGCCGGCGCCAGGTCTTCCGCCAGGTAGAAGTACATGTACTCGGTGGCATAGCCCGGGACAAGCCAACACTCGCCAATCAGTGTCAGACGCCCGGGCGCCATCCCCACTTCCTCCCTGCACTCTCGCTCCGCACAGGCCTGCGGATCCTCCCCGGCATTCAATGTCCCCGCCGGCAGCTCCAACAGCTCACCTTCCGCGGCGTGCCGGTACTGGCGCACAAACCAGATCCCGCCTCGCCCGTCGACGGGGACGATCGTCACGGAGGCAGGGTGGTCGATGATATCCAGCTGCGTCTCTTTCCCGTTGGCCAGCCGGACCCGGTCCTGGCGCACGGAGAAGACCTTCCCTTGGTAGACGGCTCGGCGGTCGATCACTTCAGGGGGCACGGGGTACCTCCAAGGTCAAAAGCGGCGGGGGAAAGAGGTTTCTTTCCCCCGCCGATGGGAACTCAAGGGTTTGGGCGCGGCCGCGCCCCAGGCTCGCCTTATGGGATATTGATCGTCGATCCAACGCTGAGTGTATATGGCGAGCTCAGGCCGTTGCTGGTGGCGATGGCCATCGGGTCGACGTCGCCAAAATAGCAGGCCACCGCGTAGATCGTGTCGCCCGAACGCACGGTGTACGACGCCGGGTGGGCGCGCAACGCACGCGCCGCCGGGAAGGGGTCCCCGCTTTGAGGGATCTGCAGCGTGGTGCCCGGGCCCACCGTCGTGCCGCGGTTGATCCCGTTCAGGCTGAGGAGTTCATCCGGGTTCACATTGAACCTGCGGGCGATGCAGTAGGGGAACTCCCCTTCCTGGAGGGTGTAGGAGCCTGGCCGCGCCCCACTTCCGGACGAAGTCGGCTGAGGCGTGGTAGCCTCGGTCGGTTCGGCGGTCGCGTCTTCGGAAGTCGGGGGTGGCGGCTCGGGTGTCTCCGCTGTCTCCGATGTCGCCGAGGGCTCGACGCTGGTTGCCCCTCCGGCCTGTGCCGTCTGGGTCTGCATCACTGCCTGGCGGACGGCATTCATGGTGGCCTGCTGCCAGTTCTCTTCGCCCGGGGTGAGGGCGGGAGCGGCTGTTGGGGGCAGGGTCGAGGCCGGGCGCGTGCAGGCGCCCAGTAGGACGCCGGCGAGCACGACGCCGGCGGTGATCAGTCTTCCAAGCCGTGACAAACCCATGGGGTCCTCCTTCGGAGTCGGTCCCCGGGCGCCTCTCCAGGGCGGCAACCCGGGCGGATGGTAGCACAGGCGTTTGGGCCCGTCAAGCAAGCCCCCCCTTGAGTGGGGGATGGATGCAAGGTGCATGCCAGGCCTGGCGGCCGATTCAGGAGATGCGCAGGATATGGGTGAGGATTGTGGCGCCCGAACCGCCGATGTTCTGTGCCATGCCGACTCGGGGCTCGGGAAGCTGGTTGTCGCCGGCCGCCCCCCAGAGCTGGCGGGCAACCTCGACGATCTGGTAGACGCCGGTGGCGCCCACCGGATGCCCGCGGGCCTTGAGCCCTCCCTGGGTGGCGATCGGAAGGCGCCCGCTGGGGAGGATGGCCCCTTCGAGGCCAAGCCGCGGGCCTTGGCCGCGCTCGGTGAAGCCGCAGGCTTCCAGGGAGAGGGCGGCCATGATGCTGAACGCGTCGTGCAGCTCGAAGAAGTCGATCTCGTCTGGGCCGACTCCGGCCTGGGCGAAGGCCTGACGCGCCGAGCGCTCGGCGGCCGCCAGCCAGAGCAGATCGCGCCGATCATGGACGGCGAGGGAGTCGGTTGCAGCGCCCGATCCGGCGACGACGACGCGCGGCCGCCCGCCGCCGGGCACCAGTCGCTCGGCGGGCACCAGGATCACCGCCGCCGCCCCATCGCCGATCGGCGAGGAATCCAGCAGGTTGATCGGCTCGCACACCATGCGAGCCTCCCGGTAGTCTTCGTGGGTGATCGGCTGCTGAAGCCTGGCGTACGGATTGAGGGCACCGTTCGCATGGGCGTTGACCGAAAACGCGCCGAAGTCCTCGTGCTTCCAACCATACTCGTGCTGGTAGCGCCGCATGATCAGGGCGTTGAGGGCGATGAAGCTCGGCCCGTGTGCGGCCTCGGTGTCGGCGTCGGCGGCCGTTGCCAGCCCCGCGGTCGTCACCGTCGAAGGTGTCTGTGTCATCTTCTCTACGCCGACGACGAGGGCAAGATCCACCAGCCCGGACCCGACGGCGTGGACCCCGGCGCGGAAGGCGGCCCCGCCCGACCCACACGCCGCCTCGATCTTGAAGGCTTCGACTCCCTTCAGGCCGCACCAATCGGCGATCTGGGCGCCCAGGTTGAGCTGCGAGCCGGGGCCGACACCGGAAAGCATGTTGGAGACGATCAATACATCCGGCCGATCGAGCCCGGCATCGCGCAGCGCCTCGAGCGCCGCCTCGCCTGCCAGGCTGACCAGCGTGCGGTCCCAGTGCTCGCCAACCGGCGTCTGTCCGGCGCCTAGCACGGCGACTTCACGCATAGGCGCGCCTCAAGGCCGGCTGCAGCCGGCCGGGCGAGTCGATGGTGCGATCTTGAGGCATCAGGCTGGTCGGAGGACTGGGCGGAACTTGTAAGCGTAGACGAGCATGCCCCGCTCGCCATCTTCGCCGATCTTCCGGGTGGTCATCTCGACTGGCGTGCCGATCTCGATCGGCTGGTCCCCGAGGTCGGTGAGCTGGGCCGTGACCATCGGGCCTTCTTCAAGTCGGATCACCGCGACGGTGTAGGGGGCGTAGGCCTCGTGGCCGGCGGGGGCGTCGTGGACGGTGGTGTAGGAGTAGACCTCGCCGCGCCCGCTGAACTGGTATTCTGTGCGCGCCTCACGGCCGCAATCGGGGCAGATGTCCCGCGGCGGAAAGATCTTCACGTCGCAGTGCGGGCACACCTCGCCCACCAGGGCGTAACGCTGCTGGCGAAGCCTCCAATGCCTTGAAACCTCCATCCTTCACCTCAGTCCGACGAGTCCCCACCGGATTCCGGCGGGCGCGCCCAGTGTAGGCTTGCGGGACTCTCAAGAACTATCACCTTGCCCTCAGAGCCTGTCTGCCCGGGCCAGGATGTGGGTGGCGACTGTGGCGCCGGCCCCTCCCAGACATTGCCCCATTCCCACCTGCGCCTCAGGGACCTGCGCTTCTCCGGCCCTCCCCTGGAGCTGCAGTACCACCTCGACCGCCTGGTAGACGCCGGTGGCGCCGCCGGCATCTCCACGCGCTTTCGAGCCGCCCAGTGTGCTGATCGGGATCCGGCCGGTGCGGGAGATTTCACCCTCCGCAGCCAGCCGCCAACCCTGTCCGCGTTCGGCAAAGCCCGCCGACTCAAGAGCGAGGGCGGCGTAGATCGAGAAAACATCGTGGAGCTCGAACAGGTCGATGTCGCGAGCCGCCATCCCGGCCTGCGCCATAGCCCGGCCGGCCGAGATGAGGGCCGCCTCGAATCCGAGCGGATCCGGCTGGTCGTGCAGCGCGAGCGGCCCGGTGGCGACGGCCGAGGCCAGGATGCGGATCGGGGTCCTTTCGCCTGCAGGCCGATGCCTATCTCCGCGGGTGAGCAGGATTGCCGCCGCGCCGTCGGCCACCGGGGCCGCGTCGAAGAGATTGAGCGGATCGCTCAACATCGGCGCCGAGGCGTAGTCTTCGAGACGGATCGCCCGTCGATACAGCGCCCTCGGGTTGCCCACCGCGTTGGCATGGGCGGTCAGGCTGAACCCGGCAAAGCCATGCTCCGGCACATGGTGTTCGTGGATGTAGCGGCGCATTAGGAGCCCCGCCTGCGCCGCGGGGGTGAGGCCCTGGACGGCCTCGAAATCGGCATCGGCCGCGGCGGCCAAGGCGGCCTCGACCGAAGAGCCGATGCGGTCCGTGAGTTTTTCGACGCCCACGACCATCACGCGATCCATCTCGCCGGAGGCGAGTGCGAGCACGGCCTGGCGGAGCGCGACGCCACCCGATGCACCCGCCGCCTCGTAGGTGGCGGCCTCGATCCCCCGCCAGCCGGCGAAATCGGCCAGGAGGACTCCTAGGTGAGTCTGAGCGGAGAGAGCGGGCGCGAGCATATTGCCCACGAAGAGCGCTTGCGGGCGGAGGCCTCCGGCATCTTCGACGGCGGCGGTCATCGCCTCGAGGGCAATCGAGCGCAGCGACTTCTCCCAATGCTCACCGATGGGAGTGAGCCCGACGCCGGCAACGAGGATCTCGGGAAGGGCGGAACCGGGCGCGTGCATGCGTTACTTCATCACCAGCTTGCCGCGGTAGCGCGAGTAGGTGGCATAGTCGATCTCGGTTCGCCGGGCGACGTAATCCTGGGTGGTCGGGGCCAGCCCTTGCCGCCCGGCGAGGCGCTCGGTGGTGCGCAGGCTGAAGGCATCGGAGCCGGCCCCCGAGCCGAAGGAGACGACCAAGATGCGCACCCCGGGATCGGCCACGTCCAACACGGCGGTGAGGCCGACAAGGGCCGATCCGGCATACGTGTTTCCGATCAAGGGGACCAGCAGGCCTGCCGAGATCTGCTCCGGGCGGAAGCCGAGGGTCTTGGCCACGCGCTGGGGGAACTTCGTGTTGGGTTGGTGGAAGACGGCGTAGGCGTAATCGGCCGGCATGCTTCCCAGGGCTTCCATCAGCGCGTGAGCGGCCGCCTCGATGTGCTTGAAGTAGGCCGGTTCACCGGTGAAGCGCTGGCCGTGCTCGGGGTAGCGCTCGTTGGCGCGGCGCCAGAAGTCGGGCGTATCACTGACGAAGGAATAGGAGCCTTCGATGATGGCGAGCGATTCGGCGGCCGGCCCGAGGAGGAAGGCCGCGCCTCCCGCGCCGGCTGTGTACTCCAGGGCGTCGCCCGGGCGGCCTTGCGCTGTATCCATCCCGATTGCGAGCGTGTAGTGGGCCATGCCCGAACCCACCATTCCGATCGCGGCCTGGACGGCTTCCGTGCCGGCTTTGCAGGCAAACTGCCAGTCGGCGGCCTGCGTGTGGGGCACCGCGCCGATGGCCTCGGCAACGATCGTGGATGTGGGCTTGACCGCGTACGGGTGTGATTCGGAGCCCACCCAGACGGCCCGGATCTCGGACGGGCTGATGCCGGCGCGAGCCAGAGTGTTGCGGGCGGCCTCGATTGACATGGTCACGACATCTTCATCCAGCCCGGCAACGGCCTTCTCCCGGATCGGAAGCCCTCCCTCTTCTGATTTCCAGAGGCGGGCCACCTCACGTGCTGGGAGTCGATAGCGGGGGATGTAGGCGCCGTAGCCCACAATGCCGACATCTTGCACGGGCTTCAGCATGGGCGCGTGGTTTGTCATGGCGAACCCTCGGGTGCGGAATTGCCTACTGGGGTGATCGGGGATCGGTTGCTCGGTGATCGGGAGATGCCTTCGTGCCGTGGAACCGATCACCGATCACTGATCACCGATCACCATTCGCCTGGTTGCCCGGCGCCCTGGTGCCATAGTGCCCCGGTGCCCAAGAACTGACCACCGATCACCGATCACTGATCACCCATCACCGATCACCCCTCTCCTCTTGCAGCGCCCTAAGCAATTCATCCGCCCGATCCGCGCGCACGACTCCCTCCGCGGTCATGCGCCGGGCCACCTCTTCGATCTGGGCTCCCTGGGCTCCAGCGGCGATCGCCACCTGCCGGGCGTGCAGGCCCATGTGTCCTTGCTGGATGCCTTCCGTCGCCAGGGCGCGCAGCGCAGCCAGGTTCTGCGCAAGCCCGACAGAGACGATGATCTCGGCCAGTTCCCGTGCCGTGCGCACACCGAGCACGGCCAGCGAGGCCCGCGCGCCGGGATGGACGCGAGTTGCGCCACCGACGATCCCCACGGCGAGCGGCATCTCGAGGAAGCCCTCCAGGGCGCCGTCGGCGCCGACGCTCCAGCGGCTGAGCGAGGTATAGCGGCCGGTGCGCGCCGCGTAGGCGTGCGCCCCGGCTTCGACGGCGCGCCAATCGTTTCCCGTCGCAATCACGACCGCGTCGACGCCGTTCATGATTCCTTTGTTGTGTGTCGCCGCCCGATAGGGATCGGCCTCGGCGAAGGCCCAGGCCTCACAGATGCCATCCCGCACCCGCTCCCCGCCAAATGCCTCAAATGCCAGGGCGGAGGCGGGTATTCGGCAACGAGCGCGGGCCAGGCGGCGGTCGGCGAGATTCGAGAGGATGCGGAGATGGGCGCGGCCGCCGGTAAGGCTCTCGATGAGAGGCGCCAGGCGCTCCACGGCGGTGTTCACGGCGTTGGCGCCCATGGCATCGCGAGTGTCGTAGATCAGGTGGACCACCAGCATCGTGCCTGCCATAGTTCCTTCGAGGAGCCGGACGTCGAGATCGCGCGCGCCGCCGCCGAGGCTGGTGATGACCGGGTCCACCTGATCGGCCGCGGCCAGGATCTCGGCTCGGTGGGCGAGAATCTCTGCTCTCGCCGCAGCCGGATCAGGAACGTCGAGCACCTGGATCTGGCCGATCATCTCCGGCTCACTCGTTTCGGCGAGGAAGCCTCCGCCCTCGCGAGCGAGCTTGGCCATGAAGGAAGCACCGGCGACGACCGACGGCTCTTCGATGGCCATCGGCACGAGCACCTCGCGGCCGTTGACCAGGAAGTTGACCGCGATCCCCAACGGAAGGCTATAAACCCCGACAACGTTCTCGATCATCCGATCGGCAAGCTCGGGGGTCAGCCCGCCTTCGATCGTCAGGGGCTTCAGCGCAGGCTCTTCGAGGCCGGCGGCAGACCGGATGCGAGCGAGCCTTTCGCTGACGGGAAGGTCGTAGAAGCCCGGGAGGCGGGAAGAAAAACGGGAAGGCATTGCGTGCGGCGCTCCATCGAACGCGGGCTTGCGGGCGGGGAAAGCCCGCCGGGACACGCCACCTTTATAGAAGCCGGTTCCTGGCAAAAGCTATCAGGATGGCGGCTGTGCGCTGGGGCGTTGGCCCGACCAGGGGGGATCGGGTAGAATCCAGTCAGGCTGGTTCCCTTGAGCCGCAACGCTGATCTGGATCCTCACTCCGGCGCAAGCCGAACGGCTACCCCTTCCGCGGAGACCCGGATGCGGGCGCTGCACCGTGCCACGCTGGCGCTCTACACCGACCTCTCGATGGAAGGCGTCCTGCAGCGGATTACGCAATCGGCGAAAGACCTGGCCAACGCGCGCTACGCCGCCCTGGGGATCCCGGACGGGAAGGGAGGCCTGGAGACATTTGTCACCGCCGGGCTGAGAGATGGGGACGCCAAGCGCATCCCGCATCAGCCCGTGGGGAGGGGCCTGATTGGGGAGATCCTTCGCAGCGGGCAGAGCATCCGGGTTCCAGAGATCTCCCGTCACCCGGGCTCCGCGGGCTTTCCGCCGGGGCACCCCGCAATGCACTCCTTCCTGGGCGTGCCGATCGCGGCCTACGGGCGGCCGATCGGCCAGATCTATCTCACCGACAAGATCGACGCCCCGGAGTTCAGCGAGGAAGATCAACAGCTCATTGAGCTCCTTGCGGCGCATGCCGCCGCAGCGATCGAGAACGCCCGGCTTTATCGCCAGGTGTTGCGCGGCCAGGGCGAGCTTGCTCAGCGCAACGAGGAACTCGATCTGGTCAACAACCTGGCCTCCGCCGTCGCCTCTTCGATCGACGTGGATGAGCTCCTCCAGACGCAGCTCGAGCGCGTGATGGGCCTGTTCGAGGCGCGGGCTGGGGAGGTCTTTCTGCGAGAAGATCATGAGGGCGCGTTTCGTCTCGCCGTTCATCGAGGCATGCCGGCCGAGTCGTTCTGGGAGCTGGATCGGTTCCGCGCCGGCGAGGGTGTGATCGGGCGTGTGGGAAAGTCGGGCGACCCGATCTGGACAAGCCAGCTGGAGAGTGATCCGGGCTACCTCCGCCCGTCGGTGCTCGCCGCGGGCGTTGGGACGTTGGTAGCGGTTCCTCTCACCGCGCGCGGCAGCGTGGTGGGAGTGCTCAGCCTGGCGTTCGATGGCACCCGTCCGCGCAATGCCAACCAGCTTGGGCTGCTGGAGGCCGTGGGCGCCGGAGTGGGGATCGCCGTGGAGAACGCGCGTCTCCACCGCCAGGCGCGCCGTCTGGCCGTGCTGGAGGAACGCGAACGGATCGGGATGGATCTTCATGACGGGATCATCCAGTCGATCTACGCCGTCGGCCTGACGCTCGAGTATTCACGGCTGCCCACGGAAGATCCGCAGGACATCCTCCTCAAGGTCGAGGAGGCCATCGCCGGATTGAACGCCATTATCCGTGACATCCGGGCTTATATCCTCGACCTCCAGCCGGCACGCTTCCAGACGGCCAGCCTTTCGGAAGGCCTTGAGATGCTGGTGCGGGAGTTCAGGGCCAACACTCTGGTCGAGGTGGATCTCCGGATCGAGCCCGAGGCCTTGGGGCGGCTGGGGCGAGACGGGGCGGCGGCGCTCTTCCACATCGTGCAGGAGGCGCTGGCCAACGCCGGGAAGCACGCCAAAGCCTCGCGTGTCTGGGTGAGCGTGAAGCTGGACGACAGCCGGGTGGCGCTCCACGTCATCGACAACGGAGGCGGGTTCGACCTGCAGCGCGAGCATACCAAGCTCGGGCATGGCCTGGAAAATATGAGCGAGCGGGCACGCCAGGTGGGAGGGGATTTCGAGATCGCCTCCAGCCCTGGCGAGGGGACCACCATCACCGTCCGGCTGCCGGCCGAACCGGCGCTGGTCGCCTCACGGCCTGCAAGCGACGTCTTTCGGGCCGCCCCTCGCTGACCCGTCCGATATCTTGGGCCAGGCCATTCCGGGCTTGTGGGTGGGCGTCGTCCTTCGCCCGCATGACAGGTAACCCGAGACATAAGGAAAGAGATCACTGGACGCTCGGAGAGCGGCAGCCTATAGTGAGCACAGAGCCGGGGAAGGATCTGTGAGCGGGGCGCGGATTTATATCGTCGACGAGCATCCCTCTGTGCGAATGGCATTGGTCGATCGCCTGCGTCGCGCGCCTGAACTTCAGGTGATCGGTCACACCGGAGACGCGCAGACCGTCCTGGCGGACGTGGAGGCCATGAGACCCGATGTCGTCCTGGTTGAGGTGAAGCGCACCGACGGCTTGGGGCTGGAGCTCATCCGCCAGGTGGCCTCGCTTCCCGACGGCCCACGGGCGGTGGTTCTCACCTCCTATGGTGCCACCTGGGAACACGAGGCCGCGGCGCGGGCCGGGGCCTCCGGCTACCTGCTCAAGGACATCGACTCAGAGGAATTGATCCGGCAGATTGTGGCCCTCGCACCAAGCTAAGGCCTCTGCGAGAGCGCTGAAACGTCCCTCCAGCGAGGGACGTTTTGATTCCTTGGGGGGCGCCGAAAGGTCGAGGAGATCAGTGGCGCAGGTATTGCGTCTTGAGGAAGTGGTCGAGCCAGATGAATACCAGAGAAGCGATCGAAAGGACAACCAGGGCTGCATTGGTGAGAGAGAAGCGCTCGAGGGTCGTCCCGAAGACGGCAATCGCTCCGAATGCAGCGGCGAAACCGATGAGGAGGGAAAGCGTCCAAACCAGAATCCGACGTGTGGTCATGCTCTTACGGTCTCCCAGGTGCGGTGTGGAGTGATTGTATCCGGATCGGGAAAGAGGGTCAAGCCTCGCAGAGCGGAGGCGCCGGATCCCCGGCCGGCGAGGATCTGCAATCTGGGGTGGCTTGTCGCCGGCGTGGCTTTGGCGTACCATATGGGCTCTGGGAGGGTGGGCCATGCCTATGACGGATAAGGATCGGCAAAGGCAACGCAAGCAGCGGCGGCGCTGGAAGGTGCGCGCCCTGAAGAAGCAGCTGGCCGCGACCGTGGATTCCAGAGCCCGGAAGCGGCTCATCACGAAAATCCAGAAGTTGAGCCCGTGGGTGGAAATCCCGGATCGGTAGCCCGGTTCTCCCGTGGGGCAAGATGAGCGCCGCCGGCAGGAATGCCGGCGGCGAGATTCAATGCCTGGTGAGTGACCGGGCGCCTCAGCCCGGGATGTTCGAATGAGTGAACGCTCCGACGGCCTCCCGCAGGTCACGCGCCGAGAAAGGTTTGGTGAGATAGGCATCGGCGCCGGCTCGGCGCGCCGCGTCGATGTCCTCCGGCATCCCCTTGGCGCTGACAACGATGGTCTTGATCTTCGACCAGTCGGAGCGCGATCTCACCTGACGGACAAAGCTCAGGCCGTCGACGCCCGGCATCATCACGTCGGTGAGGATCAGATCCGGCGTCACCTTCTCGAGCACCGAGAGGGCGGCGCCGACGCTCGGGGCAAAATACACCTCGAAGCCGGCGGCCTCCAGGATATCGTGCAAGGCTGCGCAGAAATCGGGCTCGTCATCGACGAGAAGAATCGAGGGCATCAATCCGCCACCAACTCGCGTAGACTCGAAGCCCATCGGGCCTCAGGTCCTGCTCGACCCAACGGGCACCTGACATTTTATGCCGGGAGGGAGAGCGGTTTCTACATGACCCAACTCCCACCGCGGTTGACAAAGCGGGGGGCGATGGTATGATGTAAAGCAAACTTGACATGGCGACCCAAGACACGCTCCAGAATCGGCTTCGAGACCACCGGCAGCGGCGCTATCTGACCCAGAAGATGCTGGCAGAGAGCGTCGGGGTGACCCGCCAGACGATCATAGCCGTCGAACATGGGAGATTCGCACCGTCCGTTCGGCTTGCTTTGCAGCTGGCCAAGGCCCTGGAGACGCCGCTTGAAGAGCTCTTCTGGATCGAGGAGGGGCTGATTCGATGACGGACATGTCCTGGACCTATGCCAGCCGAGCCGCGCTATTCCTCTCCTGGATGCTCGGGGCCCCATGCTGGGGGCGCTTCTCGGCACCGCAGTCG
>Ga0209641_10003808_pt1 | contig 12572 bp, 9 predicted proteins | sample RifCSP16_1_FD_184022 | JGI IMG/M metagenome (GOLD analysis project Ga0209641, IMG submission 184022) | Soil microbial communities from Rifle, Colorado - Rifle CSP2_sed 16_1 (SPAdes) (version 2) | ecosystem: Environmental > Terrestrial > Deep subsurface > Rock core/Sediment | place: Rifle...
GCCCGCAGGCGCCGGGCCAGTTCGAGTCCCGGGAGGCCGGGCAAGTGCTGATCGGCGATCACTGCCTGCGGCTTCAGTTCCCGGGCCAGGCTGAGCGCGGCCAGGCCGTCGCCGACCGTGCGCACCTGATAGCCCGCCGGCCGCAGGACCGAATCCTCCAGGTAGCGGCAAATATCCTTGTTGCCGTCCGCCACCAGGATCAAAACCTCGGCCATGGTTCTAGTGCTCTCCGAACCCTGCGCTCCCCGGACGGGTTCCCGGTATGGAGTCGGCTTTCAATGTGCGGCCAGCGGGGGAACCATGCCCGGGCGGGTAGGGGCGATTCCTGACTGCGCGCATGGCTTTGCAGCGGGCGAAAGGGTCAGGAGCCGGCCGTTGCCGGGGGCCTCCCGGCCTGCCCGTCCAGCATCTGCTCCAGCTCCTGCAAGATCACATCCACATCGCTGGACAGCACCTGCAGCCCTTTGCGCTGCGAGGGGCTCTCGGAGCCCTCCACCAGGCGGGGCAGTTGGCCGCGCAGACCCTGCAGCCCGCGGCGCATCTTCTCCATCCAGGTTCGTTGGTCCTGCATGCCCGTGCGGGTATGGCTGACCACCGCCTCGAGCTGTTTGGCCCGCCCGGAGAGCGCCTGGAAGAGCCGGGAGTTGATCAAGGAGATGGAGGCGTAGTCCGCCACCGCCTCCAGCATGCGCTGGTTGGGTTCGCTGAAGGCCCGGCCCTTCTCGCGGGCCACGGTAATTACCCCGATGGGCTGCTGGCGGGCCTTGATCGGGACGATCAAGGCGGCTTTGGCAAAACGCGCCAGCTTGAACTGCTGCAGCCCCTCGCCGTGAATGTTCAGCGACTCCGCCGAGAGCATGACCAGCGAGCTCACCCCGTCATCCCAGCTCTGGTGCAGCTTGAGCGTCAGGGCCTCGGGCATCCCGCGCTGGGCGCGCAGCACCATCTGGCCGCTATCTTCCTCTTCCAACAAGATCCAACCCATGTCGGCGTCGGTGACGTTGAGACTGTTCTCCATCAGCCGGTCGAAGAGCTGCCCCTGATGGGTGACGGAAGTCACTGCCTTGCCCACTCCGAAAATGGTGGTCAGCTCGCGCACCCGCTGCTCCAGCTGGCGATTGCTCTCGGCCAGCTGGCCGGCCAGCTGCTCACGTTCATGCCGCAGCCGGATCTCCTTCAGGGCCCGCTCGATGGCCGACAGCACCTCCGCCTCGCGCAGCGGTTTAACCAGGTAATCGCGGGCGCCGAGTCGGAAGGCCTGGATGGCGTCCGCTTCTTTCCCCGCCGAGGCGGTCACCAGCACGGGTACTTCCACCCCCTGGGCCCGCAGCGCCACCAGCAAGTCCTTTCCGCTGAGACCGGGCAGGGTGAGGCTGGCCACGATAAGATCAGGCCGGAAGTTCACTGCCTTCTGGATGGCGCTCCCGGCGTCGGGGGCAGTGGCTGCCTTGTACCCCATGGGCTCCAGGACCTGCCGGGAGAGCAGATCGAGCACATCGGGGTCTTCGTCGACAATCAGAACGCGCTCGGGATGCTGCGCGGGGCTCATTAAACGTATGATAGCACGGAAGGCACGGCCGGAGGGTATGCGCCCCGCCGTGCACCGGGGTTGGTCGAGGGTCGGGGCCGCCGCGCGGCCGGCCGCATTAGAATCGCATCAGAACCGCCCGCCCAGCTTGACGCTGCTTCTCGCCGGCCGGTAGAATCGATTCCAGGGTCGCGCCTGTCCATGGAATACAAAGACTACTACGACACCCTTGGCGTCCAGCGTGACGCCGATGCCAAAGAGATCAAACGCGCCTACCGCAAGTTAGCGGTCCAGTATCACCCCGATAAGAACCCCGACGACAAGGCCGCCGAAGAGCGGTTCAAGGAGATCAACGAGGCCTATGAGGTGCTGGGCGACCATGAGAAGCGCGCCAAGTACGACCAACTGGGCGCCTCCTATCGAGCCTGGGAACGCGGCGGCGGCCGGCCGGGCGGGTTCGATTGGTCGCAATGGGCCGGCGGGGTCCCCAGCGGCGGCCGGGTGGAGGTGGGCGACCTGGGCGACCTGTTTGGCGGGGGATTCTCTGATTTCTTCAATGCCGTCTTCGGAATGGGCGGGAGCCTCCGCAGCGCCCCACGCAGCGGGCGGGACCTGGAACAGAGCATCAGCATTTCTCTGGCGGAGGCCTACCGGGGCACCTCACGCGCCCTGCAGCGCAATGGACGCCGACTGGAGGTGGACATCCCTCCCGGCACACGCACCGGAACCAAAGTCCGCCTGACGGGCAAGGGCGAGGCCGGCAACCGCGGGACGGGCGATCTGTACCTGCGCATCGAGGTGCTCCCCGACGAGAGTTTCACCCGCCAGGGGGATGATCTCTACACCGAGGTTCCGGTTGAGCTGCATGTGGCCGTGCTGGGGGGCGAGGTCCCGGTGCAGACCTTCGAAGGCCCGGTGATCCTCAAGGTGCCGCCTGGCAGCCAGCCGGGTCAGACCATCCGGCTGAAAGGGCGCGGGATGCCTACCCTGCGCAGTCCTTCCAAGCACGGCGACCTCTATGCTCGCCTCAAGGTGAGCCTGCCGCGTGACCTGAGCCAGGAAGAGCGCGAGCTCTTTGCCAGGCTGGCGGCGCTTCAGGGCAAGAAGCGCTGACCTCTCCGGTTTCCCCAATGCCCAGGAAAGGGACCCCATGAGAAGAAGCTCTGTCTATGCCTCCACCCTCGCTCTGCTGCTCGCCGGGCTGGCCTGCACGCTGCCGTTTGCAGGCAGCCCCACCCAGCCCGCGGCTCCCACTCCCCTCCCGCCAACGCTCCCGGCCGCCGAGACCGTCCCCATCGTCGAGCCGGCCAGCGCCTTGGTGTCGGAGTTCGCGCTGGAAGCCAACCTGGTAGAACTGTACGGCCGGGTGAACCAGGGGGTGGTGACCATCTATGCCTTCTCCGATCTGGGTGCCCCGCGCCCCGAAGACCTTCCCTCCGGCCAGGGGTCAGGATTTGTGATTGACGAGCAGGGCCACATCGTGACCAATCAGCATGTGGTTCAGGGGGCCACGCAGCTGGAGGTGGATTTCGCCTCCGGCCACAAGGCCTGGGCCGAGGTGCTGGGCGTAGATCCGGACTCCGACCTGGCGGTGCTGCAGGTGTCGGTCTCCCCGGAGGTGTTGGTCCCCCTACCGCTGGGCGATTCCGCCGCGGTGGAGGTGGGCGACTTCGTGGTGGCCATCGGCAATCCGTTCGGCCTGTCCGGCAGCATGACCGTGGGGGTGGTCTCGGCCATCGGCCGGGTGCTGCAATCGGAGCGGCAGACCCCGGAGGGGCGCCCCTTCAGCGCCGGCGGCTTGATCCAGACCGATGCCGCCATCAACCCCGGTAACTCGGGCGGACCGCTGCTCAACCTTCAAGGGCAGGTGGTGGGCGTGAACCGGGCCATCCGAACCGAAGACTTCACCGTCACGGGGAGCGCGGCCAACTCCGGGGTCGGCTTCGCCGTGCCGGTCAACATCCTCAGGAGAGTGGTGCCTTCGCTGATCGAAGAAGGCAGCTACGACTACCCCTACCTGGGCATCTCCAGCCTGGACGGAGGCCTCAACCTGCCCCAACTGGAGGCGCTGGGACTGCCGGCTGACACGACCGGCGCCTACATCACCTGCCTGGTGGCGGGCGGGCCGGCGGAGCAGGCCGGGCTGCTTGGCGGGAGTTCCTGCGATGACCCAGAGTTGAGGGCAGGCGGGGATCTGGTCATCGCCATTGATGGCCAGACGGTGGAGACCTTCAGCGATCTGCTGTCCTATCTGATCACGCAGACCGGGGTAGGCGAGGACGTCACGCTGACCGTGCTGCGGGACGGCCAGACGGTGGATGTGCGGGTGACACTGGCGCCCAGACCTTAAAGGCTGCGCCGGGCCAAGCCCGGCGCAGCATCCAACCCAGTCGCACACCGCCTCCCCCGGCGGGCGGCTTGCTTTCATCCGCCAAACAGCTCGGCATCCATCTCCAGCAGGGTGTTGGACAGGATCTCCAGATCGCGCTGGGCGGCGAAGATGTCCGCGTTCACCTCGGCCACCACCAGCTGCAGCCGCTCGGCCATCCCCTGCACGGCTTCGGCATCGCTCCCGCTCAAGTGCCCTTCCAACGCAGCCAGCTTCTCGGCAGTGCCGTCCAGCGCCGCCAGCGCATGCACCGGATCCTCCTGGGCGACGCCCAGTTGGCTCCGGCTGATGTCGACCAGGATGCTGAGCAACTCCAGCCGGGCCTGAGCCTGATCCAACTGCTCGGTCAGCTGCTGGTTCTCCTGTCGGACCGTCTTCAGGGTTTCCAATTCCGTCTCGAGCGTCTGGATGCGCGATTCGGCGGCCGCTTGCTGCTCCCGCAAGGAGTTGATCACTCTGGCCTTGGGCACCACCTGCGCGTACCAGGTGGCCAGGAATCCCATGGTGAAGACGGCCAGGATCCCCGCCGCCCAACGCAGGGCGCGGCGGAAGAAGCGCGCCGCTCGGCTGGGCTCCTTCGGCGCCTCCGGCGGGGTCTGGGTGCCCACCTCCTCCATGCGGGATGCTTCTTGCTCGGCCATGTCTCTTCTCCTCCGACCCGTCGAATAGTCCCGGGCGAGCGGTCAGCGGCTCGCCAGCAATTGAGTCAGCAGCTTCCAGGCGATTTCCAGATCATCGGCCGCTACCAGCGGCCTGAGCTGCAAGTCTTCCAGGGTCAGGCGAAGGCGCTCCACCACATCCTGCAGCGGCCCTGGCTCCTCGGCGGGCGCGCTCTCCGCCACCTGAACGAGCACCAGGCGGGCGGCCTCCACCTCCTCGGCCGCCAGGCCGGCGTTGTTCTCGATCAGCCACAACCGTGCCCGCATCACGTGCAGGGAGGCCTGGTTGAGGGCCACGCGGCGTTCCAGCCGATCCAGCGGGCCGCCGCCCTCTGCCATCAGGGTCTGAAGAGCCTCTACCTGGCTCGCCAGCTCGCCGATTGCGGCTTCCTGCCTGGCCAGGCGGTCGCGCGATCCCCCCAGGTCACCCACCTGCCCTTGAACCTGCTCCAGATCGGAGGCGAGTGCATCTAGCTGCCCCTGTTGCTCGGCCAGTGTGGTAGCCTGGGCGGCAGCCTGACCCTCCAGTTCGGCCAGACGGCCTTGGCCCTGCGCCTCGGCCTGATCGAGGGTCGCCTGCAGATCCTGCAATTCGGCCTGCTGCTGTGCAACCCGGGTGGCATTGATCAGCACCGGATCCGTGAAACCCTGGTACAGCCTGGGAATCCCCACGTAGCCCAAGACGCCCAGGCCAATTCCCAACAAGCCGACCAAGGTGAGTCCGACCAACAAACGCAGGGCCCTGGTCAGGAAGGAAGGCCCAGGGGGTTGCGGTTCCGACATCGGCTCGCCCATCAACGCTTCTTTGTCACTGGCTGTGTAGTCGGCCATCGGTCCCTCAGCTCTGCTTGCGCTCGCCCGCCGGCTGGGGCACATAGGGGCTGGGGATGTACTCCACCGACGGCCGCCGCTGCGAGGTCTGCGGGTAGAGGCTCATGAGCCTATAGACCTCCTCCGGCATGTCGGTCGAGATCGTCAGGCCCAGCTCCCGGGCCTCTTCCACCGTGATGGGGTAGTCGTGGGTCCACTTTCCGGAAGAGAGCGCTTGCGCCAACTGCTTGGCCTGCTTGGCCGGCATTCCCCGGCCGCTCTCCAGGACTTTGCGGATGGTAGCCTGCACCTGGCTGATGGCCTTGCGGGCGATATCGGCCATGATCAGGGTCTGGTCGTCGATCTCGTTGATGTCTTTCTGCTCCAGCACCCGCAGCACGGAGGCAGCCGGGGATTGCCCCAGCTGCGGATCGACCGGCCCCAGCACGGCGTTGTCGTCCATGACGATCTCGTCGGCCGCCATCGCGATCAGGGTGCCGCCCGACATCGCATAGTGCGGCACGAAGACGGTCACCTTGGAGTGATGGCGGCACAGGGCGTAGGCGATCTGTTCCGCCGCCAGCACCAGCCCGCCCGGGGTGTGCAGCACCAGATCGATGGGGATCTCCGAGTCGGTCAGCTTGATCGCCCGCAGGATATCTTCCGAGTCGGTGATGTCGATGTAGCGCGCCAGCGGAAACCCCAGCAGGGCCAGGGTCTCCTGGCGGTGGATCAGCGCGATCACCCGGCTGTGGCGCTTCACCTCCAGCTCGCGCAGGATGCGGCGCCGGGCGGCTTCCAACATGCGCTGCCGGACGACCGGCTGCAGGGAGGAGATGATCAGGAAGATCCAGAGGATGCTGAAGAAGTCCATCCGCCTTACTCCGAAGTCGGGTTCACCAGGGCCAGTGCTCGTCCGGGTACCACAGGCGCTGTACCTTGGGTTTGGCAGCGAACAGGCGAACCAGCAGGATGCCGACCACGAATCCCCCGATGTGGGCCCACCAGGCCACGCCGCCGAAATCGCCGTAGGCGCCGAGCTGCAGGAGCCCGGAAGAAAGCTGGGACACGAACCAGATCCCGATGAATAAGTAGGCCGGCACCTCGATGAACCAGGGCAGCAGAAACAGCGGCACGAAGGTGGTGACCCGGGCGGCCGGGAAAAGCACGAAGTAGGCCCCCAACACGCCGGCGATGGCGCCGCTGGCCCCGACGGTGGGTACGTCGGAGCCCGGCGAGAAGAAGACGTGGGTGGATCCGGCGACCACCCCGGCCAGCAGGTAGAAGACCACGTAGCGCAACGAGCCCATGCGGTCCTCGACGTTGTCGCCGAAAATGAAGAGGATCCACATGTTGCTGAGCAGGTGGAACCAGCCTCCGTGCAGAAACATAGAGCTGAAGAGGGTGATCAGGCTCAGGGGTTGGGCCAGCGTGAGCTGGGCCGGCACCACACCGAAGGAGGCGATGACCTGATTGAATGCCCGCGGCCCCAAGGAGGCTTCGAAGAGGAAGACCACCACATTCAGAGCGATCAGCCCGTAGTTGGCGATAGGGAAGGTGCGCGATCGCACCGTATCACGAATCGGGAACATCCAACCCCCGGAGCTGTGAGGGAAAACAAATGGGCGGCGAGCGCCGCCCATTGTACACCATAGTGTGCGCAGGCCTTACTTGGCCGTAATCTGAATGCTCTTGGGCCGCGCGGCTTCCGACTTGGGTATCCGCAACGTCAGCAGTCCGTTCTCCATCGAGGCTTCGGCCTGCTCCGCGTCCACCGGCTCCGGCAGGCGCAGGCGGCGGCTGAAGCTGCCCAGTTCGGGAATCTCTCGCAGCAGCGCCTCGCCGTGACCGTTCTCTTCGACCTCGATCTGGCCGCTGAGCGTTACCACATCGTCCAGGATGTCGATCTTCACATCGTCCGGCGTCAGGCCGGGCAGTTCGGCCGTGATCACGAAGGCCTCCTCGTCCGCCCGGACGTCCAGCGGCACCCGGCGCCCGCCGTTGAAGCCGACGGGACCGTTGAAGCCACGAATGGCCTGCTGCCAACTCGGGGTCCATCCATATCGCCACATCATCGCATTTACCTCCATGGGTATCGCGTTCGTGTGATGTCGATAGCACTGAGCATAGCCCGGCCGCGTCAGAACCGGATATATCCGATGTATGAAATCCGTTAGAGCCGGCGTTGATCCGCCTCTAACACGCCGCTGACCGCCCTCATATGTGGGGACTTTAGACTGGTGTCGTTGAGCACCAGGGAGCAGTGAAATGAACCTCGATCGATACACTCAGAAAGCTCAGGAAGCCGTTCTGGCCGCCAAGGCCCTAGCCGAGGACTCCCGGCATGCCAGCATTGAGCCGGCCCACCTGTGCCTGGCGCTCGTGCGTCAGCCGGAAGGCGTCGTCCCCGCCATCGTGACCCGCATCGCCGGCACGACCGAACTGCTGTCCGAGGCGCTGGAGCAGGAATTGGAGGGCCGGCCGCAGGTGCAGGGCGGCGCCTCCCAGCCGGGGCTCTCTCGCTCGGCTGCCGAGGCGCTGGATGACGCAGAGTCCCGGGCCCGTGCCATGAAGGACGACTACGTCTCCACCGAACACCTGCTGCTGGCCCTGGCGGCCGGTCCGCTGGCCAAGCTCTTGGCGGGTTTCGGCCTCACCGCCGAATCCATCCTGGAGGCCCTCGGTTCCGTGCGCGGTTCGCAGCGTGTGGTCAGCCCGCACCCGGAAGACACCTACCAGGCGCTGGAGCGTTACGGCCGTGATCTGACCCGGCTGGCGCGCCAAGGCAAGCTCGATCCGGTGATCGGCCGCGACGAGGAGATCCGCCGGCTCATCCAGGTGCTCTCGCGCCGCACCAAGAACAACCCCGCCCTGATCGGCGAGCCCGGGGTCGGCAAGACCGCCATCGTGGAGGGCCTGGCCGGCCGCATCGTGCGCGGCGACGTCCCGGAAGGGTTGAAGAACAAGCGGGTGGTTCAGCTCGACCTGGGTGCGCTGGTGGCCGGCGCCAAATACCGGGGCGAGTTCGAGGAACGGCTCAAGGCGGTGCTGCACGAAGTGACCGAGGCCGCCGGAGAGGTTCTGCTGTTCCTGGACGAAATGCACACCGTGGTTGGCGCCGGGGCCGCCGAGGGTGCCATGGACGCCGGCAACATGCTCAAACCCATGCTGGCCCGCGGTGAGCTGCACCTGATCGGCGCCACCACATTGGACGAGTATCGCAAGCACGTGGAGAAGGACGCCGCCCTGGAGCGCCGCTTTCAGCCCATTTTCGTGGCGGAGCCCTCGGTGGAAGACACGATCAGCATCCTGCGCGGGTTGAAGGAGCGTTATGAGATCCATCACGGCGTGCGCATTCAGGACAGCGCCGTGATCGCCGCCGCGACCTTGTCCCACCGCTACATCAGCGATCGGCAGCTGCCGGACAAGGCCATCGACCTGATCGACGAGGCCGCCGCCAGGTTGCGCACTGAAATCGATTCCAAGCCGCAGCCCCTGGACCAGGTGGATCGCCAGATCATGCAGTTGGAGATCGAGCGGGAGGCCCTCAAGCAAGAGAAAGATGAGGCTTCCAAGGAGCGTTTGGAAATGGTCCAGAAGGAAATCGCCGATCTGCGCGAGCGCTCCGCTCAATTGACTGCCCAGTGGGACACCGAGAAGCAAGCCATTTCCGATCTGCGCTCCACCAAAGAATCCATCGAGCAAACCCGTCTGCAGATCGAAACCGCCGAACGCCAATCCGACCTGGAGCAGGCAGCCCGGCTGCGCTACGGCACGCTGCGCGAGCTGGAGGCCCGCCTGGTCGAACAGGAGGCCCGGCTGCGGGAGCTGCAGGCACAGGGTGCCTTGCTCAAGGAGGAAGTGGACGCCGAGGAGATCGCCGCGGTGGTGGCGCGCTGGACCGGCATCCCGCTGACCCGGCTGCTGGAAGGCGAGATGCAGAAACTGCTGCACATGGAGGAGCGCCTGCGTGTGCGGGTGGTCGGCCAGGAGGAAGCGCTGCGGGCGGTCGCCAATGCCGTGCGCCGGGCCCGTTCCGGCCTGCAGGACCCCGACCGCCCCATGGGCTCCTTCATCTTCCTCGGTCCGACCGGGGTGGGCAAGACCGAGATGGCCCGCGCCCTGGCCGAATTCCTGTTCGACGACGAGCGCGCCATGGTGCGGGTCGACATGGGCGAGTACCAGGAGAAGCACACCGTCTCCCGCCTGGTCGGCGCGCCGCCGGGGTACGTCGGCTACGAGGAGGGTGGGCAGCTCACCGAGGCGGTCCGGCGCCGACCCTACAGCGTGGTGCTGCTGGACGAGATCGAGAAGGCCCATCCGGAGGTCTTCAACGTGCTGCTGCAGCTGCTGGACGACGGCCGGCTGACCGATGCTCAGGGCCGCACGGTGGACTTCAAGAACACCCTGGTGATCATGACCAGCAACCTGGGCGGCGAGCTGTGGAGCGACCCCTCGGCCTCGGAGGGCGCCACCGAGCAGCAGGTGCGCGAGCGGCTGGCCCAGCATTTCCGGCCGGAGTTCCTGAATCGCATCGACGAGGTGGTGGTCTTCCACCGGCTGAATCGAGAGCTGTTGGCCGAGATCGTGGGCATTCAGCTGCGGCGGGTCGAGACTCGGCTGGAAGAGGCCGGCTACCGTCTGCAGGTCAGCGAGGCGGCCAGGGCCTACCTGGCCGAAGTGGGTTACGACCCGCTCTACGGCGCCCGGCCGCTGAAGCGGGCCATCCAGCGCGAGCTGCAGGACCCACTGGCGATGCACATCCTGGCGGGCGACTTCTCGCCGGGGCAGGCCGTTCTGGTGGACCGGGGAGAGCAGGGGCTGGCCTTCTCCGCGGCAGCTGAGCAGCCAGTGCAGGAGGCTGCCTAGCTGGCAAGGGCTGCGCCGAGCGCATGCTCGTGCCGGCGCAGCGCACTCAGCTCCTCGGCGGCCGTGGGCACGCCGCTCTCGTAGAGGATGTGCAGCCCCGAGAGCGGCGAGACCCGCCTCCCGGGCGTCAGGATGCCGACCAGGTTGAGCGGATCGGCGGCGGAAACGACCACCCGCTCCGGCTCGCCGCTGATCCGGCGCACCCGGCGCAGCAGATCCACCGCCTCGGGAAGCGCATACTGCTCTCCCACCAATCCGTCGACGAACCGACCGCCGCGGATCTCACCCCGGGCTTCCAGGCTGCGGTAGACCCGAACCAGCTCCCGCCAGGGCGGGGCCTGGGCCTCGCGGGCCAGCAGCTCGCGCACGATCACCCCATAGCGCATCAGCAGTTGAGAGGCGAAGGCTTCAACACGCGCCTGCTGGCCGGCCGCTGCGGTCATGTCCGCTCCGGCCTTTGCGTCAGCCGGTTGGCCCGCCTTCTCCTGCGCTGCGGGGTCGATCTGCGTCCCTCCGGCGAACTTTCCTAGGAGCGCCCAGCGGCCTCGGGGGCCAACCGGTCCACGCAGCGCATCTCCGGCGCGGCCCCATCGGCGGCGGGCCTGGTTGCGCTGGCGGGCCGGCAACAGCAGCGAGCGCAAGTCGGCCAGTCCGTCTGCGGTCACCAGCGCGCTGGCCGCCAATTCCCACAGACCCTCCTCTACCTGGGCCGGCAGCTGGCCAGTTCCACGCTGGATGTCGACCTGGAAGCTGGCCCCCTCCCGCTCCAGAAACCCAAGCAATTCGCGGGCCAACCCGGATAGGTTCCCGCGCACCGCAACCCGGCTCTCCCAGGGTTCCAGCAGATCGGGCAGGTCCTCCCGCAGGGCGAAGCCGATCGGGGCCGAGCGCGTCGGTGGAGCGAGCCGGCGCGGCCGTCGAGGGGTCGGGGGCCCCGACGCATCCTCGCCGTTCGACCGGCCGCCCTGACCCTGCGGCTCCTCCTCATCTGGCCGCAAAGCTGTCCGGGGCGAGAGCCTGCCCCAGACGACCTGCCCGGATAGGCAGAGCGCTTCGAGGTCGGAGGGCTTGTAGTCGCTCAAGCGGGCCGGCAGCACTTCCCGCTCCCAGGCCGGCGCCGGGAGTTCCAGCCCCTGCAGCTGCCGGATGATCCGCAGCAGCCCCTCCGGTCCGGAGAGCTGGGTTCCCGGCTGGACCCACTGCCAGTGGAGCAGGTAGCGGATGAAGTCGGTGGGTGGGACCGACTGGATCTCCCGCCGCAGCTTGCCGATGGTCAGGCGGTGCATGCGCGCCAGCAGCCGCCGGTCGCACCACTCCAACTCCTGCGGGGAGACCTCTCCGCTGAAATGCCCGCGCAGCACTTGACCCTCAGCCTCCAGCTGCAGCAGCGCGCCCTGCACCTCGGACTCCGCCAGGCCCAGCCGTTCGGCCAGGGCCCGGCTGGTGGTCGGGCCCGAGCACTCCATCCAGCCCTGCACCAGGGCGGTCATCCCGCGCACCTGCTCCAGCAGCTTCGTCTCGCCCGACCCGAGCGGCGGGGGCTCCAGCTCGGATTCGATCCGCGCCTGCGGGAGGGCCTGCAGCAGGCGCGGAATGCGTTCGGCGGCGACCACGCCGCGGCGAAGCCCCTCAGCTCCGTGCGGGATCTGCCTGTTCGGCGCCTCCCCTTCCTGGTGCGCGTCGGCCCCGGCCTGCCAACTCACCCGCGCCGCCCGGCCGGACTGCAGCAGCAACGGAAGGTGCTCGCTCCAGGAGGCCAGATCTCCCAGCGGGATCAAGGTCAGCTGCAGCAGTGCATCGTGTAGTTCATCCGGGTCACGCACCTCCGGCCAGGCCTGGGCCCGCACCTCCTGAATCACCTGCGGATCGAGCGCTCCGATCCCACGGGCCAGGTCGGGGTCGGTCCGGCGCAGCGACACGGCCCGTGCCCGCCGCTCCTCCAACGGAGCATCATCGAGGAAGGCGTAGGGGTTGGCGTTGAGAATCTCATGGGAGGCCGGCGAGGGCGCCACCGTGTCCAGCGCCAGCGTCTTGATTGCGCCGCGTTCGATATCGGCCAGCACCTGCTTCAGCCCTTCCAGGTCCATCGCTTCATGCAAGCAATCCAGCACGGTCTGGCGCACCAGGGGGTGATCGGGGATCGCTACCGGCCCGGCGCGGTTATCCTGGCAGGCGACCTGATCCGGGAAGACCGCCGCCAGCAGGTCTTCCGCCCGCATGCGCTGCAGCGGCATGGGCACCCGGCGGCCGCCGCTGAAGCGCGGCAGCGCCAGTGAACGGCTGGCGTTCCACCTCCAACGATTGGCGAACATCGGGG
>Ga0209641_10003809_pt1 | contig 12572 bp, 11 predicted proteins | sample RifCSP16_1_FD_184022 | JGI IMG/M metagenome (GOLD analysis project Ga0209641, IMG submission 184022) | Soil microbial communities from Rifle, Colorado - Rifle CSP2_sed 16_1 (SPAdes) (version 2) | ecosystem: Environmental > Terrestrial > Deep subsurface > Rock core/Sediment | place: Rifle...
TGTAAACTGAAGGGCCCGATCTTTGCTAAAGCGTATTCATGCGGAGGGCAATATTGAGATCGAGTTCACCGACGCTCGTACACAGGGGAATGATCAACGATTCGATATTCAGATTGCCAAAAAATTTCATATTATTGCCCGTAAAAATGAGCGGCGGCGTCAGACGAAAGGTGAACCCCCGATCGTTCAGTTCAGATACCGCCTTCGCTACCAGCACGTTCGTCAGCTCCATCAGCGTGTCAAGGGCAAGCGGGTTCAGGTCCGTGAAGCGCTCCTTATTCATCGCACCCGCCATCCCGATGGCGGTGTCTCTCGACATCTCGAGCATGATCCGGCCCTCGACCTCGCCGGCCATCCCGACAACGGCTCCGACCTCCTTGCTCGTCGAAGAGTCCCCGCGAAGCTGCATGCTTCCCCGCTCAACAGGCGCGCCGGTGTAGCCCGACAGCACCGTTTTGGCGGATTCTATGATCGGGTCCAAATAGTCCAGCCGCATCCTCTTTTCTCCTCTCTCCTCACCCGGACAAGCCGGAACCACGAATAAACAATGCATAAGTCAAATTTCAAAATGCAAATTGCAAAATTGCGGTATGGCCTCAGACCATGATTCCATATCCCTTCATTTTGACTTTTGCATTTTTCAGTTTGCATTTTGCATTCGTCGGACCCCGCGTCCCGGCGTGGCCTGTGGCCATTGCGCCTTCGCGGCGAAGACCCATCCGTCACTATGCCAGCACAAACCTGATAATATCCTCCATCGGGGCGTTCTGCACCGGTTTCGTGATAAAGTGCTTGGCTCCCTTCTTCAGGGCGTCTTTCACCAGGTCATGGTGTCCAAGCGACGATACCATGACGATCTTTGCATTGTTATCGTCCCGCAAAATCATTTCGAGGGCGTCAATACCCTCCATTCCGGGCATAGTGATATCCATGAACACGATGTCGGGTTTCAGGCTTTTGTATTTCTGGACCGCTTCCTGGCCCGAGACCGCTTCGCCGGCAAGCGTGCCGCCGAACGTGCTCAGGACCTTGATGAGCGACTTCCGGGCAAACTCGGAATCATCCACCACGAGAAACTTAAACTGTTTGTTCTGCCGCTCCCGCATGCGTGGTCACCTCCTTCAGTAGAGCCGTCAGTCTGTCCGGTATCGCGTCAAGCGACACAACCTCATGCACATTGCCTAATTCGATCGCGACCTTGGGCATGCCGAAAACAACGCAGGTTTCCTCATCCTGCGCCAGGGTGTACCCGCCCGAGGTTTTTATCCTTCCCAGGCCGCGCGCGCCGTCATCACCCATGCCGGTCATGATAATACCGATGCTGTCCGAGCCGAACTCCTGCGAGACCGCGTCGAACAGAACATCCGCGGAAGGGCGGTGTCCGTTCACCGGCGGGCTGCCGGAAAGCACCACAACGCTTCCCCGGCCGACCCTGGCCATCTTCAAATGTCTGTTGCCGGGCGCGATGTAAGCGCAACCCGGGAATATTTGATCGCCTTCCTGCGCCTCCTTCACGCGTATCTTGCATACCTGGTTCAACCGGTTGGCGAACATCTGGGTAAATCCCTCGGGCATGTGCTGTACGATCAATATGCCTGCGGGGAAATCCCCGGGGAGCCGGGGAAGGATATAACTGATTGCGTTCGGCCCTCCCGTCGAGATGCCGACAGCGACGACTTTCTTCAGCAGGCCCCCTTGCGGCTCCTTCTTCGGAGCAACGGCGACCTTTGCAGGAGCCAGCACGTGCTCCGTGCGCTGTATCTTGGCGACCTCAACCCTGCTTGCTGTCTTGACCTTCTGGATCAATTCGTGCGCGACCTCGTGGATGTGCAAAGAGATCGCGTCTTTCGGCTTTGTGACAAAATCCACAGCGCCGAGTGCAAGCCCCTCGAGGGTAAGCGCTCCGCCCTTGATCGTAAGAGAGCTTACCAGTACGACGGGGATGTGATAATCGTTCACGATATATCGGAGCGCCGTCAGGCCGTCCATTCGCGGCATGTCGAGGTCCAGGGTAATAACGTCCGGCCGCGCCTGCGATATCTTCTTGAGAGCGAACAGGCCGTCCATGGCGGTATTCACCACCTCAAGCTCCTGATCCTTTGCCAGGATCTCGCTCAGAAGCTTTCGCATGAGAGCGGAATCGTCTACGACCATGACTTTGATCTTATTCATTTCGCTTTCCCCATCTGGACCAAGGCACTGCGCCTGCACCCGCGTTTTCGCAAGAGCAGGGTGTTGCCGTTATCTCTGACGCCAACATGGTTGGCTCGCTCCAAATTACGCCTTACCCGCTTCCCGCCGTATTTCCCGCGCAATGAGCGCCGGAGCGTCAAGGATAAGCACTACCTTGCCGCTGCCCAGGATCGAAGCGCCTGATGTGCAATTGACCGTACCCCAGTGATTGTCGAGGACCTTGATGACGAGTTCCTGCTGTCCTACCAGCCTGTCCACAAGAAATCCATAGAGCTTCTCCGCGAGGCCCACAATGATGACGAACTTCCGCCGGCCTTGTTCCTGCCCGCTGTCGCCCACGATCAACGATTCCCTGAGAGAAACGAGACTGATCACCTTGTCACGGAACCGCAGGACCTCCCTGCCGCCTACTATCTGTCTGTCGTTGTCCCTGATGCGGGTGATCTTTTCGATGGTCGACATGGGCAGGGCAAAGAGCCTGTCTCCTATCCAGAAGAGCATCGCCCTGATAATGGCAAGGGTGAGCGGCAGCCTGAGAGTGAACACGCTGCCTTCGCCCTTTTTTGAGCGGACCTGTATCCTGCCCTTGAGGGACTCCATCGTCGTCCGAACAATATCCATTCCAAAACCCCTGCCGGAGATGTCCGAGACCACATCCGCCGTACTGAACCCGGACTGGAATATGAGTTCCTCGGCCTCTTCGTCCGAGAGACGATCCGCCTCATCCTGCGTCCTAATCCCTTTTTGCACGGCTTTTTTCCTGAGCCATGCCGGGTCGAGCCCGGCGCCATCGTCGATGATATCGATCACGATCTGATTTCCCTCGTGAGCCGCCCGGAGAGTGATCTTCCCCTTCGGGGCTTTCCCGTTCCGCTCCCGTTCGTCCGGCGGTTCGATGCCATGGTCAACGGCGTTCCTCACGAGATGGATCAGGGGCTCACCGATCACATCGAGGATGCTCTTGTCGATTTCCGTCTTTTCGCCCTCCATCACAAGCTCGATCTGTTTTCCCTTTTCTATTGAAAGGTCTCTGACGACGCGCGGAAACTTTCTGAAGACCTGCGCGATCGGCAGCATGCGAATTTTCATGACGTTCTTCTGCAGCTGCGAAAGGGTCTTCTCCATAAAGGCGTTTGCATCGCCGAGTCGCTTGACAAGGGCGTCCTTCTTATTCCGTTCCTCGAGCTCCGTGAGCACCTGTCCGACCATCGAACGGCCGATCACAAGCTCCCCGACCAGGTTGAGCATTTTATCGACTCGCTGAGCCTCAACCCGCAGGGTCTGCGCCGCCTCGCTCTTGACCGCCGCGCCTTTCTGTTGCTGTTTTCCCGATAGTGATTCATCGCCTCCGTGTATTGTAATCTCAACGGCTTCAACAATGCCGGGGATATCGATCATCTCTTTTACCGGGGCCGAGGAATCCGCTGAACCGAACCGGATCGCTATCCGGTCCGCCTGGTCAAGCATGCCCGAGTCCAGGCCCGGTTCCACACTGAGAATCTCTCCGAGCGTCGAAAGCCTTTCCACGATCAGGCTCGCGCCGGATGATCTCATATCACATTTCTTGTCGAAAATAACGCTGATATCATACACACATGCGGCTGGACCACCGTCGGTCCCGGGCGTGGCCTGTTTATCGGAATCGCTTCCGTTTCCCGATGCGCACAAATAGCCTTCTATACGCTCCATGATCCGTTCATCGAGCTTTACATTGATATTTGACCTATAGCCGTCCAGGTAGAGCTGGAGCGTGTCGTTCATCCCGAGGATCAGATCAATAAGTCCCTGGTCCACATCGATGGAGGCATCCTGGATCTTTTTCATCAGATCTTCAGCCTTATGGCTCAAGGTGTTCAGACAGGTAAATCCCAGCGCCCGCGAGTTCCCCTTAAGGGTATGGAGGTGTCGCTGAATGTTTTTCAACGAACCATCCCGGTCGTGTCCCGCCTCGAGGTTCAATGCTTCCTGATTGAGCAATTGGAGGATCTCATAGGCCTCGGTAAAAAAGACCTCTTTGAGCTCGCTCAGTTCCTGATCGGTAAATGTGTACTCGCCCATAGTCTTCCTGCCGGGCTGTCCTTGTGTGGACGACAGACCCGCTCCTTGAGCTAACCCGTTTTCTGGTATACCGCTCCCTTGCTGTGATAGATGAATTTAAACTTTTCCGAAAGTCCCTGGAGGCTTTCGCTGTGTCCCAGGAAGAGATACCCGCCGACGGCAAGGCTCTTATGGAACTTTTCAATAAGTCTCTTTTGCTCATCCGCGTCGAAATAGATCATCACGTTCCGGCAGAATATGACGTCCAGCCCGACCAGTCCGTTATCGTGCTTGAGATTGTGGTAATCAAAGATCACCAGTTTCTTCACGTGGGGTTTTATCTGGAACGAACCGTCTACCTTGTCAAAATAGACCTTCAGGTATTCCGGATGTACGGTTTCCGCCTCGTATTCACTGTATTGGCCCTTTTGCGCGCTCTCGAGGACCCGGAGACTTATATCCGAGGCCAGGATCTTGATATCCCACGCGTTCGGAAGTTCGAGATGATCAAGAAGGCTCATCGCTATGGAATACGCCTCCTGGCCCCTGGAGCATCCGGCGCTCCAGAACCTGAGTTTGAGGTTGTTCGCCCTCTTTTTCTTTAACTCCGGAAGGACAAGATCGACAAACAGGTCGAACTGAGGCCTGTTCCGGAAGAACGAGGTCTCATTGATCGTGAGGCTGTCCACCAAATCGAGAAGTTCCCTGCCGCCCTGGGTCTTATCAGTAACAAATTTGTAGTAACGATAATAGCTGTTATGCTGGCTGGCCTGAAGTCTCTTCTGTAATCTGGTCTGCAGATAGTTCCTTTTGGCGTCCTTGATGGAGATCCCGCTCTCGTTGTAAATGAGCTGCGAGAAGAGTCTGAATTCGTCATCAGTCAGTATCATATCGCACACAACGTAGCCCTCTGTTCCTTTCGGCCGCTGATCTCAGCACACCAGGCATCTTACGCTGCCGCGTCGAGGGAAGCGCCGGCGCCGCCCTGTGCGGCTGTTTCCTCGCGCCCGTCGGTGGCAAGCCTCTTTATTTCTTCCGGTTTGAGGATATTCTTTAAATCCAGGAGAATGATCAATTTATCAGGAAGCTTGCCCACGCCCATGATATATTCAGACCCTACCGAGGTAACGATATCCGGGGTCGGCTCAATGGACTCGGGAGGTATCCGCAGTATCTCCGTCACGGCGTCCACCAAAAGTCCCACTACCTTTTTATCGAGCTCTATGATCAATATCCGATTTGCCTTTGTCTTGGATGATCCCTCTATCTTGAGTCTCTTGCTCAATTCAACAATAGAAACGATCTTGCCGCGAAGATTGATTACACCCTCCACGAACAGGGGCATTTCCGGCACCGGGGTAATCTCGGGAACGCGTACGATCTCCTGGACGATCTGGATATATACGCCGAAAAGTTCCCTGCCTATTCTAAAGCTTACCACTTGATTTTTCTTGTTCATAGAGACCCCCCTGCTTTCATTGATCGTGTCGATTACGCGGCGGCCAGGCTCCTTACGCACTCCGTACGGATATCGCCCACGATGACGCGAAGCAGCCGGTCAAGTTCTGTTAACCCGATCGGCCTCATATTAAGGTAAAAATTCAGGCGGCGGGACATGGAAAATGCGCCGTACAGGATACCCCGCAGTTTCGATTCCGGACCGCAGTAATCCGCAAGAAACACCACAGGCAGATGCGGTCGTTGCTCACGAACATCAGCGAGAAACTCGAGCCTGTCCCGGTCCGAGGCGCCGGCGATCACGACATCGATCTGCGAGATGGACGAAAGCATGTCGAGCGCCGATGATTCATCTCCGGTTTGAAGAACGGCAAAACCTCTTTTTTTGAGTACCCGTGCGAGAGACTCCCTGCCTTCACTATCCTCTTCGAGCAGCAGCACCTGTTTCATCATACCCTCCCCTATGAACAATAAAATTTTAAAAAGGGAATACTGTCTCCCCGGATTTCAGAATGCTCCCCGGCGCCCGCGTCAGAGAGGCCCAAACTTGCGCATATTCGGTGATAATGCGCCGCCCGACGACCCCGGTCCCGTCTCCGACCCGTCGAGCGCCGCCTTCACGATCTTACCCAGTTCCTTTGCTTTTACCGGTTTGTTGACATACTCGAATACTCCCAGGCTGAGCGACTTCAGGTAGGTTTCAACGGCCCCGTACGCTGTCAGCATGATCACCGGCACGGCCGCCGCACCCTGTTTGAGCAATGTAAGAAACTCCAGGCCATCCATCCCCGGCATCCGGTAATCGGTTATGACGAGATCGATCTTTGTTCCATTTCGAACAACAGACAGCGCGGATTGTCCGTCAGGCTTGGCAATGACCTTGTACCCGAAACGGTTCAGGATCTCGCCGAGACTTCTCAGATTTTCGAGCTCGTCATCTACCAGGAGTATCGTTTTCATCATCATTCTCCGCAGGGAACCAACAAACCGCGCATCTCATGTCATTTGAATCCAATGCAAAATATCCTGTCTCATAAAATCCTCGGAAAATCAAGCGTCTTTCCCCACTCCCTCCGCATCACGGTGCGGAAGAATAAAGGTAAATTTTGTGCCTCCGCCATTGACGATCTCCGCCCATATTTTGCCGCCGTGCGCTTCGACGATCTCTTTCGTTATTGCGAGGCCCAATCCGGTGCCTGACGCCGCCGCATCACTATTCTGCTCGATCTTGTAAAACTTGTCGAATATCTTTTCCAGCTCAGCATGAGCGATCCCCACTCCGGTGTCTTCCACGGATATCTCGACAGACGACGGATGAAAACTCATTTCACCCGCTTGAACGATTGACGCCCCAGCACTTACCCGGGCTTTCTCATCCTTCGAAACCATCCGCGCCAACACCCGCACGCTGCCGCCGCCCGGAGTATTTTTGATCGCATTGCTCAGAAGGTTGCTCAACACCCTTCTGATCAGGTCCTCGTCGGCCCGTACGGTGAATGCGCCGTGCGCTTCAAGACCGTGGAGAGAGACCCCCTTGGTCCGGGCCATGCCCTCCATCTCCTGCACCGTTGTCTGAACCAGCTCCTGCATATTGACTTCATGGTCCCGTACGACAAGCCCGGCATTTTTGCTGCGATACACATCAAGAAGATTATCGATGATGGCATTCATCTCGGAAGCGCTGTTCTCCATGATCCTGAGGTAGCCCTTTCGTTTATCCGGGGGGATGTCTTCGCGGGAGAGTATCTCGGTAAACCCCATGATGGACGACAACGGGGCCCTGAGATCATGGGCCAGCGCATGGAAGAAGGAGTCCTTGAGCTTATCGAGTTCCTTTATCTTGTCGATATTTCTGATGACCTTGACCCAGCCGTCCAGCTTTCCCTCGCTGTCCTGGATCGGCGCGAGGCTTACGTACACGGACATGGACTCGCGCTTCTCGTTTTCCATTGTCGACTCAAAGAATTCCTGCTTTGTGGGGTCCATCGAGGCGCCCCTCACCGGACAGTCCGCCCTGCATCGGTCCATGGTAAACACCTCATGACACGGTTTGCCCACGGCCTGTTCATCGCGGATGCCGACCATCTTGAGCATGGCTTCATTGATGTAGGTGATCCTGCAATTGGTATCGATCGTCACCACGCCGTCCGCCATATTGCCGAGCACGATGTCCATTTTGTTCTTTTCGATTATGATCTTCTCGCGCGATTTTTTTATCGCCTCGAACAGTTGAGAATTCAGGAGCACCTCTGAGGCGTGCCGGGCAAAAAGATGGAGGAGGTGAATATCCCTCTCATCAAACGTTCTTCCTTCCGTTTTGTAAAACACCGTAAGTCCGCCCAGATCTTCCCACTCGTAAATGAGCGGTACATAGGCCAGGCTGCGTATGCCGAGGGAATAGAGCGCAAGAGAGTTCACCCGCGGGTCCATGACCGGATCGTTTGAGAAAAAGGCCTCCTTCCGCGCCGTTTGAGGTATAAGCCAGTCGTGAGAACCACGCTTCATTTCCTTGTGGAAACCGAGGTCCCGGTGAAAGATAAAATTCTTGATGGAACCCGGCTCCAGGGACGTTTGGAGCAGAGACCCTGCGGCGCCGGTAATATCGACCGCGCCCTCACAGATGGCCTTGATCGAATCGGTTATCTTGAGCGACTGGTTCAGCCTCAGACTCAGGTTGTAGAGCAGCCCTATTTCTTTGCTCCGCTCCTCCATCTCGAGATAACTGAGGGCCTTTGCGAGCGCAAGGGACGCCTGATTTACCAGGGTCTTGGAGAGATTTATGTCGATTTCGGAAAACGGATCGTCCCGTGTCGAGCACACATCAACGATCCCGATAATCCTGTCCTTAACGACCACCGGAATGAGAAACGCATGGCGAATGTTGTCACGGGCCATCGCCTGATAGACGAGCATACGCTGCGGGTCGCCCTGTTCCGCGGCCGCGCCGCTCCGGGAGGAGAACAGTCGCGGCTCGGAAATCCACTGTCCGGCCTCGGACAAGGAGGTACTGATGCCTGTTCCCGCCGAAAGGACGGGAATTTCGTCCAGGTTTTTGAGGTAGTAAAGATCATAGATTACCGTTGAAAAGAGATAGAGGGAAGAAAATTCGGTTTCAGCGATCTTTCGGAGACGGTCGAGAGTTGCGTCAATGATCTCTCGTACGTCGAGCGAGGCATTGAGGCTGGAAGTAAAATCCGAAATAAGAGAGAAATAATCCATCCAATCCTTCAGCTTCCTGTCAAGATGCTTCGCTTCCGGAGCCTGCGTCTCTTCCGCAGGTCTCAGGGCGCGGCGGATTGAATTTTTCAGGCTCTTGATATCGATAGGCTTGATCAGGTAGTCAGAGACTCCCCGGTGCTGCGCTTTCACCGCCGTCTCAAGCGAACCGTAGCCGGTAATCACTAAAATCTTCTGATGGGGTTTAAAGGTCTTGAGCTGTTCCACCATCTCAAGACCGTTGATACCCGGCATCCTGATGTCCGTTATTATGAGATCGTACTGTCTTTGTTTGAGTATATCCAACGCTTCATCGCCGCTCTTTGCGCAGTCAACCTGATAGCCGTCTTTCAACAGTATGGCGCTGAGGCTGTCCAGAATCATCTCTTCATCGTCAATAAGCAAAATGGTATCGGTCATTTTGTCGCTCCCCGCAAGGATGATAGCTATACCTTATAAAGACTCACAAAGATAACGGAATAGTGAATGCAAAAGCGATGCCCTTAATTTTTCTTTATATATCAGGTAATTATGATGTGTACTGTGACGGGTTTTGGACAGAACTTTTCGCTATGTCTATAAAAGGCGGGTCGTAACTATATGATTTATTTATAGTATAGAAGAGTCTAATTCTGGACAGCAGCTAACTCTGTGTTGTCATATTTACCGTGATCTCTCGGGGCGGAAACTGACTTTTCATCCACAATAATTCCATGCTTTTGGATCTTGCTGTAAAGAGTTGACCTGGGAATTCTCAGCATTTTTGCGGTAAGATGTTTGTTCCCCCGGCATTCCTTAAGCGTTCTCACAATTAACTCTCTTTCCGTGTCTCTGAGAGACAATGATTCCCCGTCCTGCGACTGTGGGGCGGACATCGTACCCTGAATGACCTCAGGAAGGTCTGTCAACAGTATCTGGCTGCCCTTTGCCATGACAAGCCCATATTCGATTGCATTCACCAGTTCTCTGACATTTCCCGGCCACGGGTATTCCATAAGGACATCCATTGCCGCAGGCGCAACACTCTGGGCTTTCGCGCGACCTTTGTATTTTTCTATGAAAAACTTCACCAGCAGGGGGATATCGCTGGTCCTTTCTCGCAGTTCCGGCAGGGTGATCGTGATGACATTGAGCCTATAATAGAGGTCGTCTCTGAATCGTTTCGTTGCAACCGCTTCTTTGAGATCAACGTTCGTCGCGGCGATCAGTCTGAAGTCCACATGGATCGTCTTGGTGCCGCCGATACGCTGAAAACACCGCTCTTCGATCACCCGGAGCAGTTTTACCTGCGAACTGAGAGGCATGGTATCGATCTCGTCGAGAAAGAGCGTGCCTCCCGCGGCCGCCTCAACCCTTCCGATAGTCCTTTGCACAGCGCCGGTGTAAGCTCCCTTTTCATGACCGAACAGCTCGTTCTCGATCAATGTTTCGGTGAATACGCCGCAGTTTACCGCCTGAAAAGGCTGTTCGGCACGGTGTGAACCGTCGTGTATGGCCCTCGCTACAAGCTCTTTGCCGGTCCCGCTCTTCCCCTGGATAAGGACCGTGCTGTCAGAGGGGGCTATATTGTCGATAATATCCTTGATTCGCTTGATCTTCTGGTGTGAGCCGATAAGGTCGTAGTTTTTTTTCAGTCTTCTGATCTCGTCCTTAAGCTGCTTATTTTCCACCAAAGAATCATAATATGCTCGTGCCCGGTCCATAATCTGAAGAAGATGCGGGGGTGAAAAGGGTTTCGTGAGAAAATCAAAGGAGCCCATCTTCATAGCTTCAACAGCCAGATCAATGGTTCCTTTTCCGCTTACCATGATCACCTGGGTCTCGGGCGTGTTCTCCTTTACCGACTTCAAGAGCTCGTTGCCCGTAATGTCCATGAGCATCAGGTCGGTGATGATGACAGCGAAGTTATCCTTATTGGCCACCTCCATGGCCATCCGGCCGTTCTCAGCAAGACTCACCTCGTATTTTCCATCACGCGCCACAATTTCACGAAGCGAATCAAGCACAAGCGGTTCATCGTCAACAAGCAGAACCTTTATTTTTTCGGTCATTTACCCACCCCCCAGTGGCCCTTGCCAAATAAACAACGAGTAAAACCTGCTACTTTATCTATACAACTATTCACCTCTTAACACCAGAACAAAATAAAATTAAGTAGTTTAGAATCTGCAGGCGTTGGAAAATCACCAAACGAATACAATAAGCCTCATGACACCCTTAATAACATAAAGTTGATAATAATAGCAACCGGTAGAAATTAATACTCAACGATATGCTGTTTTACCGGTCCTTTTTCCTCATGATGCAACGGAAGGCTGATGGTAAATTTAGTTCCCTCCCCGGCCCTGCTCGAAACGTGGATCTCCCCTTTATGTTGATAAATGATATTATAACATATAGTGAGTCCGAGCCCCGTCCCCCTCTTTTCAAAATTCTTTTTGGTGGTAAAGAAAGGCTCGAATATCCTCGGGAGATTCGCTTCCGGAATGCCGATACCCGTGTCCGCGAATTCAAGAACAAAATGAGATTTACGACAGAACGTAGTAATATTGATCGTTCCCCCATTCGTCATGGCATCAAGGGCATTCAGTATCAAGTTCAGCAGAACCTGTTGAAGCATCCGCACGGAACCGGCGACACGGTGAGACCGGCACCCGAAGTCCCTGATAACTTTCACCTGTTTTTCCTGCAGGTATTTACCGGAAAACTCCAGGGATTCATCGATCACCCGGTGCATATCGAGAGGCACAAAAATATCTATCTGCGGTCGCGAAAATTCGAGGAGATCGCGCGTCAGAGCGGCAAGGTTGTCGATCCCCGCCTCTATCTTTTTCAGGTATTCGCGCTTGCCGAACTCAGGCGGGAGTGATTCAGAAAGAAGATAAAGGTAGTTCGTGATATAGTCAAGGGGGTTGTTGATCTCGTGCGCTATTTCGGCGGCAAGGGTGCCGATCGCCGCCATCTTGTCGGACTGTAGTAATTTGTTTTCGAGCGCCTTCTGGTCCGTGATATCGCGGAAGACATAGACGGCGCCGTGCAGCTTGCTCTCCGCATCGAAGAACGGAAAAAGCGACGTCGTAAAGACAGCGTCCCCTAACTGTATCTCCATCACATTCCGGATCGACTGTTTGGTCTCCATGACGGCGCTGAACGGACACGTTGACGGCGAACACGTTGAGTGAATGGCCTCATAACAGCGCGCGCCGAGCAAAGACTCATATGGCTTTTTCATCCGGGCGCTGAAGGACCGATTCATCCTGGTTATCCGCGCATCTTTATCAAGGATGCAGATCATGTCGGAAATAGAATCGAACGTGTTCTGCCAGTCTGCCTTTGCCTTGAGGACCTGCTCATAGAGCTTTTTGAGGTTAACCTCTATATTGGCGTGCTTAGTCCTGTCGGTGTGTTTTATCATAAACGTATAGGTTCAAGACACCCATGATCATTTCAAGAACGGCGGCTCACGCTGCCAAAGCAGTCCGCTGAAAAAGAAGGTAAGCGTCATCCCTGGATCAGCAGCATTATTCGATATCCGTCATTTTCTGGCCTTTGAGAAATTCTATGGATTTGGCATCTTTGATTTCACTCAGTTTCCTGATCACGGCCTGTATACGCATGGCCATTTCATATATCACTTGAAATTTTTTCCGCACTTCCGGGTCGATGTC
>Ga0209641_10003811_pt1 | contig 12568 bp, 10 predicted proteins | sample RifCSP16_1_FD_184022 | JGI IMG/M metagenome (GOLD analysis project Ga0209641, IMG submission 184022) | Soil microbial communities from Rifle, Colorado - Rifle CSP2_sed 16_1 (SPAdes) (version 2) | ecosystem: Environmental > Terrestrial > Deep subsurface > Rock core/Sediment | place: Rifle...
TGGCTTGTACATCGGCCTGACCGGCACACACATCAACGCGGGCGATGCGATGTTCGCGGCGCTCGCCGATTATTTCGTGCCGAACAGCGAGCGGCAGCAATTGTTCGACCAACTGCTATCCGTCGAATGGAGCGATTCGCCGCGCGAGAATCATCACACGCTGTCGCAGCTATTGCGCGAATACCGCGGTGAATATGATTTGCCAGCGTCGACCTTACGCGCGCACTTTGACCTTATTAACGCAATCACCGACCACGGCAGCGTCGAAGAAATCCTGCAAGCCCTGGAATCGCACGCCGTGAGTGAAGCGTGGCTGCAACGCGCTGCACAAACCCTGCGCGACGGATCGCCGACCTCGGCCAAAGTAATTTTCGAAATCTACCACCGCGCGCCGCGCTTATCGCTCAAGGAAATTTTCGCGCTGGAGCTCGGCTTAACCATGCAGTTCGCTCAACACCCCGACTTTCGCGAAGGCATACGTGCGCGATTGATCGACAAAGACAACCAACCGCACTGGTCGCCGGCGACGTTGGCCGAAGTCGGCGATAGCTACATCGAGGAACACTTCGCATCGCCTTGGTCGGCGAGCCAGCATCCGTTCAAAGCTTGGGTATGATTGGCTTATTCGACTCAGGAACTACCGATGCGCCGACTAACCAAAACGCAACCTGTGTGCCGCCTTACGGTCGGCAATCCGTAGAGCAATAAGCGAAGCGTATTGCGCCGAGTGTTTATTGTGAATCGGCGCAATAGACTTCATTTAGTTATGCATTCAATCTTTTGACTGGTGACAGTCGCAACCGAGAAGGATTTAATGAACTCAGGGCGATCACGATCCTTTTTACGATTCTTTCTACGGTTAGGTCGCTGTCAATCGTACTTTGCCGACTTTGCTAAGGTTCACATTCTGCTTCGCCTGCCAGAGATCATGGTTGTACTGCATGGCAAGCCAGCTCTCCGGAGACCGGCCCAACGCCTTTGAAAGTCGCAATGCCATTTCCGGGCTAATGCGGCTAGCACCGGTAAGAATGCGATTGAGCGTCGAAGCCGCCACGCCGAGTTTGGCTGCCAGCTCGCGGCCGCTAACGTTGTTGGGCTTGAGGTAGACCTCGGTTAAGAATTCACCCGGGTGGGGAGGATTGTGCATAGCCATCAGTGATAGTCCTCGTAATCTAAGACGTAGGCGTGTCCGTCCTTAAATTCAAAGGTTAAGCGCCAGTTTCCATTTACCCATACCGACCATCGGCCGCGTTCCGATCCTTTCAGCGGATGCAGTCGGAATCCGCGTACGTTCATGTCCTCAATAGAGGCGGCCGTATCCAAAGCCGCCAACAGCATTCGAACTCTTTTCGCGTGCGGCGGTTGGATGCCCGCTACACTTCCCGACTCAAAAAACTTCTTTAGCCCCTTGTGCCGGAAGGACCGGATCATATGTCGATCTTAGCATGTTGCGCACCACGCAACATCGCGTCAATACGGGGCTGAACAATGTGGTTAGCGTGGTCAGCTGGCGCTACTGAATTCGCGGGACTTCAAGGTCAGTTCTCGCCCTGAGCAAGCCCACTAACTGTCACGCCAATGACAAATACTTCGAATACAGCGGCAAGAGTAGTTGGCCCCACCTCACCGCGCTTTTCTTCTTCACAGACTCGCTGCATATTACTACCTCAGTGACCTCGGAGTACGTCCCATGAATCGAGCCGTGTCCAACAAATCCACTTCAGTGCCGACGGTGCCGCTCTATATCGGTGGGCAGAAGATTCCCTCTAGCAGCGACAAGTGGCGCGACGTGATTAATCCGGCCACGCAGGAGATTGTCGCGCGCGTACCGTATGCGACCGCGGCGGAAGTCGACCGTGCCGTCGCCACCGCCAAAGAAGCGTTTCGGACTTGGCGCAACACCTCGCTGACGCAACGCATGCGCGTGCTGCTCAAGTTTCAGCAGCTGTTGCGTGACAACGCGACGCGACTGGCGGAAGTGATCACGCGCGAACACGGCAAGACTTTGCCGGACGCCGAAGGTGAAGTGCAGCGCGGCCTCGAGGCGGTCGAGCATTATTGTTCGATCGCGACACTGCAACTCGGCGAGCTGGCGGAAAACGCCGCGACCGGGATCGATGTATTTACTTTGAAGCAGCCGCTAGGTGTGGGTGCTGGCATCACGGCATTTAATTTTCCGGTGATGCTGCCCTGCTGGATGTTTCCGGCCGCGGTGGCTTGCGGCAATACATTCGTGCTCAAACCTTCCGAGCAAGATCCCTCGCCGTCAATAATGTTGGTGGAGCTGGCGCACGAAGCGGGCTTGCCGCCCGGTGTGCTGAACGTGGTGCATGGCGGGCCGGAGGTTGCACAGCAACTATGCCAGCATCCGGACATTAAGGCCGTGTCTTTCATTGGCTCGACACGCGTCGGCACGCAAATCTATCGCTGGGCGACTGAATCCGGCAAGCGCGCGCAGGCGATGATGGGCGCGAAGAATCATTGTGTCATTCTGCCGGACGCGAATAGGAACCAGGCGATCGACAACATTATCGGATCTGCGTTCGGCGCTGCCGGCCAGCGTTGCATGGCGAACTCGGTGCTGGTGCTGGTTGGGAAAGCGCGCGAATGGTTGCCGGAAATATCGGAGCGTTCGCGCAAACTTAAAATCGGTCCCGGCAGCGATCGTAGCGCCGACCTCGGCCCGTTGGTGTCGCCGTCCGCCAAGACGCGCGTTGAAGGGCTCATCGGGATCGGCGTGAAGGAAGGGGCCGAACTCGTACTCGATGGCCGTAATTGCCGCGTCGAGAATTATGCGGATGGTAATTTTGTCGGCCCCACGATTTTCGCCGGCGTGAAATCGAGCATGGAGATTTACTCGCAAGAAATTTTTGGGCCGGTGCTTTGCGTCGTCGGCACCGATACGCTCGAAGAAGCGATCGCGTTCATTAACGCCAATCCAAACGGCAACGGCACGGCGATCTTCACATCCTCCGGCTTCGCCGCGCGCAAGTTTCAAAATGAAATTGACGTCGGCCAAGTTGGCATCAATGTGCCGATCCCGGTGCCGGCTGCTTACTTCAGCTTCACCGGCTCGCGCGGCTCGAAGCTCGGTGACCTCGGACCGAACGGCAAACAGGCTCTCGACTTCTGGACTCAAACCAAAACCGTTACCGCGCGCTGGTTCGCGCCAGACGCGCAGCAGAGCCAGGTGAACACGACGATTTCTTTGAAATAAATTTTTCACTGCTCTGCTCGCGGGGCGTGAAAAGGTCATTCGTAGTCTAGCCGGCGCCGGTTAGCTCGTCCCCTCTCCCCTGGAGGGAGAGGGATAGGGAGAGGGGGAGAAAAAAGCGATGACTATGACACCCCTCTCCCCCACCCCTCTCCCGCAAGGGGAGAGGGGCTCTTTCCGTTGCATAGCGGCGTAAGCGGAAACACTTTTACTGAAATACTAGAGCCATTAACTTCTTCGGAGCACCAAGATGACCACTGACGTCGCCTTTCTCGGTCTCGGAAACATGGGTTTGCCGATGGCGCTTAATCTTGTGCGTGCCGGTTTCAGTGTCAGCGGTCACGATCTGGTTGCCGGTAATGTTGAGAAGTTCGTTGCCGGCGGCGGTGCGACCGCGAAGGACAGCATGGCCGCCGTCGCGAATGCCAAGGCCGTCATCACCATGCTGCCGGCGAGTCAGCACGTAGAGTCCGCGTATCTCGGCGATCGCGGCATACTCGCGCACGTGAAGCCGGGAACCTTGCTGATCGATTGTTCCACCATCGCACCGCAAGCGGCGCGCAAAGTTGCGGCTGCTGCGACCGAACGCGGCTTAACGCTGCTCGATGCGCCGGTATCCGGCGGCACTGCCGGTGCCGCAGCGGCGACGCTTACCTTTATGGTGGGCGGGCCCGCCGACGGGTTAGCCGGCGCGCGCCCTTATCTCGAAAAGATGGGCAAAGCGATTTTTCATGCCGGCACGCACGGCGCCGGTCAGACGGTGAAGATGTGCAACAACATGATGCTCGGCATCCAGATGATTGGCACCTGCGAAGCAATACGACTTGGCATGGCGAATGGAATCGATCCGAAACTGTTGTCGGAAATCATGAGCAAGAGCTCCGGGCGCAACTGGGCGCTTGAACTGTACAACCCCTGCCCCGGCGTGATGGAAAATGTTCCCGCCGCGCGCAATTACAGCGGCGGCTTCGGTGTCGACTTGATGCTGAAGGATCTTGGGCTCGCGGTGGAGAACGCGCTCGCCACGGGATCGAGCACGCCGATGGGTGCGTTGGCGCGCAATCTATATAGTCTGCACAGCCAGTCCGGCGCCGGCGGTTTAGATTTTTCTAGTATTTATTCGATGTTCGCGCGCGGGAAGTAAACCCGCGCTAGGCTAGCGGCTCGACGTGCTCCAGCACGAGCTGCAACGAGCGCGTGCCGCGATACTCGTTGACATCGAGCCGATACGCCGCGCGGATGCGCTCCCATTCCGGCACTGCGCCGTCAGGCGCGAGCTGAAAGCCAATCGCCTCGACGCGCTTCTTGCCTTGTTGGCGCAATCCGAGTTTCACATGTCGCTCGCCGACCACGCCGCGCTGCACGACCTCGAACACGCCATCGAATAACGGCTCGGGAAAACTTTGCCCCCAGGGGCCCGCTTCGCGCAGCGCTTGCGCGACGTCGATGTTCATTTCCTCGTCGGTCAGCTCGCCGTCGGACCAAATCTTACCCTGCAAGTCATCGTCGCTAACTTGGCGCTTCACTTCGGCGTCGAAAGCGTCGCGAAATTGTTCGAAGTTTTCCTGCGGTAGCGCCAGCCCAGCAGCCATGGCGTGCCCGCCAAAGCGCGTGAGCAATCCAGGATGTTGTGCCGCCACTGCGGCGAGCGCGTCGCGAATATGCAATCCGGGAATCGAGCGCGCCGAACCCTTGATCTCGCCGTCACTGCCCGGCGCGAACGCGATGACTGGCCGATGAAATCGATCTTTTATGCGCGACGCGACCAAACCGATTACGCCTTGGTGCCAAGCGGGATCGAATAGACACAGTCCGTGCGGCAGTGCCGTCCCGTCGAGACGTAACGATTCCATCGCCGTCAGCGCCTGCTGCTGCATCTCGGCCTCAATGGAACGGCGTTCGCGATTTAGCGCGTCTAGCTGCGCCGCCATATTTGCGGCGGCGGCGCTATCGTCGGTCAACAAGCACTCGATGCCAAGCGACATGTCGGCCAGTCGCCCGGCAGCGTTCAAGCGCGGGCCGATACTAAATCCGAGATCCACCGCGCCCAACTGCTCGATGCGTCTACCGGCAACCAACAGCAGCGCCCGTAGCCCGGCGATCGATTGACCAGCGCGTATGCGCGACAAACCTTGGGCCACGAGAATGCGATTGTTCCGATCGAGTGGAACCAAATCCGCGACCGTGCCGACAGCAACGAGATCGAGCAAGCCGGCGAGTTTGGGTTCCGGTAAGTTGTTTGCGCTGAACCAATCTTCCGCGCGCAGACGTGCGCGTAACGCTGCCATGAGATAAAACGCGACGCCGACGCCCGCCAGATTCTTGCTGGCGAACGTATCGCCCGGTTGATTCGGATTCACGATCGCATCCGCCGCCGGAAGTACCGGCCCGGGTAAGTGATGATCGGTAATCAGCACACGAATGCCGCGCGCCTGTGCGGCGGCAACACCCTCCACGCTGGAGATGCCGTTATCGACGGTAATGATCAATTTCGGCTCGCGCTGCGCCGCGAGCGCGACGATCTCCGGCGTCAACCCGTAGCCGAACTCGAAACGATTCGGCACCAGATACTCGACATCGCGCGCGCCCATCTCGCGCAACGCCCGCACCACTAGAGCACAGCTGGTCGCGCCGTCGGCGTCGAAGTCCGCCACCACTAGAATCCGTTCGCGCCGCGTGAGCACTTCGGCGAGTAACGTCGTGGCAACATCGATACCTTTCAATTGCGTCGGCGCCAACAACCGATCGGCCGAACGATCGAGATCATCCGCCGAGTAAACCTGGCGCGCGCGATAGGCGCGCCGCAGCACCGGGTGCATGTCGGCGGGAAGCGTGTCGGGAACAGAGGTATTGAGCGCGCGTCGAACGATCGTCTTGGCGGCACCGGCGGAATACCGGTTCGATCCGGTCATCGTGAACGGCAGTCGGCGCAATGCGTTCGGATCATGTGTGCAACGGCGATCTCAGCTTTGGCGAGCTATCTTATCAGCGATAGCTCGCAAGCGGCGGCCGGCGTCGCCACCAGCGACGAATCTCGCGCTGACCGATTCGAAACGTGCCCGTATCCGCGCATATGGTGAGCTCGCTAATCTCACGCGCCTTCAAAGCACGAAACGCAGGCGCCACCCAGTCGCGATCCAAACGCTCAACGAACTCGGCCCAATCGCGTTCTTGACCGTATTGCACGGCGCCACGAGCTTGATCGAGCACCGCCAGATGCGCGCCGGGTCGTCGCGCTTGGCGCTGCCAATCGGTGAAATCTATCGGGCGCGCACTGCTTGGCGTTTCCGACAACCGCGCCAACGCTAGACTGATCGGCTCTTCGCTATGGAGTTCTGCCCACTCGACCTCGCTAATGCTCGGCAGTCGACCACCGCCCCAGAACCACAAACTGTTAAACGGGAGTTCCCCGCGCTGCTCGCGCTCGGTATTGATCTTGGCGGTGTGGAGCAATATCTGAAATTCGTTCAACACGGTGTGCCAGGCTTTACCGTCTTTGCCCTGCGGCAGATACGGATGTATGTCTTTGCCGACAACCCGTGGCAACGGTGTTGTCAGAATGCGCGCCGCTCGCGGCGGCTTGAGATACCACCGACCCGGGCGCGGCGACTTCAGTAGCCAGCCGTGGCCAGCATAAGACTCGATAATCTCTGCGGTCAGCTTATTCGCTTCTTCTAAGGTAATCGGCACAATCTGGGTATCGAGGAGGATCAGGCGATCTCGTTCCGGGCGCAGATGGACCGGATCGGCGCGCAGCCACCAGCCGTTGTCGATCACCCCGAGATCCAATGCACGCGTGACCGCCGCGACCGGAAGATCAGCGTCATTCGGGGCGACTACCCCAAAAAGTGAAAATACCTGCCGTTCATATTCGACCACCGACGTTTGGGGGCGCTCAGCGCGTCCGAGCAAAGTCTCCAAAGCGCGGGCCACCGGCCCGTTTGCGCCGGCTGCCTTGGTCGGATCGCTCGAAAAGCCAAATAACCCAGGAATAAGAAGGGTTAGAGACTTTTCCTCTGAAATCACGGCACGAATCAAACCGCACGACCTATAGTCTTAAAGTAAGCCGCCGCTGGAAAAACTGGAGCGGATTCCTGAAATTCTAGGGGAATAATGACCATGAAAATAGACACATTGCCGCTATGCTTGTTTGGCCTAAGTCTTGCAAGAATAACGCTAATTTCGTCATTTGCCGCTACATAAAATGTCTAGCGCGGAGCCAAAGCTCGATCGCGTTGTCGCTGTGTCTGAAGACGAAGCCAGCCGACACGAGAATAGCAAACCGTCCGCAAGCTTCGCGGATTCACTGGCACGTTACCGATCGTGGTGCGACGACGTAGCAATCGCCATTGGCGAGTACCAGACCTGGGTCGAGGAACAGGGCGGAAGCGATGGCGAACAGGATTTGCGCGTCTACGAGCTCGCTGATCAACTCAAGTCCGAACGTCTCCAAGTCGCGCTAGTCGGTGAATTTTCTCGTGGAAAAACAGAGCTTTTAAACGCTATCTTCTTTTCAAGCTTTAAGCAGCGTCTGCTACCCACAGCCGCTGGTCGCACGACGATGTGCCCTACAGAGCTTCACTTCGATGAAAGCCAACCCGCTAGTGTTCGGCTGCTTCCAATCGAAACCCGCAAGACCCCGACCACCATCGCCGAATACAAAATTACGCCGGTCCACTGGACCACCATACACATTCTGCGGCCAAATTCGGCTGAGGAAGTGCGCCAAGCGTTCCTTGAGGCCAATAGAACCAAGAACGTAAGCGCCTGGGAGGCACAAGAGCTGGGCCTGTATACACCCGAAGGCGGTAAGCGTCCCTCGGCGAACACGATGGTCGAGGTGCCCGCGTGGCGCCATGCGATCATCAACTTCCCACACCCCCTGCTTAAACGCGGGTTGGTGGTACTGGATACCCCAGGTCTCAACGCCCTAGGCGTGGAACCGGAGCTGACGCTGCGCATGTTGCCCGAGGCGCATGCCGTGCTATTCGTGCTTGCCGCAGACGCCGGCGTGACCCGCAGCGATATGGAGGTATGGAACAACCACGTGGCGGGCGCCCGCGGCGTCAATTCCGCGGGACGATTCGTGGTGTTGAACAAGATCGATATTCTGTGGGACGACCTGCAAGACCCCAAAAAGATCGACGATACCCTGGCACAGCAAGTGCGCGAAACCGCTCGGATTTTAAACGTCAAACCCGACAACATTTTTGCAGTGTCGGCGCAGAAAGCGATGACCGGGCGCGCCAAGAGCGATCGATCCTTGATCGAGCGCAGCGGCATCGCCGCACTCGAGCAACGGATCGCGCGCGACGTCATTCCCGCCAAGCATGAAATCATTCGCGGCAAGGTCGTGTACGAGGTCAGCGGCCGCCTGCGCGACGACTGCACCCTCTTAAGCGCGCGCGCGACAACCATTGATAAACAACTCGTGCAACTGCGGCAGCTCGGCGGACGCAATCTCGACGTCATCCAAAAAATGGTTACGCGTATGCGTGAGGAAAAGACCCGCTACGACAAGGAACTAAAGGGATTCGAAACCACTCGCCTCACTCTCTCCACGCAGGCCAAGGCGTTGCTTGCGCCGTTGAGCTTGGTCAGCCTCGATACCTTGATCGCGGAGTCCCGTAAGGAAATGAACGACAGCTGGACCACCGTCGGGCTCAAGCGCGGCATGGATACATTTTTCGCCGGCACGCGCATGCGCATCGAGGAAGTGAGCCGTCGGGCTGAGTCGCTCAAGCACGAGGTCGAGGTAATTTACGATCGCCTGCACGCGCAGTATGGTTTCACCCGACTGCAACCGGCGCGGCTGGCACTGCTGCCCTACGTACTCGATTTCAATCGGCTGCGCGAAAAAGCTGAAGCGTTTCGCGACAGCCCGGTCACGGTCATGACCGAACAGCATTTCGTAGTTAATCGGTTCTTCATCACACTGGTGTCGCAGGCGCGCCATATCTTCGATGAGTGCAATCGCAGCACCAAGGGGTGGTTTCAGGCGTTGGTCACACCTCTTTACAAGCAGCTGCAAGATCACCGAGCGGCGATCGAAGGTCAGCTCGATCACCTGCGCAAGATTCACAAAAATATGGATACACTGGGCTCACAGGTAGCAGATTTGGAACTAGCACGCACCGGACTCGGGCGTGAACTGGCGTTGTTGGGAGGTTTGCTCGAACGTATCCAGCGTCCGGTGGGCTAAACCGCCGACCCGCGGTTAGCTCAAATCGCGACGACTATTTAGGCTAAGCTTCACCGGCCCACACGAGCAGCCGATCCGCGATTCGATCGAGCGGCAAAACTTCCTGAACGCCCCCTTCACGAATCGCGCGCTCCGGCATTCCAAACACCAAACATGTCGCCTCGTCTTGTGCGATCGTTGTCGCGCCGCTACGGCGCATGGCGCCCATGCCGCGCGCGCCATCGCTACCCATGCCGGTAAGAATAATTCCAAAACCATTATTACTGACGTTACTTGCCATCGAGTCAAACAATACGTCCACGGAGGGACGATGCAGATTGACCGGCTCGCCAAAGAACACGCGCACTTTGTAGCCATCGCCGCTCGCGACGATCTCGGTTTGACATCCGCCCGGTGCAATCAGCGCGACGCCGGGCCGAAGACGATCGCCGTCGACGGCCTCGCGCACTTCGAGCGCACAGTGCTCGTTGAGTCGTTCGGCAAAATAACCAGTGAATCGCGGCGGCATATGCTGCACGACGACGATCGGCGGCATCTGCGCGGGTAAGCGCTGCAAGATCTCGCCAATCGCTTGCGTACCACCGGTTGAGGCGCCGATAGCGACAACACCGCGCTCGCGGCGCGATGCAGTACAGCTATACGTGCCAAGGTCGCGCGTCGGCACCGGCATATGTCGCGGTCGACTGAGGTGCACATGCGCGGCGGCGCGCACCTTAGCACACAGCTCGCGCGCCACGCTCGGGATAACTTCGCGCGGGTCGCCTTGTGGCTTGGCGACGACATCGACTGCACCTAGTTCGAGCGCGCGCAAGGTCGCGGCCGCGCCGCGCGAGGTGAGCGACGAAACCATGACCACCGGCATCGGCCGTAGTCGCATCAAGTTTTCGAGAAACTTAAGCCCGTCCATGCCCGGCATCTCGACGTCGAGTGTGAGCACATCGGGGTGCAGGCGCTTGATCTTCTCACGCGCGACATACGGATCGGGCGCGGTCCCGACGACTTCGATGCCGTCGTCCTCGACCAATATTGCCGCAATCAGCTGCCGCATGACCGCGGAGTCGTCGATGACCAGCGTGCGAATCTTGTTGACCGACCCGTGCCGTATCGATTGATCGCGCCCGCTTGAATCCGCTCCGCGCATCAGAACAGCTCCACGTCGCCATCCAACTTCTGGTGCTTCAAGCTGATCAAGTACACCATTTCTTCCTCGGCCGTGCGCTCGGCCTCTTGCTGTCCGAGGTAGCGCATGAATACTTTGTTGGTGTCGGTGTGAAACAGCACGCGTCGCGGCTGGTAGCCCCCGAGATCTTCCTTCACAACCGGTATTTGCTCGCCGGTCAGAAAGCGCCGCACGAATTCGATGTTGCGCTGCGGCACGCCCTTCGCGCTTTCGCGAATCTTGAGTACGTGACCACCGCCGAATATTTTCGCGCGAAATCGACTGCGACTCGCACCAAGCCGCATGAGATCGCTAATCAATAGTTCCATGGCGTGCACGCCGTAGCGCGTGCTGTTCGGATTCTTCGGATCGACACCCTCGGGTAGCATGAAGTGGTTCATGCCGCCGATGCGAGCCTCCGGATCGTACAGGCAGGCAGCAATACAGGAACCGAGCACGGTGTCGATCACCAGCGGTTCGCGGCTGGCGCGCAAGCCGCCGATATGAATGGTCACACGCGGCGTGTCCGGATTGTCGCCGGGCAAAGAACGTCGTCGCGGCGCGGTCGGTCCGTGCATGTCAGGTTTTACCTTGATATTGATACACGCTCTGACTCATGTGGCGTAGTTTCCCGCCACCGTCGACCAACGATTCCGAATGGCCCAGCATCAGATAACCTCCCGGTCGCAACATCTGTGTGAAGCGCTCGATCAGGCGCCGTTGCGTCGGGCGATCAAAGTAGATAATCACGTTGCGGCAAAAGATGGCGTCAAACAGGCCGTGCATAGGCCACGGGTCGTCCATCAAATTGAGCCGGCGAAAACGAATGATCTCCTTGAGTTTTGGTTTCGCCTGCACCTGTCCGGCGTTTTCACCTTCACCGTGGAAAAAATAGCGCTGCAGCAGCGCTTGCGGAATACGTTCGGCCTGCTCTTCGGTGTACTCGCCGCGTTCGGCGTGGCCCAAGACGCGCGTATCGATATCCGTCGCGAGAATGCGAATATCCCAAACCTCTGCCAAGGGAAAGGCTTCGCGTACGGTCATTGCCAACGTATACGCTTCCTCACCGGTCGCGGTGCCGGCGCTCCATAGGCGCAGACGCCGCCCGCCATTGGCGCCACGCGCCTGAATTTCCGGAAGCACGCGGTCGGTTAAGAATTTGAAGTGATGCGGCTCGCGAAAAAAATCGGTTTTGTTGGTCGTAATGCAATTAATCATCTCGACCAACTCCTGCCCGTCCGTGTCCTGTTCGGTCAACAGCTGGTAGTAGTCGGCAAACGATTCGAGCCCGTAATGGCGCAACCGCCGACCCAGCCGCGCGTATACCAGCGCGCGTTTGTGATCCGACAACGCGATACCGGTATGCGTATAAATAAATTCACGCAGCTGCTGAAACTCGGCGTCGCTGATCTTATAGACCGACGGACCGGTGATCACTGGTGACGAGGAAACAAGCATGCGTCTTTTCCGGCCAGCGGGGCATCGACCCCGGCGTTGCTAAAATTCAGTCCAGTCGTCGCTCGACCCGGCCGCGCGTCGCGGTCGCAGCTTTTGCACTTTTTTGTCGTTCCCGATCGCACGCTCACTGGGTGGCGCATCGGGTACAGCCGCCGGTCTCAATTTGCTTTCGTTGCTGCGCATCGGCTTGGCGGGCGCCGCCGACGGAGCGAAGATCCGCGACGCGCTCGAGAACCTCGGCGAGTACCGCGGGCTCATCAAGACGTACCGCCGGCCGTTCACGCCCGAGGAGCACGACGCGCTCAACGAGAAGGACTACATCCTGGTCACGTGGCGCCAGGGCAAGATCGTCCCCGTCTCGACCGAGCGCGGCGTGTCGTGGTTGCCGGCGATCACGACGACGGCAGCGTCGGGCAAGCCCGACCGGATGCGTTGCAGCTGCTGGAAGAAGAAAAGGATCGCGGGATTCGTCGGGCGGACCGAGTGGAAGATGTCGCCGGCGAGCACGATCAGGTCCGGGCGCTGGACGAGCAGG
>Ga0209641_10003814_pt1 | contig 12560 bp, 14 predicted proteins | sample RifCSP16_1_FD_184022 | JGI IMG/M metagenome (GOLD analysis project Ga0209641, IMG submission 184022) | Soil microbial communities from Rifle, Colorado - Rifle CSP2_sed 16_1 (SPAdes) (version 2) | ecosystem: Environmental > Terrestrial > Deep subsurface > Rock core/Sediment | place: Rifle...
ACTCCAATGCGTGCGGCTTAAATTTAGACTTTGACACGACGATATGTTCCATACTTCACCCCCATTAAAACATACAACTATGGTCATATTACTATGGTCATTTCATGTTGTCAACCCTTCACACTCATCCCTACTTTGTTAGAAACCCCCAATATTTTCCCTGCGCGCGGTGATCTTCCAGCTATAGGAACCCTGACTATACAAGAGATAAGAGAAACTTATCTGCACTCATAACCCTGACTCCACCTTCCTGTATGTCAATATCCCTTTCGGAAACGACCTGGTAAAGGGACGGGATATTCAACTTGTTACCAAAGTAAATCAGGTGTTTTGAGACCTCTTTAAAAGAAGACTTTACTTCCACAGCAAACCACGGTTTTCCGCCTTCCGTTACCAGGAAATCCACCTCTCTTCCTTCTATATCCCGCAGGAAATGAAGCTCCGTTTTATACCCGTCAACATCATTCATATAATGGCACAGTTTCAATAGATGAGATGCAACAATGTTTTCCAGTCTTGCGCCGTTATTATTTAGAATCTCAGACCAGTCCCATAGATATATCTTGGGCTCCTTCTTGAGAGATTTTATTTTATTGTGAGAAAAGGGGTAAATCCTGAAATGATAATAAAACCTCTCCAGGATATCTATCCATTTGGCCGCGGTTTTATGAGCGACAGAGAGGTCTTCTCTCAATGAATTAACAGACAAGAGAGAGCCCGCCCTTTCCGGAAGGATGTCAACCAGAACCTGGAGGGCGGATAAATCCCTTATGTCCTCTAAGTCCCGTATATCCTCCTTTACCAGCCTGTCCAGGCGCTGGTTATGCCATCTTCTTAAACCCTTTTCACTCTGTTTCAAGAGCGGTTCTGGAAAACCGCCGAACTTCAGCAGAATATCAAAGGCCTCCTTGCTTCCCTTGTCGGAAGCGGAAAATCTTATTTCCTCAAACGGAATAAAATTATTCTTTTTCCCCAAATACTCCGCAAGCGAGAAGGGGTGGAGCCGATAATAATAATACCTGCCCATAAGAGAGTCCCCGCCTCTCCTGTAGACATCCAGTCTTGCGCTTCCGGTAACAAGTATTTTGAAGTCATCCTTATGCTTGTCAAATTGCCCCTTCAGGTAATTTTTCCAGTCCTTGTATTTATGTATCTCGTCAAACAATACAACTTCTGCGTCGCCTTTAAATCTGGATTCTATGATCTTTTTCCTGTCTTCTCTGTAATCCCAGTTTAAATAATCGTGAGACTGAAAGTAATTTTCGGCGACATACTGTGCAAGGCTTGTCTTCCCGACCTGCCGCGCACCTCCGATAAAGACCATTTTTTCGCTTAGGTCCTTCAATATGTGGTCTGTTAAATATCTTTTTTTCATGACTTAATGATACCGATAGTTTCTACTTAAGTCAAATTTTATGGCAAACAATTTTGACTACAGGGAAACCTATAGGCTGGATTATCTTTTAAAAACCCCATGACCTTCCTCAGCGGTGCGGTGCTATCTGTAAGCTGAATCATGATCCGGGTTCAGGGTAAGAAAGCGCATAAATTGACTTTCACGGTAGACAAGGGCGCGGAATTTCTTGCTGATGCGAACAGTATAAAGCCTCCGGCCATCCGGACCGATCTTTGATTGCACCAACTCCCACTTTAGTCCCTGATCTTTATAAATCTCTGCCCATGTGAGTTTTTTGATTTTTTGAAGTGTGCCGATGAGTTGAAGGATCTCTTCCTTTTCGAGAGAAAAAAGCTCTTCCTGAAATACGGGATTGTTCAGGTCTATAAGGACGCTATCTGATCTTTTCAATCAGGGCCTCCAGATCGGTCTCTTTTGGCCTGTGTTTTTCGGCCCATTTAACGGCTGTTTCAATCCTGGACTTTGCAGGCTCTTCATGCATCCACATTTCGCTATCCGGAATGATCCTGGCCGTCTTGATAAGCCACACTCCTTCCTCCAACTCTTCAACAAGAACCGGACGCCCGGCGTATTCCTTGCCCAGCGATATCTGACCGCTCGCTCCTATGGTCTTAACATATGCTTCCATATCTCCTCCCTGTCAAATAGGATAGCATGAAGGCATGAATAACGCAACGGTTTTTCATCCCCGCCTCAGCGTAGGCCGCATAGCGCTTACTCTCTGCCCTCTGCCCTCATCCCTACTTCTTAAACAGCCACAGTACCTTCCTCAGCGGTGCGGTGACCTTCCAGCTGTAGGAGTTCATAAGCGCCTCTATCTGCCGGTCTTTCCCGGCGAGCGGCTATCCTGTATCGCCTGTCTGTTACGATTCCATTGCTTGTTTTTTGTTTTGATGATATTGGTTTTCCGTATCTTGCGCACTGGGAGGGGAATAAGGAAAGCACAAACTGGGGTGTCGGCTATGAATTTTTATATGGCAGTCTGCATTCTTTAATCAAAGGTGACAGGCTTTCAAATTCCGGGTCTTTATGAACCAATATACCGTCATGCTGCTGGCAGAGAGCGGCTATATACGCATCTGCTAATGAGATTCGGTTTGCAGCCTTTAATCTCCCTGCTTTTAAATTGAGGTCTTCATTAGATTCTTCCACTATTAGCGACAGGGACTGAATCAGGTTAACCCGTCTTAGAGCTTCTGATTCCCCTTTTTCCTGTATGGTTATATAATAAACCTCGGTCAGGCTGACAAAGGCGATGTAAATTCTTATTTCCTCTTTTTCAGCCTTTATCAATAGTTCATCTATGACATCTGAACCCTTTTCATCCTCAATGTATGTAAGAAGGGCGGAAGTATCGAGAATATAGATTTTGCCGTTATCTCCCCTCAAGGTTAATATCCTCAGCCCTTGATTTTAAAAGTTTTTCTATAAGATGCTCTCCTTTACCTGTGCCTTTTAAAAGCCTTCTGGCCTCCACGGGGGCGAGCTTTTCAATTACGTCGGGAAATATGACAAGGACTTCTGTTTTTTCTTTCATCCTTATGGGTTCAATGGGCTTTATATCATGCCCATCAAATATGGCCCTAATTGCCTGCATATGCTTTCCTCCATTCTCACAGAATACAGCGTGATTATATCATTTTGATGTCATATTGCAAGAATATAAACACAAAGGCTGCTTGACGAATTCTTCTTTTGTTACTTGCCCCCTTGCATCCTTCATCCCTCATCCCTACTTCTTAAAAAGTCCCAATACCTTCCTCAGCGGAGCGGTGACCTTCCAGTTAGAGGAATTCAAGAGGGCATCTATACCTTTCTCCGTATCGTCAGTGTTTACGGTAAGCTTTATCGTGTTCAGTATCCAGGCTTACAAAAACTATGGTTGGGCCATTTATAAGGCAAGTCATTGCTCTGGCGCTTTGTGTGATTCGGATAGAATAAAGCTGTTCACCTGTTTCAGGATCGATAAAACCGTGGATTTTCTCAAAATTCAATCCTTGGTGTTTCCATAGCTGGGTCACATCTGTAAACCCGTGAAGCAATTTAACGGTTTTAGCAACAGCTTTGCGGATAGGCAATTCCGAGGCCATAACCTCTTCATCAAACTTAGGCCTGACCTCAATCCTCATTAGTCCACCGTTTGGTTACGGCTTTTACATCCTTTTCAGTCTCCACCACGATAGAAGACCGGGGGTCTCTTAATGAATCCCTTACCTTTTTCTGATTTTCAGGAGTCCAGGCCCATAGCTGATGCTTGGGAACATTTGCCATAGGTATCAACATAATTCTTCCATCGGATAAGACTTCCAGATCGAGAGAATCCCCTGGTTTAATGCCTGCCTCTGCCGGTATGGTAATCCTCCTTCGGTCGTCAGTATGCAATAACATTTGTCACCTCTCAAAACGATATAAGCCCATTATAAGGGAAAATGGGTAAATGGGCAAGATTTATTTATTCTTCTTTTACCAAAAAAATGCATTTGACACAGATGAACACAGATTTGCACTGATAATTCAAAGAGTTAGAGAAAAACATATCCTCAACTTTTGGGTTAAGAACTTATCCGTAAATAGCTATTTCATTAAATTCCCCCTTTGGAAAAGGGGGAATAAGGGGGATTTTGCGATAAAAAGGTTTTCAAATCCTCCCTCGCCCCCCTTTGCTAAAGGGGGAAAGTTAATTACGGACAAGTTCTTAATCTTTATTTCATGTATTATCTGTTTTATCTGTGTTCATCCGCCTTAATCTGTGCCCCATTGCAGGATTTAAGTTTTATATCAATTTTCGGTGCACCACTAAGCTTTTATCCTTCATTCTGTGCTCAACCTCACCAACTCCCCGCCCTCTCTCCTCTGGACTTATTTTTTAAACAGCCCCAGTACCCTCCTCAGCGGTGCGGTGACCTTCCAACTATAGGAGTTCATAAGAGACTCAATCTGTTTGTTCTTTTCGGCAAGCTGCCGGTTTAGGTCGGTAGGATGAATATATTCTGTCATAGCATATTGCGGCTGATACTTCGATAAATCGATTGTTACAGGACAAGTGGATACTGTTGACTGGAAAGACTCTTCAAGACGGATATTTTTCTTGAATCTTTCCATATCGTAGGCGGGATAAATATTTTTTATTATATCAATAATCCATAGGCTTAAATCTTTTTGTTTTATAAATGGTGCAAAGACTCCATAAACTCCCCAGAGACCCCTGAATAAAACGAAATCGGCGGGTATCTTCTCTTTAAACGACCACTTTCTATCTATAAAATGAAGCTTGCCGTCAGATGACTTAATCAAATTCCAAAAAACAAAATCCACTGCATTTTCATCCACCAGGTGATAGCCATGTTCATCCACTTCTTTCTGGTGGTAATTCAAAAGGATATTATCGTGTATCTCTTTCATTATTTTGATGATTGCCTCCGCTGGTGCATCCGACATGAGGCCTTTATAGGCATCGAAAAGCAGAAGTTCGCCTGATATGAATCTATCCGTTTCAGTAAGGTTGAATCCAATATCCTGCTGTGCAGGGTTGGTTTCATTCGGGCAAATCAACTCACGCTTGACGACATAATCATTATTCCTATCTTTGTTTAAGGCGACAGTATGATGAAAAATAGGTTTATGAGCGTCATTATTGAAGAACTTTTTGATAAGCCATTCCGTCTGAAGATTGATTTTATTTGACTTGCCAGCAAGCACCAGAAAAGAATTTGAGAAATGCCAAAGAAGCCCGGACTGCGTCAAGGACTTCAGCAAAAGAGGTTCGGGTATTATATTAAACCGCCCGCCGGAATAATCTTCAAAGGGGGTCCTTATCCAGTTGTATGGATACAATGATAACGTTTCATCTGATTCCCTGAAAAACGTCTCAGGTAGTTTATAGTCGGGGAATGTGTGGTAGAATTGTATATTATTGAATCCAGAGGTCGAGAGCATTTCCTGTAGCTCATTTCTGCTAAAAGTAACCGGTGTCTTATTTGGATAACCTATAAGCCCCTCGAACAGCTTACTATGATCCTCTGAGCAACCGCTGAAATATTTAGCGCCGAGTTTATTTTCAATGGCTATCAGAAGTATCCCGTCTTCCTCTATGGCCGTATTGAGTCTTTTCAAGTAATCGATGCAGGACTTCTTAGGGTCTTCGGCACTCATGTAGTAAGGTAGATACTCCATCACTCCGTTTAACGTCACCAGCCGGTACTTGTTGGGCTGGCACGATATATCCAGCATGTCCCCACAGAATATATTAACATTGGCAAGGTCCCTTGTGCGCTCTCTCGTTACCTGGGCGCGTGCCATACTTCCTTCCACCGCATCCACACTGCGGAAGTTTTCGCCGAGCCATCTGGTAATGGCGCCGCATCCCGATCCAAGTTCCAGTACGTCAGAGTCTTTGTTGAATATTTCTGCTACCGCCTCCATGATATTAGTTCTGCGGAGGGAAAGATGATACCTTGAGGCCCAGTCTTTTATATGAGTAAGGAGTTCCGGGTCATAGCTTTTTATATCCTTTAGATTCTTGAATATATTCAAAAGATACTCTTCCCCGCCGTCAGAGTAATCTATTGGCGGTTTTTGCGGATGCACATATATGCTAAGAGCACTGTCGAAGACAAAGTCCTTCATTAGTTCACCTTATATTACATAGTCAAATTTTAATTCAAAATCTACAAGACCGGACGAAAGACCCTGGTTCACAAAGGCCAGATGAATTGAGTCGTACCTTCTGTCCAGCGGTATTACCTCGCCTTCCGCCTCTTCGGCAACGCCAACTGACAATAGATACTCCCCGGATGTCAGTTTTGGTACGAAATAAAAATGCACCACCGTAGTATCCCCCGTTTTTCGGGTAATAAACTTTTTGGCCATATCCCAATCCTTGGAATTATTCCCTGATATTGTTACGCCATCCGCGGTTTTGATGAATAGGCCGTAGATCGGGCACTCAACGTTCTTGAAAAACTTCACTTTAAGATAAAGATGAAAATCTTCGAATGTTTTGCACTGAGTTGGATCGACCGACGAGCCGCTTACAACAAGATAATCGACTATCGCCGCGTTGCGGCTGCCCCATCGGTACTCGTTTTTGTTGTAGCTTTTTCTTTGGTTGAACCTATCATCGGCGCAGGACTCCTCTATGAACTCCGCGGCGTATTTGTTCGACGCCTGGTTGTAATTTAGATTGTAAGACGTGCCTGTTTGCATTTCACCAATTTCGAACCCCGTCCTTTCTGTACCTCTCCCAAACAGAAGGTCCATATAATGATTGGAAATGTCGCGTGGCTTTCCCTCTGAAACCTTTTTCCCGTCGTTTATTAGTATAGCCTTGTCGCAGTGTCGTACGATCTGTTCCGTTGAATGAGTAACAAATAAAATCGTCTTGTTCTTTTTTTTAAACTCTTCGAATTTTCTAAAACACTTTGCTTGATATTTCGCATCCCCCACGGCCAGCGCCTCATCCACAATCAAGATATCGGGATCAACATTAATCGCAACTGAAAAGGCAAGCCTTACATACATCCCGCTTGAATACGTCCTTACCGGCTGGTCTATAAATTCGCCAATGTCGGCAAACCCGGCTATGGCATCAAACCTGTCATCCATCTCTTCTTTTGTAAACCCCATAATGGCGCCGTTCATGTAGACGTTTTCCCTGCCTGTAAACTGGGGGCTAAACCCAGCTCCAAGCTCAAGAAGGGCGGATATCCTGCCGTTTACCTTGACCGTCCCTTCCGTCGGCGGAAGCACTCCGCAGAGCAACTGCAAAAGCGTTGATTTCCCGCTCCCGTTGCGGCCCAGGATGCCGATGCATTCCCCTTTTTTGACCTCAAAAGAGACGTCCCGGAGCGCCTGGAACTCCTGGTGGTACTTCTTCCCGAATGGGTGCAACATCTCCTTGAGCCGCTCCGTTGGGGATGGGTACATCTTGTAGCTCTTTGAGAGCCTTTCTACCTTTATCGCTATATCATTCATAATTTGTCTGAAAATGATTTTTCACCGCAGAGATGCGGATAAAGCATGTCTCGCGCTAAGCCGCAGAGTGCGCAAAGAAAAGCATAAGCGATGAATTGCCAAAATCTTATAAGCCATTAACGACCCGTTCAATTCCATCTCTGATAAGATTGACATTAAAATTTACAAGCAAGCCGAGCTTCATGTCCGTTAACCGGAGATAATCCTGGACCAAGTGTCGTGTGAATTCTATAACAGCAATCCACTATTACTTTTGATATCTGATTTTCGTCCATGTTGTATTGTTCATCCTTATCTTTGCGTCTTTGCGACTTTGTGCGGAAAAAGATTTTGATTAAATTCTTCTTTCACGCTTCATGGTTTTTTCGATTCACGTCTCACCATTCACGCTTCACCGTCTTTATCTATCGCGGACGTTATCTTATTTAATACTCCTAAAAGGTCTATCCCTTCGCATTCTCCAACAGTTTCATCTTTTCCCGTGTGTATATGATGAGGGAAGGTTTTTACGGCTGGATGATGCCTGGCATTGTCCCATCTCATGATGAGATTCGAGTCCTTATCCTGCCAATGAAACCGATATTCGATAAGGTGTGTAGCCCCTTCCTCATAACGACAATAGATGCTTATCTCAAGAAGACCCTCATCAATGAGCTTGGTTCTCGCTCTAAAATAGCCGTCGTTTTCCGCCTCTCTTCTTTTAATTATTTGGATATGTTCTACAACCGGCGATGCGGTAAGCAACAAGATGTTGTCTTCCAGGTATTCATTGATAGTCAATTAGACGTGCCTCCAAGTATTTCAAACCTTTCAACGGATCGTTTATACATCTGGAAGAGGGCTGACCATTCAAAATAATCTTCATTATCCCCAAGTTCGCCTTTTGCAAAACGTTCATTAAACTTTTCAGAAGAAAGTTTATATTTGCTTTCAAACTGGGAAAGGTCTTCTTTGAGCGCCTGGATATTGGCAGCGGTTTTCCCCAGTTCGTATTCGAGAATCTTTCCCAGCGAGCGTGTCAGGTATGTGTCTTGTAATCCTTTATCAAATATCTTTTCTATACCGTGAATAAGTTCTTTGGTTATTTCCATATCTCCTCCTCATTAAGCTTTATAAGCATCCTATCAAAAGTCCATCATGGGGTCAAACTCTGTAACCGCGCTGTCATGAGGACATTTCCTAACCCTAAGTTCCAATCGTCCACAGATTACGCAGATTGCGCAGAAGTTATCTCAATGCCAACCATTTCCATAACGGAATTATCCTTATTTCTCCCTCTTCAATGCCAACCGTTCCTTCTTCATCATCAGTGATCACTGTAAGGATATCTGTTTTTAATTCAGCCCTCGCATCCGACAACGCCCGCAACTCTCTGTTCTTAGTCTTTTCATCAGATAAGGAAAAACATACCTGGATAGCCTCGGTAATCTTCAATCCTTCTCTTATCACAAAATCAACCTCTCTCCCCCTTTTTGACTTCCAATAATAAATATCCTTATTTCTTCTTCGAAGCTCCAGATAAACAACATTTTCGTACAACCGCCCGATATTTTGAGAAAACTTAAAGCTGATCAAGTTACTCATTGCAACATCGATACAATAATACTTGGATGGATTATAAATCCTACGTTTAAGAGAATAATCAAATAAGTCCATGGAAAAAAATAGATAGACATCGCTTAGAGCCCCAAGATAGTTTTTAGCTGTATTTATGCTCTTGACGCCAATCAGTCTCTGGATATTTTGATAGCTTTGAACTGTGCCTGGATTAGTAGCCATATACAGGGTCAGTTCCTTAATCTCTTTTATGTTTTTAATAGAGTAGCGGGCTATTATGTCGCGATATAGTATGTCCTTATAATACTGTTCCAAAATAGTTGGATCTCCCGTTTTCAACACCTCAGGGAAACCGCCCAGATCAAGATACTTCCTGAAAAGTCTTTTTGCCTCAACTTTTTTTTGCTTATGATAAAAACTCCTTGCATCTACTGAACATCCATTCATCTCCATGAATTCCCGGAAAGAAAAGGGCCAGTTGACTATCTGACGGTTTCTCCCGGTCAGAGCCCCTGATATTTCGGAACTAAGAATCGCTGCGTTTGAGCCTGTGACAAAAACCTTTACATCCTCAAACTCGTACAGCCTGTTCAACCATCTTTCCCATTCATTGATACTCTGAATCTCATCCAGAAAAAGATATTTCCTGCCTTCCGGATTTTCCAATTCAATGAATGTTTCATAAAGGGGCTCAAAATCCTGAACGGAAAAAGTGACAAATCTCTCGTCCTCAAAGTTAAGATAAAGGATATTTGATTCAGGGACACCCTCTTTTTTAATCACATCATCGCAGATAAGTCGCATGAGGGACGATTTGCCGCTTCTCCTTACGCCTGTAATAATAACTATCTCCCTTTGCGGTATATACTTTTCGATCTCCTTCTGTATCTCACGCCCTACTAATCCCTTTCTGGAAAGGAACCTTTCCTTATGTTCAATTATGAGTTCTTTTAGTTTTTCTTTTTCCACGCCAACTCCAAATATTGCATTGCTATTGCAATATAACCACAAAAATATTGTGTTGTCAATGCAATATTCCCGACAAGGATGTGTCCACTTCTTCCAATTCGGAGATCGATTTCTTATCACTTAGCGTTGATTTCCCGCTCCCGTTGCGGCCCAGGAGACGCGGAGGCGCAGAGTTTTCTTGTAATTGATTAACAATACGTTTTATTCCGTCTTTCAGCATCGGAACGTTAAAATTTATCAATAACCCTAATGGCCGCTGATAAAGCTTCAAGTAAGAACTTGTCCGTAATTAACTTTCCCCCTTTAGCAAAGGGGGGCGAGGGGGGATTTGAAAACCTTTTTATCGCAAAATCCCCCTTAATCCCCCTTTTCCAAAGGGGGAATTTAATGAAATAGCTATTTACGGATAAGTTCTTAGTGCCTTTGTGTTTAAAAATATTTGTTTTTCTCTGCGTCTCACCATTTTTTCACTTTTTCCATTTTATTTATTTTTGCGCTCTGCTCTCTGCGCTCCTCGCTACAGCACTTCCGCAAACCCCGGCTTGAGTCTCCTGAAGAAGATGCCGCCGAGTCCGAAGGTCAGAAACGAAGAGATAGCCAGATATGCAATATCCCCCATCGGCAGGACCTTTCCGGCGAATACAGCGTATCTGTAACCCTCTACCATATGGTACATGGGGTTTAGTTTCATCAGAGGCAGTATCTTTGCCGGGATAATGCCGGATGAATAAAAGATCGGGGTAAAGAACATCCACCCCATCATCAATACACCCACCACCTGCTGTACGTCCCTGAGATATACATTTACACTCGACAGCATCCAGCCTAACCCTATTGCAAAAACGGCGATAAAGAAGAGGTAAAGGAGGATGACCGGCGTAAACAGCGTTAATCTCCCTGTAACTGCCAGAGTTATCATAAGCAGCAGGCCGACCCCTATCATGTGGCTGATGATATTGCTTATTACAGTTATTATGGGTAGTATCTCAGAGGAGAAGCCCACTGCCTTTTTTACGAGGTTCCCATTCGAAACTATCACGACGGTTGAGGCGCTGACCGTTTGAGAAAAGAATTGCCAGGGGATGAGGCCGCAGAGAAGAAATAGAAGGTAGCTGTCTGTGCCGTAAACCGGATCGGGTGTGGACTTGAAAAATACCCCGAAGACTATGCCGTAGATCAAAAGCTGTGAGAGGGGGTTTATCACGGCCCAGAGTAATCCGAAGAGGCTCCCGACATAGACCGCCTTCATCTCCCTCATCGCCATCATCTTTATCATGTAGCGGCTCTTGTAGAGCTTCTTTATGAAGTCTATGAAGATGTAGAAGTTTTGTATCATATTAAACCTTGTGAATGGTGAATCGGCTCTTCACGCTCTCAACAGTATTTTCTCTTCCGGTATCCCTATCTCGATGAGCCTGTTGTAAAGCTCCTCTCCTCTTGAATAACTGGTTATCAGTACCCGGTCAAAACCGATGTTTTTCAGCTCCTCCAGGGGCCTTATGGTATGGCTGAAAAACATCGTGCTCTTCTTTTCCGTATCCACTACGGAAACAAGCTCCAGTTCGAACTCCTGGAGCGTTATATATGCGATCTCGGCCACTTCATCGGCGCCGCAGAAGACGAGTTTTTTCACGTTGTATCTGTTCAGGCCGTGGAACAACATCTGGAAGTCCTGTCTCGCGATCCTGTAAAGGTTGTTGAAGTTGTGAAGGTGCTGGAAGGCGAGACGGCTCTTTTCGATGAATCCCTTTGGGGTCAGGTAATAGGTATACCTCTTAGGCGGGATGTTGGCTATGGTTATATGACCCTTAGATGCAAGGTTCTTTATATAGGAGTTTATAAGTCCAAGGGCCATTCCGAGCCTCTTGCTCAGGTCCCTCTGCGTGACCTCCCCGTTCCTTGAAAGCTCGTCAAGTATGAGTAGAGAGGTATATGAATCCGCTGAACCCCTTTCATTGTTCTTGTTCATACGGTGAACATGATAACGCAGCGTCAAACCCCTGTCAAGAGTTTTTTATTGTTTTTTTTTGTTAAGTTTTTCCTTGACCAATCCCTAAAAAAAAGATAATCTTTTGTCCAGTTCGAGAGGTTGATTTTTATAAATTTGCAGTTACTAATACGGTTATAAGTATGGCAACATTGAACTGCATCTTCAAAATCCCCCTCAATCCCCCTTTTTCAAAGGGGGAGCTAAATTTCCCCTCTTTGGCAAAGAGGGGGCAGGGGAGATTTGGTAAGTATATAGATTCCAAGATTAAATAGTTCCGGCGGCGTAGCCAAGTGGTAAGGCAGAGGTCTGCAAAACCTCTATTCATCGGTTCAAATCCGATCGCCGCCTCCATCCTAAAATCTCAAATCTGAAATTCAAATTTGACCTAACAAAGCATTTAGCCACAGATGGACACGGATTTGCACAGATATTTCAAACACCTATTAAAAAGATATGAATCACCTTTTTGATAAAGCCTTTTATATTTTCAGGTAGTTGTTTTATCTGCGTGCATCTGCGGCCAATTGCAGAATTTAGATTTGATATTTCACTCTTTAAGAACTTATCCGTAAATAGCTATTTCATTAAATTCCCCCTTTGGAAAAGGGGGATTAAGGGGGATTTTGCGATAAAAAGGTTTTCAAATCCCCCCTC
>Ga0209641_10003815_pt1 | contig 12559 bp, 13 predicted proteins | sample RifCSP16_1_FD_184022 | JGI IMG/M metagenome (GOLD analysis project Ga0209641, IMG submission 184022) | Soil microbial communities from Rifle, Colorado - Rifle CSP2_sed 16_1 (SPAdes) (version 2) | ecosystem: Environmental > Terrestrial > Deep subsurface > Rock core/Sediment | place: Rifle...
CCGCGACGGTTCCTGCGCCACGAGATCGAAAGAGGCGTGCGCCATCAGCGCGGCGAGCTCGAGCTCGGCGATCGCGACCCGACCGGAAAGCGCGAGGTCCTCGGCCATCGCAGGGTGAAGCTCGGCGACCAAGCCGACGGGGTCTCCTCCTAGGAGAACGGCTGCGGCCCGACCTGGATGGAACGGCCCGCCGTGGAGCCCCCCTAGCGACCAGTCGCGCACACCGACGTCCGAGAGCAGTGCCTCGAGGGCGCCCTTCGCGTCGAAGAAGTCGAAGGGCCGTTCCCGCTCGACCCAGGACAGTTCCGCCGGACCGCTCATCGCGAGGCCGACTTGGAGCCGCTCGGCCACGGGGTCTGCCCTACGGAACACGGTTCCGACCTCGAAGATGGCCACGCTTCGGACCTGGCGCGACCGGTTCCGTCCGACCGCTCTCAGCAGTCCTGGGAGCAGTCGCCCGCGCAAGCGATCCTCGGCTGCGTCGAGCGGGTTGGCGATCCCGACCGCGCCTTCGTCGCCGAACATCGCGACATCCTCCCCAGACGCGAACGAAGGGAGTCGAACTTCCCGTAGACCGGCGCGCGCGAGGGCCCGCCGCACGAGACCTGCGAACGCGTACGTCGCGGGGAGGCCGCCCGCCTGCCGAACCGCGGGCAGCGTCGAGCGGACGCGGTCGTATCCCTGCACCCGCACGAACTCCTCGATCAGGTCCACCTCGCGCTCGACATCGACGCGGTAGCCTGGAACCTCGACCACGACCGAGTCTCGGGCGACGTCGTTCGCCATGGCGAGCCGGTCGAAGGCCTCCTTCGTATCGACGGCCGATACCGGGTACCCGAGCAGCATCGTCGCCCGCGAGGGCCGCATCGCGATCCGCCGCCGCTCCGGGGCGGCGCCCACCTCCAGGGCGCCGGAGAGCACTCGCGCGCCGCTCCACTCGGCCATCAGCCGGCACGCGCGATCGGCGCCGGTGGGGACGGCCTCGGGGTCGGTCCCGCGCTCGAAGCGCATCGATGCTTCCGTCGACAGATCGACCCTTCGGCGGGTGCGCTGGATCCCGCCGCGCTCGAAGTGCGCGCTCTCCAGGAGGACGTCGGTAGTCGACTCCGACATCTCGGCGACCGCGCCCCCCATCACCCCCGCCACCGCCACAGGGCGCTCCGTGTCGCAGATCAGGAGGTCGTCTTCGGTGAACGCGCGCTCCACATCATCGAGCGTGACGAGTCTTTCTCCCGCCGCCGCGCGGCGCACCAGGATGCCGGGGCCACCCAGGAGGCCGAGGTCGAACGGGTGGAGCGGTTGCCCGATCTCCAGCATCGAGTAGTTCGTGGCGTCCACCGCGGCCGAGATCGGGCGCATCCCCGAAGCGGTCAGCCGCGCCTGCACGCGCAGGGGTGCGTCGACGTGGCGAATCCCTCGCACGACCCTCGCGAGGTATCTGGGGCAGCGCTCGCGATCGAGCACCTCGAGCGTGGCTACCTCCTCCGCCTTCTCGTCGTCCTCCTCCACCGACGTGTCCGGCGACGTGAACGGTGCCCCCGTCGCCGCGGCCACCTCTCGCGCGACCCCGATCACGGATAGGAAGTCGGGGCGGTTCGGCGTGACCTCGATGTCGAGCACCGCGTCGTCCAGGCCAAGCGCGCCCAGCACCTCCTCACCCGGCGAGAGGTCCGGAGGAAGCACGAGGATCGCCTCGTGGTTCGCATTGATGCCGAGCTCGTACGGGGAGCACAACATGCCGTCGGAGACGACGCCGCGGATCCTGCGGGCCGCGAGCGGTTCCTGCAGGGAGGGCAGTGTCGCCCCCAGACCGGCGAGCGGAACGAGGTCGCCCGGCGCCATGTTTCGCACACCCACGACCACCTGCCGCTCGGTCGCGCCGGTGGTCACGCGGGCGAGACACAGCTTGTCGGAGCCCGGGTGGTCCCGGACCTCCATCACGCGCGCGACCACAACACCGGACAGTCGCTCCCACGGGCGTTCGATCGCCTCCACCTTGGCCCCGCGCGACGTGAGCAGCTCAGCGAGCTCCTCGGCACCGAGCTTCGCCGGGCAGAACTCGCGAACCCAGGACAGCACGATCCTCATGCGACGCCCTCGAACTGCCTCAAGAACCTGACGTCGCCGTCGAAGAAGGCCCGGAGGTCGGATACCCCGTAGCGAACCATCGCTACGCGCTCGATCCCCAACCCGAACGCGAACCCGGTGTAGCGCTCGGCGTCGTAGCCGCAATTCTCCAGCACCCTCGGATGGACCATGCCGGCGCCGAGGAGCTCGAGCCACCCGTTGCCGCACACCGGGCAGCCCGTGCCGCCGCAGTGGAAGCAGGATACCTCCACCTCGGCACCCGGCTCCACGAAGGGGAAGTAGGTCGGGTTCAGCCGGACCTGCTGGTCGGGGCCGAACATCGAGCGGGCGAACGCCTCCAGCGTGCCCTTTAGGTCGGCGAAGGAGATACGCTCGTCCACCGCTAGGCCCTCGACCTGATGGAACATGGGCGAGTGGGTCGCGTCCGGCGTCTCCCGCCGGAACACGCGGCCCGGCGCGACGACGTAGACCGGAGGTTCCTGGGACTCCATCGTTCTGATCTGCACGGCGGACGTCTCCGTCCGCAGGAGCAGACCGGGAACGTCCAGGTAGAGGGAGTCCTTCATGGTGCGCGCGGGATGGTCGGGTGGGATGTTGAGCGCCTCGAAGTTGTGCCAGTCGTCTTCGATCTCCGGCCCCTCGGCCACCCGGTATCCCATGCGCGTGAAGATCTCGATGATCCGGTCCTCGACCAAGGTCAGCGGATGGAGCGAGCCCCTGCGGAGCCCACGACCGGGAAGGGTGACGTCCACGCCATCGGCGTCGAGGAGAGCTCCACGCGACTCCTGCTCGAGCTCCGCGCGCCGCCCGCCGATCGCCTCCTCGAGTGCGGCACGGACCTCGTTCGCGAGCCTGCCTACCGCACGCCGGTCGCCCTCGACGAACGACCCGAGTGAGCGCTGCACCTCGGAGTAACGGGACTTGCGTCCCAGAACCGCGACCTCGGCCTCGCGCAGCGCCCCGAGGGAGCCGGCATGCGAGATCAGCTCCCGACCGCGCGCTCGCTCCTTTTCGAGGATGGCGAGTGCTTCGGGCGGCTCCATGGATGGGGAGTCTACCGAAGCGCTCAGGGCCGCTTCGCGAAGGGGAGATCCAGCGCGAGGCGAAGCGCGCCGTCGCGGACCTCAGCGGTAGCGAACCCCCCCTGAGCCTCCGCCACGCCCCGCGCGACGTAGAGGCCGATCTTGCTCCCCGCCCCGGTCCCCGGTCTGCGGGGTTCGAAGAGCCACTCGACGCTCCCCGACTCGAGCTCCGTCCCGCCTCGCCATACCTGCACGCGCAGGCGCTCTCGACGCGCGCTCGCCGACGCGTGCACGGGCCCCTCGCGCGCCCACCACACCGCCGACTCGACGAAGGCGTGCACCGTGGTGCGAAGACGATCCCTGTCCACGAACGCCCTCGCATCCGGACCCTCCCAGACGACGCCCGGATGCTCGGGGTCGCGGGACAACATCTGGCCCAGGTCCTCGACGAGCGCCTTAACCTCCACTTCCTCGGGGAAGGCCTCGAAGCGACCCGACACGACGCGCGCGGCGTCGACGAGCTGCTTCACGATCGTGTCCATGCGATCGGTGTCGTGGAGGATGCCGGCCAGCATGGTCGAGCGGTGCTCCTCGGTCATCTGCTCCCACCGACGCTGCAGCGCGAAGCCGAACCCCTTCATCGCGGTGAGGGGGGAACGGATGTCGTGCGCAGCCGCGGCGATCAGGGTCTCGAGCGCCGTCCGCCGGACCTCACGTCGTTGGCGCGCCCACTCGAACAGGAAGGCGGTGGCGGCGGCCGCCACGTTCAGCGACTCCGCCCCGCCGGCGATCGGCACGCGCACGGTTGCGTCGGCGGCCGCCGCCACCTCCTTGGGCAAGCCCCACGCCTCGTTGCCGAAGAGGAACGCGGACGGGGTGGACAGATCCAGCTGAAACAGGTCCTCGTCTCCCTCGGGGTCCGTCGCGAGGACTCGCATCCCCCTCTCGCGTAGCTGCTCGAGCGCCGGAACGGTCTCGACCCCGCGGACGATCGGCACATGGAACATCGATCCGGCCGACGCACGGACGGTCTTCGGGTTGTAGACGTCGACGGACGTCCCGCCGAACACCACCGCGTCTCCGCCCGCCGCATCGGTGGAGCGGAGCACCGCCCCAGCGTTACCTGGGTCTCGGACGGCGTGGAGCACGACCACGCAGCCGCGCGCCACCGCCAGGGATGCGAGCGGGACGTCGAGGAAGGCGGCGACCCCCACGAGCCCCGGCGGCGTGACCGTGGACGCCAGGCGTCCCATGACTCCCTCGCTCACCCGGAGCACCGATGCGCCGGCGGCCCTCGCGCGCTCGACCAGCCCGTCCGCGGGGTCCGAGTGGAACAGCGTCTCGAGCCGGCCGGCGTTCCCGATGGCCTCCTCGACGGACCCCGCCCCCTCGACGAGGAACCGGCGGTTTCGCTCGCGGAACGCGCGTTTCTTCAGGCTGACCGCCTGAGAGACCTTCCGGTTGTTCGGCGACGTGATCACAGCGGCTCCCCGTTCGCCCCCGGCGATTCTAGGGTGACCGGCGTCCGGCCGGTGCCGCGTCGGACGCCTACTTCGCTCCGGCGGCCTTGGCGGCCTCTACCAGCTGCGCGAAGGCCTTCGGGTCCCGAACGGCGAGATCGGAGAGCATCTTGCGATCGAGCTCGACACCGGCGGCGGCGAGCCCAGATATGAACCGCGAGTACGACATCCCGTTCTGACGGGCAGCGGCCCCGATACGGGCGATCCAGAGCCGGCGGAACTGCCCCTTGCGGTCCCGACGATCTCGGTAGGAGTAGGCCAGCGAGTGCATGACCTGCTCCTTGGCCACACGGAGGCGCTTCCGGCGCGACCCGGTGTACCCCTTCGCCGCGTCGAGGATCTCGCGGCGCTTCTTCTTAGCGTGGACCGCTCGCTTCACCCTGGCCATACGCTCACTTCCCCAGGAGCCGGCGGACCACCGTCCGCTCGGCCCCGACCTCGGCCATCCCCTCCACGCGCCGGCGACGACCACCGCTCTTCTTAGTGAGCATGTGGTTCCCGGTCGCCTTCCGGTGGAGCACCTTCCCGGTTCGGGTGATGCGGAACCGCTTGGCGGTCGACTTGTTGGCCTTCATCTTCGGCATCGATCAGCCTCTCAAGGGGCCGCGGCGGGCTTCTTGCTGGGCGCGATCACCATGATCATGTTCCGACCGTCCTGCTTGGGCACCGCCTCGACGACCGCCAGGTCGGCCAGATCCTCCACGAGACGATCCAGGATCTTCCTGCCCAGCTCCGTATGAGACATCTCGCGGCCGCGGAACATGATCGTTATCTTGACCCGCGCGCCGGCTCTCAGGAACCGCTCGACGTGCCCGCGCTTCGTCGCGTAGTCGTGGGGATCGATCTTGGGGCGGAACTTGATCTCCTTGACCTCCACGCGCGCCTGCTTCTTGCGCGCCTCCTTCTGCCGGATGTCCCGCTCGTACTTGAACTTGCCGTAGTCCATGATCCGACAAACGGGAGGGTTCGCCTGCGGCGCCACCTCCACCAGGTCGAGGTCGAGCTCCTGGGCCCTACGAAGCGCGTCGGGGGTCGGCACTATGCCGATCTGCGCCCCGTCCGCCCCGACCAGGCGAACCTGGGCGGCCCGGATCCTCTCGTTTATGCGCGGTTCAACCGCTACCCCGCATCACCTCCGGAACGACGAAGCACCGACGGGCGTCGGCGCTTGGATCGAACGATCACCGCGCAGAGTATAGGTGCGGGCGCGGGGTGTGTCGACGGTCAGGAGAGTGGCCGGACGTTGGCCGCCTGCTGGCCCTTTGGGCCATCCACGATATCGAACTCGACCTCCTGGCCCTCCGTGAGGGAACGGTAGCCCTCGCCCACGATGGCCGAGAAGTGCACGAAGACGTCGTCTCCGTCGGGACGGGCGATGAAGCCGTACCCCTTCTCGTTGCTGAACCACTTCACGGTGCCCTGCGTTGCCAACGTCCCCGACCTCCCAGTCTTTGAGCCGCGCGAGCGTAGCATGCGCCCCTTTCCGGGGCAACGGGAACTCGCCGCGTCCTACCAGTCGGGCTCCAGCGGGCGCCCGTAGTCGTCCTGGAGCCGCTGGGTGTCGTCCTCCGTCGTGTAGCCATATGCGATCTCCAGGCCCCGCCCGCGCTTGGCGCCGCGGTTCGTGATCCGGTGCGTCACCTCCGCCTCGACCATGAACTCCTCCCCGGGCTCGGCCTCGACCGTTCGCTCCCCGATCTGGATCGTCAGGCCCGGGTCGAGCACGACCCACATCTCATCCCGCATCTGGTGATAGTGGACGCTCGTCTCCTGCCCCGACTCAACGGTTATGACCCTTACCGAAGCCGGCTGGTTCAGCGCGTAGGTGGCGACCTTCCCCCACGGCTTGTCGACGATCACGCCCGCTCCTCCTTCGGGAGCGCGTCCATCAGGCGGGCCATATCCACAGCGGCCCTCGCAGCGTCCCACCCCTTGTTCCCGTGGGCGCCCCCGGCTCGGTCCAGGGCCTGCTCCATCGTGTCGGTCGTGAGGACGCCGAAGATCACCGGAACCCCGGTCTCGAGCGACGCCCGAGCGACCCCGGCGGCCGACTGCCCGGCCACGTGCTGGAAGTGCGCGGTCTCACCGCGGATCACCGCTCCCAGGCAAACGACCGCGTCGTACTGTCGCGACGCCGCCAGTCGCCGCGCCACGAGCGGGAGCTCGAAAGCCCCCGGCACCCAAACGAGGTCCACGTCCCCGGCTTCGAGACTGTCGAAGTAGCCTCGGGCGCCCTCGACCAGGCGTTCGACGACGACCGAGTTGAACCGGGCGGCGGCGACCGCGAACCGCCTGCCGACCACGCCGCCGTCGCCCCGGATCTCCCTCACGGGGCCTCCTCGACGACGACCGGCTCCAGATTCGACAAGAGATGACCGAGCTTCTCGCGCTTGGTCCGCAGGTACTCGATGTTCTCCGGAGTGGGCCGGGTCTCGAGCGGGATCCGCTCGAGGATCGAGAGCCCGTAGCCCTCGAGGCCCGCCCGCTTCTGGGGATTGTTGGTGAGCAGCCGCATCGAGCGCACGCCGAGATCGACGAGTATCTGCGCGCCGATCCCGTAGTCGCGGGGATCGGGCGCGAAGCCGAGCTCCTCGTTCGCCTCGACGGTGTCGCGGCCCTGCTCCTGGAGCTGGTAGGCGCGGAGCTTGTGCGTGAGCCCTATCGCGCGGCCCTCGTGGCCGCGCACGTACAGAACCACCCCACGCCCCTCCTCCCCCACGGCCTCCATGGCACTCCCCAGCTGGGTGCCACAGTCGCAGCGGAGAGACCCGAAGACGTCGCCGGTCAGGCACTCGGAGTGGACACGGACGAGGACCCGCTCCCCGTCGCCGATCTCGCCCTGGACCAGAGCCACGTGGATCAGCTCGTCGACCGCGCTCTCGTATGCGTAGGCGCGGAAGTCACCGCAGTCGGTCGGGATCGTCGCCTCCGCCACCTTCCGGACGAGCCGCTCGCGGTGACGCCGATACTCGATCAGGTCTGCAATCGAGATGAGTCGTAGCCCGTGCTCCTGAGCGACCCGAACGAGCTGCGGCATGCGCGCCATCGTGCCATCGGGGTGAAGCACCTCACAGAGAACGCCCGCTGGGTACACACCCGCCAGCCTCGCCAGGTCGACGGCGGCCTCCGTGTGACCGGCGCGTTTGAGCACCCCGCCCTCCTGGGCCCGCAGTGGGAACACATGACCCGGCATGTGGATCTCCTCGGGACGCGTGCCCGGCTCCGTAACCGCCCTCACGGTTGCGGCTCGGTCGAACGCGCTCGTGCCCGTGGTCGTACGGCCCCGCACGTCGATGGACACGGCGAAGGCCGTCCCGTGGCTCTCTCGGTTCTGAGTCACCATGAGGGGGATCCCAAGCTCGTCGAGGCGCTCCCCGGTGACCGGCACGCACACGATGCCGCGGCCGTGGGTCACCATGAAGTTGATCGCCTCGGGGGTCACCTTCTCGGCGGCCATGATGAAGTCGCCCTCGTTCTCGCGATCGGCGTCGTCGACCACGATCACGATCCGGCCCTGCCGGATGTCCTCGATCGCCTCCTCGATCGTGCCGAAGACCGAACGATCCGTGTGGGTGCCCTGTGTCTTCATTCCGTCTTCCCCTCCAGGAACCGCTCCACGTACTTCGAGATCACGTCGACCTCCAGGTTCACGGGCTGCCCGGGGATGGCCCCCCCGAACGTCGTCACTTCGAGCGTGTGCGGGATGAGCGCTATCCTTACTCGTCCGTCGTCGGCGCCGGCTACCGTGAGGCTCACGCCGTCGACGCCGATCGATCCCTTCTCAACGATGTAGCGGCGGAGCCGTTCGGGGACCTCGATCTCCAGCGTCGCACCCCCCGCCCCGTCCGGCAGGACGTCGGCGATCTCGCCGAGGCCGTCGACGTGCCCCTGCATCAGGTGCCCTCCGATCCGAGCCGCGAGCGTGAGCGGCCGTTCGAGGTTCACCGGGTCGCCGGGGTGCAGACGCGCGAGGCTCGTTCGCGAAAGCGTCTCGGCGGAGAGATCGAACGCCAGGGTGTCCGGGGAACGCTCGACAACCGTTAGGCACACGCCGTTCACCGCCACTGAGGCACCGATCGCGGAGTCCTCGTTCACGGTCCGGCAGGCGACCACTAGCCGCTCGGGCGCTATCTCGTGGACCGAGCCGCGCTCCTCAACGATGCCGGTGAACATATGCCTCCACCCTCAAGTCCCGGCCTATCGGCCCCACGTCCAGCACGTCGAGGGACGGCGCGTCGGCGATCGGCGCGAACCCTTCCCCCTCGAGGATCCCCGGGGCATCCCGTCCGCCGATCAAGATAGGGGCGAGATAGACGACGACCTTGTCGACCAGACCGTCTCGGATCGCGCTCCAGGCGAGCGTAGGCCCGCCCTCGACGAGCACGGCCTGGACCTCCCGCTTCCCGAGGTGCTCGAGGAGCGCGTCCAGCCGCACGCCGGCGCCGTCGGTCTCGAGGACGAGCGTCTCCGCTCCGGCGGCGCGCCACTCCTGTCGGCGGTCGCCCGGGGCCTCTTCCGACGTGGCCACCAGCGTCGGCGCGGAGCCGTCGAAGAGATCGCCGGTCGCCGGCACCCGCCCGGTGGCGTCGGTCAGAACGCGGAGCGGCTGCGCGCCGCGGTAGGAGGGGTCGCGAACGGTCAACGCGGGATCGTCGGCGAGCGCGGTACCCGCCCCGACGACGATCGCGTCGGAGGCCGCGCGCAGCCGGTGCACGTCGGCGCGCGCCTCCTCGCCGGTGATCCACCGTGACGTGCCGTCGCGCGCGGCGACCTTTCCGTCGAGCGATGCCGCCATCTTCACGGTAACGAACGGACGCCCGGTGCGGACGTGGTGTACGTATGCCTCCAGCTGACGCGACACCTCGGACTCGAGCGGACCGGTACGTATCTCTATGCCGGCCCGCTCCAGCCTCGCCAGGCCGCGCCCGTCGACCATGGGGTTCGGATCGCGGATCGCGGCGACGACTCGGCCGACGCCGGCCGACGCGATGGCGTCGGTGCACGGCGGAGTGCGGCCGTCATGGTCGCAGGGCTCGAGGGTCGTGTAGAGCGTTGCGCCGCGAGCGGAGTCCTCGGCCGCATCGAGGGCGCGGACCTCCGCGTGGGCCGTTCCCGGGCCTTCGTGCCACCCCTCCCCAACGATGCGGCCGTCCCGCACGAGGACGGCACCGACCATCGGGTTCGGGCAGACCCTGCCGCGGCCGCGCTCGGCCAGGGCCAGGGCCCACTCCATGTACGCCTCGTCGTTCACTCCTCGACCTCTCCCGGAGCGGAGAGCGACGAAGGGCAGGGCGCGGCAGCGGCGAATGCCGGTGCCGGCACCGCCCGTCTCCTCCCATCCCGACTATCACGGTCGGTCCCGGACTTTCACCGGGTCCACCCCTGGATGGCGTCCAGAGGGTCGCGGACTCTCACCGCCGGTGGGGAATCGCACCCCGCCCCGAAGACGAGCTTCGTACTAAGTATAGGCAAGGTTCCGGGCTGCGGGCCACGGCCGCCCAAGCCAGCCGTTAGGCGGGTTGGCGACGGTCGACCGCGTAGGACGAGCCGGCGTCCCGCTTGGCGAACTGCTTCATCTCGGTCGCGACGGCCACGGCCTCGCCGTAGTGGGCGAAGTCCCGGCGGGCCGTGGTCGCGATCCCGATCGAGATCGCCACGAGCGGGATCTCCTGGAGAACGCCCTTGCGGTCCTCGATCCGGACGAACCCGCGCTCGATGTCCTCGGGCTCGTAGAAGTCGGCCTTCGCCTGCTCGAAGCGTTCGCAGATCCTCTTGGCGACATCCTCGGCTACCTCGGGGGTCGTCATCGCGATGAAGTCGTCGCCGCCGACATGGCCGACGAACGCATCGGGGCCACCCATCTCGACGACCGCGTCCTGGATGATTCGCGCGGCGGACTGGATCATGCGATCGCCCCGGACGAACCCCTTCTGGTCGTTGTAGGCCTTGAAGTTGTCGAGGTCGGAGTACAGCACGGAAAAGGGCTTGCCCTCTCGGACCATCCTCTCGATCTCCTCCTGGATCCGTATGTTCCCGGGGAGACCGGTGAGCGGGGAGAGGTTCCGCATCTCCTTGGCTCGGCGGAGCGTGCCCTTCACGCGCGCGAGGAGCTCGATCGGGGCGAAGGGCTTGATTATGTAGTCGTCGGCACCCGCGGTGAGGCCGAGAACCTTGTCCGTGGAGAGGGCCTTGGCGGTGAGCATGATTATCGAGGTGTTCTGGGTCTGCGGGTTCCGGCGCAGGCGCTGCGCGACCTCGAAGCCGTCGATTCTCGGCATCATGACGTCGAGAAGCACAAGGTCGGGCCGCATCTCGTTCGCCTTCTCGAGCGCCTCCTCGCCGTCGGCTGCCACGGCCACGTCGTAGCCGGCCGACCGGAGGTTCACCTCGACGAACCGCGCGATATCCGGATCGTCGTCGACGACGAGGATCGTCTCGGGCATCAGGCGGCTCCCTTGGCCAAGGCCGCGAGGGCGCGCGCCGCCGCGGCCGGGTCCTCGCTCTTGTATATCGATGACGCGGCGGCGATGACGGTAGCGCCCGCATCGAGGCACCTTGCTCCGGTCTCGACGGTGATCCCGCCGTCGACCTCGACGTCGACCGAGAGCCTGCGGCGTTCGATCTCCGAGCGCGCGGTCTCGATCTTGGGGAGGGACTCGGGGAGGAAGGTCTGGCCGGCCCAACCGGGACGGACGCTCATCACGATCACATTGTCCAGCTCGTCCAGATGCGGGAAGACGCCCTCGACCGGTGTGTCGGGATTCACGGCGAGACCCGTTCGCATCCCGAGCTCCCGAGCCTTCCGGAGCACCGGCTCCGGGACGTCCACCGCTTCCAGGTGGCAGGTAACCATGTCGGTCCCCGTTGCAGCGAAGTCGTCGAAGAGCCGCTCGGGATGCTCGATCATGAGGTGGGCGTGCAGCGTCAGGGCCGTGAGCGGCCGGAGGGACCCTACGACCACAGGTCCGATCGTGAGCGGCCGGACGAAGTGCGCGTCCATCACGTCCACATGTATCGCGTCGGCATACGGCTCCACGAGCTTTACCTGGTCACCCAGATGCGCGAAATCTGCGGACAGGATCGACGCTGCGAGCTTGGCCACGCGGCGATTCTACCCGCAGGGGGGTCCGCCTTCGCTCAGGTGAGCCGGACGAAGGCCGCTACGAACATCGCGTCTGTGCCGTGGCGGTGCGGCCAGAGCCGGACCCGGGGAGCCGGGCCGTCGGGGCCGCGGACGTCGGAGGGCTCCAGGTACGGGCGCGCCTCGAGCAGCCGCTCGCAGACCCCGTCCGTTTCCTCCCGAGGGAAGGTGCACACGGAGTAGATGAGCCGCCCGCCCGGAACCAGGAGCTCCGACGCCGCGGCGACGATCTCGAGTTGAAGCTCCGCCAACCGCGACACCTCCTCCTCGAGCGGACGCCAGAGAAGCTCCGGCCTTCGCCGGGCGGCTCCGACCCCCGAGCACGGGGCGTCGACGAGCACCCTATCGAAGACTGCCTCGAGCGCCGGACGGCGCGCGTCCTGCACCAGGACGAGCGCACGCACTCCGAGCCGCTCCGCGGCGCGGACGACGAGCCCCGCGCGCTTGGGAGACACGTCCCCGGCCACCACGCCGCCGGCGAGCTCCGCCAGATGAGCGGCCTTTCCGCCCGGTCCCGCACACGCGTCGAGCACGCGGTCGCCCCGAAGAGATGAGACCGCGCCGGAGACGAACGCCGAGGCCTCGTCCTGGACCGCGAACCACCCCTCCCGGAAGCCGGGAAGCTGATCGGGGGCCCCGGCATCCACCAGCACCGTCTCCGGGACGATCGCGCCCCTCCTGGGCTCCAATCCCGATCCGCGGAGCGCGGTCTCGAGGCGGTCGCTGGCCCCCCCGACGGCTCGAAGCGCGAGCGGCGCCCGCTCGGCGAGCGCCTCGGCGGCACGCTC
>Ga0209641_10003817_pt1 | contig 12554 bp, 9 predicted proteins | sample RifCSP16_1_FD_184022 | JGI IMG/M metagenome (GOLD analysis project Ga0209641, IMG submission 184022) | Soil microbial communities from Rifle, Colorado - Rifle CSP2_sed 16_1 (SPAdes) (version 2) | ecosystem: Environmental > Terrestrial > Deep subsurface > Rock core/Sediment | place: Rifle...
CATCGGAGTGTCGGGAACGGGGTCTCCCTCTACGGCGAGTGTCACGGCAAATTCTGCAGGTAACGGGCTGCATATGGGTTCTCTCACCGGGCCCATTCTTGCCAAGGATGCAAACAACTGGCAGGGGACCGGTGAGGCAAATGGAATCGCCGGATGGTGGAGGGCAAAATTCGACTTCGCAGATGACGATTCCACAAGCGCTACGTTTAAGCGCATGGATGGTGCCTGTAACACCGCGAACTCCGAACTCGTGGCACTTACGACGTTGAATATCATCGTCGGAGGTATTGACAACATCCAATCTTTCAACATCACGCAGCCGCAATCGTAAATGGCCAGGATCATTCTTACAGGAGACTCTACTCTGGCTGGCAGATATCTGTCTTGGGCCAGGTCAAGACTCTCTCAGCTTAAACAGAGAATGATCAACGCGGGTCGACGGTGTGATTCTCAAGTGTTTCATCCTGAAGGCGCGGAGGTACAGATATCGTCACAATTCCGACAAGACATCATCAGGATAAACGCAATCGGAGGCGAGGTCCTGTACATCAGGTGCCTCGTCGGATCAACTACCCGGGATGTATCTCTCGATATTCAAAACCTTAGATACTACAGGATTTCAGGGACGAAACTTGAAATGATCACTCAGGAAGAATGCGAAAAGGCTTTGGGCATGAAAATCGTTGACGACTGCAGCTATAAGCTGAGTTCAGAGCCGGATTCGTATATCGTTGATCTTTCTGACGGGAAAGGCATGCTGATCCCGCTCATTTTACAGTCATATGATTCAAAGTCTAAACTGGACGGGGATATGAGACTCTATCCTGGGAATAGCAGTGAAGTCGAGATGTTCACCGCTGTTACCGTCGGGGGATCGCCGTTCACGGGTTTTCTCAAGTACCGCGATACACTCGTGGCCAATCCATTCAAGGTCGTTGGAGCCGGAATTGATATCGTCAAGTACATGGACACCGGCATAGCCTACAGTGAGGGCCTATCATTTGTCGGAGCTGTTCTGGTAAAAGACTATATTTACATTGGACAATTCGGAGATGAACTGCAAAAGGTTTCGACATTGAATTTCAAGTTCTTTGACCCTGACCGGCCGGCAGTCGTGTTTAACATCCCCGAATACAGCGGTAGGGTGCCTGTTATGCTTTCCGCAGTATTCCCGACAGGAAAATCGGAAGACTTGAAAATGACGCGCGCCGGTATCGGAGATTGGCAATACCCTGGTGGCGCGCATCGGGGTGACTCCGCGGAAACCTATTTCGGAGAATCCTATACCCCGGATGGAGTTACTGAAACACTCGACACTCTTCCAGGGACTGCGAGGGCTGAAACGCTGTCTTCATACTGGAATACCCATAGACTGACAGACCATGACGGCTCGACTCACAATGCTTTTATGATCCCTCTGAGCGTTCGGGAGGATGGGAAGAAAAGCTATATTCTTGTCGAGAAGTCAAGCACTCTTACGGAAATGAAATCAACACTGTATATTGCCGACAAGATGGTGGAGTCTACCGGGATGCAGCCGGTCGTCTACCCGAACCCCGCGCTTGTCGGGGGTCCTATTGGATCTCTTCAGACAAAGTACAGTGTCATGCATGAGTTTCAGGGGAAAAAATACAGTGCCGCTGTCTATCGAAGGACCCGGTACCTAAGTCATCATTCGGAAGACGCCCTGGTAGGCGGACAGACGCTCAAGATAGGATATCTCGATAGCAAGGTAAAGACTGCCTGTGTCGATGAGGTCGTTGATTTTGTGGTCACGGTAAATGGAAAAGCCGTTACCTTGCCGATCAACTGCGCTCTGACCGAGAAGTTTCTTTATGTGGACTACACAGATTCAAACCCAACGGGGTTGTTGGTGACAAATTCATTTCTGGGATGGAGCACCCTCGTCTATTTCGACACCGCGGGAGAAACACAAATCGGACTTCGTTGCCTGTTTTCGGAAGCCGGGGAAAAGCTCCTGATGTCTTTCGATGTCTATCCCCTCAATGTCTCACATGAACTGCAACGATCGGGAACCACATTGTACGTCACCTATAAGGATTCGGCGCCCTATAAACCATTCCCGCCCTATACCGATGCCTACTGGCAACCGACAGGCCGGCAATGGTGGCTGTTTGATAAGGGTGGATCTCACATGGTACTCGAGACCCCAATGGTGCTGGATGGAGATGAGAAGCCGACGGATGTAATGCCGAACAGATTGAACGGGATGAGTCTTCTTTCGAGGGTATAATGTCAGTCACGTATGTAACACTGCCAGATGGAACAGTCATTGCTACTGATGGCAATGGAAACATTCTTCCGGGATCTCTTCCTGTGTATGGAGGGGGCTCTAATGTGCCGGTTCCCGGGACAACGTATGTAACTCCGACGCCTACCGTTATACCAAGTTCGGGAGGATCATCTTTCTCTCTTCCCAGCGGGTCCAGTATTGCTAAACCGATCGCTAATTTTACCTATACGGTTTATGCCAATGGGTCCGTCGGATTTATCAATACGAGTCTTGGAAACGTATCGGCGGCTTTATGGAGATTCGGTGACGGCGCGATCTCGACAAGCCCGCGAGTCCTGCATCAATATTCAACAATCGGGACCTATCAGGTAACACTGACAGTCTCAAATTCTTCAGGGTCTTCCACGATAACCATAGCCGTGAATGTCACCACTACAGCCTATACCGTCGGGTTTACGTTCGTCGTCAGCAATACCACGGTCCAGTTTACCGACACATCGACGCGCCCGGGATCAAGAATATGGGATTTTGGAGATGGACAGTCATCGGTTGAAAACAATCCGTATCATGCGTATGCCTCAAATGGTGTGTATCAGGCGAGTCTCATAATCGATGGGGTTTCGATAACTCATCAGGTCGTAGTTGACAGGGGTGTGCGTCTGGATTGGCAGGACAATTCATCTGACGAGACCGGGTTTAAGGTTGAGCGGTCTCCGAACGGCTCTACGGGTTGGACAGAGATCGCCACAACAGCCGCAAACGTTTATTCGCTGCTGGTGACGCAGAATATTCACGGGGTTGATCCGACTGCAGTTAATTATTTCAGAGTAAGAGCGACCAACGCTGATGGAGATTCTGGATGGAGCAATGTAACATCTAGTATTTGCTAAAAATGGCCAAACTAGGCGAAAAAATGTCAGAAGAAACCAAAAGAAAATTGAGCATTGCCCATACAGGCAAGGTTTTGTCAGAACAACATAAGCAAAAGTTAAAAGAAAATAATGCTAAACATTGGCTTGGGAAGAAACGATCGCAAGAATCTATTCAGAAGACAAGCAAGGGACTTTTAGGACATATTCCATGGAATAAAGGCAAGTGTTGGTCAGATGAAATTAAAAAGAAGTTGAGTCTGGCACACACGGGAATCCCTAGTAAGTCTACAACAAAATTTAAAAAGGGTCATGTGCCTTGGAGTAAGGGTAAAAAGGGAGCTATAACTGCATGGAACAAAGGGAAAACAGGATTCAAGCATAGCGAAGCAACGCGAAAGAAAATGAGCGCATCTCACAAAGGAAAAGGTTCTCCGTGGAATGTTGGAGAAAAGAGTGTCAATTGGAATGGAGGGTCATCATTTGAGCCATATACCGTTGATTGGAAGAGTAGTTTGAAAGTTGCAATACGAGAACGCGATAAATATACCTGCCGTGTATGTGGGAATAAACAAAGTGATATTGTGCATCATGTCCACCATATTGATTACGATAAAAAAAATTGCAATCATGGAAATCTAATTACCCTTTGTGTTAGATGTCATGGGAAAACAAACCATAATCGAGAATATTGGATGAAATTTCTAAGTAGTCTTTCCGGCGACTCTGCGTATACGAATATTGTAGCGAGTCAGTGTTTGTAGGGGATCATAATGGGTAAAACAGCGATACTCATAGATAATTTTATTGACACGAACGGAACTGCACTGCAAAGTCACGTAGCTGATACCGGGCAATCGTGGATATTTGGAGGCGTTGACAACGGCACGATACAGTCGAATAAGCTATCTGTAGCCTTCAACAAAGAGGCTTACTATACCGCCAATGTTGCATTTACAAATAACTATCAATATGTAACGCTCCCCGCGCCGACGGGTTCTTTTAACTCCTATTTCAATATTTATCTACGATTTGTTCCAGCCGGAGCTTTTATCCGTTTTTCATACGGGTTTGGCAACTTTCAATTTATAGATTCCCTGGGATTTCTTGAAAATTACGCTTTCACAATCTTAGATGGGGATATTGTTGAAGCGCGAGTTACAGATACCAATCATGGCGAAATATATGTCAATGGCGTTCTGAAATTTACAACGAGTGGCACTTTTGGCGTTACACAGGTTGGAACAGACATTGCTATTGATTTTGACAACACATCTGGATTAGCCGGCGCGCGAGCATATGAAAATATTGAGTTTGGAGAAATTTCAGCATCTCCTCCTATTGCCCCAACCCTTCTTACAACAACCTGCGTCTCTGGCATCGGAGAATCAGCGTTACCGAACGCCGCACAGGCATTGTTCATCGTCGATACGAACTATGGACTCGCGCCACTGACTGTGAACTTCACGGACATGAGCGCGAACACCCCGACCTCGTGGCTGTGGGAATTCGGAGACGGTACGACTTCGACGAGTCAGAACCCTTCTCACATATTCTCTACGGCCGGGACTTACACGGTCAGACTTACCGCGACCAATGCATATGGGTCCACGACGTACCAGATAACAATCATCGTTACGACAACGCCGGTGGTAGTACCGCCCACTGGAGGGATCATCGTTCCCGTGGGTGATATCCCCGGAGAGTTACTTCAAAGTCTTCTCGGGCAGATAGGGTATTACGCTGTAGACACGGATGGGAATCAGGTGAAAATATACGGTACTGACGGGACGCTACTCAAAACATTCGGGGGAGTCGGGACTGGGAATGGCAAGTTCTTCATGCCGACGACGTGCAGTGTTATAAACGGCAGGCAATTGCTTGACCGCGTGGTAATAGAACAAGGATAATCTCAAAATCTCAAGGAGGCTACCATGGCTGTCACATTCACGTACTCAAATCGATTCAAATATGCGCTCATGAAGAAACTTTTAGACATCAGTGCGGACTCTATAAAGGTTCTCTTGATGCGGTCAGGATTCATTTTCAACAAGGATGATCACGCAACCCTGTTGAATATAAAGGGCGTGAAGACCGCGAGTACCATTGCTTTTGTAGATGGCGGGGGGGGCAACGACACCATCACTGACTCTGGTTCTGGGTTATTGACGGCGGGGCTGGTTGCCGGGAACAAGATTACTATCAGCGGGTCTGCAAGTAACAATATCACGGTAGATGCGATCTCCGTGGTTGCCGGAACGATCGAGGTAGCGACGGGATCTCTCACGACAGAGGGAGCAGGGGCATCGGTAACGCTCACTGCCGAGGATGAACTTGCCACAGGCGGAGGGTATACCAAAGACACCAAAACCACTGGAACTGTCACCATGACCGCCGAAGACGATGCAAATGACCGGTGCGACGCCACATTCCCAACGGTCTCATGGACGGCTTCAGGAACGAATATCGGACCTACGCCGGGAGCTATTCTCTATGATGATACATCAGCGGAAAATACGATCATCGGATATTTTAATTTCGACGGGGAAGTAACAACGGTTCCCCCGGATTCGTTGTATATCGGGAACGGGACGCTGAGGCTCGCATAAATGGCTGATGTAACAAAAAACTTTCCCTCAGATGCCGGGGTGCTTGTCGGCAGCGTGAACGGGGTGAATTTCCCTTCCGGAGAAGGGTTGTCTGCCGGTAGCGTAATAACGGTGGACATGCCCGTTACAAGCCTTCACGTTATCGCATCGGCTACCATCACGCCATTTCTCTATGTCTGCGATTCTGGAAACAACCGTATTTCAGTCTCCGATTACGATGGAAATTTCTTATTCACTTGGGGAAGTTTCGGATCAGGCAACGGGCAGTTCAATAACCCGTTTGGAGTATGTAATGATGGCAGTAAGGTCTATGTAACTGACACGGGAAACAATCGTGTTCAGATATTTGATCTCTACGGTAACTATCTCGGACAATTCGGAGCATTTGGGAGCGATCCCGGTCAGTTCTATTCTCCGAAAGGCATTGCGACCGATGGCGTGTTTCTCTACGTCATTGACCAGGCAAACAATCGTTTCCAGATCTTCACCCTGTCCGGTTTCTTCATCATGTCCATCGGGGTCTTTGGGAATGGGATCAATCAATTCAATTCACCGACAAACATTTATGTTGATCAGTATTACATCTACATCGATGACACGGGGAACAGTCGGATCGTCATATACGAAAAGAACCTTTCGACGGATTGGGTAGCCAGCGTCTCACTCCCAATGAAAACAGTCAGCGGAACATTCTACGGTCATTGGTGGGAAGGCAGCGTAGAACGACCGATGTTTACTGTATCGGGAACGATGAGTGCAAACGGAGTCTTCGAAGGCTCGGTTTCCCGTCCCATGTTTACTGTCTCAGGAGAGTTCTCGGCAGTCCAGTATTTTAACGGCAGTGTATCGCGTCCGATGCTTACTGTTTCAGGTACGTTCGATGCAGAGGTAAGCTTTACGGCGGACATAACGCTTCCGATGCGTACGGTATCGGGAGAATTTACGGCTCGTGGCGTATTCTCTGCCGACTTGATGCGGCCGATGTTCGTGGTGTCCGGCGTCTTATCACAAGTCCTCGCAGAGGTCTATCATGCGATCGCGGTGAATACCGAGCTCTCCGCAGTCACGGAGTACACCAATTATGCATTTAACAGCATGTGCGAATTCAACGGTAAATATTACGCCTCTGGGGCATCAGGCGTCGTGCGACTCGACGGAGCGACAGACCTGGGCCAGACGATTGTGCCCGTTGCACGATTTGGCACGAATGATCTGCATAGCGGAGTGGTAAAAAGCTTTGAAGACTCATATTTCACCGGAAAGGCTAATAGTCAGACGGTCGTTAAAGTCATCTATGACGAAGACGAGATAACGCCTGTCAATACCTTTGAAACAGACGTACCGAACACCACGGGATCTCGCGCGGTGCGCGTTAAAGTCCCTCAAGGGATGAAGAAAAAAAGATTTGTTGCCGTTGAGATCCGGGGCGCCGACGAGATCGATAATCACAGGCTTATCATCGAGCCGATACCCGGCAGGGTGAGATAAATGGACATTGGAACTATTGCATCGAAGGTGTCTGAAAAGCTGGTCTCAACAGACACCCTGACGACACAGTTGATTAATGCGTCCAAGACATATATCGCCGATATGCAATCAGCGTCGGAAATGATGTACTTGCCGGCAATTACCGTAAACACCACGAGCGATTTCAGGCCCGGAGAACAGGCAAACGAGGTCCCTCCTCCGATACAGTCTGCACAACCCTCGGGACCGGCACTGCCTCCATTGCCGCCCGACATGGTGTTACATGATTATGTAGTAGCGGATCCACTCTTACTGTCGACCAGTTTCCCAGACATCGCCACGCCCTCGGCAGACAATCCTAAGATCTCGACGGGAGAAGATGGGTCTGTGTCGGAATCCATAGCAAACCAATTCATAGCCGCGGTCATATCCGAGATTCAGCGTTCCAATTTCGACGACGGATATGTCCAACAGGTCCGCGACGGTATTTCAGATCGATCTTCACTTGCCCAGGAAATTGCGGCCCGAGTGGACAACAGACTGTCTCTTATGGGTCTTCCGCCTCCATCGCAGGACATGCTGGTACTTGCAGAATATCAGACCCTGGATGATACCCGGGCGGTGTCTATAAAACAGCGTGAAGCGCGGGTGGACAATAATCGAGGGATGGTCGAGACAGCTATTCGACTTGCTGAGATATTATATCAGCATGCTGATGCGGTGTATCAACGGGCCCTTGAAGTTGCAAAGACTTTAATTGAAGTTGGAAACTCTATTTATCAGCTTCAGATCGGCATAGAACGCAGCGTAGTCGGAGTGTCTAAGACTGCCATGGAAACGGACATTGAAGTGATCAACGCCAAAGAGTCTGTCAATAAATTAAACTATCGAGCCCGGACGGAGAACGTCCGTATTTTTGATGAAGTCGCTGACCTCGCAATACGGTCATTGGAAAACATTAATAGCCAGTATGAACTGGCAGTATCGAGGTTTGGCGTAGGGGCTGACAAGGCCCGAGCCCTTTCGGAGTTTGATATGTCCAAAGGAACTCTTTCGCTCCAGGCTCTTGATGAGCGCGTAAATGCCGCGGTGCAAAACGCCGCAAATGCTCTTACATCGTTCATTACCGTAGCGGGTTCTAAGCGCTACGCCACCGATGAAGGTGAACGAGTATTCTCAGAGGCGATCAATGGGGCATTTTCGGCTAGAAATACCTTGATTCAAATAGGGAAGAAAGACACCACGACATCACAAGGATAAGCCATGGCAGATACAGTCGCAGGCATAGAGGCAGCGGTTTCCGCAGAGATAGATCAGACCCAAGGGGTCGTCGATGGCGTTACCGGCCAGATACAAGATCTTCTGACTAAACTCACGTCGTTGGCGAAAACGATGTTTATCCCTACTGCTCCGAATCTTGATGACTTGGCATATTCAGGAAGTACGCTATCCAAGATCAATGCTGGGATCCCCACACTCGGGAATCTGACTCTTCCGCAGGCCGACACAAGTTTGACCTATCTGGCTGCAGACTATTCTGACAAGATATCGACTTCAAGGCTTGAGTCTGAAAAGGCTAAATTTATAAACAGCGTTCTCTCCGGCATGATCGACCCGGCTGGAATAAAAGTGTCGTTTATCTACCGGGACCCGCTTGCTTCTGGTCTCAATGGAGATGGCGGGTCCCCAGTCATAATGCTGATTGAAGGCCAGGTCTTATCAGGCATGTCCGGATATCTTGTACTTGATGATGCGTGGGCTAGCGACTCATTCTCAATGGGGCAGGAGCGAGATGCTGTAGAACTGGAGCGTGCGTCAGTGAAGGTTCAAGAAAAGTGGTCGGCTCTTGGCTACGATTCTCCTCCGGGCATGCTGGGTCAGGAAATAACTAATGCGCATCAGACATATCTTGATAATAAACTGAAACAGTCTCAAGGTCTTGGAATAAAACAGTATGACGCGAGCTTTGCTTTTAGGCAAGCCATGATCTCGGCGGCCACAGGTATTGCGGGCGCTGCCCTGTCTCACGCAAACAGTGTTCAGAACAGGGCCCTGGATGCCGCGAAATCGGTTGCTCTTTTTGCCATTTCACAATATAATCTGCTTGTATCTCGGTGGGAGAACAAGATAGCACTCGCAAAACTCCCCGTTGATGTCGCTGTTGAGAATCTTAAACTTGAGGTTGAAAAAGAAGAACTGGCAGCGACGAACACGGTGGAGACCTATAAATTACGCGCAGTGAAATTCGCGCGTGATTCACAGAAGTACAAAAACGATCTTTCATATTTACGGGAAACAATCAAACAATTCAGTCATCAACTCGGACTTGCAGAAGTCAATGACAGAGTGATGTTGATGAACGACAGCATCACTCTCCATGAAAAAGAAATGAAGGCCCGGATCTCATTGCAGTTGGCCCACATGGCGCTTCAGTCTTTTGCGCAAACCATGTCGACGGAAATTCATGCGGTTGCGGCGGGCGGGAAGGTCTATTCGAACGCCATCTCAAGTTCTAATAACTCCATTGCCACATTAGTTACACTGGATAATATCGGCGAGCATACCACATCGAGCACGACTTAGGGAGGAGATAAATGGTGGATCCATATAAAATTGCAGAGCCCTCTGAAGAGGAGAAAAAAGCTCTTGTACAGAAAAATGTTCATACTCCCTCTGAGTTCGGAATGAGCAGGTCACTCCCCGGTATGGATGTCCGGGGAGGCACTCCGCGTCCGGTCATGAACACGATCAGTAATTTTGCGGATGTTCCCCCGGATCCGAGGCATGCCCAAGCGATTCCATTGCCATTGCCGAAATCGTCTGATACCACGACTGTTTCTCCCTCAGATAATTTCACACCCGGATCACCCGCATCTATACCTGTGCGGGAAAATCAGATTCCTGACGGGATCGTCAATAAAGGCAGGGGTCCCGCGATAAACCCACTGCCGAACCGGTTTGTCCCGATTGAACGAGACCAGACTGGAAGCCCCATAGGCGGGGTTGTGAGACCCTATAACGACACTCTGGGAGCGGACATCTCGAGACAGACCGGCGGGAAGGGATTTCAAGCTATTCCGAACGACATGGGCCCGAATGCCGGGGGAGGGAATGTCTCGCAGTTTGTCATGTCCCCGGAACAGCAATCTGAGGTGGCGGCAAGACGTGCCGAGGCGATCCCCGCGATGGAGAGCTATGAAAAGGCCCTTGAGCAGAAGAATTTAAACGAAGGCATCCACGGCGCGGATATGGCGCGGCAAATCAAGATGTTTCAAGACAAGTACGGGGTGGATCTCCGCAGTAAAGAATTTCAGTTGAATCGTGAAAAACTGGCACTCGAGGCGCCAAAGATAGCGGCGGAGACAGCACAGGCCCAGGCGCATGCGGATTATTTTAAGAATGGCGGTCCTGCCGGAAACAAGAGTAAAGACCCGAGAATCAGCCAGTTGAACGACATGGCAAAACAAATCGCCCATCAACTCACGACAGATCCTCTCATGGATGATGCAAAACGAGAAGAATTACATGCGCAATGGCAGAATATTTATGATACAGTAGGTCAACTGGATGCTAGTGGTGGGGCAAAACAGCCGAAAGAGCCTGCAAAGCCGACACCAGAGCAGGACACTAAGATCCGTGAAATCATAAAACAGAAATCAGAGCAGAATGTTCATTGGGGCGATATTGAAAAAGAATTGACGGATCGGGGATTAAACCCCAAAGAGTACGAGTCAGATTATTTGAAAGCCAATAAAGATAAATCGAAAGAACCAACCAAAACTAGCCAATCGGGAAACATGCAGCTCGCTCAAGTCTTGCCGCAAGATGTCCCACTGGGTTCCGGACGAGCGGGTCAGACAGGTGGTCTCATGGAACTTCAAAAACAATACCAAGACGCGCTCGCCAAGGATGATTTTGATAAGGCCGAGGAGATCAAAAAACAGATGCAGGAACTCGCCAATAAATACCAGAACGTCGGTTAGGGGGAAAACTCATGGCAGGCATGTTCGATGATGTGTTTCCTCCCTCGGTAAAACCCGATCCATCCCTGAAGAAAGGGATGTTCGATGAGGTTTTCCCTGCAGAGGCTAATAAGCCTTCGATATTCGGTGAGCCAAAACCTCCAAAACAGGAAACCCCGAAGCCGGAGAGCGCGTCTATCGTCGATACGGTTACGGCTCTACCCCGTGGTCTTATCCACGGCGTAACCCGCGGCCTCCCGGAAATGGCCGGCAAGTCATTAGAGTTCATTGGCGGGCATCTGCCTGGCGCAGAAGAGTCGGTACAAACAGCGGTCCCGAACGTCGGCAGCAAGGAAACTCCTATCCCTAAAGTTAGCGAAGACGGCAGCCGAATGCTATCTGACCAAGAAGCCATTAACCAGACTCAGAAGCTCGATAGCGTAGAAGAAGACAATTCCTATACAGAACAGCTTCACAAGGATCAGGCGAAACAATCTTCCGTTCCTGAACCTGGAAACGTCGTCCAGAAGATCGGACGTGCTGTCAGCGAATTTAATCTCAACCCAGTAGATTTTGGTAGTATGTCAAAGACCGACCTTGCCGCGGAGAAGAAGGCCGAGGAAAGCCGTAAAGGCATCGAATCCTTGCTTTACCAAGTAGGCGACATGCTCGGACCCTCAGTGATCCCCGGCGTAGCGACTAGCATGGTGGCCCGCACGATCCTTGGTGTCGGAAAGTTAGCAAAGGCTGCTCGTGCCGCGGAACTCGCTGGCGATCTGGCCAGCAAGGAAATATATCTCACAAAAGCTACGCAACTCGCCAAAATAGCGAACGAGACTGGCGGATTGGGTGCTGCCGCCCTTTTTGGTGGTTCACAGGCACAGCATACCGTGGAGGCAACAAACACACAGGTTGCTAAACTCGAATCCGAGGGAAAACACGATGAAGCCAAAGCCCTGAAAAACGCGGCATTTACCAAGATCGCTCCGTACCTGACCGGTGCGATCGAAGCTGCAGGCGAGTATTTCGGAACCAAGTATCTCGGCAAGCTATTCCGTCTTGACGAGGCCGAGGTAGCAAAGAAGTTGACCACTGGAGAACTTGTCAATAATCTGCTCAAAACCATGGGTGTCGAGGTCGGAACAGAAATGGGGCAGCAGTTTGGAGAAGCGGGTGTTGAGAAGCTTGCTGGAATTCGCCCTGGCGCCCAGCCATGGGAAGAAACGAAATCGGTGATCTTGCCTACGACTCTCATGACGCTCTTGACGGCCGGCCTTGCTCACGGTAGCAATAAGCTGGCAGGACGCCTATCTCAAGGACAGACAAGCCCCACAGAGATCAAGGATGTCATAGGCAAGGTACGGGAAGAACATCCGGACCTTATGGCTGGATA
>Ga0209641_10003822_pt1 | contig 12547 bp, 11 predicted proteins | sample RifCSP16_1_FD_184022 | JGI IMG/M metagenome (GOLD analysis project Ga0209641, IMG submission 184022) | Soil microbial communities from Rifle, Colorado - Rifle CSP2_sed 16_1 (SPAdes) (version 2) | ecosystem: Environmental > Terrestrial > Deep subsurface > Rock core/Sediment | place: Rifle...
CCCCAGAACATCCACCGCATCCCCGGTGAGCTCGAGCCGCATACCGCGGCCCAGGCCTACGAAACGGACCTGCGGTCGGCCCTTTCAGCCCGAGTAGACCAGGGCATAGACCTGCCCCGCTTCGATCTGATCCTGCTCGGCCTCGGGCTGGATGGGCACACCGCCTCGCTCTTCCCGGGGAGCCCGGCGCTGACGGAATACCTGCGCTGGGTGCTGGCACAGCAGGCAGCCGACGGAAGCTGGCGCGTGACGCTGACATTGCCGGTGATCAATGCCGCGGCAGAGGTCATGTTTATCGTCTCCGGCCGCGAGAAATCCCAGATCCTGCGACGGGTATTGCGCGGTGCGGAGGATCTGCGGGCGTTGCCGGCCCAGGCCGTCCAGCCGGCCGGCCGAGATGTGATTTGGCTGGTCGACGCGCCGGGCGCCAGCCTGCTCTGACAACTGCAGCGGGTAGAATCCTTCCTGTAGCCCCATGAACCTATCTCTGGCCGTTGGAGACTTCCGGGCGGCACGCCGCCGCGCGGCAATCGAGGAGATCCTGGCACGCCTGCGGGGCACCTCCACCGACCTGCTCTCTTTCGAGGAAATTCGGGAGAAGCTGGGAGGTGTGGGCCAACGCCCGCGCGGCTTGCAGGATATCCCGCTGGATTCCATCGTGGGCAGCGTCGGGCGCTACACCGAGTTCACCCGCAGCTTTCTGCCGCGGACGGACAGCGACGAGCAGCGTTGGGCGGCGGTGCGGGCCGGGGTGGAGAGCCTGGCCGGCCTGCCGCCCATCGAGGTGTACAAGCTGGGCGAGGCCTACTTCGTCCAGGACGGGCACCACCGGGTTTCGGTGGCGCGCCAGCTGGGAGCCGACCACATCCAGGCCTACGTCACCGAGGTGCCTGTTCAGGTGCCGCTCTCGCCCGAGGTCACCCCGGAGGAGGTGATCAGCAAGGCGGAGCTCGCCGATTTCCTGGACCGCACCCGGCTGCGCCAGCTCCGGCCGGAAGCGGATATCCAGCTCACCTGTGCCGATTGCGCTCGGCATCTGGAGGAGCACATCCATGTGCACCGCTACTTCATGGGCCTGGACCAGCAGCGCGAGATCCCCTTCGACGAGGCGGTAGGCCACTGGTACGACCACGTCTACCGTCCGGTCGCCGAAGGCATCCGGGCCCGTGGCGTGCTGGAGGAATTCCCGGGCCGGACCGAGGCGGATCTCTACCTGTGGGTGCTGGATCATCGCGCCGCCCTGCAGGAACGCATCGGCTGGGGCATCGATCTGATGGAAGCGGAATCCGACCTGGCGGCGACCGAGGGCCGCGGGCGGCTGGGCGGAGCCGCCCGGTTGGTTCGAAGCGCCATGGCCGCGCTCTTCACCCCGCCCTCGGAGATCGGCGCCTGGCGGCGGGAAGTGGTGGATGTCCGAGGCGACCGGCGGCTGTTCCCCCGTGTGATGGTGGCGGTGGGGGGCGATGCGCCGATCTGGCCGGCCATCGACTGGGCGGTGGAGATCGCCCGGCGGGAGGGTGCAGCCCTGCGCGGGCTGCACGTCGTGCCAGGGGAAGTCGGCGTGGAGGCGGCTGCCATCACCGGCGAATTCCAGAATCGGCTGCGGCAGGCCGGAGTGGTGGGCGAGATGGCCTGCGAGACGGGGTCCCCGGCCGACCGCATCGTACATCGATCCCGCTGGGCCGACCTGCTGGTCGTCAGCCTGAGGCACCCCCCGGGCCGCGGAACCTGGGCCCGGCTGCGATCGGGCTTCAGCGATCTGATCCGGCGCTCGCGCCGGCCGATCCTGGCCGTCCCGGAGGTCCCTCCCCGGCTGGGGACGATCCTGTTGGCCTTCGACGCTCGCCCCAAGTCGATGGAGGCGCTTTTCGTAGCAGCCTACCTGGCCTGCGTGTGGGACCAGCGCCTGGTGGTGCTGACGGTGCAGCAGCCGGGCCACGCGGCCCAACCGGATCTGGAGACGGCCCGCCGCTACCTGCAGGACAACGGGGCGGCGGCCGAGTTCTTCCAGCGGCAGGGCGAGCCCGCCGCAGCGATCCTTGACCAGGCAGCAGAGGCCGCTGCGGACATGATCTTGATGGGCAGCTACGGCCACGGGCCCCTGGTGGAAACGTTCCTGGGGAGCACGGTCGACGACGTGCTGCGCGGGGCACGCGTTCCGGTGCTGCTCTGCACGTAGCCGGGGCGGACGGGCAGGATGAGCGGACCACTGCGGGTGCTGTTGGTCGGTGAAGATCCGCTGGCCCGGGCGGGGCTGGCCGGCACGCTCAACGAGCACCCGACCTGCGAGGTCGTGGGTCAGGTGGATCAGGAAATCGCCGCGGCCGAAGCCCTGGCGCTCTTCCGGCCGGAGGTGGTGATTTGGGACCTGGGCTGGGCCGCCGATCCTGCACCCCGGCCGCGCGGCGCCTCCGATTGGGCTCTGTTGATAGCCTATGCCGAGGCGGGTGCGCACGTGCTGGCGCTGCTGGCGGGGGCGGAGGCGGCGGCCGAACTCTGGGCGGCCGGGGTCAGGGGACTGCTGCCGCGGCACGCGGCCGGGGCCAGCATCGTGGCGGCGGCCTCCGCGGTCGGCCAGGGACTTGCCGTCGTGGATCCGTCCTTCACCGAGCAGATCCCGTGGCCGACGGTTCGACCGGATGGGATACCGCTGGAAGAGCTGACCGTCCGTGAGATGGAGGTGCTCCAGCTGCTGGCGGAGGGGCTGCCCAACAAGAGCATCGCCCAGCGTTTAGACATCAGTGAGCACACGGTCAAGTTCCACGTCAACGCCATCTTGCGCAAGCTGGAGGCCCAGAGCCGGACCGAGGCGGTGGTCCAGGCCACCCGGTTGGGGCTGATCCTGCTCTAGGCGGGAATCCGTTCCCGCAGGCTGGAGCGGTACGCGTTGGCGATTATGGCGCAGATTGACACACGGGGTTCTGAGTACTATAATCATGTTATGATATCATGATAGGTTAAATCGGATCCACTGTTGCTCGAGTGCGACGTCTGGGCCCTTTCGCAGGCGACATTTGACAATGGGCTGGAGTCTTCCTGCCCTTCGGGTCGATGGCATTGGGAGCTCAGATCTTGGCCTCGACGCTCATGCCCCAGGTCTCTTCGTGCCCTGGTTGTGCGCTGCCCCATAACTGACGAGGAACCACTTGAATGACTATCCCCGTGAGGATATGCCTGATTGGAGCGGGTAGGATCGGCAGAGTACATGCTGAGTCCATCCTCCGGCACATACCGGAAGCCGGACTCGCGGCGGTCGTGGACGCCAACCCCGAGGTCTTGGAGGCAGCTTCCAATGAATTTGGCGTCGAGGCGCGCTTCGCAACTCTGGACGATGCCCTCAGCGGCGCGAGATTCGAGGCAGTGGTGATCACGGCGCCCACCTTTTTGCACAAGTCGCTGGCGGTGGCCTCGGCCGAAGCGGGAAAGCACGTCTTCTTGGAGAAGCCCATGGCACTCACGCTGCGAGAGTGTGATGCGATCATGCAGGCCGTGAACCGAAATGCGGTCATCCTGCAGATGGGCTTTATGCGGCGTTTCGACCCTGAGTTCGAGGTTGCCGTCAAGCGCATCGAGGCGGGGGATATCGGACGACCGATGATGATCAAATCTCTCACCCATGGACCAGGCCTTCCGCCGGCTTGGGCGCGAGATCTCAGAAGTTCTAACGGTATCCTGGCCGAGGTCAACAGCCACGACTGGGACACCACTCGCTGGCTGATGTCCGCGAACCCCGAGCGTGTGTACGCCGAGGTGGCCAATTTCAAAGGCGCGGCGCGCGGGGTGAATACGGAGAATTTCTACGACAATGTGCTGGTGACCATCCGTTTCGAAGGCGGAGGATTGGGCAGCATCTCGGGCGTCTGCCCGTGCGACTATGGTTATGACGCTCGCGTGGAAATCGTTGGCGAGAAGGGTATCCTGCAGATCGGAGAGTTGCGCGGGCAAGCCGTCGTGTTGGGCGTCGACCGGGAGCAAGGCCTGCTGAGCCCGGTCTTCCGTACTTGGCCACAGCGCTTCGCCTGGGCTTACATGCGCGAGATGGAGCACTTCGTCCAGTGCATCCGCCAGCAGACGCCGGCAAGAGTGGGGGGAGAGGACGGGCGTTGGGCCGTGGCGGGTGTTCTTGCGGGAACCAAGTCCTTTCTCGAAGAGAGGCCGGTCTACCTGACCGAGGTGCTTGAGTCCGCCGCTAAACCGCCATCGCCCTAGCCCATGGACTCTCCGACCTTCCCTTCAGCCATCCCAGAGGCATTGGTCACAGTCGAGGGTCCCATCGACCCGCTCGAAGCGGGGATCACCGATGCACACAATCACCTATGGATAGCCCGCGTGGAGGGTACCGCCTCGGATGTGCCAGTTCTGAATGACCGGGCGGCAATCGCTGCGGAATTGACGGAGTTCAGGAGTGCCGGCGGCCGCTCGATCGTCGACTGTCAGCCATGGGGCTGTGGTCGTGATGCGAACATCCTTCGCAAGCTGGCCGTACAGTGCGGGGTTCACATCGTGGCCTGCGGCGGATTCCACCTGCGCAGATATTACCCGCCGGACCACTGGCTTTTCGAAGCGACATCGGAGCAGGCACAGGCCTACTTTGTGCGCGAGCTTTGCCAGAGCCTGGAAGAGACTGCCGACGCCAAGACGCCGGTGAGGGCGGGTTTCCTCAAAGTCGCCTGTGAGGAGACTCTGGACCGTTCTCCCTTGCCGCTGCTGGAAGGGGCTGCACAAGCCTGTCTGGACACCGGCGCGGCTATGATGGTGCATACGGAGCGAGGCAGTGACGCGGAGCGCATCATTGCCTGGCTGCAGCAGCTGGGTCTGAAGCCTGGGCAAATCGTGCTGTGCCACATGGATAAGCGTTCGGACTACCCACTGCACGCGGAGCTCGCCCGGGAAGGCGCAATGCTGGAGTATGACACCTTCTTCAGGCCGCAATACCTCCCCGATGAGCAGGTCTGGCCGCTATTGGAGCAGATGGTTCACAATGGACTGGATTCGCTCGTCGCAGTCGCCACGGACATGGCTGACTCTAGAATGTGGTCACGACTGGGAGGGGGTCCTGGTCTGACTGGGTTGGTGAATAGCCTTGTCCCGCGGATGTACGCGCTGGGTTTTGGGGAAGCCACGATCCAGGGGCTGGCTGGGGGAAATATCGCCTCGCGGCTTGCTCACCCTGCCGTGCAGAGCCTTTGACGGATTAGGAGGCAGCGAGTGTCTGGTCCACCCTTCTCTCTGGAGGTTTTCCTCTCGGGGTCGGAACTCAGTTCATATGACAACCACATTCAGCGCAGGCTGTCGGCCATGCAAGGCCAGTTCGCAGACGAAACTGCGTTCGAGGCGATGCTGCAACGCGAGGACATGGTCCTCTATGAGGTATATGAGGTCAGGAGGCCTGAGATCGCGGGCGAGCTTCCCCACGGGCTCTCGATCGTTCACCCGGGAAAGGTAGGGGCTGAGTACTTCATGACCAAGGGTCACTTTCACGCAGTGCTTGACACGGCGGAGATCTACTACTGCCTGCGAGGCCAGGGGGTGATGGTCATGGAAACTCCCGAGGGCGAGTGGGCGGTTGAGCACCTTCAACCTCACCGGGTGCTCTATGTACCCCCGCGGTGGGCTCACCGCTCGGTGAACACGGATCCGAACGAAGACCTGGTGAGCTTCTTCATCTATCCCGGAAATGCCGGGCACGACTACGCTTCCATCGAAGCGCGCGGATTTCGCAAGCTCGTCCTGGAGTGGGAGGGCGCCCCCCAGATAGTAGACAACCCGCGCTGGGTCTCGCCTGGGGATCGGTGATGCCCGACCTGAGCGAATTCCGGGTTCTGGTGACGCCCACTACCTACGGTGTGAATGACATCTCGCTGCGGACGGAACTGGAGGCGCAGGTCAAACAGGTCGTCTACAACCCCAGGGGACGACCCCTATCCGCGACAGAGCTCGTGGAGATCATTCCCGGTTGCGATGGCTACATCGCCGGCCTGGATGAGATCGACGCAGGGGTCATCGCTGCGGCAGACTGCTTGAAGGTCATTGCCCGATACGGCGTGGGTGTGGACAAGATAGACCTGGAGGCTGCCAGGGAACGGGGAATCTTGGTCACCAATACACCGGGCGCGAACGCGGTCTCGGTTGCAGAACTCACCGTAGGCCTGATCCTGTCGTTGGCGCGCATGATTCCTGCCGCGGTGCAGGCCACCAAGTTGGGAGAATGGCCCAGGTTTTCCGGGATCTCACTTCAGGGTAAGGCAGTCGGGCTGCTCGGCATCGGGGCCATTGGAAAGGAAGTGGCCAGTCGCTTGGCCGGCTTCGACTGTACCATCTTGGCTTACGATCCGACCTTGGACTCCGCCATGGCGGAGGCACTGGAACTCCAGCCGCGGTCCCGTGATGAACTCATCCGGGAAGCGGACTTCGTGTCCTTGCACTTGCCTCTCCTGCCGGATACGCGTGGCATGGTCAATGGCGAGTTCCTGAGTCGAATGAAACCTGGGGCGTACCTCATCAACACCTCCAGGGGCGAGTTGATCGACGAGGCGGCGCTGCTACAGGCCCTCCAGACCGGGCATCTTCGGGGCGCCGCGTTGGACGTCTTCGCCGAGCAGCCTCCCGGGGCGGACCACCCGCTCTTGGCTCTTCCCCAGGTGATCGCGACCCCGCACATGGGGGCCCACACCGACGGTGCCACCGACGCCATGGGATGGGCGGCCTTCCATGACTGCCTGGCGGTCTTGCGGGGTGAAGAGGCCGCCCATCCCGTGTTCTAAACGTCCCCAATGCTAGAAAGGCTACGTCAATGGACAAGACAGAAACGCTCAACCGCCTTCGGAAGCTCGGTCTGGTGTCGGTCCTGCGGGGCCCTTCTGAGGAGCTCACCTTGAAGATGGTCGATGCGTTGGTCGAGGGGGGCGTCTTGGGGATCGAAGTCACCTACAGCACGCCCAATGCCGCCGAAGTCGTCCGCGCATTGGACGGGAAATATGGGGATGAGATTCTGCTGGGGATGGGAACGGTCACCGTGCCCGAGCAAGCCGCGGCGGCTAAGGAATCTGGCGCGCGCTACATCGTGAGCCCCCACTGCGAAGAGCGGCTGGGGGAGGCGATGGTTGCCACCGGGCTGGCGGTCATGATCGGGGCCTTAAGTCCCTCCGAGGTTGTCCGGGCCCGTCAATTGGGCGCTGACGTGGTGAAGCTCTTCCCCGGATCGCTGGGTGGACCTGACTACCTCAAGGCGCTACGGGGGCCCTATCCGGATATCCCGTTCATGCCCACCGGAGGGGTTGAAGCCAACAATATAGCGGATTGGTTCGCAGCCGGGGCGATAGCTGTCGGGGCCGGCAGCAACTTGTGTCCCACAGCTTGGGCGAAGGAAGGGCGGTTCGCCGACATCACGGGACGCGCGAAGGAGTTCGAAGCGGCCGTGGGCAAGGCTCGTTCCCCGCGGCCCTAGGCCGGAGCCCGCCGAGCTGTGCATCGGCGGCGATCCCCTTCGAGGTTTTCGAAAGCGAGGGAGGAAAGAGCTCGCATGTCCGACGACATGCCCAGCGGAGCCTATGGGGTGGTCGGCAAGACAGTTCCCACCTTCTACTTCGTAGGGGTCTCAACGAGTCGCTCCAGCATCATGGAGGTCTTCCCCCGATGGGCCGAAGCCCTCGGGCGGCCCGAACTTGTCATGGAGGGTATCGATCACAAGTTACACGATCATCCGGAGGCCTATCGCCGGACGGTCGCCCAGATTAAGCATGATCCGCTGTCGCTGGGCGCGCTGGTCACCTCCCACAAGATCGATCTGCTGGAGGCTGCCGAGGACATGTTCGACCTGCTTCACGAGTCGGCCAAGCTTACCGGCGAAATCTCCTGCATCTCGAAACAAGATAGCAAGCTGGTGGGCCACGCAAAGGACCCGCTGACCGGCGGGATGAGCCTGGACGCCATTCTCGGCGAAGACTACTTCGCTCGGACGAGCGGCCACCTGTTGTGCTTCGGCGCCGGAGGCTCGGGGAAGGCCATTTCACTCCACTTGATCAATAAGCATGGCGGCGCTAACCGCCCCGAGCGGATGGTGGTGGTCAACCGCTCACAACCTCGCTTGGACAAGCTGCGGGAGATGGTGGAGAGCCTACAGACCGACATCCGTTTTGAATACATCTGCAATGATGATCCCGAACCGAACGACGAGACCATGGAGAGCCTGCCTCCAGGCAGCGTAGTGATTAATGCTACGGGCCTGGGCAAGGACCGGCCCGGTTCTCCCATCACGGACGACGGTCTGTTTCCTCAAGATGGGATTGCCTGGGAGATCAATTACCGGGGCGAACTCGAATTCTGGCACCAGGCCAAGGCCCAAGAGATAGGGCGAGGGGTACAGGTCGAAGATGGCTGGCTGTACTTCCTGCATGGCTGGACGCAGCACATCGCGGAGGTGCTGCACGTCGGGATCGATCCGCCGACCTTCAGTCGTCTGGCGGGGATCGCCGACCACCTTCGCCCACCTCTGGTATATCGGCCGCGCGGAGAGAAAGGGCGAACCTGAGGGCCTACGCACACCGCCGGCCATGACCGGGAGATCCGCGGGATGATCAAGATCGGGATCTACTACGCCTACTGGACGTCTGACTGGGATGTGGATTTCAACCCGTTCATCGACAGGACGGCCGGGCTGGGTTTCGATGTCCTGGAGGTCAATGCCGCTACGATCGCCAGGATGACCCCCGAGGAGCGCCAGCGGCTGAAAGCGCACGCTGATGACAGAGGCATTGCACTGTCCTATTGCATCGGCTTGCCGCGGGAATGCGACATTGCCTCGGAGGGCGAAGCGGTGCGCCAGAAAGGCATCGCCTTCCTCCGGCAGATCGCTCAGGCGATCGGTGAGATGGGCGGGGGTACTTTGGGGGGCATTCTTTATGGATGCTGGCCGGGAAGCCTGCCAGAAGGCCAGACGGATCGGGGCCGCTACGTACGGCACAGCATCGAGAGCATGAAAGAAGCCATCGTAGCCGCTGAGGACAACAATGTCACCTTCTGCATGGAAGCGGTCAACCGGTTTGAGCAGTTCCTCCTGAACACCTGTGAGGAAGCCCTGGCCTATGTCGACGCCATTGGCAGCCCCAGCGCCAAGATCATGCTGGACACATTCCACATGAATATCGAGGAGGATCTCTTTAGGCAAGCGATCCAGCAGGCGGGGGACAAGCTCGGCCACTTCCACATCGGGGAGAACAACCGCAGGCCGCCCGGGTACGGGCATATCCCCTGGACCGAGGTCGGCGCAGCGTTGAGAGAGACCGGCTACCAGGGGTATGCGGTGCTGGAACCCTTCCTGCGGCCTGGGGGCGAGGTGGGGCGTGACATTAAGGTATATCGCGACCTCAGCCGGGGCATGGACCTGGATCAGGAAGCGCGCAAGGCCCTTCAGTTCATCAGAGGGATCTTGTGACTGTGACGACCTGACCCGCAGCGCGGCGGCTTACCCGTTTCGGTCTTCGCCCTCAGGGCGTTGGGCTCCTTCGGGGTCCGGCAGCCTGGCAAGGAAGTCGAACACCGGCTTGGTCAGCTTGAAGAGGCCGATGTACTCCTCCACCAGCGGTCGGTAGAAGGCGTGGGTGGCCATGTTGGGCTCGAGGCGATCGGTCGGTCGGGTGAAGCGTTCGGCGGTGGCTGCCAGGTCGTCGAAGACTCCCACTGCAAACCCTGCCAAGATGGCCGACCCCAATACCGCGAACTCCTGGCGATTTAGATTGACATACGGGACGCCCAGGACATCGGCCTTGATCTGATTCCAGAGCTTGCTTCGGGCGCCGCCTCCTATCACACGCGTTTCCCTGAAATCCAGGTCCGGAACCAGGCTGCGCACAATGCCCAGGTAGTAGGCATACTCGAAGGCCACTCCTTCCAACATCGCCCGGTATAGGTGAGCCTTCTTGTGGGCCCAGTTCAGCCCGATGTACAAGCCCCGGGTGTTGGCATCGCTCGGGCAGACGCGCCCGCCGAGATGCGGAAGGAAGAGCAGCTTCTCCGAACCTGCAGGCACCTCGGCGGCCAGCTGGTCGAGCAGCTGGTAGATTCTCTCCCCCGAGGCTGCCGCCAGGGATTTCTCGTGCGGTGCAATCTCGTCTCTGAACCAGCGAAGATTCAAGCCCCCACCGTTGATGTACGCTAGCGAGTAGAAGAGGCCAGGGATCGTAAGGTGAGCTGTGAAGAGTGTGCCGTGCACCTGGTCAGCCACAAACTGATCCACGCAAACCGCCAACACTGAGGCCGTGCCGGCGACGTCGAAGACCAGGCCCGGTCGGACCATTGCGGCCCCCAGCATGCCTGCAGTCTGATCCCCGCATCCTGCGGCGATGGGAGTGCCCGATGTCAGCCCGCAGGCAGAGGCGGCCTCTCGGGTTACGCGCCCGATGATCTCCTCGGGGCCAACGATGCGTGGAAGCTTGTCCCCGTCCACTCCGAAGCGCTGAAGCAACTCCTCAGACCATTGGGCAGCTCGCGTGTCGCTGAAGCAGCTGAAGTGCAGGTAGGTCCGATCGACAAACGCCTCATCACCGCGAAGGCCCGCCATCCGACCTGCCGCATACGCTCCCGGCACAACAAACTTGGCGATCCGCTTCCACACTTCCGGCCGTTCATGCATCCACCACAGGATCTTGGCGCCATGCGAGAAGGTTGGCGGACCGCCGGTGAGGGCGATGATGCGCGCCTGGTCTTCCTTCAGTTGAGTGATGTAGTCCCGGCAGCGTGTGTCGAGCCAGGAATCATAGACCGTGGGCGTTCCCCATTGTGCGTCAACCGTGCCGATTCCGGACATCTGACCATCGAACGCGATGCCGGCCACATCCGCCGAATCGATGCCGCTCTGATCCAGGCAGGACCGAATGGTGCGCAGTGCAGAACCATAGATCTCATCCGGCTGCTGCTCGACCCAACCCGGGCGCGGATAGTAGAGTTTGGATTCCTCGTAGGCCTCGGCCTTCAGGCCCCCGTGCACATCAAAAATGGCGGCTTTGGTGCCCATGGTTCCGAGATCGACGCCGACGAGGTACGTCTTGGCCACGTTTCATTCTCCCGAACGGGATGGCTCAAGCAAGATCCTCATCTCGTTGCCGGCCCTGGAGCGCTCGAACCCTTGGTGGATGTTCTCCAGCGGCAGCCGGGCGCCCACCAAGGAGTTCAATTCGAGTCGCCCGGCACCGAGGAGCTTCATGACCGTTCGATATTGGCGCACATTGGAGCCGGTGGTCCCGGTCACCACCAGCTGCTTGTAGTGGATGAGGTTTGCGTTGGCGTGGAGGTGTGGCTTGTCTTTGGGCAAGCCGCCGAAAAAATTAATCCGCCCCTGGGGCGCGGCCAGCTCCAAGGATTGCTCCTGGGCTTTCGCGACGCCCGTGGCAACAATGACCACATCCGCACCCTCCCCTTCGGAGGCCTCCAATACGGCGGCCTTCAGGTCTTGCTCTTGCGGATTGACCGCCAGATCGGCGCCATGCTCTCGAGCCTGTGCGATGCGGGCCGGCGCGATCTCGGACACGATCACGGCGCGGGCGCCGGCGAGCCTGGCCAGCAGGAGATGCATGATCCCGATCGGCCCGGCCCCCATGATGACAACCAGATCTCCCGGCCTCACCCGCACCGCCTCCTGCCCGTTCAGGCAGCAGGAGAGCGGCTCTGCCAGCGCGGCCACGGCGGTCGGCACCTGGTCTGGAACGTGCGCCACGTTTCCCTGACGAATGGCATCGGCGGGAATGAGCAGGTATTCGGCAAATGCCCCGTCCAGGCTGATGCCGAAGGCAGTGTAGTTGGCGCACAGGTTCGTCCAGCCCGCCACGCATTGTGTACAGACCCCGCAACCCATGTTCGGTGCAATGCCCACACGGGTGCCTGGCACCCATTGCGGCACACCCGCGCCGATCTCGACGATCTCCCCGGCAAATTCATGCCCGAGCACCCGAGGCGTCCCGGGTGGAATGCGATGGTGTCCGTTCTGGTGGATCCGCAGGTCCGTGCCGCAGATGCCGGCTGCCCCTACGCGCAGCAGCGCCTCTCCGGGCCCGGGATTCGGGAGGGGGAGATCTTCGACTCGGATGTCGCCGATTCCGTGGTAAACCGCAGCTCGCATCAATCCTCGTATGAAGACAAGCCGAAGCGGATGGGGCGAAGCCGGGCGCTCCTGTTACCGGAGGAAGCGGCGCCGGCGCCACTGGTCAAAGACGACCACCAGGATGATCACCAGGCCCTGCACGACCCTCTGCCAGAAGGCGCTTACATTGAGCAGGTTCAGGCCATTGTGCAGCACGCCGATGATCAACGCGCCGATGAGCGATCCGGCCACGCCTCCCTCCCCGCCGAAGAGATTCGTCCCGCCAATGACCACCGCCGCGATCGAGTTCAAGTTGGCGTCATCGGCCATCAGGGCATTCGACGAGTTCAGGCGGCCAGCAAGCACAAAGCCCCCCAGCCCGGCCATCAGACCGGAGAGTGCGTAGACCGCGATCTTCGTGCGGTCAATGTTGATACCGGCCACCCTCGCCGCCTCCCGATTACCGCCGACGGC
>Ga0209641_10003824_pt1 | contig 12543 bp, 14 predicted proteins | sample RifCSP16_1_FD_184022 | JGI IMG/M metagenome (GOLD analysis project Ga0209641, IMG submission 184022) | Soil microbial communities from Rifle, Colorado - Rifle CSP2_sed 16_1 (SPAdes) (version 2) | ecosystem: Environmental > Terrestrial > Deep subsurface > Rock core/Sediment | place: Rifle...
CGTGCTATTTTCGCACCTTCAACCGCATGATCAATATCGTGCGACCTCGATCTGCCTATATCATGCAGCATCCCGCCCAGGAAGATGGCATCTAAATCGAGATCGATCTCTGCTCCTTTTTTCCTGGCGCATTCACTGATACCATCTGCTATTTTCCTTGATTGATGTGCAACCGCCTTGCAGTGTTCGATCACGCCTGGAGAACACCCGCTGCTTACCAGCAGAGCTATTGCCTCTTCTTCATTCAAGCAGGAACACCCGAAGTTAAAGCTTCAAGTTCCAAGATCCTTCTTTTGAGGGCATTTATTATAATATCATTATCCTGATATTCAAGTTTCTCATCACATATGGGGCATATGAATTCCAGTTCTGTCGCGTATTCAAAAAGGTAGCGGTTGCATTGATTTTTGCAGGTATAGAACACTTTCCCTTCCTCAAATTCAAGCTTGACCTTGAGGTTTCTTAAGACCTTTTTTGCTTCAAGTTCAAGCTGGGCATTCAAGTTACCAAGATCAAGCTTCCATAAATATGTGAGCCAGCCACTGTCCGTGTCCCGCACTCTTCGATAGACCGCAAGCCTGTTCTCGTATAATATGAACAGAGTCCTTCTCACGATATTCAATAAAACGCCTGTCACCTCTGAGATCTTTTCATCCGTGACCTCTTCCATGGGCATCTTTTGAACCACTTTGAAACCCTCCTCACCGACAAGATTTATGAAATAGCCTTTAACGACAGGATCGTTTATATCAACCAAAAAGCATCACCATACCCTTCTTGTTCTTATAAGACTTTAAACTTCCGTCTTTGTCCTTAGATGATGCGCGGATCTGACAAGTTTTTCCAGAACGTTCTTACGCGAACTGCCAGTTTCGATCAATGTTGTTATTGGCTCATCCGGCTTCACAATCCATCCTGCAGAAGGGATATCTGCAGCACGGTTCATAGCCAAGAGTCCAATAAGTTCACCTGAGATCGCCTGGTTGATAACGACTTTTTTGTCTGCAAACACGGTCGCCTTTCCTGCAAAACACCCGTACTCGCGTTTTTTCGGAAGTTCTCCTGAAAACGATTTTACATGTGAATCAAAGATATTCAGTCCGGTTGAGAGTTCCACAGAGTCAAGGCTTCCCTGGAACCTGGGATTGATTTCGATCACAACCACACCATTTTCTGTATGAATGAAATCTATACCATTTGAACCCACAAGCCCGAACTCATCTGCGATCTTTTCTGCGCATCCTGCCATTTCATCCCTGTATGAAGCATAAAACGGCGTGATATTACCGCAGTACGCAAACGGCAATCTTGTAAGCCATGGTATCCCGATCAGCTGCTCATTCAGAGCAACCACCTCGGCATCGCTCCCTGTGCCTATCAATGAGGCACTGCATGGAATACCCTCGACAAATTCCTGGGCTATGAACCTCTCCTGATCATTCCTTGCCCTGAAATCTTCCATTTCATCTTCGTTTTTCACAACGACGTTCAAAATTCCTCCTGCACCCCACCTTGGTTTTATCATCAGGGGGAATTTTAATCCCGATGCTCTGCCCAGAGGTTCAGTTCCGGGATGCGGTATACCAAGTGAACTGAATTTTTCTGCAATACTAAGCTTGTCGTTCACCTCTTCTGTGATCGAAAGGCTGTTGTTCAGAGTATTTTTAAATTTGAGTTTCTCAAAACCCGGTCCCAGTATCACAGCGTCGAACTCTCCAAAAGAACCTGCAAGTTCCATTATCCTTTTTTCGGGCTGGTTACCAAGAAATTGCGCTTTATCTGCGCACCGGCGCAAATCCACATCGCAAAAATTATCAAGTGAGTATACAGTGTAGCCTGCTTTTCTTGCAGAGCATACAATACCCCGGGTACTGTTGCCTATGACCAGGATCTTCATATATCTCTGACCTCTTTCCCTCTTTTCTTCGGAACGATCTCGATCTCACCGCCGCCAAAACTGGATCTGAGGGGATCTTTACCCGAAACATTGAAGAGACGATCAAGCACCACAGCAAGGGCTGCAACTTCGGAGTGAGGCTGGTTGCCCACAGCCACATTCCAGTCACAGAGTTCATAGATCTCAGGCGGTACTTTTTCTGCTCCTATGACTATCAAAAGATCATGATATACCACTTCATTGATCACATCAGGAAGATTGATACCGTACATGGTGAGATGCAGAACCTTGCCACCGTCCTCTTTCCATTTCCTGATCTCATTTTTCCAGTTAGCTACCCGTTTTACATAGAACGAACCCCCCCATCTCTGCGCTACCTCGCTCAAACTTTTTTCGATGCCTGTATCGTCTGAATCAAGGAGCATGCCCTCCGCACCAAAAGCCCGTGCCGTCAGACCCACATGTGTGGTTATCCTCTGATCCCTCTGGATCCGGTGTCCGAGTCTCAAAACCACTATCCTCATAAGCGAACCGTCTCACCGTTTTCAGGAGCGATTGATTCTGCGCCGATCTCTTCTTTTATCCATTCAGCAAAACCCCGGGTATTATCCCCATGCACAGGCAAAACCATCTGCGTCCCATTATCACAGAAATTTCTGACATACTCTTTCAACTGGGAATCTCCGCAGTGAGCGGAAAAATCATACAGTTCAAGCCTGCATCTGAGATGAATGGTCTCATTTCTATCCTCGATATATCCGCTTTCAAGCGCTTTTCTCCCGTTCGTGCCTTCGACCTGATAACCTGTGAGATGGATCTTTGATTTTGGATCATCGTATATCTCGCTGATGTAATAAAGCACAGGACCACCATTCAGCATACCTGCGCTTGTCACGATGATCGAAGGCTCCCGTATTATTTCCTTCCTCTGCCCTGGCGTCACAATATTCGAGTTCGAGAACATCTTTTTCAGACCGTCCATATCCCGCACCGATTCAGGGGACTTTTTTATGAGGTTGTACACATCAACTCCCATGCCGTCAACATACGCATGCAGTCCGTGTTTCTTCAGGATGAGCAGTATCTCCTGCGTCCTCCCTATACTGAAGGCAGGGATGATCGCACGTCCTCCGCTTTCAGTGGTCTCTTTCAAAGATTCGATAAAACGCTCTTCCAGCATCTTTCTCGCTGAGTGGTTCCTGCCAAAATATGTGCTCTCTATCAGCAGTATATCGCTTTCAGGAAGATCTGTGTCCGCGCTTTTCAGCAGTTCTGTATCCACTGTGTTCATATCCCCTGTATAGAAAAGGCTCTGCTTATCTTTTTCAATATGGATCGAGGATGAACCAGGGATGTGTCCTGCATCGTAAAAGCATGCTGAATAACCGCCGCTCTCGAATCCCTGTCTGTATCTGATCGCCCGGATACTTCGTTCAAAATCAGCGATCTCTTCATTATAATAAGGTATGTTGTGCCCTCTATATTCAGATATCTTGAGCGTATCTCTTGCAAGGAGGGCTGAAAGCTTTGCTGTCATGGTGGTGCAGAATATCTCAGGTTCAAGGTCCATGAGATTGGGCGCAAGTCCGCAGTGATCGAGATGTCCGTGTGAGAGCATCACGGTTTTCGGGCGAAGCCCGTTTAAAGGATACATCGGCGGATCGGCGGGCTTGATCCCGTAATCAAGAAGCATCTCCTCGTTTATCAGTATTGCAGATCTTCCTACTTCACCTGCTCCGCCCAGAAATCGAATATTAATGTTATCTCCTCTCCTATTTTGTGTTTTGCAGTTATCATTGCTATGATGTATTATAAAATCATACGACTGACGCGCTTAAAATATGCTGGATCAGTTTTTTCTGATTTTTCAGAAAAGTTTAAATATTCTGAAATACTATGATAGAGTAAGGTGATCTGAATGACCAGAAAGAATGAGAACAGATCATGCGCTGCGGATATGGGCTGCTGCAGGGTTGAATCTGTAATAAGCGTGGATGAAAGGGGACAGACTGTGCTTCCCAAGGAAATAAGGGAAAAAGCCAGCATCCATGCAGGCGATAAGCTCGCAGTGATAAGCTGGGAAAAGGATGGAAAAGTGTGCTGCATCTCTTTGATCAAGGTCGAAAGTCTTGCTGAGATGGTAAAAGGCATGCTTGGGCCTGTGATGAAGGACATACTTGAACAATGAAAGAGGGATCAAAATGGAAAAGGAAGAAATAAAGAAAGTTGTAAGAGAAGGATATGCCAGAATTGCCAGAGAGGAAAGCTCATGCTGTGCTCAGACTTCCTGCTGCGGGAATGCGGTTCTTGCTGAAGAGATAAGCAGGAAGATAGGATACGGGGATGAAGAAATCTCATCTGTGCCAGAAGGCGCAAACCTCGGGCTTGGATGTGGAAATCCAGTCGCTCTTGCCTCACTGAAGCAGGGGGAAACAGTGCTCGATCTTGGCTCTGGAGCAGGATTTGACTGCTTTCTTGCTGCAAAAAAGGTAGGAAAAGATGGTAAGGTCATTGGCGTCGATATGACGCCAGAGATGATCGAGAAGGCAGGGGAGAACGCAAGAAAAGGCAAATTCAAGAACGTGGAGTTCAGGCTTGGAGAAATCGAAAACCTGCCTGCTGCCGATAACTCTGTTGATGTGATCATCTCGAACTGCGTCATAAACCTTGCGCCTGATAAAACACGCGTATTCAAAGAGGTGTTCAGGGTTCTGAAGCCAGGAGGCAGGCTGATGGTCTCTGATCTTGTGCTGTTGAAAGAGCTTCCTGATGTCATAAAACAATCCGCTGATGCCTATATCGGATGCATCTCAGGCGCAACAGGGAAGGATGAGTATCTTGAAGCGATAAAGAGCGCAGGTTTCAAAGATGTCGAAATCATAGATGAGTCGTACTATCCTGTTGAGCTTTTTCAAGACGCCACTGCAGCGAAGGCTGTGATTGAAAGGCTCAATATCCCTGCTGATGCTGTAAAAGAGATCGCTGAGGCGGTGGTCAGCATAAAAGTACAGGGGAGAAAAAGGCGATGAAGAATTGTGCTATTTTCTCCCCACAATCCTTACCTCTGCCCCTTTGATCTCATACTCAAAATATGGAGTGGGTTTTGATGAAAGCCCGACCGCTCTTATGAAGTTCTTATTATTTTCAGATTCGATCTCTATCGTACCGTCGAACAGGTGTTTTAAGGTTGCAACCGTTTGCTCTTCATGCATACCTTTTTCTAATGCATATATTCCCAGACCTCCACTGGCTCTGATACGACCTGTAAAAACATGAAGAAACCTGAAAACTGTTTGAATATTTGAATACATCAATATAGTAGAAACCGAATCAATATGAAGCTGAATTTTTTTGATATTCTTTTTTAAAAAGAAATCATCAAAAAACTGGCTTATTCTTATCCCTATTCCTGTCAGATCCACAGGGCTGCTGGCATTTTTGATGTTTTCGTTCTCAACCGCGGCGCCACCGCGCAAATTCGTGATGCAGTCCACTATTCCAATTCTTGATAACGGCAGTATTAACCCGTTCTCCTCGAACCATTCCAGAATGTGAGCTGCAGATTCATGAGTTGTCACAGTTATTATTGCATTTTCGTTTTTTTCAGCCCCATGGTGCATAATTTGATGCAGGATAGCATCTTTTCCGCTCATGGGAGGACTTATCAACAGAATATTTGATCCTTTTCTTATGCTCTCGATTGCGTCATCGATTTCTTTGATACCAAGTGTATAATCGCTCATAATTTTGTTTTACCAGAAAGATGTGTCTCTGTAATTTTCAATATGGAATAAATAACCTGCTATCTAATGCTTAAAGATCTTCAGCGCATCATCAATCTTTTTTCGCTCTATGATATCATAAAAAGTCAATACGATACCGATCACGTTATCCTTTTCATCTTTGATAGTAGAACCGATAATATCGACAGGAATTTTATTTCCTTCCTTTGTAATCAATATTGTATGATCTGCAATACCGTAGAAAATACCTTCTCTGATCGCCTTGATTGCAGGATTTTCGATCTGTTTATCAGTTTCTTCGCTGATAATATTCAAGACGGTGGTCAGATGTTTCCCTGAAGCATCTTTCTCCTTCCAACCGGTCAGTGCCTCTGCAAAAGGGTTCATGAGTTTTATGATTCCTCTTTTATCCGTTGCTATTATAGCTTCTCCCAGGCTTTTGAGTATTGCAGCAAGCCACTGCTCGCTTTCTTTCAATTCTCTTTCCATCTCATGCTTATAGAGAGCTATCTCAATATTGGTATATAGTTCTCTGTCATTGAAGGGCTTAAGGATATACCCGAAGGGCTGGGTTATTTTCACTCTGTCCAGTATTTTTTCATCTGAATAAGCAGTGAAATATACGATGGGAATATTGAAATGGGAACGTATTTGATGTGCAGTCTCTATCCCATCCATTTCTCCCTGCAGCATAATATCCATGAGCACTAAATCCGGAGTATCCTCTGCTACCTTTTTGACAGCACCTTCTCCTGTGGATACTACAGCTGGAACCTCATAACCTATATCCTGCAGACTTTCTCTCAGATCTTCAGCAGTAATAATTTCATCTTCCACGATCAATATCCTTTTTTTTGCCATTATTTCACTTCTTTGAATTTGATCTTAAATTCAGTTCCGTTGCTTCGATCCAGACTGATCTCGCCATGTAGCTGATTTTCTGCCAGCATTGTTACGAGATGCAAACCCAGTGATCTCGTTCTTTTGATATCTATATCTTCTGGAATACCTATACCATTATCACCTACTACAAGTTCAATCATATTTTCATCAGTTGAGCGAAGTGCTATTTTGATTTCACCTGTTTTGCGGTCTGGAAATGCATATTTAAGCGAGTTAGTAACAAGTTCGTTGATGATCAACCCGCACGGGATCGCAGAGTCTATGTTGAGTGAAATATCTTCAACGTCGATATTCAGTGCTATTTTGCCTCTATCCGCTCCATAAGCCTGCAGCAGACCTTTTGACATATCCATTATATACTCCTTAAAATCAATCCGCACCAGGTCTTTGGATTGATAAAGTTTTTCGTGGACAAGGGACATTGACATTATCCTCCTCTGGCATTCTTTGAATATCTCACGATCCTCTTCCTTTTTGATGTATCTGGACTGAAGCCTGAGCAGGCTTGTGATTATCTGCATATTGTTCTTGACCCTGTGGTAAATCTCGCTCAGAAGCACTTCTTTTTCTTTGAGGGATTTTCTTATTTGCTCTTCTGCTTTTTTGTTCTCGGTGATATCCCTGCCAAAACTCACTGTTCCCACAATTTCTCCTTTTGAATAAATGGGAGCCGTGTTTACTGAAAGAATGAAGGTTCCGCCGTCTTCCCTGACGACTGATACCTCATACTGCTGAGGCTGACCGCTCAATGTTTTGTGGAACAACTCGATCACTTTGGGCCAATCTTCTTTATCGATGAGGGGGGCAAAGGACTTTCCGCGCCAGTCCTCAAGTCTGTACCCGCTTATCTCTTCGGAACGCTTGTTGAAAAACAAGAAACGTCCTTCCATGTCAAGAGTCCAGATCATGTCGTTGGAGTATTCAATTATCATGCGGTAACGCTTCTCGCTTTCCAGCAGCGCATCCTCCATTCGCCTGCGCTCGCTGATATCACGTATAACGCTCACATGTCCCTGGTAGTTATTGTTCTCATCCCAGAAACCTGTGCCCTTTATTTCAGTGGGGATGACACTTCCGTCTTTTCTGACGCCTGGAACCTCTCCACTGAATGTACCAATATTCCTGTTATGGATAAGGCCTGGTATTTCTTTTTCAATCAGGGCATCATGGGGGATTATTTTTCGCCATGTATCTCCAATAAACTCATCCTGAGAATACCCGAAAGTCCTGGCAAGTGCCTCATTTACATAGATATATCTGTCATTTTCATCAGCTATTGTAATTCCCTCTGTACTTTTATCAATGGCTTTGAGCAGCCTCTCCTTTTCTTCATCAGCCCGCTTTCTTTCAATACCGATGGCGATATTATCAGCTACCGATGCAAGGGCTATAAGTGTATAATCTGTTAAGGAATGTCTGGCAAACATTGCCATAACTCCAACCAGTCTATTCTCAACAACCAGGGGATATCCAGCAAATGAGACCAGTTTCTCACGCCCTGCCCATTCCTGATCGTGAACTTCCGGATCACCTATTACCTCATTAGTCAAATGCGGTTTGCGCTCCTGGGCAATTCGACCGATCTTGTACATGCCAACTGGAATTCTACCGTGGTATCCATTGATATGGGTGTACATTCCTGCACTTGCCTGCAATTCCAGAACCTTTTCTCTTTGATTGAATGTCCAGATGCGCGCAAGAGCAGCATCGAGGTTCTGGACTATGGATTCAGCACATCGCTGCAGGATATTTTGCAGGGTTCCGCCCTTTGTAAGCCCCTCGCCGATTTCTTTCCCCAGTTCTGCCAGGTGTGCTCGCAGAACCAGCTCTTCCTCAGCCAGCTTGCGTTCCATTGCATTCACATGAATCTCTCCTATCATTTGTGGATTGCTCTTTAGTCCTATCGCTCTTTATCATTACAATGATCATTCATAATCCTTCAGCTATTATATTAACCTGATGCTAACACTGTTTTGATCCAATAAATTCAATACAGGTGCGGATTTAAAGCACTTTGATATGGTATTTGAAAATAAGAATGTCTTGATTCAAGTGGACAAAGTTTCTCAAGGTAAAAATTAAATACCTTGAAAAATAATATAATTGTGAGAATAAGATGTTCAGTGAAACAGTAATTTCAAAAGGATATCAGACCGTAGTGCCTGCAAAAATAAGAAAAGCCCACAATATATTGCCCGGGGATGTTCTGGAATGGATCGACAGTGAAAATGGAATAATTGTTCAGCCAAGGAAAAAAAGGACATTGAAGGATATTATTGGACTTGTAAAAACAGAAGGAGATGCGGTGGAGTCTAAGAAGCATGCCCAGAAGGGACTTAAATGATCTTTGCAGATTCCTCATATTTTATCGCCATAGCAAGAGAAAAGGACAGGTGGCATAAGGATGCCTTGAGGCTCGCTGAAAAAAATAAAGAGACATTAATGATCTCTGAGCTTGTCATAAGTGAAAGTGTAACCATGGTTGGTTCACATGAAGGCGGGAAGGCGGGAAAAATCCTCTACGAATACTTCGTGGATAATTGCACAATAGAATTCATCAATGAAGAGATGATGGGAAAAGCAGTTGATACCTTTCTAAAATATGATGGCTCCATATCACTTGCGGATGCTTCATCTGTTGAGATAATGAGAAAACACAGGCTTAAAAAGATAATTTCATTTGATAGTGATTTTGATAAAGTACATGATATCGAGAGAATCATATCAGTTTGAAGCGAATGAGATTACCGGTTGTAAAGCAAAAGATTATAAGGTTTAAAATGCTAGGATTAGTATTTTATGGAAAAGGCTGATAAAAAAGAACTCATCATCGCAGCTGTTGTCTTTGCGGCTTATGTAATATTTGTTCTTGCTCAGAGGAACTGCGGCAGCACCCCTGGATCCTGCGGGACAGGATGGATCTTTTTCGGCGCTTTTGCTGTCGGGGCCGTAGTCTTTCTGAAGATCAAGGTATTCAGTTAAAATGCACCAGATGAACCCTGATATCAAAGATCTTCTATCGCATATCGGATATCATGAGGACAGTATCGATGACATTATGCATGAGCTGGATGCATTATTCGCAGAGATCGGGTTCGAAAGGATCAAAACGGCTGCAGATTCTGCTGTTGTGGCAAAAGATGCAAAAGGACTGATCGATTCTCTGAGATATCTGATGCAGCTTCTGGAAAACAAAGGCTATTACCGTCCCGATTTTCCCACAAAACTCATCAGGCTCCTTGTCAATGGTCTGAATCTGAACAGAGAAGACATCTTCATCATACTGGAAAATTCTGACATCTCTGCTGAAGAAAAGAGAAAAGAGCAGGAATTCCTTGCATCCTGCGCCGCAATTACGCAGCTGGGCTACATCCTCCTGCGCTGCCTGACATCAGAAGTCAGGGCTGCAAGTTCCGGGCCTCATGTTTTTCTTGTGATGGACGGTCTTTCCAGCGATTCGATGATCTTTGCAGATTTCAGCATCGATTCGATCAGAGAGATAGAGACCTGGCGCTACAGTGTGAAAGAGAATTTTTATCATCTGGAAAATATAGAGGGGCTGGATCCTGAAACCTCAGAGCTAATGACCGGATACTACTCCTTTTTCCATGTCACTTCGGGGATAGGACTGAGCCACAATATCCACAACAACCTGGGCATCGCGTACGATAAGGCAGGTTGTTATGAGGATGCGATCAAACAGCTTGAAGAAGCGCTCAGGTTTGACCCTCAATATATCGAGGTTCGCAATAACCTTGCAGTAGCCTATGATAAGATGGGAAAATGCGATGAAGCGGTCGCTGAACTGCGGGAGGTTCTCAGATCTGATCCCGATTGCGTGGAGGCACATAGCAACCTTGGGAACATATATGCTAAAATGGAAAAATATGATGAAGCCGTGATAGAACTTCAGGAAGCCCTGAGGCTTGATCCTGGATTCGCGATCGCGCACAATAACCTCGGACATATATACGCTTTGCAGAAAAAGAACGATGAGGCGCAAAGAGAGTTCATGGAAACGCTCAGGATCAATCCTGATTATGCATTCGCGCACAGCAACCTGGGGAACATGTATGCAGAAATGGGCAGAGGTGAAGATGCTATCAGAGAGTTCCAGGAAGCTCTCCGGCTCTTTCCCGAATTCCCTGAGGCGTACTATGGTCTGGGGTCTGTCTATTATAGCCTCGGAAGCTATGACAGGGCTGCGCAGGCAATGATAAGGGCGGTCTATCTCGATTCTGAGCTGCTTGAATGTGTGCCTGACAGGCTGCTCCTCAAGGTAAGGCAGGGGGTTTCAAGGCTGAGATGAACGCGGTGATCAGAAATTCATTGCTATCAGAACACCTGCATAGTAAGAAACTACAATGACAGCCAGCGCTGAAAGGACATGTTCAGAGATCGTTTTTACTGGACTTTCCTTCCTTATTCTCGCGATGAAAAAATTAAGAATAATGAGCAGAAGCATCCCCCATGCAATATCAATGAAAACTGCGGTCTTCAAGGGAAAGACCAGAATTGGAACCACGAATGTCAGGATAAAGCCCGAGACCGAGAAAAAAGTGAACAAAGTGGTGATCCAGATTTCTTTTACATCATGCTTTGCTCTTCCTTTTTCAGATTCCGCTTCTTCGACCGTATGCATACCAATTGCATCGGCAAGACCATCTGCTATTGCCATCACAACGATCCCGGCAACAACCGCAAGCCTCGATGATGTGGCTGAATACAATCCCACGATCATCCCGAGAGCAGTGATGGTCCCTGAAGTCAGACCAAAGGAGATCGCGATCATCAGCTGATGGGAATATTGCCCTGCCATTTCATTTCCTGCAATTATAGTATCCTGCATATCAATTCATAAATAGATTGGCTTTAACTTATGGGGTCAAGGGATAGTCCCCTTCCGCAGGGTTAATGGCACTGAGTTGAGCCAGAAGCAAAAATCATGATAAGGATTCAAAGCCTGAAATAGATCCTAATAATCCCCTGATTGTTAAAAGACTCATTATGCGTTCAATAATTTAGCCACAAAGATGCAAAGGCACAACGTAACGGAATCAATTTTGGAAAAACGAAGCATCCGGGCAAAGATGCATGAAATAGCAGGATGTGATAGAGGTCTTATCCTTATTTCAGCCATAAAAAATGAATAATAAATCCAGGTGAGTATATAATTCACGAGTACCAGCACTGATGCAATTGATGATGTCGAACAGGGGGAAGCGGCATATAATATCGTATCGGATAATTCTAAATTCAACCGATACCGATATATATTCCTGTATCATATCGGATATACTAAATTATGTCCGATACCGATACATCATTGATCCAGAAAAAGCTCCTGTCACGCATAAATGAAAAAATGGACAGGCTTAATTCGCTTCGTCCTATTCAGGCTGATGCTGTAAAAAAATTACATGAAGAAATGAGGCTTCTGCATACATATCACTCAAATGCGATAGAAGGAAATACCCTGACACTCCCGGAAACAAAACTTGTTCTTGAAGCAGGTATTACAATTGGCGGAAAATCATTGCGTGAGCACCTTGAGGCAACAAATAACGCCAGAGCGTTTGACCTGATAGAGAATATGGCAACAAAGAAAAAAAAGATAGACCATGCTGTAATTCAGCATATCCATGAAGTAGTTATGGCAGGAATTCTTGAAGATGCTGGAAAATATCGTACCAGGAATGTCAGAATAACAGGCGCTGACAAAACTCCGCCCGATTGGTCAAAAGTAACCAGGCAGATGGATGAGCTTACTGAAAAAATCGCTCAATATAAAAGGCATCCTGTTGAGGTTGCCTCTTTCCTTCATAATGGATTCGTCAGGATCCATCCTTTCATAGATGGAAATGGCAGAGTGGTTCGCCTGCTCACCAATCTGTATTTGATCGCCCGGGGTTATCCGCCAGTAGTTCTCAAAGTTGAGGATAGAGGAAAATATTACAGGTTCCTGAGAGCTGCTGATGCAGGAAACTTTGGTCTATTTGT
>Ga0209641_10003826_pt1 | contig 12543 bp, 14 predicted proteins | sample RifCSP16_1_FD_184022 | JGI IMG/M metagenome (GOLD analysis project Ga0209641, IMG submission 184022) | Soil microbial communities from Rifle, Colorado - Rifle CSP2_sed 16_1 (SPAdes) (version 2) | ecosystem: Environmental > Terrestrial > Deep subsurface > Rock core/Sediment | place: Rifle...
GATCCTTTTGATCTCTTCGACCTTTTTTTTATTTCGCGTGGCGAGTACAATTTCCATAAAAGGCATTCATCCTCTCCCCTCGCGGGAGAGGGCGGGGTGAGGGGGATTGTCGTCTTTCCCGCCCCTGCTTTAATCGTGCGGGGGCAGGCTTCAGCGGGAATCCAGCGTCTTGGTTTCTAAAATGGAAGCGCTACACTATCACAAAAGGCTGGACTTTGCAAGAAGGAGGTCATTACCTGATGACCCGGCGGCACCGCTGCATGCTTTTCTTCAAGTATAGTTAAGACGACATGGGCCAATGCAAGGGTCTTCAAATCGATTTCCGGATCCCGGTAATAATGATCGAGCCCCATATCCGTAATCACGATGCCCGCCGGGACAACCTCGTCAGGCAGGAGCGTAAGGCCGTCATTGGGACCGAGCATTCTCAGTCTGCGGTATCGACCTCTTACATCCGGGGAGACCTGTCCGGAAAGAGGAACGCCCACGTATTGAACCATGAGCATGTGATCGGGAAAAGCAAGTTGTTCAAACACCTCTTTCCTTTTGCGAGTGCTCAGATTCTCGACGATTTCCTGCTGGAAGCCGAGAAAGAAAACCACGACCTTCGTCCACCAGCTCCGGGGCCATACCAGAGCCCGGTCCGCCAGAGGGCTCCCCCGCAAAATTCCGCCGACGCTGATCCACGCTTTTACGGCCCTTGACTGCTCAGGCGTTAAAAGTTTTCCAAGAGCGAGAGCAGCCTCGGCCCCGCCCTTGCTGGTGCTTACTAAAATAATTCTGTCATACTGTTTACTGAGCCGCATCAACTCACCGGCGATGATTGCCGCATTTTTTTCCACGGTCCCCAGTTCATCGGTCTCGATCAGAGCGGTTTTAAATCCCGCCCGGTCCATGAGCCTTCGCTGGCGGGCGAAGTCCGCGCCCGTTGCAGGCTCTCTTTTGTATGCATACCCGGGAACGAAGGCGAAGAGATACGGCCGGGGTCTTTCATCAACGCGAAAACCTTCTTCCACACCCGTCGTTCTGATTGCCGCAAGATGAGAGCGGAAAGCCTGCTGTGCTTTTCGATTATGCGAGCCCTGATAGACCCGGTTGACGAAATACAGGGTGGCGAAGTCCGGAGAGAATTGTTCGGAGAGTCTTCGCAAGCTGTCGCCGTCAAGGGGGTGTTTATCCCATGTCTCGTGCGCCCTCTCTATCTCCCGGTCGTGCTGCAGATCCGAGCGGTCGCCCCTCCGGTATGTTTCCAGATAGTACCGTGCGATCTCGGAATCAACGGTGGTCTTTACTTCCTGACCGGCCAGATCCCCTTTTGCCGGGTATTCAGGGATGCCGGCGCAGGAGGAGAGAGACAAGCATGCGCAAACGAGCACCGTGATAAGGAGAATATGAAATCTGTTTTGATTGTAATTCACGTTGTTGATTACCGGATATGTAAAAAACATAACATGGCAAAAAGAAATGTCAAGTCAGACCGTGGCTGTGCTTGAGGTAATCCAATATACATGGAAAGTCTCACCTCGGCCGGAGAGGTGATGGCTGCCTCTGCGCACTTGCTATTTATGACCGCGCTTCATCATCACCTTCTCTATTAATTCATAAACACTACATTCATCCCGGTTCTTGCTGTCTTTTACACTACGTTATACCGAAAACAGTCTGTTGTGTGGTCATTCACCATCCCTACCGCCTGCATGAAGGCATAGCAAATCATAGAGCCGACAAACTTGAATCCCCTTTTTTTTAAATCTTTGCTCATTGCATCGGATTCCTTTGTTTTCGTTGGTATCTCCGAAGGAAATCTGTGCTTATGCCTGATTTGCTTACCCCCGACAAATTGCCAGATGTAGTTATCGAAGCTGCCGAATTCTTTTTGAACCTTGAGCAACTCTTGAGCATTTGTGATCGCTGAACGAATTTTGAGGCGGTTGCGAACAATGCCCGCGTCAATCAGCAAACGCTTCACGTCCGTCTCACTGTAGCGGGATATCCGGAGAGGATCAAAACCGGAAAAGGCCTGCCGATAATTCTGCCTCTTCTTCAGAATGGTCTCCCATGAAAGCCCGGCCTGTGCACCTTCGAGGAGAAGAAACTCGAACAGCCTTCTGTCATCATGCACCGGCACGCCCCACTCCCTGTCGTGATATTCAATCATCGAGGGATTATCCTCTGCCCAGGCACAGCGCCTCATTCGTGTCGTCTTCGTCATACACCATACCCTTCGAGTATCATTTGACGGGCCTCATAAGCGAGAACAGAAAAATCAGAAACGCTGCAAGGCTCAGGATGCTCCGTATTGCGTGAAGCCTTCCCCAGCGTGTCAGGAGCCGGAGGGCAAGGCCGGAATTATTATCGAGATTCGGATCAAGCAACTGCCTGTTCGTCGGAAAGATGACGATCAATGTGAAAGGGATAACCGAGCCGAGCAGAATTCCGCCAATAAGCCATGACAGGCCTCCGCCGAGGAACCAGGAGACGATGGCGTTCAGCGTTCCGAACGCCGCCAGCGACGCCTGCATCACCGTTGCCCGGCGATAACTGGGCCGGAACTCCGTCACCGCAACGTCCGTACCGCAGGACATCCTTGCCGGATGTTCCACAAGATTGATGTAGACCGCTGCGCCGGTAAACAGGCCCGCGGACAAAGCGGCGAGCAGTTCAAATAACATAAACCGCCTCCCGTTTTTTCTTACAGCTGTAATGAATCCACATGCTCACCATAAATCTCCTACTTCCATTTTTTCATTTGCATTAAATGCAGCATCCTTACGCTTGCTGGATCGATTTTCCGCATAAATTCTTGCGCTATCGGATCTTTTAGCAGCGCCTCGGATGCTTTCCGGGCTTCTTCCATAGAGTTCCAGTGAAGAATATCCGCCCATTGACCGTCCCCGCCCTTAAGCAGCTCACGATCAACATAGCCTGGCTGCTTTTCGAGGAAATTCTTTTGAACTGCTTCGGCCTCCTGTAGGAAATCGCCGTTATTTACACCTGCGGCTAATGTAAATTGCGCGATTTCCACGACTGAACCCTTGTTCATAGCTTTTTCCTCCTTTTCCATGGTTAAATAACTTGCAATGTTATCTTTCCTCGGCGAGGTGACAGAGAACTTTTCACCTCTTCGCTTTCATTTTATTATGAATCAAGCGAAAATCATGCTCGTTTATCTCGAACAGCCCGAATCGGAATTTGAAGCCCCAGGACTTCTTGTTTTTGATGAACTCCAGTTTCTCGATCAAAGGCTCGATCTTTATCTCCTTGCATTTCTCGTATGCAGCATCTCGTCGAAACGGCTTGAAGTCCCCGCTCATTTCTACTTGATAAATATTCTCGTCCTTTATCTTTGCTACAGCCGTGAACGCTCTTAACGGTTCTCCTCCGTCGAAGGCGGTTTTCGGCGAATAATAAATGACATAATCGTCTTTCCTCAGTCGCTTCAAGGGAGCTTGTTTTCCATGTCCCGCCTGTACGAACTCTCCCCGTTTCCCTATCAGAACATGTTCCTTTGAAACCGTATTTATCCAGTATTTCATTAGCACCTCTCCATTAAACGCAGCAGAAACCTGATCGTCATCCCGCCATCACGCTTATACGGAAGAAGGCTCAGACACTTTTTGCCCGCGTAATGAGTTTGTCTGTTTGCTCTTTCATTCCATGAGCAACGTTTTCTGCAACAATCTTTCTCCATAAAAAAGACAACAATCCCTCAATACTTATTGTTGTCTTTATCTCCACTACGTCGCCATGGTTGATAATTTCATGCGCGTCGTACATTTTCGCCAGCGGAAATCGTGTCAGATCAATAAAGATTCTCTTGGGCTCTACTCTGGTAAGCTCAATATTGATCTTTGGTCCGCATTTTGGTTTAAACAAGAATCGGTTGCCGGCTTTGAATTCGCCTTCCAATTTTGCATATTCAATATCATCCTGCCATGTATGCCATTGATTTACATCGGTCCAAACCTTCCATACGTGATCCGCTTTCAACCCTGTTACCTTTTGACTGTACGTTTTAGTCCACATGGTTCGCCTCCTGGTTGCGAATGAATAAGCAGTTTTCTCGACTTTATCGGAATTTTCCCTCTGTATTAAGTATATCCGTCAAGCCGAATCAGTCAAGCCGAGGCAGAAATGTCCTATTGTTACGTTTCAGCGTTCTGTTAGTTGATTGGTCACTTATCAACAGCCGAAAAAAAGGGGGCGTGTCATCATTCGACACGACCCCTCAGACCAAAGCACCGCTTTTAGAAAGTGGAACTGCCGGTCAACCGAAGAAAGTCTTCCGACGCCTGCATATGGCCGGGCGCGTCGGCAGCGGCCTCCGAAAAAATCGGACAGAGCACGACGAGACCGGGCTCTACAATCGTGACCAGGCCGCGGCGCTCCGCCTCGAGGATGCTTTCGGCGTCATCGAACAGAACTCCCTCGGTCGCAAACCGTGACGACGCAAGGCCTGCGTCTATGATACTCTGGACCGTATACCCCGGCGCGGAATGGACGATGTTCACATCCCAGTGGGGCGAGTAGCCGGTAACACCGGGAATGGTCTCTACCACGTTTGCCTGATACATTCTGTTCCCGCCGATCAGAAAGATGTCGCTTACCTTGCGGCCCTGAACGTTCTTTTCCAGTCCCTGGTCGATGTAGTAGATCTCCCTTCCCCCATACCACCCGTTGTTCGTCACTCCACCTGCATAAGCGAACTGTACTGCGAGTACGAATGCAAGTATTGTGATACCTGTTGTGAGAAGCCTGGTTTTCATGGTCTTCCTCCTTTGAAAAAAATTGTTAACTGCATCTTCGGGTGCGCGTGCTTCATGCGTCGTACCCTTCTCTCTGTGATTTACTGATTTAAGTTTAGCTTACGAATGGTCACGAAATTATCACGGAGGGATAAAATTTTGGTCACAAAAAAGAATGGCACTAAAGGCTGATCTCCTCAGGCTTGATCTTGTGAGATTAGGATTGAGTTGTGTACGCCGATAGGGTGAACGTAAAGGTCGTGCCGATATTGATGGCGCTCTTCACCTGGATGTCGCTCCCGTGGAGTTCCAGGATTCTCTTGACGATGACCAGGCCGAGCCCCGACCCGCCGGAACTATCCGGCCGGCTTTTGCTCATTCGATAATAACGATCGAATAAATGCGGGATATCCTCGGGCTGGATGCCGGAGCCGGTATCCGAAACCCGTACCGTTGTTCTCTCGTTTCCGGGAACGGCGGTGACGGTGATGGATCCGTCCTCCGGAGTGTACCGGAGGGCGTTTTCAATGAGATTGTCGAGCACGCGTTCGATAAGTCCGATGTCGGCGAACGCTAAGGGAAGATTTTCCGCGACGTTCGTCTGAAGCTTGACCTTTTTTTTCCCGGCGGTAAGCTGGAACTTCTGAAGAATATCCCGGATGAGTTCGTCCAGAGAGAACGACTCGAACCGGACCTGGACGTCGGGAGAATCCAGCTTCGCGAGTTCGAAGAGTTCGGAAACCAGTTTTCCTAATTGTTCGGAACGCTTGATGGCCGTCGTGAGATAGTTCCGTTGTTCCTCCGTCGTCAACCCCCCTTCCTTCAGGAGCAGGGTCTCGAGATAGCCCTGGAGAGAGGTCAGGGGCGTCCGAAGATCATGTGCGATATTCGTGACTAACTCCCGCCGGAGCGTATCGACCTTTTTGAGCTCCTTTATCTGGAGAACGATACGATCGGCCATGTGCATGAAGATCGACCCGAGACGGTCGATTTCATTCCCTGAGTCGGCCCGAAAGCGGCTCAAAAAAGCAGGGGGCTCCGAGAACTCGCGCTGCCTGAAGGTTTCCATGGCCGTGGTAAGACGCCGGAGCCGCTGCGTCATCCGGTTGAAAAGAAGAAGTGAAGCAAGTAAGGCAAACAGCAGGCCCCCTGCTGCAGCCCATACGCTGAGCCGGATGATATAACTTCCCCGGATCATCTGGGCGACTGTATCGAACTCTTCGCCCCCCAGAATAACATAAACGTATCCTTGAATATTGCCCTTCACCGAGATCGGCGCAGCGGAGAATACTTTTTCAAGTTCAGGGTCGCGCGGATCGTCACCCAGGACGGGAAATGAGGAGGTCCCCTCCAGGAACCGCTTCAGGGGCTTCAGTGATACCTTCTGCCGTTTCACTTTTCCGGGAGGCGCGGAGAATGCCAGGATCCTGCCGTTCGGATCGAGGAGATAGACCTCGATGCCGGGGTTCACAATCATCAACATGTGGAAAATATCCTGAATGGCTGCTTCATCGACCCGGCCGTCTTTCATCAGGATTTTTTCCGACACGAGATGCTGCGCCAGCGTACGGTTCAGCTTCTGGTTCACCTCCTGAAAATACATCCGCGTCGTATAAAGCGTCAGCAGGATGTACAGGACGCCGATCACGCAGAACAGTCCCACGAGCACAGCGGCCAGTTTGCAGTAAAGGGTCTTGAACATGAGCTTACCCCCTTCGGAGAACTTGTAACCGACCCCTCGGACTCTTCTTGCTCCCGCAGCCTTGATGCCGTTGCTCATACTATAAGCATACCAAAATTCGATAACGAACTGTCTTGTGACGGGATCCTTCGTCGTGTTTTCAGAACGGCATTTATTAATGGTCTCAAAATAGAAGGGACGTCCTCAACAACAAAATAGGCACCCATCCCCCTCTCTTGTCTCCCCCTTGAAGGGGGAGATTTATAATTTCACCCTCCCTTTTTCAAGGGGAGGGGCGGGGTGGGGATGGGTTTCGTGGACGATGTGATAACGTCAAATTATGTACAGCCTATTATGAGACCATCAATATTTACCTCTGAAAGAGCTTCACGAACTTCCCATATCCGTCTTTCACCAGGTCCTCCTGGGGAATGAACTTGAGCGCCGCCGAATTCATGCAATAGCGCAGGCCCGTTGGTTTAGGGCCGTCATCAAACACATGGCCCAGGTGAGAGTCGCCGTGTTTGCTCCGGACTTCGGTCCGTACTGAAAACAGGCTGCGGTCCTCTTTCGTGACAATGTTGCCGGGTTCGAGCGGCCGGGTAAAGCTCGGCCAGCCCGTCCTGGAATCGTATTTGTCGAGGGAGCTGAACAGGGGCTCGCCTGACACGATATCGACGTAGATACCCGGCTTTTTGTTGTCCCAGTATTCATTGTTGAAGGCCGGCTCCGTGCCTTCATGCTGCGTCACTTTGAACTGCAGGGGGGTCAGCCTTTTTTTCAATTCTTCTTTGTATGGTTTCACTAAGGTTTCCCTGGTTTCATCAGTCATTGCGGGATGCATCGTTTCCTCCTTTCCCCAGACCTTTGTTAGATACTGGTCCCGTCCCGAATTGTAGCGGTAGAACTTATACCGTATCGGGTTCTTCTTGTAGTAGTCCTGGTGGTATTCCTCTGCCCGGTAGAAGGCTCCGGCAGGCCGGATCGGGGTTACGATCGGCTTGTCAAATCTGCCGGACTGATCGAGCCGCTTCTTCGACGCCTCGGCCAGCCTTTTCTGCTCCTCCGTATGGTAGAAGATGGCGGACTTATACGACGGCCCGCGGTCCACGAACTGTCCTCCGTCGTCCGTGGGGTTGATCTGTCTCCAGAACAGGTCAAGCAGCTTCTCGTAGGTCACTTTCGAGGGATCATAGACCACCTCAACGGATTCCAGGTGTCCGGTGGCCTGTGATGATACTTCCTCATACGTGGGATTTACCTTATGTCCGCCGGTGTAACCGGAGATGACCTCTTTCACTCCGTCGAGCTTTTCGAAGGGGGGTTCCATGCACCAGAAGCAGCCCCCTGCGAAGGTCGCCTTTTCAAGGTGCGGCATACTCCCTGCGCCTGCCTGCGAAATGATGAGCGGCAGAAGAAGCATCGTTCCTATTATTAACTTTGACAACATGTCAGTACCCTCTCTTTCCTGTAAATCTATAATACTCTGCAAACAATCCTGCTTTACATATCTATTTTCCCTGTATCGTTTCAGTAAACGTCCCGGCCTTTTTCAGCGCGGCTTCCATTTCTTCGACCGTTATCACCGTGGGGTCGTAATAGACCGTATTGATCTCCCTGAAGTGCCGGAAGCCTTTATCTACTCTTTTTACGCCCTTCATCCCTTCCAGTGCCGATTTGCCCTCGTCATAGCAGTGCACCGCGAAGACGGCCTTTGCCGTTCCCGTGTCCTGCGCGAGCGCCGACGCCGCGAATGACGTCGACGACTTCCCGGCGACCCGGTTGCCGAAAACAACGATGAGTGCGCACAGTGCCAACACGATCAGCGCTGCAAACGATATGATCAATGTTTTTCTCATATGCCGTTTCCTCCTGAACCATCAGATGACTCCCCTTCGGGATTCCCGGCGCTCTTCTTTTCTGATGAAACTATACCTCTTGATAGTCACGGGAGGGTCACGGGAGGATAACATGTTGATACCCGGCAAAAAGGGAAAGCCGGGCCTTTGCACATCCTTAAAGTTCTTTAAGACGTGGTAGGCCAAACAGGGTAAGATTAAGATAGATATTTGTAACTCGCAATAAAAAGTCCACTTGCCTTTCTATATCCATTTAGGTATAATGCGGTCAGTGAGGTCATTTATTGAAGCCCTTATTCTGGGTTGGATCGGCAAAAAAAGATCTTAAGGCTATGCCGGAAGAGGTCGTGGATGTTTTCGGCTATGCGCTTCATTTGGCACAGAGCGGCCACAAACACCCGCAAGCCAAGCCGCTTAAAGGTTTCGGGTCAGCGGGAGTGCTTGAAGTCGTAGAGGATGACGACGGCAGTACATACAGAGCGGTGTACACAGTCAAGTTCAGCAATGGTGTGTATGTGCTGCATTGTTTTCAGAAGAAATCAAAAAAGAGCATTGAAACTTCAAAACAAGATAAAGACTTGATAGAGGCGCGATTGAAACAGGCCCGCCGGCATTCAGAAGGAGAAGAGAATGAGTAAAATTGAAAAAGGCAGTATGAACGTATATGCCGATCTCGGCATGGCCGATGCAGAAGAGATGCTGGTCAAGGCACAACTTGCCACAAAGATCGGAGAAATCATCAAACTGAGAAAGCTGACACAGACACAAGCATCATCACTGCTTGGAATGCCGCAGCCCAAGCTTTCGAATATGCTGCGAGGCCGGTTTCGCGGCATCTCGGAAGCTAAGATGATTGAGTGCTTAACCCTGCTGGGGAGCGATGTGCAGATCGTGGTCAAGACCGCATCCCGCTCGAGAAAAACCGGCCAGCTTTCGGTGCGTTTTGCTTGATTGCACGTCGTCGGCTCCTAACGCATGCTGAAGCAGCAAATCATTGATCGGACATCAAGAAGCGTGTTACGCAGCGGTCCGATGCCTGCCGTGAAGGAAATGGGGACAGGTCTTGAAATATAGGAAACCGCCTTTTCAAGACTTGCCCCAAATGTTTCCCGCGTTCGTATCAAGGACCGCGGTCCGGCAGACTTTTAAACTCGACGCTGCCCCTTCTCGATATCTCCCGCCTCTGCGAACTTATAGCCGACCCCCCGGACGCTCAATATAAACCGGGGCTGGGCCGGGTTTTCCTCTATTTTGGCCCTGAGGCGGTTGATGTGGGAGTTGACCGTGTGTTCGTAACCCTCGTACCCATAGCCCCATACGAGGCTCAGCAATTCCATGCGCGTATAGACCCGGCCGGGGTGCTTTGCAAAGTGGAATAAAAGGTCGTATTCTTTGGCTGTCAACGACACCTCTTTCCCGCGGAGTGTGACTTTTCGTTTTTCAGCATCAATGGCCAGGTCGCCTGCCTTGACCACTTTCTGTGACTCCTGCAATGCCTCCAACTTGAGAGATTCCCCCCGGCGGAACAGAGCCTTGACCCGGGCCAGAAGTTCCCGGATGCTGAAGGGTTTGGTCAGGTAATCGTCCGCTCCGATCTCCAGCCCGAGCACACGATCAAGTTCGGAAGTCCTGGAGGTCAGCATCAGGATCGGGGTCGAGGGGGATACATATCTCACGCGCCTGCATATCTCAAGCCCGTCCACGCCCGGGAGCGTCAGATCCAGAATAATCAGGTCATGGGGTTTCGAAAGGGCCTGATCGAGACCGGCATTGCCGTCATAGGCCACACTTACCTCGTATCCCGTGTCCTTCAGATGAAGCTGCACAAGATGGGCGATATCTTTATCGTCTTCGATTATCAGGATTTTTCGGGGCATGCGTTTCCACTCCGTCAGTGTAATGCCATTATCCGCTGTATTTTACGGCAGAGCAAAAAACTATTCGCTTCGACCTTCCCTCTTTTCCTATCAGTCCGCCACCTTCAGAACGATCTTGCCCATGGATTGCCTGCCCTCGAGCAACCGGTGCGCCTTCTCCGCCTCCGCCAGCGGAAGAACATTGTCGATGCGCAGTTTCAGCCACCCTTCTTTAACGGCGCTCAAAACGGCTTTGGAACGGCGAAGCAGGTCTTCGCGCGTGGCAATAAAATTCTGCAGGCTACCTCCGGACACGCTTATTGACCTCGCCATAAGAGAATTGGGCACAATGGGGTCGGCAGGCCCGCTTGAGGCGCCGAAGATCACCACATGGCCGTGGAGCGCTGCAGCCTCCAGGTCGCCCGGGAACGTGCTCTTCCCGACGCCGTCGATGATGAGGTCTACGCCGCGCCCCTTCGTCAGGCGCTTTGCCTCACTCACAAAATCCTGCTGAGTGTACAGGATCACGTGATCTGCGCCCGCCTTTTTGGCTGCAACCGCTTTCTCCGTGGTCGAGACCGTTCCGATGACCTTTGCGCCAAGATGCTTCGCCCACTGCACCAGAAGGAGCCCCACTCCTCCGGCCGCAGCGTGCACCAGGACCGTGTCCCCTTTTTTCAGCTTGCGGAAATCATGGAGGAGATAGTGCGCCGTCATTCCCTGCAGCGGGAACGCCGCTCCCTGTTCAAGGGACAGGTCTTTCGGCAGCTTGATCAGCCTGTCCGCATCGATCACCGTGTACTCACTGTAGCTCCCGAGGTGACCGGTGTAAGCGACGCGGTCGCCGGGACGGACCTCCGTCACCTTTTTGCCGACCGCTTCGACCACACCTGACGCCTCCAACCCCGGAATATAGGGGAGGTTCACGGGATAGGTTCCCCGCCGCTGGTAAATATCGACGAAGTTTACGCCTGCCGCGTGGATCCTCACGAGGGCCTGGCCTGGCCCGGGCGCCGGCTTCGGCTCTGTGTCCGTCAGCTTCAGCACATCCGGACCGCCGTAAGTTGTGATCTTGATCGTTTTCATGGTTGTTCCTCCACAATAAAAGAAAACCATTTACCGCGAAGACGCGAAGAGCGCGAGACCCGCGCAACAGAGATACCCCTCGCTTCGGAAACTACGCGCATGGTCTTATCCTTTCTGTTTTTTCAGTTCATCCGCACTGCCGATTTTTTTTGTATGAGGTGAAGGTCCAAAAAAGTGGGCCGCAGGAACACGTTGGACACGAAGGCGTAAAAAGGAACTTAAGTATGAATAAAGTGACACATACGATACTTTGAAAATTACGTCGTATCAACGTGGCAGCATCAGTTTCCCTTTGGCCTGTCTAAGAAAAGCATAGCAAATATTTTGGAGATGGCAAGCGCTTCTAAAAAAAGATTGAGTAGGACAAGAAGCACTAAACTGGACCGTGTCACTTGACAAACAGAGGACCATGCAATATCTTAAAAAGCAGAGAAACATAGCTTCTCATCAAACTGAAACATCATCTTGTCAAGGGTTAACAGCCTTTCTCCTGAATCAACGCATTACCGGCAAGGACGAGCAAGCCGACTTTCTCCATTCCGGTATTTTTTCGTTCAATTTTTGATGAAAGGATAACGCATATTTATGGACATAAAACTGCTCCTCATCATCACAGCGGTCGCCCTGATCTTCGCGCTCGAAGGCGTGTTCCCCCATTACCGGGGCCGCGCAGGGAGGGTGAGGCATGCCGCTCCCCATTTCATCACGGCGATCATGAACGGCCTTCTGACGAGGTTTCTTCTTGCCGGGCTGACGATCGCGGCGCTCGCGTGGGCGGAAAGCAGATCACTAGGGCTCGCGCACATGCTGCCGCTTCCAGCGGCCGCGAATCTTGTTCTCGTCTTCGTGCTTTTCGATATCTGGATGTACTTCTGGCATATGGCGAACCACCGGTTCGGATTTTTTTGGCGGTTCCACCGGGCCCACCACTCGGACACCGAGATGGACACGACCACGGCGCTCCGGTTTCATCCGGGCGAACTTGTCCTTTCCACGTTCTTTCGGCTGCCCGTCGTCATCCTGATCGGGATGAGCTTTAGCCAGTTGGTCCTGTTCGAGGTCCTGCTGAATGTGTCCACCCTGTTCCATCACAGCAACATGGCCGTGCCGGAGAAATGGGACCGCATGCTGCGCACGGTCATCGTGACGCCGAACATGCACCGCGTGCACCACTCGGTGGAGCTGTCCGAGACGAATTCGAACTTCACCAGCCTCCTGTCCGTCTGGGACCGGCTGTTCCGGTCCTTCCGGACGAGGAAAGACACGCATACCATCACCATCGGGCTGCCGTCATTCAGGGAGACAAAGTATCAGCG
>Ga0209641_10003828_pt1 | contig 12541 bp, 9 predicted proteins | sample RifCSP16_1_FD_184022 | JGI IMG/M metagenome (GOLD analysis project Ga0209641, IMG submission 184022) | Soil microbial communities from Rifle, Colorado - Rifle CSP2_sed 16_1 (SPAdes) (version 2) | ecosystem: Environmental > Terrestrial > Deep subsurface > Rock core/Sediment | place: Rifle...
GTTCCCAAACGCGCGCCGGAGCGTATCGATGATCGTTTCTTTCTCGAGGAGGGAGAGCGGTTTGACCTCCCTGGCCTCCGCCCCGCCGGCCGGGGCTTTCTCGCCGCCGGCGATATCGGGCGGGATGTCCTTTTCCATGAGCGTGGGTCCGGAGCAGAGAACGACCCCCCGCTCGATCGCGTTCTCCAGCTCCCGGACGTTCCCCGGCCACGCGCCGGCCCGCAGCGCCCCCAGGGCGTCCGGCAACAGCGTGACCGCACGACCGGACCGCTTCACCGCCCGCGCCAGCAGGGCGGCCACCAGCGGCTCGATATCCTGAGGCCGTTCGCGGAGCGGCGGAATGTGGATGCGGACCACGTTGAGTCGGTAGTACAGGTCTTCGCGGAACGTGCCTCCCGCGGTGTCCCGCTCCAGGTCCCGGGCCGTGGCGGCCAGCACCCGCACATCCACCCGCCGCGAGCGCGCCTCCCCCACGGGGCGGATCTCGCCTTCCTGAAGCACCCGGAGAAGCTTGACCTGGAGGGTTGCCGGGAGGTCGCCCACTTCGTCCAGCAGCAGCGTGCCTCCGTCCGCCTCCTCGAACAGGCCGCGCTTGTCGGCCGTGGCGCCGGTAAACGCTCCGCGGCTGTGCCCGAACAGCTCGGACTCGAGCAAATGCTCCGGGATCGCCCCGCAGTTCACCGCCACGAACCGGGCGTCATGACGCGGGCTCATCCGGTGGATGGCCCGCGCAATGACTTCTTTCCCCGTGCCGCTTTCGCCGGTGATCAGCACGGTAGTGGGATGGGGTGCTACCCGCGTCGCCAGGTCCAGCACCTTCCGCATGGCGGGCGACTCCGCGATGACCTCCCGATCCGTCCACCGCGCCAGCTCCGCCGTGAGGCTCGCCACCTGGCCGCGCAACGACTCGCGCTCCTCGGCCTTGCGTAGCGTGAGGAGCACCTCGTCGGAGCGGAAGGGCTTGGGCAGGTAGTCGTACGCGCCTTCTTTCATGGCGGCGATGGCGGCGTCTTCGCCCCCGTAGGCGCTCATCATGATCACCAGGGCGGCGCCCTTCCCCTCCCGGTATCGACGCAGGAACTCCAGGCCCTCCATCTCCGGCATCCGGACGTCGCACAGGATGATGTCAAACGCCTCGCTCCGCGCCTGGTCGAGGGCGCGAGTGGGCGACCCGTCCGCGGTCACCTGGTAACCGGCCTGCTGCAAGAGCAAGGTGAGCGACTGTCGGAGGCCGAGGTCGTCGTCTACCACCAACACCCTCATCTCAACCCCCTGCGGCCGGCAAGAACACCTTGAACGCCGCCCCGCCCTCCCGCGCGGCTTCCACCCAGACGACGCCGCCGGCCTGGTGTACGGTACGTTGCACCACGGCCAAGCCCAGTCCCGTCCCGAAGCCGGGGGGCTTGGTGGTGAAGAAGGGATCGAAGACCCGCTCGCGATCGTCCGGCGGGACGCCGGGGCCGGAGTCCGCCACGTACAGCAGCGCGCCGGGAGTTCCCGGGACCAATTCCGAGCGCCAGGGACGGCGGATCGACGGTTCGACGGTTCGACGGTTCGACGGCTGGAGGTCGCCGGGCCCTCCCGCACCATCCGTCGAACCACCGAACCGCCCACCCGCGGTCTCGTCACTCCGCCGACGCTCGGTGTCGTCCGGCTCCCGGTACGCCCACAGGACCGCGCCCACCACGATCCGCCCGCCCTTGGCGGCATCCGCGGCGTTGAGTATGAGGTTGACCACCACCTGCTCCAACGCGTGCGCGTTTCCCCGCACCAGGGGCACCCCCGGCTCGCACGCCGCGGTGACCGTGACGGCCCGAAGCGCGCCCTGATGTTCCAGCAGTTGGCGGACACTTCGGATCACCTGCTCGAGGTCCACCGGGCCCACCCGTTCGTCCTTGGGCCGCGCGTAGTCCAACAGGCCGCGCACGATGCGGTCAATGCGCGCCGCCTCGCGCGACGCGGCGCCCACGATCTCCGGATCGGCCCCCCGCCGCTCGAGCACCTCGAGATAGGTCCCAATGGCCGACAGGGGATTCCCCACTTCGTGCGCCACGCCGGCGGCGAAGCGGCCCACGGTGGCGAGCTTCTCGGTACGAACCAGCTGGCCCTGCGCGTCCAGGAGCCGGTGGGTCATGGCGTTGAACCGCTCCGCCAGCTCGGTGAAATCCCGGGTCTCGGCGGGTTGCGCCCGCCGGGTCAGATCGCCCGCCGCCAGCTGCTCTGCCGCCGCCGTGAGGGCGGCCATGGGCTTGAGCACCAGCCGGTCCAGCAGGTAGCGCCCGAACACGAACACCACCGCGACGTCGGCCACGATCAGCAGAACCAGGGCGAGCGCGGCGGTGCGCGGCGGAAGGGCCGCCGCCACCAGCGCCGTCACCACGGCCAGGGACAGGGCGGCAACCACCAGAAGGGCGAAGTTGACCAGGAGCTCTCGCCGAAGGCTGGGGCGATGGCCCCTCACGTCCCCGCCCGCCCCGGGCGATGGAGGGGGATGGAGGGGGATGGAAGGGGATGGATCGACCGTCATGACCCCATATTGGCAAAGAAAACGGGCGGCGGGAACCACCCGCCGCCCTACCCACGAGGGTTACCGCGCCCTATTGGCAGGCGGGCTCGCCCTCGGCCGTGGCGGGCGCGATGGGTGTCGCCCCCGATCCGTAGAAGATCGCGCAGGTGATGGTGGTGGCGTTGTGCGTCGCGGTCGCGGCCCACTCGGAGGCCGAGGCGGTGGTGATCGTTACCGTCACGCCAGCGGACTTGCCGTATGAGAGCAGCGCGATCGAGCCCGCGTAGGTCTGATAGTCGGCCGTGTAGCTCTCCTGCGCGGTCACCAGATTGCGCAGGTCGGCCTTCATCGAGGCGACGTACGCCTTCTCCTTGGTGTTGGCGAACTTGGGGATGGCGATGGCTGCCAGGATCCCGATGATCACCACCACGATGAGCAGCTCGATAAGCGTGAAGCCCGACGTCCGCGATCGCATGCCTCACTCCCTATGAGGTTCCGGAAGAAAGCGGGGCGGTGAGGCTTCTTCCCCCACCGCCCCAGTATCAGGCTGTCAGCGACAGCTTTACTGGCAGGCCGGTTCGCCTTCGTTGACCGCCGGCGCCGTCACAAACGACGCGTCTCCAGCATAGATGGCGCAGGTGACCGTCGTCGCGTTGTGCGAAGCGGTCGCGCTCCAGCCGGTACCAGCGGCTGCGGTAATGGTCACGGTCACGCCAGCGGACGAGTTGTACTGGGTCGTCGCCAGCGACGTGGTGTACATCAGGCTGTTGTCGGAGAAGTAGGCTTCCTCCGCAGTGACCAGGTTGCGCAGGTCCGACTTCATCGACGCGATGTACGCCTTCTCCTTCGTGTTGGCGAACTTCGGAATGGCAATGGCTGCCAAGATGCCGATGATCACCACCACGATGAGAAGCTCGATCAGGGTAAAGCCCTTGCGGTTCATCTACTCCTCCACAGATAAGTGACGAGGATAGGGAAGCTCGGTGGCCTCTCAAGAGGCAAGGCCCGTGCCCCATCCAGGAAAGGACGGTTAAGGCATTGTCTCCATTACGGTTATGGCGACACACCCCACGGGATGGCGCCCCGGCGACCGCCCCCAGGGCTTTCATTCTGCAAGAGGGGACGCTTGCCGCAAGGAAGGTACGGCTGCGGTCATCATCCCGCCAGTTACTGCCCAGCTTCGCGACATTGACGTACCCAGGCCTCGGCTGCGCTGGCGACGCCAGGACGGAGCAGTCGCATGGCCGGTAGAGAACGCTCGGCCTCCCAGCAATCGTCACGCGATGCGCTCCACTGCTGAACCGACGCCCCCGCCGAGTCCAGGCGCGCGGTGGCGGCGACGAGGCGGCCCAGTGCCTGGTCCTTGCGGGCCGCCGCGAGCTGGCGACGCCAGGCCGGCGCACCGGTGCTGTCCAACGCCCGGCCGTAGTTGTCCAGGGCCAGCAGGTTTCCTGGACTGGCCACGACCGCCGTCCGCGCCGCGGCCAGCGCCGAGTCCGGTTGGTCCAACGCCAGAAAGACGTCGGTCAGCAACTCGGCCGGCCCGGGATGCGTGGGGGCGGCCGCGCGGGCCTTTCGCGCCAGGTCGAGCGCCGGCCGGGGCCGCCGCAACGCCAGCGCCAATCGCCCTCCCCGGAGCGGCGCCCGGAAAAAACCGTCATAGATCTCGACGGCCACCAGGTAATGCGCCAGCGCTCGAGCGCTGTCGCCCGTCAGGAGCAGCGCGTCCGCGACCCGGAGGTGGGCCCCAAAGTTCTCTGGATGGTCTACCACACCCCCGACCACCACGCTCCGGCTATCCTGCCAGAACGGAATCCGGGTCAGGGTGCGTACCGTGTAGGCGGCACACACGGTGCCTACCGCCAGCAGCACGATCCGGACGTTCCCCCGCTGAGCGGCCCACCCCGTGAGCCAGCCCGCCACCAGCGCCGGCGCCAGCACCGCGAAGTAGAGACTCCGCTCCGCCAGCAATACGCCGGACGTGAACAGCAGGTTGGATGTGGGCAAGTAGGCGGCGGCCCCTGCCAACACACCGAACGTGACCGCCGGCGCCCGGCGCCGGACCGCTGCGGCCACCACCAGCAACGACGCCGACGTGACCAGGGCCAGCGTCGCGACCGGCGACCACGACGGCCGGATGGGAATCAATTGGGGTGCGTAGTCCGCCGAAAGCTCGGAGGGCCACACCAGCAGGCGCAGCACGTCCAGCTGCACGGGGATAGCGGCGGCGAGCCGCTGACCGGTATCGAGGCCCCCGAGCGGCGCGAATGCGCTGCCGGCCGCCAACCCACCCGCGATGGCCCGCCACAGAAACAGCCAGGCCACGGTGAGGGCCGCGACACCCAGATAGAGATTCCCCGCGGCGCGTCCCTCCGGCTCAGGATCGAGCCAGTGATCCAGCGCGAGCACCGCGAGGGCAATGACCGCATGCTCCTTGGACCACAGCGCAACCGCGGTGGCCAGAAGCGTGAGCAGGAGCCAGCGAGTCCGCGTTCCGGGCGTGGCCGCCCGGTAGCGGCGGGCGGCCAGCACCGCCCCCAGCAGCCCCAGCGCGGCCAGGATCTCGCTCCGGCCAACCACGTTGGCCACGGCCTCCACGTGGACGGGATGGACGGCGAACACCACACCGGCAACGAGCACCGCGAGCGGCGGCAGCCAGCGTAGCGCGGCCAACGCGACCAGCGCCGTCGCCACGACGTGAACCAGCAGGTTGCATAGGTGAAACCAGAACGGGCGGCCCCCGGAGATCACCCAGTCCAGGGCGTAGGTCAGCGTGACCAGGGGCCGATACAGGCCGGGGGAGTAATCTCCCTGAGGCGGCCAGTATGGGGCGAACCAGGCTCGCACGGCGGGCGCGAGCGAGTGCGCCGCGGGATTCTGCGCGATCAGGCCGTAGTCATCCAACGCCCAGCCGTTGCGCAACGCGGGGAGATACACCACGCACCCGACCGCGGCCGATATCCAGACCGCGCGCTTCCCGGTCAGCCAGGGCATCGGAAGCGATACAACCCCGGGCCGTTGGTAATGCGGAACAACGGGGTGACGACCGTGTCGGAGCGCTGCGCCAGCTCGGCGGCGATCGCCCCGACCGGGCCCCCGGGCCCGGTGAGCGCAAGATGGGTCACCCCCGCATCGCACCAGTACCGGATCGTCTCCTCAGGTGAGAGCGGAGCGGTCCCGATCCCCTGCCAGCGAAACAGGTGGCTCGGCACCGAGCGGCGGCCGGCATAGAGGTAGAGGAGTGCCTCGTCCTCGGATGCGATCACGGCGTCCGCCGGGAGCTCGGCGCCGGCGGAGGCCGCGAGCACACCCAGAGATTGGCTCATGCGCTGGGCCGGGCGGGCGAAGCGGCGCTCCCCCAGGGAAAGCGCCTGGCGCGGCAAGTAGCCCGCCGCCATGACCAGCGTAAGAGCCACGGCGGCCGAACGCGCCGCCCGTCCCAGCCGCCAGAGGGCGAGCAGCCCGACCGCCAGCCACAGCCCGAGCCAGGGCACGATGATCCACACGAAGCGGTGGGGCGTGAACGGCCAGATCGTGCTGATCAGGAGATAGCACGCCAGGGTCGCGACCAGCGCCGGCGCGCGCGAAAGGGATCCACCCGCACCCCACGCGGTGAGGCCCATTATGGCGACCGCGAGGGGCCAGAATCCCCAGGGCTCCATGCGGGGAAGCACCAGCTCCGGCAGCGGCCACAGGGCCCTGAGCGTGAGCAACCCCTGAAGCAGGGGGCCCGGTCCCGTCTGGCCGACGACCTGCCCGTAGGCGGTGTAATTGGTGAGCCGGGGATCAATGTCGCCGGCCCGAAGCGCCACCCAGATCACCCAGGGCGTCAGCACGACGACGGCAGCCGCGAGCGCCAGAAGAGCGGACCTTCGCCGGCCGCGAAGCCACAGGGCCAGGGGGATGGCCGCGACCGCGCAGATGCCGATGGTCCGCGACAGCGCCGCGAGCCCGGCTAGAGCGCCGGCCGCCAGAAACGGCTTCGGGTCCGCGGACTCTCGGTCCGCCAGGGCCACGGCGCCCGCCACCAGCACCAGGAAGAGGGGCTCCGCGAAGCGCACACCCACCAGGGCCAGCAGAGGAAACGCCATGAAGCCCAGAGCCAGTGCCAGGTAGCGCCCCGGCGCCGGGACCGGGATGCGGCGTCCGTGCACCGCCATGATCCAGGCCGCGGCGCCGAGGGCAGCCGCGTCCCCGAGCGCAAACAGGGTGACATTGGCGGGAAACGCCGGCCACAGGCGCCACAGCAGGCTGAGCATGGCGGGATACAGAACCGGGTAATGCACCATGGGCGGCGCGCCGGGCAGGTGGATGTTGCGGTACCCCTGCCCCTCCGCCAGCGCCTTGGCTCCGGTGACGTAGATCCCGTCGTCATAAAACACGCCGACCAGCGCCCCGGGTTGCGCCCAGAGCGTGAGGAGGAATACGCCCAGGCCCAGCAGGCCCGGCCACGGCAGGTCGAACGGCCCCCGCTCCGTGGCCTTACCGGTCACAGCCCAGCTCCTCGAGCTGACGGTCCAGGTCCGCCAGCTCGGCCAGGCCCGGCCGGAGGCTGCGAACCCGGCCCGTGGAGCGTCGCGCTTCCCAGCAGTAGCGCGCCGCCAGCGCCTCCCGCGCGGTCACGTACCAAGCCTGCCACGTCTGCGGGAACCGCCAGGCTACGCGGCGGCGCCAGGTCATCGCGGCGGCGGAGCGTCCGCGGGCGCTCTCCACCTCCGCCATGACAGCGTAATACGCCGGTTCGTCCGCGTATCCCCGGCCCATGCGAGCGGCGACGGTGGCCGCGCTGTCCACCATCCCCGCGCGAACGTAATTCCGCGCCGCCAGGACGCCCTTGGTCAGGTCGGTCGAGTCAATGGTGTACGCGGCCCCGAAGTGCCGCGCGGCCTCCAGCCACCGGCCATCCTGCTCCAGTTGAACCGCCAGATCTCCCCAGGGTCCCGGTTGATAGGGGTAGATGGTGATCGCGCGCCGCACCAGCGCCTCGCCACGCTCGCGGTCGCCCGATCCGTAGGCCAGCGCCCCCGCCACCCAGTAACTGCGGAAGGAGCCGGGTGCGTCGCGCACCAGCTGGGGGAAAAAGTGGTTGTTGTCGGTCCACGCGGGGTTCCGTGTCACGGTGCGCGCCATGCCCAGCCCCACGGCCAGCGCCGCCAGCGTGGCCCCCACGTGGCGCCAACTCGCGTCGGTCCACGCGACCATCCAGCCGAGCACCAACACGGCGCCCACCGACGGGAGGTACAGGGTTCGCTCGGCCAGCAGCACCTCGGAAGGCACGATCAGATTGGACACGATGAGCAGCGTGCCCGCCATCCAGGCGATGCCGCACGCCACCACCGGCGCGCGGTGGCGGGCGCGGACGGCGGCGATACCGGTCACGAGCGCGAGCGTGAAGCCGGCCGCCCCCGCGACAGTCAGGGCGGGCACCGCCTTCAGGAACTCCGGGGAGTAGTCGGCCGACAGTTTGACCGGGAATACGAAGAGCCGAGCGTATTCCAGCAGGACCGGCGTCATGGCCAGCGCTCGTCCGCCGAAGCTCTGCCCCTCGAGCCCGGGGGCCCAGTGGCTGCCCAGCGCGCCCACGATGGACATCCGCAGCCACAGCCACTCCAGGCTCAGCACCACGGCGCCGGCCCACAGGATCCAGTGACGGCGGAACCGGCGCCGGGCCGGCTCGCCGGTGCGCTCGCCCTCCAGCCAGTCGATCAGGAGCAGCACGCCCGGCGCCGCAAACGCGGTTTCTTTGGACCCGAGCCCCAGCGCCAGCGCCGCGAGCGTGCCGAACGACGCCGCACCGCGCCGCCAGGACGTATCGGCCGCGGCCGCAAGCCGTCCGTCCGTCCGGTACGCCAGTGCCGCCAGGAGCGTGAACGTCGTCGCGAGCAACTCGGCGCGCCCCACCAGGTTCGCCACGGCTTCGACGTGCACGGGATGCGCGGCGAAAATCAGCGCCGCCGCGCCCGCGCCCAGCACCCCTAGGCCGCTACGTGCGAGCAGATAGACCAGAGCTGAGACCAACGCGTGCAGCAGCACGTTAACGACGTGGAATACCCGGGGATCCCCGTCCGACGCCGCCCAGTCTAACGCGAACGACAGGTGGGAAATCGGCCGGTAGAGATCGAACCACAGCGGCGTGGTCAGGATCTCCCGCCAACTCGCGAGGGAATGCACCGCGGCCTTGTTCTGGATGAGATGCACGTCGTCGTACACGAACTGGTAACCCACGGTCTGGGCGAACGCCCCCACCGCCACCAGCACGGACGCCGCGAGCGCCCAGCCCTCGGCTCGGGAGAGCCTCACGGCGTCACGCGGGAGAGCGCCGGCGGCGCTTCCGGCGCTCCCGCCTCGGGGGCGTAGCGCCACACGTCCCAGCCGGGGTAGCGGGCCAAGAGGCGGTGGTTCCGCTGGTACAGGTCGCGCGCGAACACGACGCCCGAATCGAGACCAACGGGGTTACGCCAGGCGAGATGGCCGTACAGGGTGAACCCGGCGAGGTCGCGCCGCAGCTCGACCTGGCACGGCTCCGGCGGCGTCGAGCCGGGACGCAGCCTCACCGTGGGGTCCGGCCAGGTGGTGAGGGGCGGAGGCGTCCTAACCGTGTCCATGGTGACCGCCAGCCGCAGTGCGATCTCACGCGGCGGCCGGCCGCTTCCTTCGGCGTCCTCGGTGAAGGCATACAGGTCGCAGGTGTCGAACCGGCGATAGGCGCGCTCCACGAGACCCGGGTCGACGCCCATGGCCCAGAGCCGGACCACCGTGCGGCTGGCCCAGCTCTCCGGCACCAGCACCAGGGCCCGCCGCACCCCCAGGTCGTGCAGCTGCCGCTCGGGATGCGACTTGAGCGTGGCCCGCGTCGCCCGATACACGGACGCCCGGGCGGGCAGCACGCCCACCCACCCCCACAGCAAGACGATCCCGGTGGCGGCGGCGAACGCGACATCGGCGCGGATGGGCACCGGCCTCGCGCGCCTCGCGACCGCCCACCCCCAGCGCCACGCCCGCGCGGTGCCAATCGCCAGGAACGGTACGGCGGCGTAATAGAACCGGGGCCCCAGATAGAATCCCGAGTGCCAGTAGAAGACGTAGAGCAGCGGGGCGGCCACCACACCGACGCCCACGATCAGGTCACGCACGGATCGCTGGCGGCCCAGCACGCCCCAGAGGGCGAGCGGCAGGAGCGCCGGGATGGGCCACTCATACAGGTACAGGTGGAGCCGGCGAATGGCGACCGCCACGTTGCTGAGCGCCACCAACGGGGTGTACGGCTGGCCCCAGGGATCGGTCCCGAACCCCAGGCGGAACTGCCCCCCGTACGCTGCCGAGTATCCCAGCGCGAGCGGCGAGCCGTAGAGCCGCCAGTTTACATAGCCCCACGCCAGCATCAGCGGGAGGCCGCCGGCGAGCATCCAGGGCAAGGCCTGCCAGCGCCGGCGCGCCGCCACCCACGCGAGGACCGGCAGCGCCGCGGCCATCGCGTCCAGCGGCCGGGTGGCCGCCGCGGCCGCCAGCGCGGCGCCGGCGAGCAGATGGTGCCGCGGGGTTGGGCGCCTGGAGCCGAAGACCGCGGCCCAGGCGGCGAGCGACCACGCCGCCGCCCCAACGTGATTGGCGTACGTACCCGACATGAACATCACCCACGCGGAGGTGGCCCAGAGAAAGGCCGCGATGAGGCCGGTGCGCCGGCCGTACAGCCCGCGTGCGGTCCAATACACCAGGAGCGTGCTGGCTCCTCCCAGCGCCGGATTCACCAGCCACTCGACGTGCCCCAAGAGCCCCAGCGCCAGCAGCGCCGTCTGACCCGGCGGGTAGATAGAGACCCATCCGGCCGGCGTGATCCAGGTATTGGCGACCAGGAACGCCTCGGCGGGTTCCGGCGCGGGCGCGGCGAGTCGCCCAGCGGCGAACGCCCGGGCGTGGAGGAGTTGCGCCACCTCGTCCACCAGCTGCGGATTGGAGCCGAACAGGTCTCGCAGCGCCCAGACGGCGAGCATCATGAGGCCGACGGACAGCGCCAGCACGGCGGGCCCAGGCTGGAGGTCGGGCCAGGGGATGCGGGCCGGCGCCACTCGGGTCGCGAGCCGACCCGCGAGGAGCCCGGCCACGACCACGACCAGCAGGCCGATCCCCCAGGATTCGACGTTCGGCAGCCACACCGGACCGGGGTCGGGTGCCCCGGTCCACGCCGGCACCGGGAGCGCCGGAAGGACCAACAGCGCCAGGCCGATCACCAGCCAGACGCCGCGGGCAAGGCGCCCGGTCATCGCGCCGGCAACTGCCGCTGGAACAGATTGAAGCGCAGGATGTGCCACAGCGCGGCCACGCCGTCCCGCCACCCGATCTTCTTCCCTTCCGCGTAGGTGCGGCCGCTGTAGGTGATGGGGATCTCCCAGATGCGAGCCCGCGCCTGGGACAGCCGGGCCGTCAGCTCCACCTCGAACCCGAACCGGTTGGACATGAGCGGCAAGGACTTGAACAGGTCGGCACGGACCATCTTGTAGCAGGTCTCCATGTCGGTGAGGTTCAGGTCCGTCAGCATGTTGGAGAGGAGGGTGAGGAACCGGTTCCCCAGAGAGTGCCAGAAGTACAGCACGCGGCGCGGTCCGCTCTGGAACCTGGAGCCATACACCGCGTCCGCTTTGCCCAACCGGATGGGGTCCACCAGGCGCGGCAGCTCCTGCGGGTCGTATTCCAGATCGGCGTCCTGCACCACGATCACGTGCCCGGTGGCGGCGGCCACGGCCGCGCGGATGGCCGCGCCCTTGCCGCGGTTCGTCGGCTGGTGGATGACCCGGTCCACCAGCCCCTGCCGCTGGAGGATGTCGAGGATGGCGCCGGTGTCGTCACTCGAACCGTCGTTCACGGCGATGACCTCGACCGTGAGCGGGAGGTTGCGCAGCTGCTGGATCGCCTGCTCCACGGTCGCGGCCTCGTTATAGGCCGGTACCACCACGGTCAGCACGATGTCGTTCCACTCCGTTGGCACGCTACCCACCGGGCCATCCTCCGATCGCGATCAGTGACTGCCCAATCCGCCAGGGCAACACCTGCTCCAGCCGGAACAACGGGACCAGCTTGTCGTACAGGCCCAGCCAATCCGGCGGGATCGACTCTCGTTTCATTACCCGTGCCGCGAACCACCAGCCCGGGATCCCACCGAGGTTGAAATACTCGAGGTGGTGTATGGCGAGGCCCGCTGCCGCGCACCGCTGGCGCAAGAGCGCCTTGGTGTACCGGCGGTAGTGCCCCAACGCTCGATCCAGACTCCCGTAGAGGAACGGCAACGCGGGCACCAGGAGCACCAATCGCCCGCCCGGAACCAGCAGCCGGCGCATCGCGGCAAGCGACGCCAGGTCGTCCTCGATGTGCTCCAGCACGTTGAGGCAGACGATGGTATCGAACCGCTCCGCCACCAGGCCGTCCGGGAACTCGGGGAGCGACAGCTCCCGCACCGCGATGTTGGGATGCTGCGCGAATCGAGTCCGCAGGGTCTCACGGTAGCCGGCGTCCGTGTCCGTGAGCACCACCCGCTCGCGGTCGGCGAAGAACTGCGACATGTTGCCGATCCCCGAGCCCACCTCGAGCACCCGCCGGCCGATCCATTGCGCCAGGCGATCGTACATCCACCGGTTGAAAGCCTGCGCCGTCGCCATGCGCTCCAGCGTGGCGGCGCCTACCGGATCGCGGAGACCCTGAGCGTCAGGTGCTGGTGCCGGCCTCATAGCGCGCGAGCTTCCGGTGGAGGGTGGAAGGATCGATCCCCAGCACCTCCGCGGCGCGGGTCTTGTTGCCCCCCTCCGCCTGCAGCACCCAGAGGATGTAGGCCCGCTCGATGGCGTCCAGGGTCGGGTTGGGGTCGGGCCGTTCCTGCACCAGGAGCTGTGGCTTGGGGGCCGTAATGCGCTCCGGCAGGGAGGTCAGGTCAATGTCCGGGCCCCGGCTCACCGTCACGGCGTGCTCCAGCGCGTTTTCCAGCTCGCGGACGTTGCCGGGCCAGTCGTAATTGAGAATCGCCTCCACGGTGGCCGCGGTCAGCCG
>Ga0209641_10003831_pt1 | contig 12536 bp, 13 predicted proteins | sample RifCSP16_1_FD_184022 | JGI IMG/M metagenome (GOLD analysis project Ga0209641, IMG submission 184022) | Soil microbial communities from Rifle, Colorado - Rifle CSP2_sed 16_1 (SPAdes) (version 2) | ecosystem: Environmental > Terrestrial > Deep subsurface > Rock core/Sediment | place: Rifle...
GGTGTTACGGCCTGTTCAATCTCGGCCATCTGTTCCAGCGCATTTTCCTTGATCTGGAAGGCTACCGACTGTTTGCCTGAGTCAACCGCCAGATATGCCCGTCATCACGGCAATTCCCAATGAACCAAGATGTCAGCCTCACCAGACACCGGGACACCCGGCGAGGCCGTTACAAACGCACCGCAACGGATGCTGCGCGCAACGGATAAGCGGATGCGCATCGCGTAGATAAACCATCCGTTTACGGGAGCACTGCACCGCATGTGTCCGTTGTCCATCTGTTGCATAGCGCTCCTGGCAACCTCTGGTTGCACACTGGAATCTCGGGTGGGCACACGCGCCCGCCGTCATCATGGGCAACAGCGCTTCGATTGCGATATGGAGTACAGTGTTGACTGGCACTGCGTTGGTGCTATACTGTCCGCGTTCAACTTTGCAGGAAAACCGGCATAAGCATCCCGAGGCGAGGGCCAGTGCGCTCGCTTCGCATCTTCGGCTCTCACTGATCTTTGAGTCAGCCCGTGAGGAGCGATTCCAACGAGGAGGCCGTATGAAGCGCCTGGCTCTAGCGACCGCGTTGTCTCTGGCCCTCGCCCTGGGCTTGATGCTCAGCCTGTTCTGGCTCCTGGGCGGCTTCGATGCAGCGTGGCGGACCGCCTACGCTGCGGAATTGCACGTTTGCTCCAGTAGTTGCCTCTATGCATCCGTCCAGGCCGCCGTCGACGCGGCCAGCGCGGGCGACATTATCAAAGTCGCCGCCGGCACCTACACCGGCGTGAGCGCCCGCGCGAGCGTGACGCAGGTCGTCTACATCAGCAAGACGATCACCATCCAGGGCGGTTACACGACGACCAACTGGACGACGCCTTACCCTGTCACCCAACCGACGACGCTCGATGCTCAAGGGCAGGGAGGTGTGATGTACATCACCGGGAATGTCAGTCCTACAGTCGAAGGGCTCCACATTACGGGAGGCGCGTCCTTTTTTGACTTCAATCAAGACCTTTACTTTGGCGGAGGAATCTATGTCGTCTCGGCCACGCCAACCATCAGCGGCAACTGGGTGTTTAGCAACACCCTGGGTGTAGGGCCTTGCTTGTGCAATGGGGGAGGCGGCCTGTTCTTGTCGCACAGCAAGGCTACCGTTCGCGGAAACTGGGTATACAGCAATACATCCATGTTAGGTGGCGGTCTGATGCTGAGTGATAGTGATGCGACCCTGAGCGGGAACTGGGTGTTCGGCAATATCAGCCCCCTCAGGGGCGGCGGCTTGGCTCTGGTACGCAGCGCCGCCGCCGTCATCGGGAACAGCATCGTCTCCAACAGCGCCAGCGATCGTGGCGGCGGCATTTACGTGTTGAGCAGCGCGGCCACGATCAACAACAACACCGTCGTGTCCAACAGCGCCAATCCGGGTAGCGTGGGTGTGGGCGGCGGGGTGTACCTGCAATCGAGTCTTGCTACTGTCAGTGGAAATTCGATTGCCTACAACAAGGCGTACCAGGGCGGCGGCGTGTCAACCGGCGTCAGCACCACACTCAGCGGCAACCTCATCCGCTTCAATACTGCCACATACCGGGGCGGCGGCGTGAGTCTTGGCGGCGGTTTCAGTGGAGATGGCCTCGCCCCTCCCGTGCTCGTCGGAAACACGATCGTCTCAAATACCGCTCCGTCCGGAGGCGGATTGTTCTTCACCCTGAGCGATGCCACGCTGATCAACAACGTCGTGGCCGACAATCATGCGACCGCGAACGGCAGCGGACTGTACGTCGGATGGTCGTCACCCCGCCTGACGCACAACACGATCGCCCGCAACACAGGTGGAGATGGCAGCGGTATTCTTGTCGCCTCGTTCGCCAGTGGCAGCGCAGTAACCCTGACCAACACGATACTGGTCAGCCACACAGTGGGCATTACTTTGTTGGCCGGCGATACAGCCACACTGCAAGGCACGCTATGGGGCACTGGCGTCTGGGCAAACGGAAGCGACTGGGGTGGTGACGGCACCATCCTCACCGGCACGGTCAACGTGTTTGGCGATCCGAAGTTCGTGAATCCGGCGGTCGCCGACTATCACATCATCTCGGGATCGGCAGCGATCGACGCGGGGATCAATGCAGGGGTGGCGACGGATATCGATTCTCATCCGCGCCCCTATCAAACTCCCGACCTGGGCGCCGACGAATACTGGCCACCCGGCGCGCTCAAACTCGTCTACCTGCCGGTGGTGCTGCGGCAGTTCCCGTAGGAGCAACCGACAACGCACATGATGTGCGGCGTGAAAAACGAAACCTCCCGAAGGATTGAATCCTTCGGGAGGTTCGTTGTTGTTACATCCTTTTTAGCCATGAAGCCGGGCGAGCTTGGCCACATCACGAGCGCGTTCAGCCGCGCGTTCTGCCAGGAGCGCCTGCGTGAGCGAGGCGCCGCCCGCATACTTGCCATAGGTCGCGCGGATAGCCTGGTCTAGCTTGGCGCGAGATCGGCGGCGAGAGCGAGCAGCCAGCAACTGCCGGACCTGCCTGTAGACTTCGGGGGGCAGGTCAATCTTTTTGCCTTTGGGAGTAATCAACTGAGCGGGTCGAGCCATTTGGTCTACTCCTTCCATCTCGTCCCATTATAGCATTGCGAAAGCATTCAGAATAGCTCTTACTCCTGCGAGCGTTATTCGCCCAGCTTCTCCTTATCAATCGACAGATACCGCTCGATCGGCACGGCGATCGGCGTCAGCGCGTAACCCTCGATGTACGGCTTGACCAGCACGAAGCTCAGTCCGTGATTCAGGAAGATGCCGGCGGCGTCCTCGACGATCATCCGCTCGGCCTGCTGGTACATCTCGATGCGCCTGTACACGTCACGCTCGACACGGGCGGTTTCCAGCAGCGTATCCAGCTCTGGATTGCTGTACCTGCCCAGGTTCTGCTGCGCGTCAGAATGAAACAGCACGTCGGCGAAGTTCTCCGGGTCGGGATAGTCGGCGCACCATCCGTAGGAGAACAACTGCCCGTGCTCCCCGTCGTGCAGCTTGTCGAAGAACTTGTCAGGCTCGAGATTCTCCACTTCGATCGTCACGCCCAGGTTCGTCTGCCACATCTGCGCCAGCGCCGCCACGTCGGAATCCACGTCGCTGCCGAAGCCACCGCTGGTGAAGACGATGGGCGGCAGATTCTCAGCGCCGCCGTAGCTCGACTCGGCCAGCCGCCGCCGGGCAAGCTCGGGGTCGAACGGCAGGCCCTCGTAGGTCATGTCGTAGCCCGGCATGGCCGGTGGATACAGGCCGTGCGCGGGGATGTCAATGCCCTGCAGGACGACGTCGACGTAGCGCTGCCTGTCGACGGCCAGGGCGAAGGCATGGCGCACCTTCGGGTCGTCGAACGGCGGCTCCGTCACGTTGAAGGTGACGAACGAGGTGCACATGCTCACGCCCTCCAGCAGGTCGGCGTTGAGCGGCTCCTCGGGATCGCGCACGCGCTCGGCGTCGTACGTGCCGACGCCGGCGATGTCGACGTCGCCGGTTTCGTACAGGCGGATGGGAATGCCGGAGAAAAGCGGCACGACGATGAAGCGGATCGCGGGCGGATCGAGGTAAAAGCCCTCGTTGCGCTCGTATAGGCGTAGCTCGAACGGATCCCAGCGAATCAACTTGTAAGGCCCGCTCCCGTTGGGCGTGCGATACCATTCCGGCCCCGATTCGACGTTGGCCCGGTCGACGACGGCCGCAGTGCCGTAAGCCAGTTTCATCACGAAGTACGGCTTCGGCGTGTCGATGGTGACCTGAAGCGTGAGATCGTCGATCGCTTTCAAGCCGCCGATCGACTCAGCCTTGCCCTCGTGCTTGTCGCGCACGCCGACGATGTCGCCCAGATACGTGAGCACCGTGTCAGAATCGGTTTCCGGATCGGCGGCCCTCTCCCACGAGTAGACTACGTCCTGCGTCGTGACCGGCCGCCCGTCGTGGAAGCGCGCGTTGTTGCGCAGGTGGAAAGTGTAAACCGTGCCGTCGGGGCTGACGTCCCACGACTCGGCCAGGTCGGGCACGACCTCGAGCTGCCGGTTGAAGGACACCAGGCCGCTGAACACCAAGTCGTCGCCGCCGCTGACCGCCGGATCGTAATCGCGCGGGTTGGTCGACTCGCCGCCCGACAGGAACAGTGCCTCTTCGCGCGGAATACCGTACAGGCGCGGCGTCTCGAAGCGAATGCCGTCGACCATGCTGTCGAGGACTTCCCGCGCAAGCTCCAGTTCATCCGGCGGCCCAAAAGCCAGCAGCGAAAACAGTCGCCCGGCGTGCTTCGTGGAGTAGACAATTACGGCGATAGATTCGCCATTCGTAAGCCGGCCCGAAAAGCCTCCCCTCCAAGCTTCGCGGCCATCTGCCAGCGCAAACCGTTCGTCTTCGAAGTTACTAATGTCAGACAGGCCACTGCCGACCGCAACGCGCACCTCCTGCGCGGCTTCTTCCAGCGTGAGGTCGTCCGGCATCGGCACGTAGAAGACGGTGACGGCGACGTTGACAAACAGGCTAAACAGCCAGGTCAGAGTCGCTTCATCTTGGCCAGGCGCAGACCGCCACGAACGCGGGTATTCAAACGTAATGCCAAGCTCGGCGTTCTCGTACAGGCCCGGCTCCGGCCTTGACTTGTCGGGGAGCGTGGCAGTCGGCAGGTAGGGCGTGGGCATCTTGGTCGGGTGGTCGGGTGGTCGGGTGGTCGGGTGGTCGGGTGGTCGGGTGGTCGAGTGGTCGGGTAGGCGAGTGATCGGCGCCGGCGTGGCGGTCGGCCTCGGCGTTGTACAGGCTGAAACCAGAGCGCCAGCCGCCAGGGCTGCTGCGAGCAATCGACGGAGGTGGCCGGCCTTCATTGGCTCTTCCCCCTGCGCGAGATGACTGCGATCGCGGCAATGACGACCACGCCGACAACTCCCGCCATGACGAGGAGGGTGGTCGAGTAGTCAGGTGGTCGGGTGGTCGGGTGGGTCTGCGTTGCAGGGAAGGCTTCGGTAACAGGCGCCGGCGAGGGCGTGAACGTCGCAAGCGCCGCGTTGGCGATTGGCCTGTAAGTCGGGACGGGAGTCGGATACGGAGTGGGTTTCAGCGCCTCCGCCCGGCGAGGCTTCGCGCCGATCGATACGCGCCAGGCATCCTCCAGCCCGTCAAGCCCGAATCCATAAATGCCGTTCAGGGCCTGTTCGATCGTCATGCCGTCGCGCAGGTTTTCGAACAACGCGCGCAGCTTGTCCGGGCCATATTCGGCGATCAGAAAACTCACCAGGCTGTACGACTCCGTGTACGACAGATCGGCCCTGTCAGGGTGCTCAGAGAAGCCCCCGCTGAGCGCGCGGACGGAGATCAACTCGTCGGCGGAGATCGCATCCTCGAGTGCAGCTTCCCAGGCAGACTCCAGCCTGCCCTCGGCGTACACGGCGATGCCTTCGTTGAGCCAGGTCGGCACGTCGCCCAGACACGAGAACGTGAGATGCCCGACGAGCACGTGCGTCAGCTCGTGCGCCTCCGCCCGCCTGCCCCACGCCACCTGGCCTGGGCTGTCCGGGCTGATGCCGATCAGCAGAATGTCGTGCTCGGGACGGGCCTGGCCGCCGGTCCAACCCGGTTCGTAAAGAATCGCTTCGCGCATATCGGCGGTGTCGGCGTAGACATACATATCGATCGGCGACTCCGCTTCGATGCCGGTTGTCTCGTTCAGGCGTTTCAGGGACTCCACGGCCGAGCCGAGCAGGTCCTCGGCGAAGCTGCGCGTCCCCTCGTACCAGTGGAAGGTGAGCATGTCCTGGCTGATGCTCCGCCAATCGTGGACGTCGTCCAGCCACACGATGCGCTCTTCGTCCGACGCGGCTTCGTCCCCGGCTTTGTCGAAGGCGCGCCAGCGATACCAGACTGTCGCGCCAGGCGGCTCCGCCCCGGATTGCAGCATTTCCCACGTCCACGACACGTCGACGGCCTTCCCCGGCTCGAAATCGGGGAAGGCTTTGGCGGTGACCGCGCCGCAGGTGAGCTTCTCGACGCCGTATTCGAGCACCACCTGGTCGATCTCGGCATCGCTCTCAATGCGAGCCTCGAAAGTCAGGCGCTCAGGGAACTCCATCGTGACGCCGCGATTCTCGATGAGGATCGAACCTTGCGCTGAGGCGCTCGATGCGCCAGGCGCCAATATTGCCAGCAGCGCGGCCAACGTAAAACGTGAAACGTAAAACGTGATGCGTGATGCGTGAGATTCGTCATTCCACATTCTGCATTCGTCATTCCGCATTCATCATTTTCTTCAGCACCCTCTCGGCCACTTCACGGGCGAAGGCCGCCTCGTCTGTGTTCCGCTCTGCCGGCTCGACATGCTGCCCCGGCGCATGGCATACGCCGCAGTGGGCACAGAAGTCCTCTGCATCCGCTGGCCGGCTCAGGCCGAGCGCCTCGCGCTGCGCGATGAGCTTTACCACCTCTTCCGGCGGCATCTCCGCTGGCGCTCCCACAGGCGATGCGCCCAACAGCCGGGCCATGAAGGCGATACGGCTCATCTGCTCGATCGATTCGGTCTTGAGGAAAGCGTCGAGCGGATCGCGGCCGACCGCCAGCGTGCCGTGCCGCTGCAGAACGATCGCATCGTGACCGGCGATCAGGTCGCGAATGGCGCGGGCGTTTTCTTCCGAGGAAGGCGTAGCGTACTGCGTCGTCGGCACGATGCCCAGCGTGACGATGACTTCGGGGATCAAACATTGTGCCAGATCAACGCCGGCGATGCTCAGCGCGACCGTCGTCGGAGGGTGAGCGTGCACGACTGCGCCGATGTCAGGCCGGCGGCGGTAGGCTTCCAGGTGCATTCGCATCTCCGAGGTCGGCTTGAGATGGCGATTGGCGGGGTTGGATGATCCAACACGATTGCCGTCCAGGTCGACGACGATCAGTTGCTCCGGCTCCATGAAGCCCTTGCACAGCCCGCTGGGTGTCGCCAGGATGCGATTCGCGTCGAGCCGTGCCGAGACGTTGCCGTCGGTGGCGACGATCAGGCCCTTGTCATACAGCAGTTTGCCGATGCGGACGATCTCGCGGCGCAGGTGTTGCTCGGTGGAAACGGGCATTGGTTATCGTTTAACGATTGAATAAACTCTTTGAAGTCTTGGTTCAGCACCGTACCTCCAGCGATGGTACTCCTGCCGGATTTGTTCGAGGACTGCGAGGCGTGTCCAATATGGTTGCGATCTCCAGTAAGCGAAATCGCTCTTTTGCTGGCGGAGATTTACTTTGACAACAGACTTCTGGATGCTGATTGCTCGTTCCATGGTGTCTCTATTGTATGCCAAAAGATCGTACTCTACACATCATCATCCCGCATCACGGGACGTGAGATGTGGAAGTCCTCATGACGGCGAGCGGAACGGGGGAGATAACTGCGGCGAACGGCGCGCTAGGAAAGGTCGATCTCGTCGACAATGCCGACGACGACGGCGCGGATGGCGCCGTCCGGCTCCAGGCCGACGATCTGGCGCGCCGAGTTGCCCTCGTCCAGCACCAGCACCCGATCGCCCACGCCGGCCTGCACCACGTCGACGGCGACGTCGTACTTCTTGTCGGGCATACCCTCCGGCGACAGCCGCTCAACCAGCAGCAGCTTGCGGTTGGCGAAAGTCTCGTGCTTGATGGTCGCGACGACCGTTCCGAAGACGCGTCCGATGTACATAGTCAAGTCGTGAACAAATCCCTGAGTTCCTTCAGTTCCCTCAGTTCCCTCGACGTTCAAGGAACTCAAGGAACTATTTCAACCTGGTCGACGATGCCGACGATGGCGTGATCCACGGGCACGAATTTCACCGGCAGGGCGAGCGCCGCTTCACGCACGCCAATGACGAACACCAGGTGACCCGGCCCGGCCTGCGCCGTCGCGTCGGCCGCGACGAGCGGATCGCCGTCCGGCTGCTGGCGCTTGTCGAGCGGCTGGACGATCAGGAACTTGACGCCTTCCAGGCCGGTGTATTTGCGCGTTGCGACGACGGTGCCGATTACTTTAGCTAGCTGCATGCGCTTATGCCTCAGTTGGAGACACGATTGGCTGTGCGGGTAACGTGAACTCATTCAACAAGCGAACGAATTGCAGACGGTCTTTGATCGAATGGTAAAGCTTCGCATCAGCCGTGATTAGCTCAATGGAATTTGCCGCAGCCAGTGCCAAGTACAGCGAGTCGTATACTGTGCAATTGTGAGAACGAGCAACATCGAGAGCGGCAGCAAGAAGGTTTTGCGACGGGGTGATCGTCAAATCCAGATCAAGCAGATCGCGGATCATCTCACTGGAAGTTGATAGATCCAGTTCGGAGCGTCTCTTCCATAGTACGTTGGCAAATTCGATAAGCAGCAGATCGGGGGCAAGCAGCTCGCATTCACCCGAGGTCAAGGCGTCATGCAGATGGAGCGCACGGTCGCTGTCCTCCTCGGGCAGAAACCACTTGATAGCAACTCCACAGTCGATGACATACCGCAGCGTCATCGCCCGTCTCGAAACTGGCGGATCAGGACACTGCTATCAGACATCTGGCCGAAGCGTGTACGAAGCGCCTCGCGGCGGGCATCTATCCGCTTGCGTACATCTGCTCGGCTCCGCCGCCGAGGCCGGATCGTCACACTCTGATCACTCGAAACAATCATCTCGAGTTCTTCGGCTCCTCCGAACAGAGACTTAGGAATGAAGATGCCTTCTTGCAACTCTTGAATGTCAACGACCCGGGCTACAAGCTTTCCCATTGAACTCTCCTCAACACCACTTTGCTTCATGAAGAACATTATAACTCAAATCGATCACTCATCCACCGACCCCGACCACCCCTCACCGACATTCGCGCCGAAGCGCGTGCGGGCGACGATGTTTGCGCCCATCTCGCCGTGCAGTTGCGGGATGACGATCTGGTTGACGATCAGGCTGGAATCGATCGCCCGCGCGCCGATCTCGACCGCCGCCTCTACGTCGGGCACTTCGCCGGTGTACAGCACGAGTCCCTTGCCGTGCAGTCCGTCGGCGAGCCGCAGCTCGAGCAGCGAAACCTCTGCGCCCTTGACGCCTGCATCGGCCGCGTGAATCGCCGCCGCGACCGTGCTCGTCTCAATGATCCCGAGCGACGGGCCGCGCGGCGCGCGCTCGCCCTCGCCTCCCGGCGCAGCGCTCGCCGCGATGGCCGTCACGACCGAGGGATGCACCTGCGGCAAAAACACGAAGTCGACCACGTGGCTCGCGCCGGCGCCGCGTCCCGCTTTCAACGATTCCTCGACGTCGGCGACCGCGCCGCTGATCAAGACGAGATATTTGCCCGGGTGCACCGTGCCGGCCACCAGACGCGCGATCGGCGCTTTCTTGGCCATGGCGTCGCCGGCGTGCATGCCGGCCGCAATGCTGCCGAACTCGACCAGTGCGAGTGCAACAGTCTCAACCGCAATCTCCAATCTCTAATCTCCAATTACCAAAAGGCTACGCAATCGCGCGTATCGCCGAGGCGAAAGGCGAATCGGGCTGGCTGATCAACAGCGGCGCGCCGTGCCCAAAGGCAGCCGGCTGGGCTTCGTCGTAGGGCAGCGCGGCCGCCACCGGCCGGCTCAGGGCCTTCTCGATCCCCTGCCGCGACAGGCCGGCGTGCGGCATCACCTGGTTGACGACCAGGGCGACTTTGTCGTCGCCGACGCCGAGCGTCTTGAGCGCGCGCAGCGTCGCCACCGTCGATTGCAGCGAGGCGATCTCCGGCGCCAGCACTAGCCAGATTTCGTCGGCGAGCTGCAGCGCCGCGCGCGCCGCGCCGTTGAGAACCGAAGGCGCGTCGACGATCACGCGCTGGAACCTTTCCCGCAGCAACCGCAGCATCTCGGCAAACGGCTCGACGGGGAGCGGCTCGTCAATCAGCGGCACGAACGGCGCAGCCAGCACGTGCAGGCCGGACTCGTGCGCCAGCAAGTACTTGCCGGCCGCTTGCGGATTCAGATCAGCCGGCGCGCGTAGCCACTCGCCCCACGAGATCTTGGGGCTGATCCGAAGCTGCAGCGCGGCGTGTCCTGAGGCCGCCGACAGATCGACCAGGCAGGCGCCAGCGCCTGCCCGCTGCTCGCGGAGCGCCACATTGACGGCGATGGAGCTTACCCCGACGCCGCCGCGCAGCGACATCAACGTGAGGATGCGGGACGGTAGCAGGCGTGCCTTTTTCCCGCCCTCGAGCAGCTCGTCGACCTTTCGGATCAGCTCGGCCGGCGATACCGGCTTCGACATGTAATCGTCGGCCCTGGCCGCCAGCGCCGCTTCGCGGTCGACCGGCTGGGCGCGCGCGGTCAGAATCAGCACCACGATGCTGGCCGTGGCCGGGTCGTCGCGCAGCGCACGGCACACCTGATAGCCGTGCACGCCGGGCATCATCACGTCGACGATAGCCAGGTCGGGCTGGAGCTCGCGCGCTTTGGCCAGCCCGTCGGCGCCGTCGGCCGTCGTCGTCACCGTGTGGCCGCCACGCTCGAGCATCAATCGCAGCATATTGAGCAGGTCGAAGTCGTCGTCGATGACGAGAATGTGGGCCATTATCGGCTCCCTTGAGGGGCAGTCGCCGCCGCCGGCGCGTCGCTCACGCAGAAGACTTGAATGCGCTCCTTATTCACCAGGATCAGCTCGCCGCTGAAGCTTACCGACTGCAGCAGCGAGATCGTCGCCGTGGCTTTGTAAATCGGCATGAAGCGTTCGGTCCCGATCGCCATCATCTTGTGCAGGTCGAGCGCGCCCGAGACGTCGATCTGGCCGGCGATCTCGAAGGACGGAACGGTGCAGAAGGCGTGCCGGCTGCGCCGCGACAGATACTGCGCCTGCGGCACGGCTTTGAGCGCCAACTCGATCTGCGCAGCGACGACGCAAAACGAAACGTTCTCTTTGCGCAGGATCGAGATGGCGTAGTCGGCCACCAGATCACCCGGTTTGTCGATGCGGGATACGTAGGCGAGGTCTAGCTCGATGTACGACAAAGTGTGATCGTTCAGCGTGTCGACCAGCGGCCGGCCGCGCACCAGGAACTGCGTCGAGATGCGGTGGCTGTGGGTGAAGAAATCTACGGTGAGCCGTCGCGAACCGACTTGTGCAGGCGACATCGGCGCTCCTTACTAATTACCGCTTACCGATCACCGATTACTGATCACTGATTACTGATCACTGATTACTGATCACTCATCAGTTCACACGATCCTGAACGAATCGACCAGCGTGCAGCGGCGCGGGCGGCAGAACGTGCTAGGGCGGGTCATTCCCTCGCCCGTCGTGCCGGCGATAGAGAACGAGCAGTAGCCTTCCCCGTTGTATCCCAGGCCGGCCAGGCTCGGCCCGTTCTTGACGAAGATCGAGCAGTCGATCTCGCGCGCCATCCGATCCAGATGATCGATGTGCCTGGAATACATCACGGCCGTGTGCCGGAATCCGTGCTCGGCCTGCACCGCCAGATCGATCGCCTCGCCGGCGTCCGGCACGCGCACCAACGGGATGATGGGCATCAACTGCTCGCTCCACACCAACGGATGCTCGCGCGGGACATCGGCGAAGATCAGGCGGGCTTCCTTCCCGGCGCTGACGCCGATCTCGGCGAGGAGCACGCTGGCGTCTTTGCCGACGAACTTCTTGTTCATCACACCTGGCTTGCCCGGGCCGCGGTCTTCCTCGAAGATCGCCTTGCACAGGCGTCCGAGCTGCCAGGACGAGACCTCGACTGCGCCGTGCGCCGACAGGCTGCGCTTGAGGTCGTCGGCGATGGCGTCTACGGCAAAGATCTCTTTCTCGTCCGTGCAGATCACGTTGTTGTCGAACGACGCGCCCTTGACGATGCCTTTGCCGGCGACGTCGAGATCGGCCGTCTCGTCGACGACGACCGGCGGATTTCCCGGTCCGGCGCAGATGGCGCGCTTGCCGGTCTGCATCGCCTCACGCACGACGGCCATGCCTCCCGTAACCAGCACGACGCGCACGCCTTTGTGGCGCATCAATGCCTGCGCCGTCTCGATCGTCGGTTCGGCGACGCACGTGATCAGATTGGCCGGCCCGCCGGCGGCCTGGATCGCGCGATTGAGCACGCGGACCGTGCTGGCCGAGCAGCGCTTCGCCGACGGATGGGCATTGAAGACGACGACGTTCCCGGCGGCGATATTCCCGATCGAGTTGCCGATCACGGTCGCCGTGGGGTTGGTACTGGGCGTGATGGAAGCAACCACGCCGAACGGCGCCCATTCGACGATGGTCAGGCCGTGATCGCCGCTCCACGCGGTCGTCGGCAAATCCTCGGTGCCCGGCGTCCTGCGCGCGTTAAGCAGGTTTTTTTCGATCTTATCTTCATATCGGCCCAGGCCGGTTTCCTGCCAGGCCTCATGCGCCAAGGCAGCGGCGGCTTCTTCGGCGCCGCGCCGCATCGCGGCGATCAGCTTCGCGCGCAATTCGAGCGGCATGCGGCGAAACTGCCGGAAGGCGGCGCTCGCGGCGGCGACGGCGCTGTCCACATCGGGGAACACGCCCTCCCCCCCCCCCCCCCCCCCC
>Ga0209641_10003832_pt1 | contig 12534 bp, 17 predicted proteins | sample RifCSP16_1_FD_184022 | JGI IMG/M metagenome (GOLD analysis project Ga0209641, IMG submission 184022) | Soil microbial communities from Rifle, Colorado - Rifle CSP2_sed 16_1 (SPAdes) (version 2) | ecosystem: Environmental > Terrestrial > Deep subsurface > Rock core/Sediment | place: Rifle...
TAAAATATTTGAAAGTATAGATAGAATAGAAGAAGTTTATAATTTTATAAAAGAATCATAGCAAAAGCGGTTTAAAGGACAGGTCAAGGCAAATATCGCCCCAGAAATCCAGTCTCAACTCCCCTTTATAAAGTCGTAGAGGATTATTGGGAGATGTTCATAAACACTTATGATGATAAGTTTCAGGAAAAATATGGATTCTTCAGACCTGTGGTTGAATCAGAGATGGAGAAGTATCTAAACTGTGGCATCTTGAGGAATGGGTTTATTCGTATAAGGTGTCCAGAGTGTAAAAAAGAATATCTCCTCCCCTTTTCTTGCAAAGATAGATGCCTCTGCCTATCCTGTTGTAGTAAACGCTCTGTATTATTCGCACACTTTCTATCCAATGAGGTTATTGAACCTGTTCCCCATAGGCATTTGGTCTTTTCCCTTCCCAAAATCATACGCCCTTATTTTAAATTTGACAGGAAGCTGGTAACGATGTTAAGCCGATGTGCCTATGAGTCTGTTAAAGAGATATGCCAGACTCTCTTTGAAAAACCAGTAATGCCCGGAATGATAATCGCTGTCCAGACTTTCTCTGATGACCTCGGATGGCATCCACATCTGCACGCATTGATGACAGATGGTGTCTTTGATGAAAATGGCAAATTTTATCCTTTACAGCATATCTCCCTTTCTTACATCAAGGGTGTCTTTGAACAGGAGGTGTTAATTGGTTTACGGATGAAGGAGTTGATTTCAGAAGAGACAATCAAGTTGATCAAATCATGGCAGCATACAGGATTTCATGTCCATCATGAAACCCGTATTTCAGCAGGGGATACCACAAGAATTGAAAAGGTTGCATCCTATCTGATTCGCTCACCCATCTCACTTGAACGATTATCATATAATGACCAGAATGCCAATGTTACCTATCAGGGAAAGAGAGATGTCTATAATTTTCATCCCCTCACCTTTCTGGCACAGGTATCTTTACATATTGCCAATATAGAAATCTCGTAAAAAGTCAAAAATTAGCCATAATGGTAAAAGGACTCTAATTGTTGTAAGGGCTAATTTTGTTTTGACTTTTTACGAGTTCCTCCCTCATGGAGAGCAGATGGTTAGATATTACGGCTGGTATTCTAATAAGAAAAGAGGGATGAGAAAAAAACAGGGTATGATAAAGAAGCCAATGGATATTCAAGATGATTTTACAGATTATCAGAAATCTTACAGAAAGAGCCTGTCCTGAACTTGATTCAGGATTGACCCATTAATCTGTCCACAATGTGGGGCTACATTGACGATTTTCAAAGGGTCAATAGGATGCTTATCATTTTTTATAAGCAGAATCGTGATCAGGGTGAAGCGAAAGAAATCGTATATACTGTTCTTCCCTATACACCAATGCTCTAAACCCTTGGCTAATGCGTATTGTATATAAACGTTGTCCTCCTGAACCGGTCTTTGACTGAACCAACTCCCACCGTAATCCCCTGTCTCTGTATATTTCCGTCCATGATAGCCTTTTTATCTTTTGCAGAGTTCCCAACATCTGCAGGGCATCCTCTTTCTGAAGCCCGAACAGGTCTTCCTGAAACACCGGATTATTAAGGTCAAGAAAGACTTTATCCGATTTTTTCACTCAATCTCTCTATATTTGTTTCAGATGCCTTATGTTTCTTTGCCCATTCAATGGCCTTATCAATTCTGGACTTTCCGGGTTCCTCATGCATCCACATTTCATTATCAGGAATAACCCTGGCCGTCTTAATAAGCCACACCCCTTCTTCTATTTCCTCAACCACTACCGACCGTCCGGCATATTCCTTTCCTATCGATATCTGACCGCTTGAGCCTATAACCTTAACAGCCTGTGTCTGCATATCAAATCCTCCCAATTGTGTTTTAAAAAATGATAGCATGATTACATGAATTTATCAAGACATTTGTCAACCCAAAATAGAGGAACTGTTAAATACAAACCTTTTTTGATTGCGTGATAAATAAGCCACTTACACTACAGGAAGACTTGACAGATTATCAGAAATCTTGCAGGAAGCGATGGTCAGCATTAAAATGAGTGATGAGCAATGAGCAACGAGCAACGAGCGAAAAAACTCATTGCTTTGCACTCATTGCTCATTGCTTGATAATGTGGGGCAACTATGAAGATTGTATCCGCCATTGAAGACGATGTAACTATTCACAAAATCCTTATCTCTATGAATTTGCTTTATACCCCAAGCCGTTCCCCACCTCCTGTTATAACAACTCTCTGGGAAAAGGAAGAAGAATGCGGTTATTTTGCAGACCTCATCCCTGATGTTGATGTATATTGCAGGGATGTTTAAAAAGTTTCCGCCATAACCTGCCATTTGACTTTATCCTCTGCAAACCGCACTTCATAATCATCTTTCTTTAAATTCTCCGCATAAAAAACTTTGTCAAGGGCAAAGACATCTCCATTAAAATCATAATCCAGCATAATCGTAGAAAGGATTTCAAGGTTGGAAAATTTATTTAAATAGAGAGAATTTTTAGTATGTTCAAGATATTTGAGGAAGGTCAGTCTATTATCTTCTGATAAGGATAGTCCTTTCTTTAAAATGTCTATATTATTTTCAATGGGGCTATCAGATGATTCCTTCATACAATCTATTAAATTTCAGATTTCTCTAATTTTTCTATTTCTTTACAAATATTACTAACGCTTTTACCTTTGAACAACCCTTTTTTTATCTTTGTATAATCTCCGTAGCCAGATTCGTACTGCAAGATAAATCTTGTGGCATTAACCAAGCCAATGCTTCTGACAAGGGCATTCCATCCTGCTTCTCTTAATATAGAACCAGTCAACATTTTTTGCTGAGTTTTAAGCATTTTTAAACACCTCCTTTAAAATAAACTCCAATGGATTGCATACTTCTATTTTAACAACACCTTTATGTCTTGCTGCCTTTTTAATAATATCATTATCGCATGTAACAAAATATTCTACTCCACCAAATTCAGCATATGAAAGATGCAATGCATCAACTGGGTCGATTCCTATATCTTCCAGAAGCAAAGCTCTCTTTTTAATAGAATCATTCAGTCTTATAATTTTTGATGCGATTGATAAATAACTTAAAACACGTTCCTTGCGGTTAGAAAATGGAGTCAGGCTGTTTTCATATAATATCGCTGAAGAGCCTATAATTGTTATTTTACCATAGATAGCCTTTTCCAATATTGAAAGAAAAGCCTCTGTTTCAAGTCTTATCCTTGTTTGGCTCTGGTCATCAAATGGTCTATTATAAACGCTTGTATCAAGATAAACTTTTATTTTTTCTTTTTTCATTTCATCTCCACTACAGCCCAGGCATTATTGCAGTTAGCCTTAATGGTTCTTAAATTGATTATTCTAAAATTAGGAAGCAGGAAGTTTATAATCTGACTATCAGATGAGTCTTTCATATTTTATATCATCTTCCTATCCAGAAAGCTGAAATGCCTTCCATCACCTATTATTATATGGTCAAGAACCCTTATGCCCACTATCTCACCGCTTTTAACAAGCCTTTGTGTTATTTCTATATCTTCCTGACTTGGTGATGGGTCTCCACTGGGATGATTATGAACAAGTATTACAGCAGCGGCAGACTCTCTTATTGCATCTTTAAAAACTTCTCTCGGATGGACAATTGAGGCAGTAAGCGAGCCTTCAGAAACTGTTACATTTTCTTTTAAGATTTTATTTTTACTATCCAGAAGGATAGTCTTAAAAACCTCCTTCTTCATGTTCTTCATTAAAGGGATATAATAATTTACAACATCATCACTGCTTCTAAAAACTTTCTTTAACCCGCTTCCACCAGAAAGCATCCTTTTTCCTATCTCAAAGGCAGCCTTTATCTGTGCAGCCTTTGCATTGCCAATACCTTTCTCTTTGCATAGCTCAGAAATGCTGAGAGAATCCATAGAACGGAAATCTTCAAATTTACTTATCAATGTTCTTCCTAAATCAACAGCACTTCTTGTTTTATTACCTGTCCTCAATATTATGGCAAGGAGCTGGGCATCGGATAGGGATTCAGCACCATATTTGATGAGTCTTTCCCTCGGTCTCTCATTCTCAGGCCAATCTTTAATTGCTTCCTTATATTCAGCCATTTCTATACCTTACTTAGCAGCTCAAAATATTGCTCTCTTGTCATACCCACAGTCCGCATATTATTTTTGATTATTTCTACATCTATCTCGCCATACTCAGGAATTACCACAGCCCGTTTTGCACTGGGATAAGTCAAAATATGATGTGAGCCTTCTTTTCGTTTATATTGACACCCAAATTTTTGAAATATCTTTAAAAGAGTCTTATAATCAACAGGAGTTATACGGGGCATAACTATACTGAAACCATAGATTTTTCAAATCCCACCATCTCTGTTTTTGAAATTATATCATCATTCCGTGTTTCAAACCCACATTCAAGAAGATAGTCTTCAAGCATTCCCATCTCTTTCATCTCTGCAAATTGTATTTTTATTACCTCTAAAATATTTTTTTTTGCTTCATCAGGAGTCCTGCCCTGTGAAATAAAATCCAATTCCGATGTCCTTGCTAAATACCAATCTCCTTTTTTCAATATTTCAATGGTTAATTGTAATCTCATAAAAATATCCCCTCCTTAAATCTCCAATTTTTCTTCAAAATACTCAATCGTCTTATCCAACCCATCTTCAAGACTCACAATGGGCTCCCATTTTAATAATTTCTTTGCTTTAGATATATCAGGTCTCCTCTGCTTTGGGTCATCAACTGGAAGTGGTTTAAAGATTATTTTACTCTTACTACCTGTCTTTTTTAAAATTCTTTCTGCTAATTGCAATACAGTCATCTCATTAGGATTACCAATATTCACAGGCTCACTTTCATCTGACATCATTAGATTATATATGCCCTCCACCAAATCAGAGATGTAGCAAAAACTCCTCGTTTGACTGCCGTCACCAAATACTGTAATATCCTCTCCATTCAATGCCTGACTTATAAAAGTAGGAACTGCCCTTCCGTCATTTATCCTCATCCTTGGTCCAAAGGTATTAAATATCCTGACTATCCTTGTTTTTAGTCCATGATACCTGTGATATGCCATAGTGATTGCCTCGGCAAATCTTTTCGCCTCATCGTAAACACCTCTCGGACCAATTGGATTTACATTCCCCCAGTAATCCTCCCCCTGAGGATGAACAAGGGGGTCGCCATAGACCTCAGAGGTTGATGCGAGGACAAACACTGCCCCCTTTTCCTTCGCAAGACCTAATGCCTTATGAGTTCCCAATGAACCGACCTTAAGTGTCTGTATAGGTGATTTAAGATAATCTATAGGGCTTGCCGGTGAAGCAAAATGGAGCACATAGTCAAGTTTGCCCTCTACATAGATATAGTTTGTTACATCATGCCTTACAAATAAAAATCTCTCGCTTCTTATATGTTCAATATTTGGAATATCACCTGTTGTAAGATTATCCATGCAGATTACCTGATGCCCCTTTGACAAAAGGTAGTCGCACAAATGAGAACCAATAAATCCTGCACCGCCTGTAATTAATATTCGCGACATAAAATAAAATTTTCTCCTTTTCCTTTTAGCTCATAACTCTCAACTCTTAACTCTAAAATTTCCTAACCCGAATAAATCGGAAAAGAATAGAACACGAATTGCACGAATGGACGAATTACACAAAATAAACAAAAGGGCAAGATATAAGACTTTTTCTTGCTTCTGGTTTCTAATACATTCGTGCCATTCGTATATTTGTGAGATTTGTGTTCTAAGTTTTTTATTTTCTTGCCATTTTGCGCAAGATTCCATTCATAAGTAACTAATATTAAAACCTTTGCAATTTTATTTTTAATCTTATCTGACGATTCTCCATTTATTCCTCCAAATATAAAAAAACTTAATTAACCACAGAACACAGATGGACACAAAAAAATACTTAAAATATTTTTAAAATCTGTGAAAATCTGTGGCTAAATATTTTTATCCTAATATCTCCCCTGCCTTTATATTGTGTCCAGAAATAAACTCACCCACCCCCATAACTCTTTTACCTTCAGGCTGAAGGTTTTTTATAATAACCAGTCCATCACCGCAAATCACTTTTATACCATTTCTGTTGACTTCAAAAACTTCACCCTTTTCTGCTTTCACTTCCTTTATTAAATATTCAGCATTCGTTATTTTCAATCTCTTTCCATTGTAAGATGTATATGCCCCTGGTGCAGGTGTCAGTCCCCTGATTTTATTTACTATTTTTTTGGCACCGATACTCCAATCTATCAAGCAATCTTCTTTTTTCAATTTCGGTGCATATGTAGCAATTGATGCATCCTGTTTTACCCTCTTTATTTCCCCTTTCTCAAGGCATTCGAGTGTCTCAAGTACAACATCACTTCCTATTCTGGAAAGCATATCATACAAAGTTCCTGCATTATCATCCTCTTTTATCTCTACCTCTCTTTGAATCAACATATCTCCCGTGTCCATTTCCTCATTCATAAGCATAGATGTAACACCTGTCTTTATCTCCCCTTTTATCAATGCCCAGTTTATTGGTGCTGCACCTCTATATTTTGGAAGAATAGAGGCATGGAGATTTATACATCCATATCGGGGGAAAGAGAGTATTTCATTAGGTAAGATTTGCCCAAACGCAACTACTACAATACAGTCGGCTATGTATTCTCTTAACTTTTTCACAAAATCAGGCTCTTTGACCTTTTCAGGCTGTAATACATCAATTTTATTCGCCTCTGCAACCACTTTCACAGGTGAAGGGAGTATCTCTCTGCCCCTCCCCTTTGGTCTGTCAGGCCGGGTAACTACTGCAATTATTTTGTGATTGGATTTAATTAATCCCTCTAATGTTGAAACTGCAAAGTCTGGAGTCCCCATAAAGATAACATTCATTAAATGGCATACTATTACAAGCTTGCATAAAAATCAAGGTCTTGTATAAATTAAGCATTTATGTATCACAAACTAACAGGGATTATAAATTTCTGAAACTATGATATTGCGGTGGATGAGGTGTTTCTTTTATTTTTCGACAGGGATGCGCATTGAATAGAATGACCTCCATACAAATATAAGGGCGATAACAAAAAATATAATGCCAACAATCCCTGCACTGTTTTTCATTCCGGGAGATATTGCAATCTCCATAGCGAGCAGACCAAAAAGGGTTGTAAATTTGATGATTGGGTTTAATGCAACTGAAGAGGTGTCCTTATAGGGGTCACCAACAGTATCCCCGATGACAGTCGCTGTGTGTAGGTCAGTCCCTTTTTCCTTCAGATGAACCTCAACAATTTTTTTGGCATTATCCCAGCATCCGCCTGCATTTGCCATAAAGACTGCCTGAAAGAGCCCGAAGACTGCAATGGAAATCAGATAGCTTATGAAAAATGACACAGGCTCATTCCCTGTTGAGGTAGGGGCAGAAAAGAAGGCAAAAGCGAGGGCAAAGGAAAATATTGCAATAAATATATTAATCATCCCTGCCTGCGCATACTGGGTGCATATCTTCACAACCTCCTTTGAGCTTTCAGTAGAGGCAGAAAGGCTTGTGCTCTCATTGAGTTTAATATTCTGCTTGATATACTGGACAGCCCTGTAGGCACCGGTTGTTACAGCCTGCATAGAAGCGCCAGTAAACCAGTAGATGACCGCTCCCCCGCAGAGGAATCCGAGGAGGGTATAGGGGTTAAGCAGGTTCAATACAGATTCAGGTTGTATCCCCAGTTTTTTTTTCAGCAGTAGAATAAGAGAGAATATCATGGTTGTTGCACCGACAACTGCAGTGCCGATAAGAACAGGCTTTGCTGTGGCTTTAAAGGTATTGCCAGCACTGTCATTTTCTTCAAGATAATGTTTTGCCCTGCTCATATTGGGCTTAAAACCAAAATCTCTCTCAATCTCCCTCTCAATATTCGGAATTGTCTCAATCAATGAAAGCTCATAAATAGACTGTGCATTGTCCGTTACAGGTCCGTAACTATCCACTGCAATTGTAACAGGACCCATACCAAGGAAACCAAAGGCAACTAAGCCAAAGGCAAAAACAGAGGAATACTCCATGAAGTTTGAGAGACCCAGTCCCAGTGTGCTTGTAAAGTAAGCGATGAACATCAGACCGAATATTGAAATACCGAGCCAGAAGGAGCTGAAATTACCCGCCACGAGACCGGAAAGGATGCCAAGTGATGCCCCGCCTTCCCGGACAGCAGTGACGACTTCGTTACAGTGTTTTGAATTAGAGCTTGTGAATACCTTTACAAGCTCAGGGATAAGCGCAGCGGCAATCGTACCGCAACTTATAATAACAGACAATTTAATCCATACATTATCAGAGAGGTGTCCAAGCTGCCAGTAGCTAACAGCAAAGGTCACAATGATGGAGACAATCGAGGTTATCCAGACAAGCGATGTAAGATGGGTCTCAAAATTAAATTTTTCTTTATTGGCAGAAGTTACATCAGTTATGAACTTGTTTATATAGTATGAGCCGATTGAGGTTATAATCATCAGAATACGCATGATGAATATCCATACGAGGAGTTCAGCCTGATACTGGGGCAGGACTGCGAGGACAATAAAGCTGATAAGTGCAACGCCTGTTACACCGTATGTCTCAAAACCATCCGCTGTAGGACCTACGCTGTCACCTGCATTATCACCTGTGCAGTCGGCAATAACTCCAGGGTTGCGCGGGTCATCCTCCTTGATGGTAAACACAATCTTCATCAGGTCCGAACTGATATCCGCTATCTTCGTAAAGATGCCACCACAGATTCTCAGGGCACTTGCCCCAAGAGATTCGCCTATTGCAAAGCCAACAAAAGAGGCACCTGCATATTCGCGGGGCATGAATATTAAAATAATGAGCATCATAATCAGTTCTACACATACAAGGAGGACTCCGATACTCATGCCAGCGGCCAACGGGATATTGAGCAGTTTTATTGGTTTGCCTTCAAGAGATGCAAAAGCCATTCTGCTGTTTGCGAGGGTATTCATCCTTATACCAAACCATGCGACACTATATGAACCGAGTATGCCTGCTATTGACCATCCGAGAATCAGCAATATCCCGCTCAGATGCATGTGCTGCAGAAATCCAAAGTAATAAGTGATACACAAACCGACAAAGATTTCGAGAACAACTAACAATTTACCCTGCTGGATTAAATAGGTCTTGCATGTCTGAAATATAACATCGGCAATATCAAGCATGGATTTGTGTGCAGGCAGGACTTTTACATTTTTATACATAAAAATACCAAAGCCCATTCCTATAATGCAGACCAAAAAACCGACCATCAGTAAATTATTCTGAGATGGGCTGAATACAGGAATATTTAATTCTGCCTCACCTGCAAAGGAAACACATGGTATAAGAAGAATAATAATTGATAAAATTAGCCTCTTTATATTGAATAGGGCTGATAACATCTTGCTGTTCATAATCCCTCCTCATCATTTAAAGAATTTCAGATAAATTGTTGCCATTAAAAAAATATATGCCACGAGATTATGCCCTCTATATTTTTTATACGAGGGATATCCCATGGCATAAAAAGAAAAAAGTATAACATATTTTTGTAAAATATAATGGAATAATTTATTAATTGATACTGAAAAATGACTTTTTAGAACGACTTTTTAAATTTTCTTTTGTTCCCTAATGTAATAATTTTAAATAAATATATCAAAAGAAAAATTAACGGAAGTGAGAAAAATGTCATTTTTCAGTGTGATGAACTTATTAGATAAATTTATAAGATTTTGTATCAGTCTGATGTCCTATCTTATTATGATATGATATCTTTATGTCTAAACCTGAATTTAAAATACCTGTAAAGTGTGGATTACAACTTGAATTGTCTATTGAAGGCATTGCTTCCAGTGGAGATGGAATTTGTCGTTATAAAGGATATACACTCTTCATACCAAGAACAATTGAAGGCGACAGAATGCTCGTAGGGGTGGTAAAAACAACACCGAGATTCGGAGTAACAAGGATTATCAAATTAATTAAACCCTCCACGAAAAGAATTAAACCAGAATGCCCTGTTTATTCTGAATGCGGCGGGTGTCAACTCCAGCATATCAAATATGATGAACAGATGGAGTTTAAGAAAAAGGTAGTGAAAGACAGCCTTGAGAGGATTGGGAAAATTAAAATGGAAATTAGGGCTGAAATAATCCCTGCAAGACAACCTTTTTTCTACAGAAATAAAGGGATATTTTCTCTTAAGAGGACACGGAAAGGCTTAAAGGTTGGTTTCTTTGCAAAAGGGACACATGATGTCGTTGATATTAAAGACTGCCCTGTTCTTTTAGAACCGATAAACAAAATAAAGGAAGCAATACGCAAGAGTATAGAAAATAAAAATGTTTCTGTCTATAACGAACTCCATCACAAAGGATTCTTAAGAAGCCTTATTATCAGGCAATCAGCAAAAACGAAGGAAATCCTTATCGGCATTGTAACAACAGAAGGAAATTTTGATAGCTCATTTATTCAGGATATAGCAAAAATAAATGACACTTTGAAAGGAAATTATAAGATAGTGGGGATTGTCCAGAATATCAATCCTCTGAAGACCAATGTAATTCTTGGTGCAGAGAACAGTCTCCTCTGGGGGCGGGATTACTTAAATGAATCTCTTGGAGGTATTAATTATAAGCTCTCCCTTACCTCTTTTTTCCAGATAAATCCATACCAGACAGAGACTCTTCTAAAAACAGTGGAGGAGATGCTCAATGGAATAGAAGGCACAATACTCGATACATACTGTGGGATTGGAAGTATGACGCTGAGGCTCGCAAAACATTTTGATTCTGTCATAGGAATTGAAGAAAATGAAACTGCAATAGAAAATGCTCTGAAAAGTGCAGAGAGAAATGGAATAAAAAATTGCTCATTTCTTGCAGGCACAACTGAAAGATATCTGAAAAACTTTGAAGAAACATCTGACATTGGAGCAATTATTCTCAACCCGCCAAGAAAAGGCTGTTCAGAAGAGGTTTTAAATTCTATTTTAAAGATAAAACCAGAGAAGATTGTTTATGTCTCCTGTAATCCCTCTACTCTGTCCCGGGATTTAAACAAACTCTACCATGAAATGTATTCTATAAGAAAGGTAAAGGTTATTGACATGTTCCCCCAGACTGTTCACATGGAAACGGTGGTATTGCTTGAGAGAAAGAAGTAATATTCGGTTTTTTAATAAAAGGAGGGAAAGCAACCGGTTGCTTTTTTTCGTATTTTGCTTGTGATAGCCGCAACCTTCAGGTTGAGTTATTAACGCTCTGTATGTTTGAGAGGTGGAAAGCGTTTGCATGTCTTGATATCAAAAATAAAGGGATGTGTTGTTCATGTGTCCCTATTCCTCAAATTTCTGTTACCAAACCCTCTTTATTCTTGACACCATTAATGGTTTTAGGTATCTTTTAATTATGAGAACTCAACAAGCCAAATACATAACTGATGAAAAGGGTCATAAGAAGGCTGTTATCCTCGATATCAAATATTATGAAAAACTCCTCCATGCCCTTGAAGAGATTGAGGACAAAAAGGCATTTGCATCGGTTACAAAAGAAAAGTCCATCCCGTATTCGGATATCGAAACCCGTCTTAAAAAAGATAATCTTTTGTAATGTATACCCTCCTTGCCAAACCGGCTGTTGAAAAAGACCTCTATTCTATAAACCCAAAAGACCTGCCTGCCCTCAATGAAAAGATCAAATCCCTTATGACCCAGCCGAGACAGTCCCACACTGAAAAGCTTAGAGGAACAGATGGTTACCGCCTTCGTGTCGGAAAATATCGTATCCTCTATGAGATTGACGACAAATCAAAGACCGTAACCGTTTGTAAAGTCCTCCATAGAAAAGAAGCATATCGCTAAAAGCATTGCTAATTGGCAGGGGTTAAATAAGTGCTGCTCCCTTTAGCCATCCTAATTTGATGTCAAAAATAAAGGGATATCCCTATTTTCCTACAAAAACGAGAGAGAGAAGGGTTAGGGAAAAAAATAACCAAATTACCGACTCACTGTCCTCCACGAACACATCGGACATAGCCGTTAAGAGACTTACCGTAACCGTAGTAGTAGACATAGCCATCGTAGAAACTTACAACCCACGCACCGGACGAATAGCTCGCATCCGTAGTAGACGACCAATAGAGGGACGAATTTGTATTTGGAAAATAGGTTGAGTTTATTGCAGGATTATATGTCCCGTAGTTGACTATGCTTATAAGCTCCATATCTGATGGAAGCCTCCAGTCAGACTGGCTGCCGAGGGTTAATGAATCACAGTAGGGCCCCGCATCAGCCCATGTCCTTGTTGCATTATTCCAACTTGCAATCAAGTTGACACTAATATATAATCTTGCCATGGAGGTGACTCATGGCAAGAACTGTGCATATAAGCAAAGAAGAAATCAGTCAAGCTCGTAAGCTTCGTGAAAAGGCAACCAC
>Ga0209641_10003834_pt1 | contig 12531 bp, 14 predicted proteins | sample RifCSP16_1_FD_184022 | JGI IMG/M metagenome (GOLD analysis project Ga0209641, IMG submission 184022) | Soil microbial communities from Rifle, Colorado - Rifle CSP2_sed 16_1 (SPAdes) (version 2) | ecosystem: Environmental > Terrestrial > Deep subsurface > Rock core/Sediment | place: Rifle...
ACCCGCCTTGTCCGCACGCCTCAGGGCAAGTTCGATCTCGGAGGCGACCGGGAACACTTCGGGCCCGTAGGCGGCCTTCAGGTTCTCGATGGCCTCGGGCCCCACGAGGTCGCACTTGTTTGCCGCCACGAGGATCGGCTTGCCGATCCGCTGGAGGGCGCGCGAGAGCTTGAGGAATTCCGCCGGCTTCCACAGGGACGGCTTGGCGGGCAGCGCGCACTCGCGAAGCGCGCTGGTCACGACGGCCCGCGAGAACCCGAGCCCCGCGAGTTTTTCCTGGACCGCGTCCTCGATCTTCTTCCCCTCAAGCTCGACGAGCCGGTGGGTCCGCTCCCAGCCCTTCGCGAGGATCGCCGCGAGCCAAAGGTCGATCTCTTCCTCGAGGAACGCGAGGTCTTCGGCGGGGTCGTGGCTGCCCACCGGCACGATGTTCCCATCCGCGTCCGTGGAGCCCGCGGCGTCCACGACATGGATGAGCACGGCGGCCTGCCGCAGGTCGTCGAGGAACTGGTTCCCCTGCCCGCGGCCCGCGTGCGCGCCTTTCACGAGGCCCGCCACGTCGATGAGCTCGACGGGGATGAGGCGCGTGCCGTTGTCGCAGGCGGAGTTCACGGGGTTGCAGGGGCGGCCGTGCTGCGTGTGGGGGCACGGCGCCCTCACATAGGCGGCCCCGCGGTTCGCCTTGATCGTCGTGAACGGGTAGTTGGCGATTGTGACGTTTTGCAGCGTTGCAGCCGCGAAGAACGTGGACTTGCCGACATTGGGCTTGCCGACGACCCCGGCTTCCATCATGGGCTTCCCGGGGCACGGTTGCGCGCGAGAAATAGTCTTCTGTCGGCCTGCCTGCGCCGCTACAGGCGCTCAAGGCCGCCCGGGCCCTTTCCCCGGCGGCGCTCGTCGCTTTCGTCCTTGGCTTTCTCGTGGTCCTCGAGCGTCTTGGTCTCGTCCTTGCGCCGCGTGACCGCGGCGGCGGCGAGGAGCACGACCACAAGCGCGACGAGCATGAGCAGGACGCCTGTGCTTGAGAGGAACGAGCCGGCCCGCTGGGGCTCCACAGTCGTCGAGCGCGTTGCGACGTTGTTCGCAAACGAAGACTCGTAGATGTCGGAGCCAGCTTCCATGTTGACGTCCAAGGTGAATTCGATCGCTCCCGCGACGCGCGCGGTCCAGCGGAACGCCACCGTCTCCTCGCGGCCGACGGCCAGGTTCGTGACCGTCTGAGTCCCCAGGAGTTCGCCCGCGACCGTGAGGCGGACCTGGAGCGCCCCGGTAAACGCGCGGCTGCCGACGTTCGAAACGGTGGCGTAGATCGTGACCTCCTTGCCCACCTCCGGTGTCTCCGAGAAGACGGGTCCCGTGATGCGGAAGTCGTAGATGGTTCCGATAAGCGCAGTCAGCGAGACGAGCTGCTGGTCGCCGTCGCCGACCGACTCGACAAGGATGTCGATCGTGAAGGACTCGAGGTTCACCTCCTTGGGGGCCGTCACCGACACCGTGACCGTCGCGCTTTCCCCGGGGAGGATTTCGAGGGCGATCGTTGTCCCGCCGCCGGGAAGGAGCGCGAGTGTGAACCCGGACCCCGCGGGGCTCGTCGAGACCGTGAAGGTGTCCGGCACCGTGCCGCGGTTGAGGATCGTGAGGTTTGTCGAGCGCGACTCGCCCGGCACGAGGCGCAGCGTCGAGGCTCCGGTCACCGAGAACTCAAGGCGCTTTTCGAGGACGGTGAGCACGAAGGTCGCATTGGCAAAGGCGCTCGGGTCGCTTGCCGATTCGGCCACGAACAGGACGGTGTAAAGGCCCCCCACCGCCGAGGCGACGGTCCGGAGCGTCACGGCCACGAGCGTCGATCCGCCTTGGGCGATCGAAAACGCGGCGGACCCGAGGACGACCCAACCCGTGCAGACGGAGGGCCCCTGGCAGGTCGCGCGAAGCGTGAGGTTTTCGTCCGCGTTTCCGAGGTTCTGGACCGTCAGGTTCAACGTGAGGTTCGTGCCCGCAAGCGCGGTCGCGCTCGAAGCGTCCATCACGAGGCCGAACTGCCAGAGGACCGCCGCCCGCGTCGTAAGGTTGGCGGAGCGGACGCGCGTGGTGTCGCCGAGGGCCGTCGCGTTGAGCGCCGTCGTGGCATTGGCTCCCGCGGTCGAGCCCGCCGGCACCGAGACTTCGACGCGCAGCGCGGCCGTGCCGTTCGGGGCCAGAGTGACAAGCGACACGGATGAGCCGTTCGCGTCAAGGACGCGCGTGGGCCACGGGCCCGACGCGGAGAGAAGGACCGTGTTGTTCAAGCTGCCGCGGTTTGTCAGGTCGAATGCGTAGGTGACGGCTGCGCCAGGCGCACCCGACTGGTCGAGGGGGCCGTCCGCCGAGAGCAGGAAGTCGTAGGCGGAGGGCAGCTGGAGGCTGATGTCCACGGCCACCTGCCCGTCCTCAGAGTACGCGCAGGCCGTCGCGTTCCCGACATCGAGGCCGTCGCTTCCCGCAAGTACGAGCGTGTCGCCGTCCGCGTAGCCCGCGGCCAGGAGGACGAGCGCGAATTGGCCCCCGCCCGTGGCCGTGGCGTTGACCGTGGTCCCGCTGCGCGGGTCCAGGAGAGTCACCGCGGCCCCCGCGACGCCCTGGCCGCCCTTCAGGACCGTGCCGCTCACGGTGAGGTCGCCGACCGGCACGGTGTCCTTTACGGTGACCTGCGCGCTGAGGTCGTTGTTCGTTTCCGAGACCTCGCCGATCGAATTCGTGGGGTCGGCTTCGACCGTCACGACCTTGACGCCGGCCACGGTCCAGTTGTAGTCGAGGGTAAGGATGCCGGTCCCCGTCGCCCCGATTTCGGTCTGGTAGTCGGGCTGGAGGGCGCCGTCGATCCACACGCGCAGGTGCACGCCGGAGATCTCGGCGTTTTGCGCGGCGTTGGCGACCTCGATGAGGATCTGCGAGAGGTCGCCCTCGACAAGCCTCGGGGCGCCGCCCGCAGACTCCCCGCCGCACTCGCGGAAGAAGCGGATCGCCGAGACGACGAGGTCGGGGACCACGACGGTGGTCGTGAGTACGACCGTGTCGTCGCGCGAGGAATCATTTTGCGAGACCGCGCGCACGGTCACCGTGTCGTTTTCCCCCGACAGCGCGGAAACGGGGGCGCGCACGATCGCCGAGACCTTCGCGCTCGCGCCGGCTGGAAGGCTCAGGTTGTCGCGCGTGAGCACGACGAGCCACCCCGGCGCTGGCGTCGAGTTCGTGATCCGCAGGGTGTCGGGGGAGTTGCCCGCGTTGTACACGTCGAATGCGTAGGTCACCGTGCTCCCGGCCGTCACGTTTTTCGCCATGGCCGGCGGGTAGACCGCGACGCCGTACTGGCCCCCGATGATGACAGTGAAGGTGAGGTCCGCGCTGTTGCGGCTCGAATAGGCGGAGAGGCCCGACACGACGATGTCGTACTCCCCGGGCTGCGCAAGGGGCGCCGTGTTCACCGTGAGGAACGAGGTGTTCGTGTCCCCCGGGGTCCCCGCGGCCGTTACCGTGAGGTTCGTGGGCGAAAGCGAGGCGCTCCAGCCGGAAGGCACGCCGGAGTGCGAGAGGTTCACGAGGTTCGCCTGCGTCCCCTCCGAGACCGCGTTCACGACGAACGCGTAGGAGAACCCCGCCTGGACGACCGTGCGGTTGAGGGGCGACTCGAGGCGGAATCCAAAGAGCGAAGTCACGTTCACCAGGATCGAGGCCGTGTTGTTCGACTCGACAAGCTCATCGACCGTGTCGTTGCCGTCGACGACGACCGTGAGCGTCCGCGTCCCTCCCGACGAGAAGTTCACGACGACGTTTGCAAGCGCGTTCGTTCCGGGCAAGATGAGCGCGAGCGTCGAGCCGTTGAGCTTCTGCGCGCCGTCGAAGAACTCCACGCTCACGTTGCGCGCGTTCGCGTTGCCGCCGTTTCGCACGGTGGCCGTCACCGAGACGTTTTCAAACTGCTCGGGGATCGTGTTGTTGACCGAGATCTCCGAGGCGTTGATCTGGAGGTCGGCAAGCGCGTAGCTCACGGCGGCCGCGTTTCCCGTGATGTCGAGGAAGCCGTCGAAGTCGAGGTCCGCGACTGCGGGCCCCGTGAATTCCGTCGGGGAGGCCTGGTCGAAGACCTGGTGGCGCAGGATCCTCGAGCCGTTTCCCCCCGAGCGGACCTCCGATGCGCCGTCGGTGAGGAAGAGCGCGATGTCCCTCACGCCGTCGCCGTTGAAGTCCGCGACTGCCGGCGGGGCGAGCACGTTCTCCCGCGGCGCGCCCGGCACCTCGTCGATCGTCGCGTTCCACAGCCGCGTGCCGTTGCCCGCGAACACCTCGAGGAACACGCGCGAGTTCGGCGAGGTGATCGGCGTCCCCGCCTCGTAGGAGAGCGCCACGACCTCGCCCCGCCCGTCGCCGTCGAGATCAACGACTGCCGGTGCCGACCCCGTAAGGCCCTGGAGGGTCGCGTTGGCGGCAAAGGAGTTCGAGCCGTTGTAGAAGATCCGCAGCTGGGCAAGCGAATTCTCGTAGGGTGTCACGAGCGCCCAGTCGTCGAGGGGTCCGTCTCCGTCGAGGTTCCCGGCCGCGGGCGAAGGCAGCTGGAGGTCGAGCGACTTGTACGCGGCGGTGGTCGAATAGGACTGGGCGTAGGAGAGGTTCCAGAGGAAATTGAGGCTCGTGTCGAAGGCCGTGACGATGAAGTCCGACGCGACCGTGGAGAAGTTGGCCGTCGTGCGGTTCGTCGACGCGACGAGGATGATCCAGCCGCCTCCGCGCTCGAACGCTGTTGGCGCGGACACGATCGTGCCGTCGACCGTCTGGTTCCGGATCTCCGCGCCGTCGGCGCCGTTGAGGTAGAAGAGTCGGTCTCCCGCGGGCGCGAGGATCTCGGGGGCGGCTCCGCCAACCGTGTTGACGGCGATGGGGGTCGAGAGGTTGTTGTTCGTGGAGGACTCGCCCACAAGCGAGCGGTTCCAGAGCTGCTGGGCCTGGACCTCCGTGAAGTTGGCGAGCGGGAACGAGAAGGACGACCCGTCCCACGTGATGTTCGGGGTGACGGCCTCAACGAGCCCGTTGTCGCTGCGGATCACAAGGTCCATCCGGCCATCGAGGTTCAGGTCGGCGGCGACGGGCGTTGCAAAAAGGTTCCCGAGGATCGGGTAGGTCCACATGGTGGTCCCGTTGTTCCCGGCCGCGATCGTCACGAGGCTCGTTCCAGGGATGAGCACGTTCGGGTGGCCGAGCACAACTCCGAGGACGTCGGGCTGGCCCGTCGTGTTGTTGAGGGAAACGTCCGAGGAGAAGTTCGCCACGGTCGTGCTTGCCGAGGAGAGGGCAATCGGGAGCTTCCACTTGACCAGGGAATCGTTGTACCCTCGGCCCGCCACGTCTGGGGCAAAAGAGTGGCCGGGCGTGGCGCCAAACTGGGGGAACACCTGGTCGGCCGGCGTGACGGTGGCGACCTCGGGCGAGGCCATTGCGAAGATCGCGGGCAGGGGCAGCGTCGCGAGGAGTACGAGCGCAGCGGCCACGGAGGCGGGGAGTTTGGCGGCAAGCACCCGGCGCATGGGTCTCATCCAGCAGTCTGGATCTGCCTGGCCTTCGCAGAGGGTCGGCGATATTTAACCCTGATCTATCCCTCCTGGTGGATAAAAATCGGGAGCCGCCCCGCCCGCGAATTGGCGCCGCGCGCGCCGCCTTTCGTGGGGAGCCAGACGATCTTTTTATACGGAGCGACCGATTCGCCGCCGATGCGGATTTCTTACGTGCCCACCGTGGAATGCCCGAACTGCGGGACGACGATCACTTACGCGCCTTCTCCACAGCCACCGGAGCACCTCCACCTGCGCAAGGTGAGTTTCGTGTCGCCCTGTCCGAACAAGAAGTGCATGCGCCTCGTCGTCTCAGCCCCCTCGGAGATCCGCTGGGAGAAGGTCGACCTCGACGAGGGCGGAAAGGAAACGCTCCCCTTCTGAAGTGCCGGCAGGCCAGGCGGGAAAGCCTCTTTACCCACCAGCCGATGCCACGGCTCCCCAGGTGAATCCGACGTGAGCGTCCTTGTCGTGCTCGGCTCGAAGAGCGACATCGAGGTCGCGGGCAAGACCTGCGACACGCTTGAGGAGTTCGGTGTCCCCTACGAGCTTCGCGTGTGCTCGGCGCACCGCTCGCCGCGAGCCCTTGTGAAGCTCGTCGATGAGAGCAAGGCCGACGTTTTCATCGCCGTTGCGGGGATGGCGGCCGCGCTCCCGGGCGTGATCGCGGCGCACACGACGAGGCCCGTGATTGGGCTGCCCGTCGGCGGCAAGGTCCCGTTCGACTCCCTCCTTTCGACCGTGCAGATGCCCCCGGGGATCCCCGTGGCCGCCGTGGGCGTTGACCGCGCGGAAAACGCCGCGCTGCTCGCCGTCCAGATCCTTGCGCTCAAGGATCCGGCTCTTCGCGAGAAGCTCGAGGCGCACCGCCGGAGGCTCGAGAAATCCACGCAAGACGGGGATCGCGAGGTCGGGCGCAAGGGACCGAAGAAGTAGGAGGTGTTTGTGGTGCCCAAGGGGTTCGACCCGCAAAAATTCGTCGACGAGGCCGTCGCCGCCGTAAAGGAGCAGGTCGGCATGGGCAAGGTCGTGCTGGGGGCGTCCGGCGGCGTGGACTCCACCGTGGCGGCCGCGATCGGCGCAAAGGCAATCCACAGGAACCTCACCGCGGTCTTCGTCGACACGGGGCTGCTCCGTAAGGGCGAGGCTGACACGGCGTCGAAGACGCTCGCGGGGATGGGCCTCACCTTTGTCCGGGTGAACGCCGCCAACGACTTCTTCGGCGCGCTTACGGGAGCCCTCGACCCGGAAGAGAAGCGCCGGATCATCGGCGAGCGGTTCGTTCGGGTTTTCGAGCGGGAGGCGGCAAAGACGGGCGCCAAGTTCCTCATGCAAGGGACGATCGCGCCCGACTGGATCGAGTCCGGGGGCGGCCCGCGCGACACGATCAAGACGCACCACAACGTGGGGGGCCTTCCGAAAGACCTCAAGCTCAAGGTCGTCGAGCCCCTGCGGGACCTCTACAAGGACGAGGTCCGGAAGGTCGCAAGGCTCCTCAAGCTCGAAGTCGCGGAGCGGCAGCCGTTTCCGGGCCCCGGGCTTGCCGTCCGCTGCCTGGGGGAGTGCACGCCCGAGCGCATCGCCATTGTGCGCGAAGCCTGCGCGATCGTGGAAGAGGAGATCGAGAGGGCGGTCGAGGCGGGCAAGATGGAGAAGCCGTGGCAGTACTTCGCGGCGCTCTTGCCCGTGAAGAGCGTCGGCGTGCACGGGGACCTGCGCGCGTACGGGCAGACGGTCGTCGTGCGGGCCGTCCACAGCCTCGACGGGATGTCGGCCGCCTACTCGCACATCCCCCACGACACGCTCGACCGGATCTCGATCCGGATCACGAACACGCTGAAGAAGAGCGTGAACCGCGTCGTCTACGACATCTCGAACAAGCCACCGGCGACGGTGGAGTGGGAGTAGGCCCGTCCCAGCCCCGTCCTCGAAGTGCCCGGGCGACCCCGGGTCAGACTTGCCTTCCCCTGCCGAACCGGTCGTACCGGTAATCCTTGAACTCGATCTGCACCTGGCCGTCTGCCGCGACCTTGACCCTGAGTTGGTCGAGGGGCTGGGTCGCCGGGCCCTTCAGCACCTTCGCGGAGTCGTAGGTGTCATAGGCGCTGAAATGGCACCCGCACACGACGAGGTCGCGTCCGATGGCCACCGTGGGGGCGAGCCTTTCTGCCTCCGCCTGGCTCCTCCATTCCGCCTTGCAGCCGAGGTGCTTGCACTTGGCATTGTAGGCGGCGAAAACCCCTTCGCCGTAGGGCACCAGCCCGCGCATGGTGGGTGCGGCTTCCGCCGGCGACATGAATGACACAATGAGGTTGATTCCAAGTTCGGGGATTCGCCCGATTGCGCCGAGCCCCGGGTGCGGGAAATCAGAAGCTCTCATCTTCTCCCCCGACCTCGCGTTGTGCCACGCCGATGTGGCGGACGAGGCCGAGAATTCCACGTCAAACGTGCCGTTGTAGGTGACATCCCCCCCGCGCGAGAGGAGGGCTGCGACACCACCGGTTGCCGAGGCTGCAAGCGCGCCGCCGATGACGAGGCCAACTCCCTTGCCAAGAACCGACCGCCGCTCAAGGAGCAGTCGATCGCGATCCCCCGACGGCGGCGGGGGCTCCACTGCGTCCCCAGAACTTTTTGGGCGCGCGGCCACAAGGACCACCGATCCTTACAGCCCCTGCTCCGGGCGATCGTCGGCCGTGCCAAATGGGAAACCGGGGCCGGGCGTCCTCTCGCCAGAACGGGAAGGAAAGAGAAAACTTGGGGCCCGCCCGCGGGGCGCGCGGGCGGGCCTTGCTTTTTCTTTTCGCTTTCTGTGGTCCCTACAGCACGATGAGCGTGCCCGTCAGGGTGTCGTGGTCCGGGTGGCACTTGTTTGCCGCCTCGTCGTACGGAACCGGGCAGAAGTAGGTGTACGTCCCCGGCTTCAGGGCCGTGAACGAAATGACCGACTCCCCGCCGGCCGCGAGGCCGCTGTTGTCGCGTCCCTGGACGACCGCCGCTGCGGTCGTCCCCGAGAACGCCCCAGCGGGCGCATCAATCACGAACCCGTGGTCGCCGTGGCGGGGGTTCTGGACCGTAAGGGTCACCCGGTCGCCCGCGTTGATCACCATCACGATCGGCGCCCACCGCACATATTCGCCAGCCACGACCTCGGTGTCGGCCGCGGGCGTGTCGAGCTGGACCGCGCAGTTGCAGGTGTTGTTCCACCCAACGACGACCTCTCCTTCGCCGATCACGACCGTCATGGCGACGTCGCGGGGAGTCGGACCCGACGCGGCCGGTTTCGAGTAGGCGGCGGTTACCGCCATCCCCGACATGACCACGGCAATCACACTTACAGCAAGCACGCCAACAGCCAACTTTCGCTCAGCGAGCACTTGTCTCACCAAAGGCAGGTGTTGGCGGCGCACACTATAAAACGGGACGACGATTCCCACTTCTGATTCTTAAGGTTGGGAGTCGACCTCCACGCTCATCAAGCCGGGCCCCCTTCGGCAGTCCCTGATGGCAGCCCTGGCCGACGCCGAGAGCGCCCGGATCCTCGCCGCGACCGCGTACCAGCCTCGCTCCGCGATGGAGCTCATCAAGGAGGAGGACCTCCCGATGTCGTCGACGTACCGCCGCCTGCGGGAGCTCCAGGAGCAGGGGCTCCTCGTGGTCGCCAAGACGATCCTGAAGCCTGACGGCAAGAGCTACCAGATGTACAAGGCCACCTTCTCCGAGGTCCTCGTCCACTTCAGGGGGCGCGAGCTCGTCGTCGAGGCGGAGCCGAACACGGATGTCGTTGAGCGCGCATTCCGGCTTTTCCACTCGTTCACGGAGGCTCCCTGACCCATGTTCGAGCACCAGGTCCTCGTGGCCGCGAAACTCGCCGTCCTCCTGCTTGGGGCCGGCGTGGCGGGTCTCTCGTTCCTCGCGTGGCGACGCACGGGCGAGCGAATGATGGCGTACCTCACGATCGCCTTCTCCTTGGTCGCGCTTGGGTCTTTTGCCGAGGGGATCCTGTTCGAGTTCATGGGCTGGAACCTCTTTGCCGTGTCCATCGTGGAGACCCTTTTTGTCTTGGCAGGCCTTTCCATGCTTGCGGTCGTCTTGCGGCCGCGGGGGGCGGGATGATGGTTTTCTGGGACGCCCTTTCCGTTATGGCCCTTGCAGCCGCAAGCATCCCGTCGATGTACTTCGCAGCGAAGATCTGGACGCGCCAGCCGGAAGCGGCCCGGCTCTCGGCGTTCCTTGCTGCGGCGTTCCTCGTCCACGGCAGCTACCACCTCACAGTGGTTCTCGCAGCCCCGAGGAGCGCGATTCTCGTTATCGAGTCGTTCTCGGCCATTTTGATTCTTGTGTTCGCCCTGCTGTATTGGCGTGAGCGGGAGGCGCCCGCATGAGTGATATCGACACCGCCTTGCAGGCCGTCACGGTCGGTGCGACCGGAGCTGCCTTCCTCATCTTTGTCATCCGGACGGGCACGAGGCGCCAGCCGGGGCCGGCCACGGAGACAGACTTCGGGCTCGTGTTCGGGTCGTTCCTCGCGGCGTGGGTGGCGACTGAACTCCTCGAGTTTTTGGCCGTGCCCGAGATGCGCGAGGTCGGCGAGACCTTGCACTTCTTCCTGCTCGCCGCGCTGGCGCTTTGGCTGAATGCCCGCTTCTTTACGGCACTGCGGAAAGCGAAGGAGGCTCGGTAAGCGTGGAACATGAAGTCCTGGTCGGGCTGCGCCTCGCGATCGTTGCGGTGGGCGGGCTCGTGTCCCTTTGGGCGGTCCGCCTCGCTAGCCGCACGCCCGACCACCGGCTGCCCTATTTGCTCCTCGCCGGCGGCTTCGCCTTCGTGACCATGGCGGCGGTGATCGAGGGCGCGCTCTTCGAGATTGCCAGGTGGGACCTGGTCGCGGCGGCCACGGCGGAGGCGCTGCTCAGCGCGTTCGGGTTTGCCTTGATCCTAGGGGCCGTCTGGCTCAGCGGAGTCGGAGCAGGGAGTCCTCCCCCTGCGCCGCCTTCCACTTGATCGAGCACCCCATGGCCATGGTGACGGGCTCAGCGACAGGCTTGCCCGCAAGCGCCGCCTCCGCCGCCTCGCGCAGGTCGTGCTTCTTCGCCTTGGCCGCCTCTTTGTACCCGTCGTCGATGCGCCCGTGGTAGACGAGCTTGCGGTCCCTGCCGAACACGAAGAACTCCGGCGTGCACTGCGCGCCGTAGGCGCGTGCAACGCCCTGCGACTCGTCGCGGAGGTACACGAAGTTGAAACCGCGGCCCTTGGCGCGCTGCTTCATCCCGTCGAACGAATCCTCCGGGTAGACCGTGTCGTCGTTCGGGTTGATGCAGACGAGCTGCACGCCCTTCGGGCCGAAGTCCCGTTGGAAGGAGATCATGCGCTCCTCGGCGGCCTGGACGTAGGGGCAGTGGTTGCAGGAAAAGCACACGACGAGGACGGGCTTGTCCTTGAAAGATGCGAGCGAATAGGCCTTGCCGTCGACGGCTGGCAGAGAGAAGTCAGGGGCTGGCGCGCCGGTCTTGAGCGCGAGTTTGGCGTCGGAGTAGGTCGGCATAGCCGCTTCGATTCCGGCGCGGCTATTTAGGGTTGCGCGGAAGGCTCCGCGGGGGCACGCCACGTGCAGCGAGGGCGCACGGGTTCCCCGAGTTCTGTGAGGACAATCTCCCCTTCGGGTTCCCGCCGATCGGCCCGCCGGGCGGAGGGGAATGGCCTCGTCCCGGGATTCTTGGTTTGCCGTTTGGTCTCAGAAACCGAGGTCGTCAAGCAACCGCTTCCAGAAGGTCGTGGGTCGGGGCCGCACGAAGCGAGGGTCGCCCCACAGGTAGGCCGGTTGGTAGGGTTCTCCCGGCGGACGCTCGTGGAGTGGCACATGCGTCCGTCGGACTTCCTCGATCCATCGCAGGTCTTTCCTGTTCATCCCTGGCCGCTCCCCCTCAACTTGTAAGGACCGCGATATAAAACCACGCCGCGCCGCATAACAGGCCTGCCCATGTCAGCCGCGCAAGCCCCTTTTCCCGAGTCGCTGCGGCCACCTGGAGCACCGAGAGGTTTTCGAAGTGCGCATCCGCGAGGGCCACGGGCAGGGCTCCCATGTGCACGCCTTCTTCCAGCCCCATTCGCTGAGACTGCCGTGCGATCCACTCCGGGGAAGGGCCGAACCGGATCCCCGAATGCTCCCGCAATCGAAGGTATGCGCGGTGAAATGTCAGGAGTGCCATGGCGTTCAGGCTCAGAGTAACCCCCACTAACGCGAAGAATGGCAAGCCCGGACCGGCCGGGCCCGAGGCCCCAAGCGAATCCGCAAACGCCAGACCGGCTCCGAGCGCGAGCCCCTCACCAGAAGAACCGCAGGATTTTCTCGCGCAGGTTCTTCGGCGGCGGCGGCGCGAAGCGCGGGTCCCAGCTGATGTAGGCAAGCTCGAGGGGCTCCTTCGGCTCTTTGCGAGTCCAGCGGGAGTTGGGTCCAAATTCCGGCTGCGCAGTCGATTCGCCGGGGGTCCCGGATGCGTCGCCCATCAAGCCACCTTCGAACTGCCGGCTATTAAAAAGAGCGCAAACGCGTAGGAGCCAATTGCGCATAACACGAGCCGGAGGCCGCGCTTACGCGCGATGAGCGCGTGGGCGAGGTTCGCTAGGTTTTCGACGTGGCATTCAGCCATCGCATCGACGAGGACCTGGTAGTGGTCCGCAAGACCCCAGGTCTTGTTGGCTGCGCGGCGCGCAAGCACCGACGGCGCGGGGCCCGGGCGGGCATCGTGATGTTCAAGGAGCCCGGGTGAGGCTCGCAGGAAGAGGAGGAACGAGGCGAGGTTAAAGGCCGCTCCAACGACGACGAGGCTGAGTGCGACGTCCCTCGTCAACGGCAAGTCCCCGGCCGACACGAACGCTCCCACCGACAGGCCGCCGCCGAGGACCGCGAGGCTTACGCTCATCAGCCGATCGGAACTGTCCTCAGCCCGCTCAA